>ERZ1673779.9-NODE-9-length-108271-cov-29.244095_pt1 | contig 108271 bp, 89 predicted proteins | sample MGYA00580136_ERZ1673779 | MGnify/ENA primary metagenome ERZ1673779 (study PRJEB41219, sample SAMN04549633) | soil metagenome | isolation source: soil | place: USA:California,Owens Lake (dry lake) | collected 2009-08-06 ... | reverse complement strand
GCCGCTTAGGTATATTTTTATTATTTCTACTGTCTACTTGACAGGGGGCAGTTCAGTCCATCTCCGCATAAAAATCAATTCTTGAAGGGCAGCCGTTTTTTTCTACTTATGAAGCCGGTAAGGAACGGTTGAGACGATCACGTTTTTCTTGTAAAGAAGATACAGCCTCAGCAAAACGCTGGATTGGTTGTGCAAAAAGTTGTGCCAGCTTTTTTTCGGTATGAATTGGGGAATCAGAACTGTTACGGTGCTGTTTCTTTCCTCCGCCTTGCCTTCGATCGTATCCACCAGCTTGGAAATAGGAGTAATCAGATCACGATAAGATGAAATGAGTGTCACAAGGCGGATATCTGGTCTCCATTTCTCCCATTTCTCTTCCATTCGATGCGCGCTTTCCCGGTCAAAGGCCACATATACCGCCACAATATAATCACCAATCGATTGGGCGTAATTTAAGGAATGCTCGACTACCTTTGTGATTCCCGCAACAGGTACAATCACGACATTTCCTTCTATTTTGTCTAACGTCTCATTTGGATTGACCCGCAGCTGTTCTGCCACGGCATCATAGTGCCTGTGGATTTGGTAAAAAATAAATACGATTAATGGCAGGAATATAAGCACTGCCCATACTTGCGTAAATTTTGTGATAAAGAAAATGCAAAGCACGGTAAATGTAATCGCAGCGCCCAGAAAGTTCGCAAGCAGCTTCGGCACCCATCCCGCCGGTTTTTCACGCAGCCATTTGACGATCATTCCTGTTTGCGACAAAGTAAAAGGAATGAAAACGCCGACGGCATACAAAGGAATTAACTGTTCCGTCTGTCCTTTAAAAGCGATAATGAGCAAAATCGAAGCAATGCCGAGCGTGATGATTCCGTTTGAATATACTAAGCGGTCGCCGCGAATCAAATACATTCTTGGCATGTATTTATCGGATGCCAGATTATAAGCGAGCATGGGAAATGCGGAAAAACCCGTATTGGCCGCCAACACTAAAATAAGGGCGGTTGTTCCTTGGATAAAATAATACATAAAATTCCTTCCAAACACTTCGGAAGCGAGTTGGGAAACAACCGTCTCTTCTGCTTTTGGAGCAATTCCATACCAATACGCCAAAAATGTGACTCCTACAAATAGAAATGCAAGAATAAAACCCATCATCACCAATGTTTTGGCCGCATTTTTGGCTGACGGCTCTTTAAAATTTGGTATGGCATTTGAAATCGCTTCTACCCCTGTCAACGCAGAGCAGCCGGAGGCAAAAGCCCGCAGCAGCAAAAATAAGGTAATTCCGGGTACCGCAGTGCCAATTGGTGTATGCAGGGAAGCCGGAACTTGTCCGTTTAAAATTTGAAAAGCTCCGGCAATAATGAGAATTGCGAGTGCCAGCACAAATAAATAAACGGGATAAGCCAAGACGGAAGCGGACTCGGTCACACCTCTAAGGTTCAGGATCGTGATTAACACGACAAGTGTAATGGCAATTCCTACAGTGTATTTATGTAAAACAGGAAAGGCGGATGTAATGGCATCCGTTCCTGCGGAAACGCTCACTGCCACAGTTAAAATATAGTCGACCAGCAAAGAGCCTCCGGCCACGAGACCCGGGTTGATGCCCAAATTCGTTTTGGAAACGACGTAAGCCCCGCCACCTTGCGGATAAGAGTAAATAATTTGACGGTATGACAAAATCAGCGCCACCAATAAAATAAGAACTCCTGCCGCAATAGGAATGGAGTACCAAAAGGCAATAGCTCCGATCGTGGCGAGAACAAGCAAAATTTGTTCCGTTCCGTATGCAACCGAGGATAGAGCATCGGAAGATAAAATAGCTAATGCTTTCAGCTTGCTCAGTTTTTGCTCTCCCAGTTCGGTTGATTTCAACGGCCTGCCGATTAAGAATCGTTTTAACGATGAAAACATATTTACACCACCAATGTGCGTAATTTATAACAATATTATTATGTTACTCAAGAAATAAAGTCAAATCCAAAAATATTGTGTAAATTTCGCTTTTTTACCGAATTTTTTTGCCGGTTGCTCGCTTGCGCCATCATTCGTTATCATAGTGGAAAACGCCTCTTTTTTGATAGTCATGGTGATTTTCTCAAATCTACTATACCGAACGAGAGGTGTTTTCATTTCTATAAAGAAATTTTTAAGGTTGGCAGAAGGTTTTCAGAACGAAATGATGAGGGATTATGATCGAATCCGCAAATTTTAATAGTGGGAGGGAGAACTCCATGTCCGATTTTGAACCGTGCAGGGTGCTGATTGTGGATGATGAGGTTCTGATAAGACAAGGGATCAAATATTATATTGATTGGGAAAAAGAAGGTTTTCAAATTGTCGGCGAGGCTTCTAACGGACAAGAGGCTCTGAACATGATCGAAGAGTTCAATCCCCATATTTTAATTACGGATATGGTCATGCCTTTAATGGATGGGGAGCAATTGACAAAAATCGTGAAAAAAAATTACCCCGAAATGGAGGTGATTATATTAAGCAGCTTTGGAGATTTTAACTATGTGCGCTCTTCTTTTCAAAACGGAGCTGCCGATTATATTTTAAAGCCGAAAATGGATTGTCAAGAGCTCTTGAATGTTTTGCGTAAGGCGGCTCATAAGATTCCGAACTTTCGCAGTGTCAAACCTAACAGTAACAAACACCTCTCCATAGAGCAAATTATTGAAAAGTTGTTATCCGGATATGATGGCGGAGATTATCATGAAAATCTCATAACCGATGTTTTGCCGAAAGAGCAATACTGTTTTCTTTCCTTGCTGCTGCCGGAGAAATTCAAAATGAAGCCATCTGTTTTAAAAGAAGAGATTTGTGCAATGCTGCCAAAATACTTCCAAGACGTCTGCTGCCTTCCAATAAAAGCGGAAGAAGCAAGCATCACTTTTTTATTGAATGTTGATGTTGCCCATTTGCCTGTTGTAAAGAAACAATTGAATGAATTGAGCAGATCGACGGCTGCTTTGTTTCCAAATATAAAATGGTTTTTAAGTAAACCGTTCACGGCGATTAAAGAGATAAAAAAATTTTATGAGGAAAATTTATGGAACATGAAGCAATATTTGTTTTACCTGCCTGAAATGGAGGTTGTCATTTGTGATGCACTTCCTCCATTACCAAAAGAAAAGAAAGTGTTTGATTTAAACCATTTTTTAAAAATGTTTCAGCATAAACAATTTGAAGAGGCTTTTCAATATTTATTGGAATACGTAGACTATTTGTCTCGCCAATATACGAAAGACGTTTTTGAATTCAAATCGTTTCTTGGCAATATAGTTTTTAATATAACCGTTCTGTTAGAGAATATGAAATATAACAATCAAGACTTGGAAAAAGAAAAATACCGCTACTTTTCCGAAATTAATGAAGCAAAGGAAGTGAAAGAAGCGATCGGTTTTGTAAACGAATTCTTGGACAAGGTGAAGAAGGCGGTCTTTTCAAGCGGACATCCAAAAAGCCAGTCCAATATACAGCTGCTGTTGGATTATATAGAAGAACATTATGCGGATCCGCTAACTTTGACGGAGATGGCAAAGCATTTCCATTTTAACCCGACTTATTTGTCCGCCTATTTTAAAACCCATCATAAAGAAGGATTTAGCGAATATTTGAACAGGGTAAGAATTAAAAAGTCAATGGAATTATTAACGTTGAGCAAAATTTCAATTTCCGATATCAGTGCAATGGTCGGCTACTCAGATCATAGCTATTTTTGCAAGGTTTTTAAAAAAATAACCGGCATGTCACCCAGCATTTACCGCAGAAAATATTCATCCGGGGAATGATCAAAAATGGCAGGAAAAATATTTGAATATTTGAATAACAGTCTTTTTATGAAAATCTTTGTTGTGATGGTCGTCAGTATCGTATCCGTTTCAATTTTAATTGCGTGGAGCATAATCGGCATGTCGGAACGTCTTTTCATGGAAACGTTTAGCATTACGAATAATAAAGTAATGGGTCAAATAAAAACGAGCTTTGATTCATTTAGCTACTCCGTCGCTAATGTGGCTAATCATATTCAACAAAGCGGATCAATTAAAAGCATGCTGAAAAGAGAGGATGCGAACTCGCTGGATATGGCGAGGACGACTTACAATATGAAAGAGCAGCTAAAACAAAATTATTCTTCTGTTTCCCCATATGAGGCGAATATGATGATCGCAGGAATGAATGGCCGGTTGTTTAGCATGGACTATAACAATTGGAGCATTTCAATGGACGAACTGCAAAAACATCCGATAACACGGCAAACGATGAAAGACCCGAAAAGATTGCGGTATCATTTTTATAACGCTAGCGCGGATCATCCTGCGGATGCTGAACCGGCCATTGTTGCGTCTAAAGCGCTTTACGACAAAAATGCGGGCAAAATTTACGGCATTTTGTATATTTCAGTAGGTGAGCGTACATTCCGGCAGTTTTACAAAAATTATACCGGCAACGGCAATGATGTCATGGTTTTGGATTCGTCAGGTTTCATTGTATCCAGCAATCAAGAAAAAATGATTGGGAAAAAATCGCCGCAACTGCTTCAATATACAAAGGAAATGGAGAAAAGCAACGTTCGCTTTCAAAACGTTGAATTATTTGGGAAAGATTATATTGTTTTGGCACAATATATGCCGGCTTTCGATATGCATTTAGTCAACATGATTGATAAAGAACTGATGGCTGATCGTTTAATAGATCAAAAGGAAATTGCCGTAATCATTCTGGTGATTGTCGCCGCAGCTTTAATCGTTGTATTTATCCTTACAAGAAGGATGACCAATTCATTTAGAAAACTTGTACAGGAAATTTCCAATATGGCAAAAAATCATTTTAAGCAGTATGTCACAGTCAGCGGAGGAGATGAAACAAGAAAGTTGGCGATCGCTTTTAATCGCATGCTCGATGAGTTGCATGAATATGTTGATCAGCTGATAAGTACACAAAAAAAGCAGCGGAAGGCTGAATTAGAAGCGCTCCAACGGCAGATCAATCCGCACTTTTTATATAATACTTTAACTTCCGTCAAGTTTATGGTTCAGCAAGGGGATAAAGAAAAAGCCGCAAATACCATTCATGCGCTGATTACGTTACTGCAAAATTCCATTGGAAACATCAGTGAAACGATCACGGTGGAACAAGAGCTGAATCACTTGAAAAGTTATGTGCTCATCAATCAAGCCAGATATGGGGATCGAATAAAAGTCAATTATTTTGTTTCGCCGGACAGCTTAACATGTCATGTGCCGAAATTGATTATCCAACCTTTTATCGAGAATGCCTTTTTTCATGCTTTTCATAAAAAAAAGGAAGGCTATATTCAAATTCTGATCGCCCGCAGAGAAGGCAAGCTCATTTGCGAAGTGATCGACAATGGCGACGGGATGGCGCTAAAGGAAAGAGCCGATTGGCCAAACATGCCGAAAAGAAAAGGCCAGCTTTTCAGCGGAATCGGCGTGCGCAATGTGCATGAGCGCATTCAATTGTTATACGGAAAAGATTACGGAGTTGAAACATCGAGCCGGTTGGGAGAGGGAACAAAAATTAAAATCTCTTTGCCTATTATAGAAGATGAACAGATTTGTGATATAAAAAATCTGCAAAAAACTTAAAAAATTACAAATTCAGCCCCCCTTTCGATGTTAAAAACAAAATTTTTTCCAATTATCTTCTAAAGATCATTCTAACGGTCTTCTGTTTTGAGCTGATATGATTTTGAGTACAAGGAAAACGCTTACATAAGTAAAGGGGGTTATTCATTTGAAAAAAGTTTTTTATTTGATGGTGTTTGCGGTTTTCTTGCTGTCAGCTTGTTCATCAAGTTCTGAAGGAAACGAGGGCGATGCAGGAAGCGGCAAGGGAAACGGGGACGCCATTACGGTATGGGCGTGGGATCCAAAATTTAATATAGCCGCATTAAAAATTGCTGAAGAGTTTTATCAAAAAGATCATAAAGATTTCAACCTTGAGATTATTGAAAATGCCCAGGCGGATATCGTTCAAAAATTGAACACCGGTTTAAGTTCGGGTACAACGAAAGGAATGCCGAATATTGTCCTGATTGAAGACTATCGGGCGCAAAGCTTTTTGCAAGCGTATCCCGATGCCTTTTATGAATTATCTGATTACATCAATCCGGATGATTTTGCAGAATACAAAGTCGCAACAACTAGCGTCAACGGAAAACAATACGGTTTGCCGTTTGATACCGGTGTTACGGGTTTGTATGTCAGAACAGATTATTTAGAAAAAGCCGGTTATACACCGGAAGATTTAACTAATATCGATTGGCATCGGTTCATTGAAATCGGCAAGGATGTGAAAGAAAAAACCGGAAAAGATATGCTTACCCTTGACCCGAATGATCTCGGAACGATCCGAATGATGATTCAAACAGCCGGATCATGGTATTTAAAAGAAGATGGAACAACGCCTAATATTGCGGGAAATGAAGCTTTGAAAGAAGCTTTTCAAGTATATAAAGAAATGATGGACGCGAATATAGCGAAAATCACATCCGACTGGAGCCAATTTGTCGGCGCCTTTAACAGCGGCGATGTGGCAACGGTTCCGACCGGAAACTGGATTACGCCAAGTGTAAAAGCTGAAAAATCCCAATCGGGTCAATGGAGGGTTGTGCCCATTCCAAAATTGAAAGTGGATGGGGCTGTCAATGCTTCCAATCTGGGCGGAAGTTCATTTTATGTATTAAATATCCCGGGGAAAGAAAAAGCGGCGGAATTCCTTGCCAAAACATTCGGCTCGAATGTTGATTTCTATCAAAGATTAGTCACGGACGTTGGAGCTTTAGGCACTTATAAACCCGCTGCAGAAGGAAAAGCTTATGAAAGCAAAGATGAATTCTTTGGCGGACAATCGATTGTATCGGATTTTTCAAAGTGGATGAAAGAAATAAAAGGTGTGAACTATGGAATGCACACGTATGCGATTGAAGATATTCTTGTCGCTGAAATGCAAAATTATTTGAACGGCAAAGATATTGACGATGTTCTGAATGATGCGCAAAAACAAGCGGAAGCACAACTTCATTAATTTCATTTTCTTATTAAAAGCCTTGGGCAGCTGCCTGACATTGTTTGGCAGGAAACCTTGCCCTTGGTTTTATTCTTTAAGCGGAGGCAAGGAGTGAGAAACCGTGAGTGTTAGACTGAAAAAAAATGCCATTGGATGGTTGTTTGTCATTGCATCAGTAGTTTTGATTTGCCTGTTTTACTTCTATCCAATGCTTCAGGCATTACTGTTGTCATTCCAGTCCGGACCCGGAGCAAATCTGCATTTTGCAGGTCTGGACAATTACAAAAGATTATTTATGGATCCAACCTTTATTGCAGCCGTTACCAACACGTTTATCTATTTAATCGTTCAAGTGCCTATCATGATCGTGCTGGCTTTGTTTATCGCTGTCTTGTTAAATGACAAAACATTGAAATGGAAAGGATTTTTTCGAACGGCTATCTTTTTGCCATGCGTCACTTCTCTTGTTGCGTATTCGGTCATTTTTAAATATTTATTTGCGGAAGATGGTCTCGTTAATATAGTGCTCATGAAACTGTCGATCATTCCGGAAGCTATTGATTGGCTTACTGACCCTTTTTGGGCAAAGATCACCATTATTATCGCCATTACGTGGCGGTGGACGGGCTACAATATGATTTTTTATTTATCAGCCCTGCAGCATGTCGACCAGTCAATCTATGAAGCAGCTAAAATGGATGGAGCTTCACCTTTTCAGCAATTTTTTAAAATCACGGTTCCGTTGTTAAAGCCGATCATTTTATTTACATCGATAACCTCAACTATCGGAACATTACAAATTTTTGATGAGATTATGAATATTACAAAGGGCGGTCCGGGCAATGCGACAATCTCAATCTCTCAATATATTTATAATCTCTCATTTGAATACACGCCGGATTTTGGATATGCGGCAACCGTTTCCTATGTTATTGTCATCCTTATTATCATTCTTTCCATTATTCAGTTTAAAGCGGCAGGTGATCGCAATGTTTAAGTTGAAAACAATATTAATATATGCTTTTTTAAGTATGGCAGCATTTGTGTCCATTTTTCCGTTTCTTTGGATGATTGTAAGCATGACAAATAAATCGGTTGATGTTACCAAAGGGCGTATCCTTCCCGGCGGTTATTTGCTGCAAAACATTCAATCTTTATTTACAACGGTAGATCTTGTTCCGGCGTTCATCAATTCAGCCATCATCGCCATTGTGACGACAGTAGCGGCTCTATTGATTGCATCATTGGCAGGTTACGGTTTTGAAATTTACAAAAGCAAAGGGAAAGATATTGTTTTTAACATTTTGTTGTTATCCATGATGATTCCTTTTGCTGCACTGATGGTTCCGTTGTATCGGATGTTCGGGAGGATTACGCAGACTTTCCCTTTTATTGGAATTGACACGCTGGCTGCAGTCATATTGCCGACGGTCACCACTGCTTTTTTGATCTTCTTTTTTCGCCAAAATACAAAGATGTTTCAGAAGGAGCTGATCGAGGCCGGCAGAATAGATGGCTTAAGTGAGCTGGGAATATTTTTCCGCATTTTCGTCCCGTCGATGAAAACAACATATGCGGCAGCAGCTATTATTACGTTTATGAGCAGTTGGAATAATTATTTGTGGCCTTTAGTTGTTTTGCAATCTCCGGAAAAGAAAACGATTCCGCTCCTTATTTCGAACCTCGGCGCAGGGTATGCGCCTGATTATGGTGTTATCATGACGGCGATCGTTATTTCAACATTGCCGACAGCGTTTGTTTTTTTCTTTATGCAAAAGCATTTTGTTGCCGGTATGATGGGATCTATCAAATAAACAATAATGATGAAATGAGGGATGATCATGGAAAAGCCGTTAAAAAAATATGTTTATACTCCGCCAAAAAACGGGTATCCGGAGTGGAACCACAACCCGGAAATTTTTCAATTAAACAGAATGAAAGCGCACGCAACGCTTATGCCTTATAAAACATTGGAAGAGGCATTAAGAGGAAAGAGAGAAGAGTCCGATTATTATCAGTCTTTAAACGGGCAGTGGAAGTTTGCTTTTTCAGAAAACCCTGAGAAAAGAAACAAAGAATTTTATAAGATCGCTTTTGACAGCAGCAATTGGGATGATATAAAAGTTCCGGGGCACTGGCAGCTGCAAGGGTATGATTACCCTCAATATACGAATATCCGTTATCCGTGGGAAGAGATAGAGGATATAAAACCGCCATTTGCTCCAACAAAATACAACCCAGTTGGCCAATATATCACAACTTTCACCGTGCCGGAATCATGGAAAGGGCTTCCTGTTTTTATCAGCTTTCAAGGTGTGGAATCCGCCTTTTATGTTTGGCTGAACGGGGAGTTTGTCGGTTACAGCGAAGATTCCTTTACACCGGCGGAATTTGATGTAACCCCTTATTTAACAGATGGAGAGAATAAACTGGCAGTTGAAGTTTATCGTTGGTGCGATGCAAGCTGGCTTGAAGATCAAGACTTTTGGAGATTAAGCGGCATTTTTCGGGATGTTTATTTGTACGCTACACCGCACATTCACATATGGGATTTCTTTGTGCAAACAAAGTTGGATGACAATTATGAACATGCTGATTTAAACGTTCAAGCAAAAATTTGCAATTATTTTTGTCAAGAACGGAAAGGCCTGCTGCTCGAGGCGCAGCTGTTTGATCAAAACGGACAGCTGGTTGTCACGAAGCCTGTTTCAGTCAATTTCATGAACGGCGCAGCTGAACAAGAAGTCCGCGTCTCTGCTTTCGTTGAAAATCCTTTGAAATGGAGCGCGGAAAAGCCTCATCTATATACGCTTGTTCTCTGTTTGAAAGATGAACATGGCGGGGTCATTGAATTTGAAAGCTGCAAAATCGGCTTCCGCACGTTTGAGATAAAAGACGGCTTAATGAAAATCAATGGCAAACGAATTGTATTAAAAGGCGTGAATCGCCATGAGTTTTCTGCAGACAAAGGAAGAGCCATTGGCTATGAAGAGATGGTGCATGATATTCAGTTGATGAAACAGCATAACATTAACGCTGTGCGCACCTCGCATTATCCGAATCATCCGTTGTTTTACGATTTATGTGATGAGTATGGCCTGTATGTTATTGATGAAACCAATTTAGAAACGCACGGAACATGGCAATACGGGCAAACAGAAGAGGGAGACACGGTGCCCGGCAGTAAGCCTGAATGGACGGCGAATGTATTGGATCGCTGCAACTCGATGTTTCAGCGCGATAAAAACCATCCATCCGTTATCATTTGGTCGCTTGGAAATGAATCGTTCGGAGGCAATAATTTTCTGAAAATGCATCAGTTTTTGAAAGAAAACGATCCGACTAGAATTGTTCATTATGAAGGGGTATTTCATTATCGGGCATCGGAAGCGGCATCGGACATTGAGAGTACGATGTATATTTCGCCTCAGCAGGTCGAGCAGTATGCCATTGAGGCGGAACAGTCAGGGAAACAGGCAAAGCCATATTTGTTATGTGAATACAGCCATTCCATGGGAAATTCAAACGGAAACCTTTACAAGTATACGGAATTGTTTGATAAGTATCCTATTTTGCAGGGCGGATTCATTTGGGATTGGAAAGATCAGGCACTAAGAGCAAAAACGGAGGATGGAATTGAATTTTTAGCATATGGCGGTGATTTTGGCGAAACTCCTAATGATGGGAATTTTTGCGGAAACGGTTTACTATTTGCGGACGGAGCCGTTTCTCCAAAAATTTATGAAGTGAAAAAATGCTACCAAAATGTTGAATTTTCCAATGCAAATTGGGATGAGGGAAAGATTTTCGTTAAGAACAAATTTTTATTTACAAACTTGCAAGAATTTGAATGCCGCTTTGAAATTGCTGAAGATGGAAAAGTGATCAAATCCGGTGCTGCCGAGATCAATCTCCCTCCCGGATCAGCCGGCGAAATTCAACTCGGGTTCAAGAAGGAAGATTTTAAACCTTTCAAAGGGGAGCTCATTGCAACTGTCAGCCTTCATTTAAAAGAGGGCAATTTATGGGCTGAAAAAGGGCATGAAATTGCATTTGAGCAGTTTATCCTTCAAAGGGCGCTTTGCGCAAAAAATAAGGAAGAGAAACGTGGTGGGCTGGATGTAAAGGAAACAGCTCAAGAGTTGATCATCATAGGGAAACATTTCTCGCTGCGTTTTGACAAGCAAAGCGGCGACCTTCAATCATATGTTTTGGAAGGGAAAGAATTATTCAAAACGTCTGTTTCGCCCAACTTTTGGCGAGCCATGACGGATAATGATAGAGGAAGCAAACTAGATGTCCGCAGTGCTGTTTGGCGAGAGGCCTCAAGCAACCGTGTTCTCGCTGCTTTTGAAGTGAAGCCATTGGATGGACAGATTAAGGTTTCCGTCACATATCGATTGCCGGCCGCAAACGAGTCGAAGTGCAGTCTTTGCTATACGATCAATCAAGCGGGCGAGGTGGAGGTGAATTATCAATTGGTTCCCGGCGAGAACTTGCCGGAAATCCCGGAAATCGGCGTCATGTTTTCGATGCCTTCTCATTTTGCAAACATTGAATGGTATGGAAAAGGCCCCCATGAAAATTATATTGATAGAGAAAGGGGCGCTAAAATCGGAATATACCGTGGAAAAGTAGAAAATCAGTACACACCTTATTTAAAACCGCAAGAATGCGGCAATAAAACGGGTGTAAGGTGGGCGGCCGTCACCAATGAAGAAGGAGTGGGATTGAAAATTTCCGGGCTTCCAACCATCGAATTCAATGCCCTTCCGTTTACGCCATTTGAACTGGAAGAACATAGCCATTCATACAAACTGCCGAAAAGCACCAAAACGGTCATTCGCGTAAATTACCGGCAAATGGGTGTCGGAGGAGATGACAGCTGGGGGCAAAAAACACATCCTGAATTCACACTTTATGCAAACCAAGCATATGCGTATTCCTTTATCATCGCACCTGTTAGAAAAAGCAAATGACTGTAAATTAAATGAATGGGTCTAGCAAAATGCGATATTTAAGCTTTCCTTTAGGATGCCTTCATTCTAAATTCTTTTAGGATGGAGGCAACTGATTTTTTCTTGGCATCTTTGGGGCTGTCCAAAAAGGGGCTTTTTCGCAGAAAAAATCAGGAACCTTAATATATCAAGGTTTCTAGAACAGAAAAGGGGGCGCCATAAGTCCAAAAATTGACTTATGAGACAGCCCCTGCTAATAAAATCGATATTTGCCGTTGTAATTCCATTATGAAATTCTGGATTTAATTTTCACTTTTTCCTTCCACCTGCCTTGCTTACTTCGCTTTCATCCGTTTTGATTTCTTCTTGCTTGTTTTTGCTCGTATCACTTGCTTTTAATTTGAATTGGGTTTTTTTTGATCCTTTTCTATCTTCCTTTAAACGCTTCGGCATTGGGGATGGCCAAGTCCTAATTATTGTGTAAAATCATACTTCCAGGCCAGTAAATCTAAATTCCCGGCCAATCCAACCGCTTCCTTATTACACAAAATTCAGCACTTAATCCCAACTCTACAACCCAACCAAATGCTTTAATAGCTTTTAGTGTTCTGCCTACGAATAACTGCATATTTGTTTTTGCTTTCAATTTTTTCAACCCGTACGTCTGTAACAGTCAGCTTTTCTTAAGAACCAACTTCGAGAATTTTCCCATTTTCTATTAATACATATCCATTTTTGAAAACTCGTTCTTCAGCATATACCGTCATATTCGATAATAGAATCTTGTTCATAAAGTTCTCCTTTTTCCAGTAACACTCTCTAACTAAATTGTATGTATGTGGAACAAAATGTTAAATGACTTTTATGGGAATTTTAAGTACATATACTGGGTCTGTCCGGAAAATTGAAAAAATATGAAACTGCTGCTTCTAGATAAAGAAGATTTCAATAATTCCTTTTAGCAATTTTTCCATTAAACCGTAGCCTTTTCAGTATATTGAAGCAAACTTATCGTTCATCTGCATTCCGGAATACACATTATATCACAATCGCTTATTCGTAATATAAGCTTCCGTTCTGAAAGAAACGTTTTTTTCGCTAGTGTGCATAAAGCAGCCCGATCCAATCAGTAAGGATATGGCGTTAAGCGTCGCCTGCGAAGCTCCGAACAATCGAGAGGCTAGCGGCTGGATAAAGCGGCTGAATAATTTTTTTGATTTTCGCAAAACTTTTTATTTTTTATTTGCGAATATATAGGTAGTGATAGAAGTTTTGAGCTTTTGGATTGGAAGTGAAGCTTCACGATGGATCAAGAGAAGAAATGGATAAAAGCAATACAGAAGCGGGCAAGTGAAAAAGCGGCAAATAAGCTGATCTCTTATTATTACAAAGAGGGTTTATGCGTTCGTATTTAAACAAACGTTTGATCAAGAATTAGCGAAAGATTTGACGCAGGAGATTTTCATCAGCATGCTGCGCGGCATTCACCATTATGAGGGGAAAGCGGCGTTCCGGACATGGCTGTATAAAATCGCAAAGGCGAGAATCATCGATTACTATCGCTCGAAAGAATACAAACAGCAGAAAAAAACAGTCAATCTATTAACAGATCAGCGGGAAAGTAATGATGTACTTTTCACAATCGAACAAAAGGACGAGGTAAACAGGTTTTAAACCTGCTTGAACGATTTGATCATGAAAATCAACGAATTGTGCAAATGAAAATTTTTGCAGGCCAAACATTTGCCGAAATTGCCGCAAAGCTCCAGATAAAAGAATCAACCGTGAAAACGAAATATTATTCTACATTGCGAAAAATCAATGAGCAGTTAAAGGAGGATGTCCATGGCCATTAATAACGAAAAAATTCCTTTTCCTAGCGATAAGGAAATCCAACAAGAAATTCAGAAGATCATTGCAAAAGGCATGAACAAAAAGCCTTCCTTTTGGCAATATATGTTCACTATGTATCGCAAAGTCGGTTTCCGCAACGTCTTTCGCGATCTGACGGAAATCGCTTTTACGATTGTTTTAACCATCGCTGTTTTCGCTATGTTTGCTCTTTCAACCGCAGAATATTTTTCATGGACGGACTTGGATGTGTATACATTCATCTTTTGTTTTTCACCTGTTGTTTATTTTGTCATTGTTTTTTTCTTTTTTATTTGCCAAAAGCAAAAACCGGCGTTTGAAGTGGAAATGACTTGCAAATACAATGTGTATCAATTAGCAGCATTCCGTATGTTCATGTTCAGCATTTTCGCTATGCTCGCCAATGGAGTCATCATTTTCTGGCTGGCAACAGAGTTTTCCATTCATTTTCCTTTTGCCTTTTTATTATCTGTTGCATCTTTATTTCTTTTTGCTGCTGTTTTTTTGTATGTATTGCTTTATGTACCGACAAAAAGTGGGAAATTTGCTTTATTAATCAGCTGGATTGCCGCAAACTTGTTTCTTTCTTACATGAACAGCTATGTTTATCAAGCCTTTTTGTTAAACGTTCCGTATTTTATTTACATCATCATCGGGATGGCTGCGATGTATATATATGTTCATCAGCTTAAGCTGTTTTTCGTCAAAACCAATATAAAAGGAGTTTTGTAAAGATGCTAATTGTCGACCATGTTTCCAAATATTACGGCAATTTTATTGCTCTTGAAAATGTTCATTTACAGTTTGACAACGGAATTTACGGACTATTAGCCCCAAATGGCGCTGGTAAGACAACATTGATGAAAATGCTTGTCACACTCATCTTTCCGACAAAAGGAGAAATTCGTTACAATGGGGAAAATATCATCCATCTCGGCAGCAAATACCGCGAGCTCCTCGGTTATTTGCCGCAGCAATTCGGATATTACAAGCATTACAGCCCTGCAAAATATTTGCTTTACCTTTCAGCATTAAAAGGGATTTCAAAGCATGAAGCAAAAGAAAAAATACCGAAGCTTTTAAAGCTCGTTGGACTTGAAGATGTCATGCATAAAAAAATGAGGAAGTTTTCCGGCGGGATGATTCAGCGGGTCGGCATCGCCCAGGCATTGCTGAACGATCCAAAAATTTTGATTCTTGATGAGCCCACCGCAGGTCTTGATCCGGCCGAACGCGCCCGTTTCCGCAAGCTTTTAACCCAATTAGCAAACGATCGGATCATTATTCTATCAACACATATTGTGTCTGATGTCGAATCGATTGCCAATGAAATCATTATGATTAAAGATAAAACGATTTTATATAAAAAGCCGATACGTGAATTATGCCAATTATTGTCCGGCCGCATTTATGAAACCGCAGCTGATTTTCAGAATGCAGAAATCTTTCGGAAGCGATTTGCAACAATTTCGGAAAAGCAAGAAAATGGCCAGATGATCTTTCGGTTTGTTAGCGACGAACAGCCAAATGAAAATTGGAAAAGTGTTGAGCCGACATTAGAGGACGTATTTCTTCATGTATATGGAGAAGGAGCGCTGGCATAATGATCAAATACGAATTAATAAAAGTTGTCAAGTCGCCGATCTTTATCATTTTACTATTATTTTTTGTGACGTTGAATGGTTTGATTATTTTCGACCATAAAAATGAACAGAGAAATTTACCTGTTTTACAAAACATAGTTGAACAATACGGGACGAAAATTGATGATGAAGCATTGGCAGGTATGAAAAAAGAAATCGATCATGAAATGGTATGGGTGAATGAGCTGAATCCAAAAAGCGGGAAACAGTATCAGTTTCCATATGAATTTATAAATAACCATAAAGCGTTTCTATACCAACATCTTACGGATCGTGAATTAAACAGGCTATTCAATCTCAACTTGTTCACTCAATATTATGAAACCGCTAAAAGTGTCGATGATATTTACAGCGAGCTGGATGCGACAGAGTTTGCCCGGCAACAAATCAAGAAATACGGATTAAGCGGGAAGGCAGAAGAAACGGTGCTGAACCAAGCCAATCTTTTAGAAAAGCGGCTGAAGCAGCTAGTGAAAAACGGTGAACATCGCCATTTTTTTTATTTAGGGCCAGTCTATGAAATGCATTCCTTGCTATTTAAAAAGCTGGGAAGGGTGATTGCTATTGAAGGGATGATAATCGTTGTTTTAATCACAGCATTGCTAACTAATTATGAATTTGAACACCGTACATTCTTTGTTGCATTTACGAGTAAACGGGGGCGAAATTTGCTATGGGACAAGCTTGCTGCAAGTGTAATCGCTAATGTGTGTGCTGTTATGTTGTTAATCGCGGCGACATTGATCATTTACTTTTCTGTCTATGATTATTCTAATCTTCTGTTTGTGCCGATTAGTAGCTATTTTAATAGCGAAACGCCTTTTCCTTACATATCGTGGTGGAATCTATCATTCTTGCAGTATGTTTGTTTATTTGTCGGCTGTTTACTATTAAGCCAGCTACTGTACATGCTGCTCACCTTCAGCTTATCTATATGGCTGAAAAACAGCTATCTTGTTTTCTTTACATTTGCTCTGTTTGCTGGTGTTAGTTTATGGCTTCCAAGCGTTGTTTCACTGAATAGTAACTTTATCTTGATCATGCATGTGAATCCTTTTTATTTCATTATGAATCCGCATGTATGGTTTATGGGAAACAACATTTTTACGATGTTTCCACTTTTTGAAGCTGTCACGATAATAGTGTGGGCGGTCATATTTGGTCTATTAGGATTCATCAGCATGTACAAATTTAATCGGCAACCATTAAATTAGGGGGAAGAATATTGAGAGTTTTTTTATACGAATTAAGAAAATTGTTCAATTGGAAAGTGCTGCTGCTTATTTTGTTCATCAGTTTTCTGTTTTACAAGCTGTTTTTAAGCTTTAATTTTGAAGTTTTCCCTAATGGAAGGCCTGCAAAAGATGAGTTTATGATTACGAAAGAAATGATCAATAAATATGGGCATGAAATGGACGAAAAAGAGTTTCAACATTTTAAAAACTGGTATAAGCAAAAAAAAGACGAGGCCAATGCTTATTTGCAATCACAACAAGATGCGGAAAAACTAGGCATTACAACATATGAACAGTTTCGACAATTGGATTTAACAAATAAACAGTATGCAGATTTTCATGAAAAAGTCGTGTTTACTAATCAGGCAGATGTTTTTTGGGAGCTGCAAGCATTCGAAAATATCATAGAACAATATGAATCGAAAGGGAGGGGTATTGAATCTTATACCGATGAAGATCAGCAAGAGCGTGTAAAACAAATAATGGATAACAAGGATGTCAATTCTATTTTTCCATATCTTGTCTATGAAAATTATAATGAACTCATCCGCTTTTGGGCGGTTTTAATTATTATTAGCGTTGTCATGGTAACAAGCCGAGTTCATATTACAGACAGACTAAACAATGCGATCAGTCTGCAATACACGACGAAAACCGGTCGGAATTTGTTTTCTGCAAAACTTCTTGCTGCTTTAGCAGCCACAGCATTGATCACGACCGTGCAGATCGTCATTTTTTGGTTTTTCTATCTTGGGAATGGTACGCAAGCTTTTTTTCCGCTTTCCATCGTTTCGTTCTATAATTTTTACTATTTTTGGTTTGACTTTACATTTAAAGGCTATATCATCACAACGATGATCGCAACTTATATTCTGGCCATTGTTGCGGCGCTCTTTACAGTATTTTTCTCACGGATGGCACAAAATTACATCACATTGATCGGCTCGCTTGTCCCAGTCGTTGTGCTGCTAAGTTATTGTACATTAAAATACCTTGTTGGTGGACTGTTTGCGATTCTTCATCCGCTTATGCTTACAATTGGCACCTTTCTTGTATTGATCGCGATCAGTACGATATTCATCATTTACAGAATGAAGCAGGAAAAGCTTGTTGATCTTATATAAGCCAAGCGATAGCGGACAAAGCACGATCTTGATGATAGCGGGCTGGAGATCGATGAAGCAGGAATTCACGGGGGGCTTCTTTCTTCTGATTTTCCTTCCTCCAGCCTCGATAAAATAACAGACAGTCTGATACGATTTAAATTCATTTTTTAGAGCTTTAGCAAGCAATCAGAAACATCATGCCGCTATACCTTCTGTTTTTAATCTGCCTATTTTTGTCTGATTTCTATAAATCCCTACCATTTTGAAATTTGATTGATCGAGAGGGGCTCGAAACTTTAAGACAATCAATCTCATTAGAACAATTTTAGTGTCGGTTATTAAGTTTATGGGATTCGAAAACTTTAAGGCGATGAATCTTGGACTTTGCCAGCGTTCCTTTCTATCTGCACCTATGGTTTGAGGTGGAAATTTTAAGAGGTTGGCAAGGTCTTTTTTATTGAAGTGCATTACTTTTGGACACCTGTATCAAGCGGAACGATGAAGGTTTCCGTAAATCTAAATGTTTTTCCTCTTTTATATTCATTTTGTTATATGATGAAGTGAGGCTTTAACAGCATTACTTGAGCGTTTACAGTAAAACTAGAAAAAAGTGCCTATCTCTGCTGTTTTGAATTGTAGAGGGCTGGAAACGTTCAAAAATCTAGTAAAAAACTTCATTATTTAAATCCCTATTAATAAGTTTGAAATTTTAGGTTGACATTTCTTATAGGTAGTTTTATATTATTTACAGAATATATGTTCTGTTTGATGAGAATATTAATACTTGTCCCTAGCTGTTACGATTTTTAATCTTTCCCCTTCCTATGTTTTCCTCTCATTTTTATTCTCCCTCGAAAGGACGATCTTCACTATGAAAGAATACCTCGATTTGAAGATGGATTTCATGTTTAAGCAGCTGCTCGGAAACCCGAACCGCAAGTCGCTTACCATTGCTTTTTTGAATGCGATTTTACATCGAAGCGAAGCAGATCGCATTGTAGATGTTCAGTTTGAAAGCACGGAGCTGACGAAAGAGACAGAAGATGGAAAAATGAACCGGCTTGATGTACTGGTGCAGACGGATCGAGGCGAGCGCATCAATGTAGAAATTCAAATCGTTAATCAGCACGATTTACAGGAACGAATTTTGTATTATTGGGCGAGGGTTTTCTCCCATTCATTAGCAAAAGGACAGCCGTACAGCATGCTTCCCCCTACCTTTATGATTACCATCCTTAATTACCGGCTTTTTCCCCATGAAACGGAGCGATTTCATACTGTTTTCCATATACGAGAAGATGAAGAACATTTTTTTTGGGGTCCGCACCTTGAATTTCACGTCATTGATTTACAGCAGTTTATGGTAAAATGGAAGAAATATAACAGAGAAATAAAGCGATTGCCAGAGTATCCGTGGTTAATGATGCTGTCAGCAGTAGACGCCAAAAAGGGAAAAATCGATGAGTTTATGCTCAGTGAACTGGAGGTGTTTGCGATGAATGAGCAGGAAATTCGTGAAGCGCTGGAAGAATGGGAAAGCTTAAGCGTCAACCCGGTAAACCGTTATGAATACGAAATGCGTTTGAAATGGCTGCGGGACCAATTGTCAAACCTCCAAGGCGAACGGCGGGCAGGGTGGGAGGAAGGGTTGAAGCAGGGCAGGGAAGAAGGAGTTCGACAGGTAGCCATAGAAATGCTTCGTTCAGGGCTAGAAGAGGAGGTTATCATGTCGGTTACAAAAATAACTGCAGAAGGGCTACATGAGCTGAAAAAGAAACTATCCTCCAACTTCTTTTAAGCGGGAAGGAACGAGACTCTCATTACATAAACATCTATTGTCTGCCGTTCAGGCCAATTTTGTAAAAAGGAAGTTACCTGAATTTTGTGGACGAGATAGAGGAGTTATACTTGTTATTCCAGTAAAATGGGAGAGTGGGAAGCTGCTGCAAAGCATATGCCAACATTGAAGGCGCCTGCCAGCGCGCACGAACTTGAAAACTTTCCTCCCTTGACGGGGATTCACGGAATCAGAACTTATGCAATCGATAAGCTGACAGGCGGAAAGATTTATTGGCTCAGGATTCAGTAAATGGTTGATAACAAATTATTCATTATTCGTGTGATACTCTCATTTAGCTTTCTATCCAATCCACTGTTTTGCAATAGGAATTCTTTTAATGACGAAATAATCCAAAACCCACATTATCAATAGTGATGCGCCCACTAATGGGAAGAAAAGGCCTAAAGCAATGACAATTACAGCTACTCCCTTTAACATTTTTAAGTTTTCTGGCAATGCCGGTGCACCTAATTTGCCTTTCGGTTTTCGCTTCCACCACATTATAACGCCACTCGCAGCAATCATTATAATGCCAATAGTTAATGCTAGCATGAAAAGCTGGCTAATGAATCCAAATTCTCCTTGATGAAATGCAATGCCTAGTGAAATTAATTTTCCCAATGCACCATAGTCGCTCCATGCAAATTTAGCTAAAACTTTTCCGCTGTATTGATCAATATGCAGCGTTTGTTGCGCCCAAGGCAGTGGGCGGTTAGGATAGACTTCAGCAGGATCTAGAAAGATCGTATATACACCGGTTTCTCCATCAGGAAATGCAATTCTATATCCCGGTTGGACGTTGTTTTCTGCTGCAATTTGCATCACTTTATCAACAGAAATTGTTTTCAATCCATTGGGACTTGATTCGGGCACAGGTAAGTTTTCAGCTGCCCAAGGGACATCTGCTATTTCTTTTGTTGGAATTGTTGATTTAGGAAATGCATATTTTTCCCATGGTTGATCTCCTTCCGGGTTTCCGGAAATGGGATCAACGATACGATGTGCCATGCTTCCCCAAACACCGGACCACATGAGTCCAGAAAACAATTGTACGACAATAAAAAGAGAAAGCCAGATTGCTGTAACGGCATGCATATCGCGCCAAAACGTGCGGTTTCTTTTACTCAGGTTTATTCGCGGAATCAATGTCCCAAAAAGAGATTTTCTATTTCGCGGCCACCATAAGTAAACACCAGTAATAATTAGGATAATGAACCAGCAAGCGGAGAGCTCCACTAACCAATTTCCAATGGTGCCGCCCCATAGTTCACCGTTATGCAAATCTTTCACCCATGCCATGAAGCGTGCATTCTCATTTAACTTTCCAATAATGTTGCCGTTGTATGGGTTGACAAACACAGATATACTTTCCCCGTTCGCCATGATTTCAACCTCAGATGATCTGTCCGGTGCAAAGGAAGGTGTAAAACCTGTAATTTTTGCATGCGGATAATTCTTTTTCACTTCTTGAATTTGTTCTGTAGATGAAATTTTTTGTTGTCCTTGTTGGACGTAATAAAGATCATGGTACATGTAATTTTCAATTTGCGGTTTAAACAGGTAAATTCCTCCGGTAATAGACAAAAAAATAATAAGCGGTGCGAAAAAAATCCCTGCGTAAAAATGCCATCTCCATACTGTTTTATATAAAGAAGCTTTTGTTTGTTTTTCAGTGAATGCTTTTGAATCCTTTGCTTGCGCATCTATTCTTTCAAATTCCATTTTTTTCACCCTTTTTTTAAGCAATGACAAAAACTTTTATAGATCATGTCGATATAACCTCAACAATTGCAATGCGGTTTTTTTCTTATGAATTGTATTGTTCATATGGTCAATAATAGAGCCTTCCTTTATAAACAGAATTTGATCGCCTGCTTCTGCGGCAACATCCATCATATGAGTGGAAAAAATGATGATTGTGCCTTTCATCTTTTGTTCTTTTATCAAATTGACCAACTGATCAATCCAAAACGGGTCTAAACCATTTGTTGGTTCATCTAATAAGAGCAGTTTTGGATTACCTAACAATGCTTGTCCTAATAATAGTCTTTGCCTCAATCCTTTTGATACATTTTTCACTAGTTCTCTTTTAAATTCTTCCAAACCTATTTTTTTAAAAATGTCTTGTACAGATGATTGATCTTTTTTCCGCAGTTTGGCATAAAATGATAAAAATTCTTGAAGCGTCATGAATTGCTGAGCATGAAAATCATCGGGCATGTAGCCGATCTGCTCGATATAGTTTTTTCTGTTTTTAATTAGACTGATATTGTTTAAAACAATGTCCCCGGAGGACGGTTTTGAAATACCCGCCAAAATGCGAAGAAGCGTGCTTTTTCCGGCTCCGTTTCCGCCGCATAATACGATGCATTCCCCTTTTTTCGCTTCCAGTGACATGGAAGAAAGCACAACTTTTGTTTTATATTTTTTTGAAACGTCGGAGACTTGTAATGTTGTCATTGTCTTTTCTTCCTTTCAAGCTTCCAGACGGAAAATGCAAGCATGATGCTTGAAAAGATGAACATATAACAGACGAGCAGCAACCATAACGCTTTTGTTTGCATAAAAGAGATGAGCTCGTCGTATGATTGTCCAAAAACAGCTCCGCCGTCAAGCTGAACAACAAATACTATACGGAGCAATTCCGCCGGATTACAGAATAAAGATGCCTTTAAAAGCGGAGCTATCATCGGATAAGGGACAAAGCTCAAAACGGAAATGACGGCTGTCGGCCATATCATGATTAGAAAGAACCAAACGCCGACCGAAAGTATGAGAGCTTGCCATCTCGTTTCTGAAAACGAGCCAATGGTCAAGCCGATGGCGAGAAAAAACCATATTAGCGAGATAGAAAAAATATATAAAATGAGCACCCATTTCAAAGATAAAGAACTTCCCAATAAAGTGCCGACCAAAAGGCTCAAACTGAAGCTTAAGCTGAAGATGACAGATTGTGCGGTCAATTGCCCACAAAGCTTCCCAACCCAATAGGCAATAGTCGGCAACGGATACGTGCATAAAAGACTCCACTGGCCATTTTCCATTTCACTAGCGATGGAAAACGATCCAGCCACCAGCATAAACAGTGGCACGATGTACAGCACAATGTTGGCGATTGTGCCTGTCATGTTTGTATAACCTGTGAGAGCAGGGTTATTCCGCTCTAACAAAAATAGTAATGATAAAACGAAAATCCATAGAAACACAAACGTGTAAGAAGAACGCTGCCTGATTGTCAAACGCCATTCGGCTTTCCATATGTTCCGCATAACTCCTCCCGCTGTAAAAAAGGCACTTATAAATTTGCCCTTCATTCATGTGAATGATCATTGCCCTCATCCATGTGGCTGTGATCGCCATTCATATCCGTATGACCATCCTGCATATTCTTTTCCATCATTTCTTTATTCATTTTCCATTTATGATCTTGCAATTGATTGAAGTTTAATATTTTTCCGCTATTTTTTGAAATGAAGGCTTCAGCATCTTTTTTATCTTGGAAAGAAATGACGTTGTAGGCCATTGGTGTCCGTATCGATTGATCATACACGTAGGTTGCTTTATCAGATTCAACCCATTCTTTCGAATGATAATCTCTGACGAATTCCGCTTCGATGTTTTCATTTTTATTTTCGCTTTTCCATTTATACATACATCCGATATCATCAAAAACTAATGTTTTGCCATTTTTTAAAATAAGCTGTGTTGCAAACTGATTATCCATTACAGCCATGTTGCATTGAGCGCATTTATCGTTTTTTTCATCAATGGCTCTTGGCGACACTTCCTTTTTTCCGCACGCAGCAGTGATAATCAGTAGAGCGCATAACATGAAAATAAAATAAATTTTACGCATCCTCTTTTTTCCTCCCTATCCTCCATAAAGTAATGCTTCCTAAAAACAAAAGAAGACTGAAAACAATGATCACTCCAGAAGATGACTTTGATTCATCTTGTATTTGAGCTGTCATAAGCGGCAAGTCATCCGTCATCGCTTCATTGTCTGGACTTTTCCATAATTTTTGTAATACAACCATGCCTGGTGAGTGGAAAAACAGCTGGTATTCTGAAATATCCTTCGTCAAACTTAAAAAGAACGGATTCGTTTTATAAGGTATGTCGCTATAACCGGATCCATCGGCATCAAGCTTTAGAGAGGCGTCCCAATAATTCCTTTTCACTTCATTGTCCGAGCTGCTCAAAGCTTGAGCTTCATTTACATTGCTAATAAACGTATTGTTTGAAACGATGTTTCCGTTCGCCTCTTTGAAGAATTGAATGCCAATAAAATTCCCACGCACTTCATTGGATAAAATAAGGTTATTGGAGGCGCTTTCGGCAAAAATACCAACTCGATTATAAGAAATATTATTGCGGATCACCTTTGTCTCTGTCGCATCAAATAAAAGAATCCCCTGAGCATGAACATTGCGGTTGTTAAAAATGAATTCATTATTTTCGATTTTTCCACCCTTTGTTTCCATGATCATCGCTCCTGCCACGTTATTTTTGGAAATGTTTTTTTGAATGGTTATGTAGTCAGAATACATAATGTGTATGCCGTAATTTGATTGCTGGATGAGGTTTTGGACGGCTGTTGTATAATCGCTTTGCTCCATATAAATCCCATCTCTCACTTTTTCGATTCTGACTTTTTCAATGACATTTTGTTCTGACTTCCATAAATCAATCCCGTTATGTTGTTTTTCACCTTTTATCGAGCTTTGTGTGATGACGGTGTGATAGGCGTGTTCAAGCTTTATCCCGATCCCCTTTGTACGAATATGAACGTGTTCAATTCGGTGATGATTTCCTGATACTTGTATAGCGGCAGCGTTTTTCTCTTGGCTGCATTGAACAATTGTTACGTTTTTTACTGAAACGTGTTGACCTTTGATGGAGATGACGGGTTCTTTACGGCAGGATTGAATGATTACTTGTCCATTTCCTTGTAACGTAACAGGTTTTGAGAGTACAATCGATTCATGATAAATGCCTCTAGGTATTTTCACGATTGAGTGCTCTGGAGCTTGATCAATCAGAGATTGCAATGTGCTTTCGGCATGGATGCTGGATGGATGTGTCCAAAAAAGCATCAAAAAAACGATTAAATACCATAATTTTTTCATGACGGAATCCTTTTTTTTAGTGTCATTGTTCTAATTGAAGGTTAGCGTATAATTGTGTGAAAACTATGAAGTCTATTTGGATATTTTTTTACATTTGTTTCCTTTCTTACATTCATTTACTGACCTTTGCTTTTAAAATTGGCAATTTGTCAAATCCAATCGCAGGAGGTCTAAACATGATGGACAGTCATGTGAAACATTTGCTTACCTTTTTATCGCTCGGGGCTTACTAGGACAAATTTATGAAAAACTTCAAACAAATTTCATAATTTCTGGTTATAATTAATAAATTAGAAAATTCATTTAATAAGTTGAGAGAAGGTGTTAAGTGGCGGATGTCTTTAAAGGTGTTAATCGTTGATGATGAGGAAAAGATGCGAAAGCTAATTAGAACGTATTTGACAAGAGAAGGATATATATGTCTGGAAGCAAAAGACGGGTTTGAAGCACTTGAAAGATTAAAAAAGGAAAACCCGGATATGCTGATCGTTGATGTCATGATGCCTTACATTGATGGTTTTACTTTAGTTGAGGAAATGCGCCATTATCTCCAAATTGATTCTCCAGTCATTTTTTTAACGGCAAAAGGGAATGAGGAAGATAAGGTGAAAGGTTTAAAGATTGGGGGAGATGACTATATAGTAAAACCTTTTCATCCTTCAGAGCTTTTGGCGCGTATGGAAGTGATTTTTCGCAGAACACATCGAATTGCAAGCGATGTAAAAATTGCAGCTATTGGACCGTTGCAATTTGATATTCAAGGCCGGATTGCCGCTGTTGAAGGCCGCAGGCTTGCGCTCACACAAAAAGAATTTGATCTATTATTCCTTTTAGCCAAAAATAAAGGAAAAGTATTTACACGAGGTCAATTGCTTGACCAAATATGGGATTCCGATTATGCAGGAAGTGAACGAACCGTTGATACTCATATTAAAACGATTCGTCTAAAATTAAAGGAGCACAGCCATCTAATTCAAACCGTTTGGGGAATCGGTTACAAGTTTGAGGTGCCGTCTTGAAAAAAATAAAACATTTTTCAGTTAGTCAGAAAGTATTGTTGCTCTTTTTCGTCAGCATCATTTTTTCCATCTTGTTTTCTTTTCTGTTCATTCACTTCCTATATAAAGAGCTTTACATTCGCAGTGTGAAAGAGCGGCTTATTTTTGAGGGAAAGCAGACAGCTGCTCACTTTCATTACGGCTCGCTAAGTGAAGATATTAAAGAAAAAATTGAATGGTATAATCTTATTTCACCTTATGAAGTAATAGCTGTTGATCAATTAGATGAGCTTCATCAACATTTTCCGTATCAAATTGATTACAAACATCTGATCAGTCAAGAAGATGAGAAAAAGCTCTCATCCGGGCAATACGTAGTTAAAGAGGGCTATGTTCCTGAATTGGGTCGAAAGATTGTCGGAGCAATATTCCCGCTAACCCACGAACAGAACTTAATAGGTTTTATATATATTTATATTCCTTTAGCCGAAATACCAGAGGTTTTTAGTAAAGGCATTCCGGTTTTAATCTTGTTCGGTTTAATCTTTTTCGTATTGATTTATTTTGTTATCACGTACTCAATTCATTCGATCTTTCGTTCGCTGCGGACTATTCAAACGATTGCAAAAGAGATCAGCTGCGGAAATTTTTCTAAAAGAGTTCCTATTCAAACGTCAGATGATATAGGAGAATTGGCGAGCGCCTTCAACAAAATGACGGAATCTCTTGAAAAACAAGACGAGCGCAAGAAAGAATTTTTATCCAACGTGGCTCATGAATTAAGAACTCCTCTCACATATATTGGAGGATACACGCAAATCTTGCTGGATGAAGCTTATTCATCAAAAGAAGAGGCGAAAAATCATCTTCTGCTCATCAATAAAGAAACAACGAGAATGCAGAAGCTCATAAACGACTTATTACAATTAAATGAGCTAGAAAACAAAGATATGACTCTTGAAGCAGAGCCGATCGCCTTTTCCCAATTGATTCTTGATTCATTAGAACTGTTTGCGCCTGCTCTGAAGAAAAGGAATATATCCATCAAAACAGATTTAGATGATGAAATCATCATTATAGGAGATATGAACCGGCTGCATCAAGTTTTTTGTAATGTGATTGACAATGCCATTAAGTATTCCTTCGAAAACGGGATGATCAATATTACATTGTATCAGAAAGAGAAGCGGGCGGTTGTGATCGTTCGGGATAATGGAATAGGCATACCGAAAAAAGAGTTGGATCGTATAGGGGAACGTTTTTACCGGACAGATAAATCGCGTTCAAGAGAAACAGGGGGAACAGGCCTCGGGCTTTCCATCGTTAAACAAATTGTTGCTTTACATAACGGGACGATGAAAATTGAAAGTGAAGAAGGGCAAGGAACATCGGTTATTTTGTCATTTCCGATAGTTGGGTAGATGTTTAAAAAGGCAATACGAAATGTGGCCTTCAGGCAGTACGATAAAAGTTTCCTCTGGTCTGCAAATGCTTTTGATCAATCTTTTTTTGAGGTTTCGCATTTTTTAACCCACTAACGAATATTCAAGAAATTTTTTAGCTAAAGTCGTTCCTGTTTCCTAAACAACCATCATTGAAACTCATCAGTATATTTATCCTTTTATTTCCGTGAAAAATCCCTCCTGTGAGACAGGTTAGACTTTTTCCTAACTGTCTGCACAAGAGGGATCATAATAAAAGAAGGGTTTAATTTGAGATTGCTTATATGTTATTGTTCAACATTTATTTTTATGTTCTTAATGGAAAATCTTTTACCTTCAACATCATTTCATCGACTTTTTTGTTCTCCTTTCTAAAGATTTGCGGCATTTGTGTCGAGAAAAGTATTTCTCCATCGGCGAATCTGATTTACATGGATCCCATGAGTGGAAGCAATTTCAATCATAGTTTTTTCTTCCTTCAAAACTTCTAACACCATTTGAGACTGAATTCTGGTGTATAATTTTTTCTTTTCATAAACCTACTTTAACATCTCCTCATTTCGTGTCTAGTTTTATGGGTCCATTATACTTGATGTTCTCCCAGACTTACACACTATTTGACCGACAACCTCTTAAAGATAATGTTTCTTGAGTAGTTAATAAGTAAGGACTTCCATAAACTTTATTACTTTTTCCGAAGAAGTAATTCGAATAGTCTAGCATCTTAGCATTTCCAGAAAATTTAACAGCCGGCTGAACGGGAATGTCGTTGTAAAAATCCCTGTAACTGTTGAGGGTATAAAAGCGATAAAGCTGCTTTCTGTGGAAAATCTTCCCACGCTCGCGACAACCATTTACACTCCTTTTCAAGGCCTGATCGCTGCCTTAGCTGGTGCGAAATATGTAGCGCCATATGTAAATCGAATCGATAATTTAGCCGGCAATGGTGTAAAGGTTGTTGCAGAAATTGCAGAATTATTTGCAGCTTATGGCCTCTCAACGGAAATTGTCGCAGCTAGTTTTAAAAATGTCCAGCAAATACATGATGCCTGTCTTGCGGGAGCCCAAACAGTCACCGTTGAACCTGATCTGATCGAAAAATTGATTGCTTTCCCTGCTACTTCAATAGATGTTTTAAAATTTAAAGAGGAATGGCAGAGAGCCTATGGAATGGACAATAAAAATTTATTAGACGGCTAAGAGCAGGAAATACGAAAGCAAAAAGGAATCGCCTGCAATGATTTTTATTGATTTTAAAAAAGCAAGGGATAAATCAAATATTTTAGCAGCAGCTTTGGTTTGTACGAAACCCTCCGAAGCGTAAGCGCACAAATAGAAGCAATGAACAAACACCCCCTGAATCGAAGTTTTAATTTTGATTTACGGGGGTGTTTGTTTTTGACAAAAAAGAAAAGTTAAAAACAGCCGAGGTAAGATAGGGGGGTTAAAAATCAAGGAAATAATGAAAAGTTAAACCACGTTAATTCTGATATACGCAAAAAAATCGGGCGCCATTTTTTTCGCCCGATTTTTTTATATCCATCCATTCAACCTTTTCCCATTCCTTTTAAAAATTGCAGCAGCATGGTGATCGAACGATTGATGTCCGGGTCTTTTAATGCGCCGATCAATTGGAAAATGGATGTTGTTTTGTCTTCGTTGATGCTTGCGGCAGCCTCCGCCATTCCTGCATCGAGCTTTTCCGTCATCAGCTTTAGTTTTTCAATGTCTATCGTTCCTAAAAGCATAAATAAATTTGCAGCATTTTTAAGAATATCGATATTCGGTTTTTTGCCAGCTTCTTTTATTACATTTTCCAGTATTTGGTGTATGTTGCTTAAAAGAGCGTTGGCAATTTCCAAAAGACCAGAATCATGGAGTTTTCCTAAAAATGTTATTCCTTCTAATACGGCTTCTTTATTATCTGTAAGGGCTTGTTCAATTTCCGTTATAGCTTGTTTTCTTTTCTCCTCATTGGATATTTCCAGTTTTTTTATCGTAGTAATTGGTTTAGCCATGTACGTTCACCTTGCTTCCTGGAAAGGAATAATCGTTTCGTTTCCATTTTTTCTCTACCTGTACACCTATTTGTGGGTTTCGTTTTCCGTTTCGATGGTTGTTCGGTCGAATTGGGGATTCACCTTTTTCTTCCAGAACCACCATTTTTACAGCCAGCTCTTTATAGGCTGGTGTGTTTGTTTCCCGATCCGTATGATTGCCTGTTAATCGGTTGATTGCTGTTTCACCATTGTCATTTAAAGGAATAAAAATTTCATGTTTTTGTACGCGATCTGTAATGTGAACCCGCCCCTTTACAGAACCGTATTTCGAAATCAGTTTAACAAGGGCTCCTTCTTGAATGCCACGCTCTTTTGCCAATTGTTCGGAAACTTCGATAAATGCATTCGGGGTTTTGCGGCGGATTCCTTTTGATTTATAGGTCATATTGCCTTCATGGAAATGTTCCAGCAATCGGCCGTTATTGACGTGGAGGTCATATTCTTCATCAACGTCATACAAGTAATCGACTTGAAGCGGATAAAGATTCGCTTTTCCATCGTCAAAAGGAAAACGTTCTTTATAAAGAAGCGGCGAATCAGTTCCATCTTTTGCAACGGGCCATTGCAGGCTTGAAAACCCTTCTAACCGGTCATAGGATACACCTGCAAAAAGCGGTGTAAGGGCTGCTGCTTCTTCCATAATTTCTCCCGGATGTTTGTAATCCCAATTAAAGCCCAGTTCTCGAGCCAATAGACAGTAAATTTGCCAGTCTGGTTTTGAATCGCCAAGCGGTGGCAAAACTTCGTAAAGCCGTTGAATCCGCCGTTCCGTATTTGTAAAAGTCCCTTCTTTTTCAAGGCTGGGGCTTGCCGGCAGGACAACATCGGCATATTGAGCCGTTTTGGTTAAAAATAAGTCTTGCACAACGAAAAATTCCAATTTTTCAAAGCCGCTTGCCACATGATTGATATTGGCGTCTACAATCCCCATATCTTCACCTGTTACATACAGCGCCTTTAACGTTCCTTCGTGCATTGCTTTTACCATTTGGTGATTGTCTTTTCCGATCTTTTCCGGCAATGGAGAGCCCCACGCTTTTTCAAAACGTTTTCGCACCTCTCTATCCACCACAGATTGATATCCGGGCAAATAGTTCGGCATGCTGCCAAAGTCGCTGCAGCCTTGAACATTGTTATGTCCTCGCAGTGGATAAGCTCCGGTTCCCGGTTTACCGTAATTTCCTGTCACTAATAATAAATTGGAGATCGCTGTACTTGTGTCGCTCCCGCGCTGTTGCTGTGTGACCCCCATTGCCCAGCAAATAACCATTGTTTTGGATTGGTGAATGGTTTCCGCCACTTTGATTAATGTTTCTTGGGAAATTCCCGTAACTTCTTCTGCATATTGCAATGTAAATGGTTCCAAACTTCTTCTGTATTGCTCAAACCCGTTGACCCGTTCTTTTAAAAATACTTCATCATGCCAATGGTGATCGATGATGTATTTAGTCACAGCCGACAGCCAAACGAGATCTGTACCCGGTTTTGGCCTGACAAACATGTCCGCCCGTTCCGCCATTTCATGCTTCCGCAAATCAAAGACTAGAAGCTTCTGCCCGTGTAATTTTTGTGCCCGTTTGATTTTCGAAGCTAAAACCGGATGGGATTCCCCTGTATTAGCTCCAATTATGATGACGAGATCGGAAGAGGCGATATCTGAAAAAGATCCAGCATCTCCCCCGTACCCAACGGTTCGAAACAAGCCAATTGTGGCCGGTGACTGGCAATATCTTGAACAATTATCAACGTTGTTCGTTCCTATGACTTGCCGAGCAAATTTTTGCAGCAAGTAAGACTCTTCGTTCGTTGCTTTGGAAGATGCAATAAATCCTAATGCATCAGCACCGTGCTTTTCTTTTATTTCCTGAAAACGTTTGGCGACATATTGAATCGCTTCATCCCATTCCACTTCTTTAAAATAATCGCCTTCACGAATTAACGGTTTGGTCAGCCGCTCGTTGCTGTTTACATAATCCCAGCCAAATTTTCCTTTGACGCAGGTAGAAATTCCGTTTGCCGGTGATTCCGGCGTCGGCTCTACTTTTAATATGTTTCTTCCTTTTGTCCAAATATTAAAAGAACATCCAACCCCGCAATAAGTGCAAACGGTTTTTGTTTTTTTAATTCGCTCTTTCCGCAACAAAGCTTCTGTATCCGATACGGTCATTAATGTCTTGTAGCCGGTTTCCACTTCCTTCGTTAAATCAATCATGGATCGCAAAGTGCCCTGTTGAATGTTTGTTAAAAACCCCGCTTCCCCCAGCATCGATTTTTCCATTAATGCGTTGCAGGGGCAAACGGTGACACATTGGCCGCAGTTTACACAACTGGACTGATCAATCGGCACGTCATTGTCCCATACAACGCGCGGCACTTCCCGAGACCAGTCAATTGATAACGTTTCATTTACTTGAACATCCTGGCAAACTTCCACACAACGGCCGCATAAAATGCATTGGTCCGGGTCATAACGGTAAAACGATCCGGAAAAATCCGCTTCATACGGTTTGGCGCGGTAAGGAATCCTTTGATGTTCAATCCCCAGTGATTTTACGGTATTATGAATGACGCAATCCCCATTGTTGTTATCGCAAACTGTACAATATAATTCGTGGTTTTTTAAAATTTGATCCATCGCTGATTTCTGTGCTTCTTTTACTCGATCATTTTCTGTATTTACGACTAATCCGTCTTTAGGTTGAACACTGCAGGCTCTTGTCAATTCCCCGTTTACTTCCACCACACAAGTATCACAAGTCTGAATCGGACCTAAACTTTCATGAAAACAAACATGCGGCACTTCTAATTGCTCGTCAAGAAGCGATTGCAAAAGTGTTTGATGCTTTTGAACCGTTCTTTTTTCCCCGTTTAGCGTAATAGTTATTCTCCCCATACGATTTCCCCCTGTTATTTTGTAATCCGATGATGATGTGTATAAATGTTCATTTTGTTTTCACGCAAAAATCCTACTGTTGTGATGTTTAAATCATCCGCTAATTTTAGAGCTAAATCGGTTGGCGCCGATTTCGAAAGAAGGATCCCGCAGCCGATTTTTGCAACCTTTAAAACAACTTCAGAAGAAATTCTCCCGCTAAAAGCAATGATTTTATCCGTTAAAGGGATTTGATGAAGCAAACAGTAGCCATATAGTTTATCTAATGCATTATGGCGTCCAATATCAGAAAATGAAAACAGCAATTTTTCTCTTGTGCAAAGTGCTGCATTGTGAAGTCCGCCCGTCCTTTGAAAAGCACCGGACGATTCATGCAGCATATCCATTAGACGAAAACAGAAAGCCTGTGAAACAGTTGTTGTTTTCATAATCGTTTTCGCCGTTTTGACGTCATTGTAAAAATAAAACTGCCGGCTTTTGCCGCAGCAAGAACCGATAAACCGCTTCGATAATAACTGTTTTTGTTCTTGAACCGGTTTCTCCAATAGAACGTATGCAAAACCTTTGTCCTTATCAATTTGCAACGCTATCAAATCTGTTCTCGTCCGAATCACACCTTCTGAAGCAAGAAATCCGAGCACCAGTTCCTCTATATGAGAAGGTGAACAAACCAATGTTGCAAATTCCTCATTATTGACGACAAGTGTAAGGGGATATTCCTTTGCTATTTCATCCATCACTTGTTCTGAATGATGGGGAAAAATCTTGACAACTTCCCGTTTACAAATCAAGTCGTTTTCCATTTTTTAATCCTGCCTTTATCAATTTACAAGATAGATTTCTGTGGAAACCGCTCCCATCCATCAGAATGGTTTAATTTTGGATAAAACAATTTTACCAAAAAATTTTGATTTTTGCGAATCAGGGGGATTGCTGTTTCTGTTTGGTACTTATTGTTATGTATTTCGCAGCTTTCATTATGCAATGATCTGTAATCGCTTTCTTTTTTGCGTATTCATGACGTTGTTGCTGCATAACATTTTAAATATAGAGAGGAAGTTTGTTTTATTAACCGGACAAATGAAGGGGGAGAAGAAATGAAGAAGCTTTTTACTATACTGGCCTTTTTTTCAATGCTGCTGCTTGCTGCTTGCGGAGGACATCAAGAGGACGCTTCCGGGGGAAGCAATTCCAGCAATAACGACAGTGGTGCCCAAGATGAAAAAGTGATCGAAGTTTGGCACATTGAAACGGGGGAGAGAGAAAAGCTTTTCAAGGAGATTGCCAAAAAGTTTGAAGAAGAGCATCCTGGCGTAAAAGTGAAGCTGCTTCAAACTCCAAATGATGCATATAAACAGAAATTGGCTGTCGCGATGTCGGGCGGAAACCCGCCGGATGTGTTTCACAGCTGGGGAGGCGGATGGTTAAAGCATTTTGTTGAGCAAGGGAATGTTCGGGATATTACGGCTGACATTGATAAGAGCCATTATTTAGAGACGGTATTAAATAATAGCATTTTTGATGGAAAAGTTTACGGGGTGCCGCTGGGATTATCAATTGATGTGATTTTTTACAATAAAGAAATTTTTGAGAAATACGGTTTAAAGGAACCAAAAACTTATAAGGAATTTACGGATATCATAAAGACATTGAAAGATCATGATATTATTCCGGTTTCTTTAGCCAATAAAACGAAGTGGCCCGGTGCTTACTATTTGATGAATTTTGCAAGCCGCTTGGCTGGCCCGGAATTGTTCGACAGCGCTTTTAACAGGAAGGGGCGCGGTTTTGATGATCCTGCATACATTAAAGCAGGGGAATACATTCAAGAATTGGTTAAAATGAATGCGTTTAATCCGGGTTTTAACGGCATTCCGTATGATGAAGGGCGGGGCCGTCAGTTAATGTATTCCGGACAGGCCGCCATGATGGATATTACTATTTCCTTCCTGAACAACGTAAGATCAGAAGCGCCTCAGTTTGAAGAAAAGCTCGGATTTTTCTTATTCCCGACACTGCCGGAAGGAAAAGGAGACCAGACACAAATTGGCGGCGTCACTAGTCCGGTGTGGTCTGTTTCATCCGCATCAAAAAATCCGGATCTAGCTGTTGAATTTATTCAAGCGCTTACTAGCAAAGAAGCGGCGCAACAATATACAGATCGCACAGGTTCTCTTACGGCAATTAAGGATGTAGTGCCAAAAGACAAGTTTGTCAAGCGGTTGTATGATGTCGTGCAAAAGGCAACGCATATTCAAATGCCTTATGACCAAACACTTCCGCCTGAACTTGCCGAGTTACACAAAGATACAACACAAGCTCTCTTTGGATTGTCAATGACACCGGAAGAAGCGGCCGAGAAAATGGAAGAGAAAGCAAAGGAGCTTCTCAAATAAAAAAGGGGCATGTCCCCTTTTCTTCTTAAAAGGTTTGAAAAGAAATCGACAGTTAGCCAACAGATGAATCTCATTGTTTGATCAACATTATTGGGGGAGTGTGTCAATTGAACCTGCAAGCTACTGATTTGAAAAATAGCGGGGAATTAACTTCAGTGGTGAATGAGAGGAAAAGGGGAAAATTCAAAAAAGCCTTAACAGTCGGTTTGTTCACAGCTCCGGCACTCATTGTTTATATGGTTTACGTGATTTATCCGATTTTATCAACCTTACATTACAGCTTTTACCGTTGGGACGGCAAAAGCAGAGAAGTATTTATCGGTTTTGAAAACTATATTCAGCTGTTTCATGATCCAATATTTTGGACTTCGCTGGCCAACAATGTTTGGGTCGTTATTACATCAGTTTTTGTACAAATTCCTTTAGGATTAATAATGGCCTTAATGCTGTTCGCACCGATAAAAGGAATTCGTTTTTTCAGCAGCGTATACTTTTTGCCATTTTTAATGTCGACAGTAGCCATCGGATTGTTATGGGTGTACATGTTTGATCCGATTAGCGGCATAATCAACCGAATCACCGCCGTTTTCGGGTTTGAAAATGTTGCTTGGCTCAGTGATGAAAACACTGCGATGGCTGCTATTTTGTTAGTGATTGTATGGCAGTTTGCTCCATTTTATATGATCTTATTTAAAGCGGCGATGGTTGGGATTTCAGAAGATTTATATGAAGCGGCGCAAATTGACGGAGCAAGCTATTGGCAAAAATTTTTCCATATTACGCTGCCGCTGCTGTATCCGACCATTGTGAGCTCCGCTATTTTAGCTATCGTCGGTTCATTAAAATCGTTTGATATTTTTTATATCATGACCGGCGGCGGGCCGAATCATGCGACGGAATTGATGGGAACTTATATGTTTAAACAAGCGTTTATTAATTTTGATATGGGGTATGCCTGTGCGGTTGCTTTTGTGATGTTTCTCTTGGCATTAACTGTCACGGTTATTATTCAAGTTCTGGATTACAGTCGGAAAAAGAAAGGGGATCTGTCATGACAAAAATGTTAAGGAAGTCTCCTTTATATTTGTTTGCCGTTCTTCTTCTCGTATTTACCGGCTATCCATTTGTTTATATGATATCGACATCTTTAAAAGATCAAGCCACTTTTTTTGAAAAGCCGTTTTCTATTTTAACCTCTATTGAATTTGAGAATTATGCTGCCGTTTTTCAAATGGGGCTAACGAGATACTTTCTCAACAGCCTTCTTGTTTCGGTTTTGTCGGTGTTGCTGGTCATGTTATTGGCTGCTTTCGCCAGTTATCCGTTGGGCAGAATGACTTTTCGATTAAACCGACCCCTGTTTTTATTGTTTATCTCCGGTATGATGCTTCCCATACATGCTACGTTAATTCCTGTATTTAAACTCTCGCAAAATATAGGATTATATGATTCATTATGGGCTTTGCTCGGTCCGTATATTGCATTTAGCTTGCCGATTTCCATCTTTATTTTAACTCAGTTTATGCAGGAGATTCCGAAATCATTGGAAGAAGCGGCCAAAATCGACGGTTGTTCTCATTTCGGCATCTTCTGGAGAATCATGATGCCTATGCTTACACCTGCTTTAATGACAGTGTTTATTTATAATTTTATTCATCTGTGGAATGAATTTATTTTTGCCCTTGTGTTAATAGCCAGTCCTGAAAATAGGACATTACCGCTTGGTTTGCAGGACTTTTACGGAGAGTTTTCGGTTAATGTTCCAGGTTTAATGTCGGCATTAACGCTGGCAAGCTTACCGATGATTGCTGCCTATCTGTTCTCCCAAGAAAATGTTGTCAAAGGATTAACAGGTGGAGCACTGAAGGGGTAGCGGTTTTTGGGAAAGGGGTCTTTGACGCTTATTTAATATGGAAAATACTGAACATGTCATATTGTGAAAGAATAGCTTGAATTGTATTAAGCTCAACTGCAAATTTGGATTCATAAATTCAAAAAAGATACCGGGAATATGTGATTCTTACTCAAAATTTGGGACATGAAGAGAAAAGCTCATCCGGGGATATTATTTTCAATCTGTTGTCCCCAAAAAAATCGACATAATTAGAGTTTTTTTACCTAATTGTTGTAGAAAAATGTCGAAAGTGATAAATTATTTATAGATAATAAAATAATTGAAGCTTTACTATTTTTATCCTTTCTAAAAGCTGTTGATTTGCGGTGGAGCTTATCAATTCGGGAAGAAGAATCAATTCAAATCAAACAGACTAAACGTCATATTTTTTTGTGCAAGAAGGGGACAAGCGGATATCGTAAGCGATTTTAAAACATATAGTTTCGTTTGACATTTTTTCATTAAAAGGAGAGAAAGATTAATGGAGGGGAAATCCAAAAAGCTGAAAAATGTTTCGCAAATGTTAAATTTTCCAAAGGTTCAGCGCGGCTTGCTTTTTAAAATGATTATCGCTGTTCTAGCCAGTTTAGTGATTAGTTCTCCAATTTCAGCTTATATAAACTCTGCCATCCAACAATATATGTCCGGAAGCTTTGGAGTGTATGTCAACACAATCGTATCTCTTTTGATAACCACGGCCATGATTACGTTATTTGTTCGATGGATCATTTTGCGGCCGTTGATAAAAGTTGAACAGGCAATCAAAATGGCTGCGGATGGAGATTTGACGGTATCGATCGATCACCATTCAAAAGATGAAATTGGGCGGTTATCCAGTTCTTTTAATCATATGATCGCGGATCTTAGAAGTTTGATAGAAAAAACAGCTGATGCGTCCGTAAAAGTGACAGATTACGCCAAACAGTTGAATTCTGTCGCGGACGAAAACAGGCAAGCAATTGAAGAGATTACAACAGCCATTCAAGAAGTTGCATCTGGAGCGGAAAAACAATCACAGGGCGCAGCCGAATTGGTTCGCTCGGCAAAAGAAATTGCAAAACAAGCGGAACAGTCAACACTATCGATTCAGTCGGTGGCTAATACGACCAATTTGACTAACCAGAAAGCGAAAAATGGCAATAATATGGTTGTGAAAACGATGAATCAAATGAAAGATATTGAAAAATCAGTCGGCCAGACATCAGAAATTATTTGTTCGCTTGAAATAAAATCCGGAAAAATTGGGGAAATAGTAGAGATTATTACAAAAATTGCTGATCAAACCAATTTATTGGCGCTGAATGCTTCGATAGAGGCTGCAAGAGTTGGAGAACATGGGAAAGGGTTTGCAGTTGTAGCGGATGAAGTTCGCAAGTTAGCTGAACAATCAGCGGATGCAGCTGATAATATCCGAGAAATCATTCATGATATTCAAGTTGAAACAAACAGAGCAGTTCATTCAATGGAACAAGGAAGAGTCATTGTGAAAGACGGTTTAAATATGATGGACGAAACGGGCGAAAGCTTTAAAGAAATTGCGCACGATATTGAAGAAGTAACCCGGCAAACTCAAGAAGTTTCCGCCATCATCGAACAAGTAAATCAAAGTTCATTACAAATGGTCAAAATGATTGAACATATGTCTGTGATCGCAGAACAAGCTTCCGCAAACATTCAAACGATAAGTGCCTCAGTGGAAGAACAAAATGCTTCCATGACAGAAATATCGTCTTCAGTCAAAGTGTTGAATAAAATGTCCCAAGATTTGCAAGGAGATTTGAGTCAATTTAAATTTACGGAGAATATTAACCACAGGTAAAATGCCGATAAAAAACAGAAGGTTTTTTTGAAGATCATAACATTCGAATACTTTGTGATTTAAAAAAAGATGTCGGCATGAAATGCTTTGGACTAAGAGAGCAACTTAAAAATAGAAGAGAGCTTTTTCTTTGAGGGGTTTTTGGGGGGCGTTATAAATGGAAAAATTTTTTCATCAGTTCGTAGAGTGGATGAATGAAAATCGGTTATTAGTTTTGAAAGTGACGTTTGAGAAAAGCGGTCGAAAAACGATTTACGGAAGATTGCTTCAGTTTGATCAAAAAGAAAAAAATTTGCTCGTATATGTGGATGACACCAAAACAATTGAGCGTTTTATGTTTAATCAAATTGATGATATTGTTCCTGCCAAAACTTCGTATGTGACAAATACTTTATAAAAACAGGTGTTTTGCCTGTTTAACTATATATATTGGTGGAATTCGAGCTCCTCGGATATGTCTTCTTCCTCTTAGAAGGTGGAGATATATCGGGGATTTTTTTGTTCTTTTTGGAGGTAGAGAGCAGCGGACAGAAGGAAAACGGAAAAATATGCGGTCAGTGTCTGGCGGCTGCCGTAACTTGGAATTCACATGGAAGCTTTCTGTTGTTGGAAGCAATTTTTTTGTTCAGGCGTATTTTTATATTATAATAATTATAACTTAATAACTATTAAAAAGAGGTGTTTTCCATGTCTATTTACCAATTTACAGCAGAAAAAGCAAACGGTGAAGAAATTTCTTTAGCAGAGTTTCGGGGAAAAGTGCTCTTAGTGGTGAACACCGCTAGCAAGTGTCGATTTACATACCAATTTGAAGAGTTGCAAAAGCTTTATGAATCGTATCGAGAGTTGGGATTTGAAATTCTTGGCTTTCCATGCAACCAGTTTGACCAACAAGAACCGGGAACGAGTAATGATGCCGCTTCGTTTTGCCAATTAAATTATGGCGTAACGTTTCCGATGTTTTCTAAAATCCTTGTAAACGGTAAGGATGCTCACCCTTTATTCGATTATTTGAAACAGGCGGCGCCGTTCCGCGGATTTGACGAATCGAATATGGCGGAGAAGCTGTTAAAAATAAAATTGGCCAACGAATACCCTGAATGGCTCGTTGGTGATGATATTAAATGGAATTTCACAAAATTTTTAATTGATGAAAACGGCCAAGTGGTGAATCGATATGAACCTTGGGATGAACCGCCCGATTTTGAACAGGATATTCAAAAATTGTTAAAAAACTAACGATCCGGCCGAGTTGCGTTTTTGTTCGGCCGGTTTATTTTTGCCGTCAAAAAATCGGTTGAAAACTTTTTTCCGTTATGGCTGCAGCGTGACAAATCCATTTGCTTTTTGCAAATTAAATGAAAACGAACAAGAGCCTTTCTGTATTTTTTTAACGAGAAATAAAAATTTCATTGAAACTATGTGTAAAATATTTCTCAGGACTAGAGAAGGCATTCTATTATAAATGTACGCTTGCTCGGCGAATGGCCTTCTTATGGAGAAAAATATATCAAAAATAAACGATCTAACAAAGAATACAAAAAATCTGATTGAACTAGAGGAACGGATTCAGCGGTTAATGTATTGAAGTCTTTACTGAATTGTTGGGGGAGGTATTCACACAAATGAATCATAATTGAATGGTTTGTTTTTTTTCTATATGGTATAATTAGGAATCATTAGTATCCCTATTCGAGGTGGCGGTATGAAGATTCGTTGCTCTGCTTGTGGCGAATGGTTCAAGGAACAAGATCTCGTGTATTTGGATCAGCTGAACGGTTTGAAACATAAGTATTGTTACAGCGGTCACATAGATTTTATTCAAGACGCCGGAACATATAAAGAAATGCTCGAAAAATACCATTTTTTCCAAGAAGATGTTGTCCAATAAAATCTTTTAAAAACGGTTGTTTGCGAAAAATGGGATCGAATAAAAATCCTATTAGAAAAAAGAGCGGCAATTCATGTGAAGAGAGGAAAAGAGAGCAGTGATTGAACTAAAATATTTTGAGCGTGCAGATTTCAAACAATTGATGGACTGGATTGATTCGCCGAAGCTACTGCTCCAATGGGGAGGAAACCAATTTGATTATCCGCTGACTGAAAGCCAGCTGGAAAAGTATATTGAGAATGCCAACCATCCTGAAGCCGATATTTTTGTATATAAAGCGATACGAAAAGAAACGGGAGAGGCAATCGGCCATATTTCTTTAGGGAAAATTGATCGGAAACATAAATCGGCAAGAATCGGCAAGGTACTAGTTGGCAAGAAAAACTTGAGAGGACAAGGGATAGGTCAGCGGATGGTGCAAGAAGTACTGAAAATCGCCTTTGATCAGCTCCATTTACACAGAGTCAGCCTCGGCGTTTTTGATTTTAATACAACGGCAATGGCTTGTTATGAAAAAGTTGGTTTTCAGAAAGAGGGTTTGGCCAGATATTGCAGCAAATTTGGGGACAAGTATTGGAGCTTGTGGGAGATGAGCATTTTGGAAAATGAGTGGCTGGAAAGACAGCAATCTTGAAATAAAAGGCGGAAGCAAAATCGAGTTGTTTCGTCCACGTATCTTCTTTAGGATTGTTTTCATTGTTAAAAATTAAAGCTCGATTGCTTCTTTCTATTTTTTTTAAAAAAACTTTGTTTATAAAATAGACAAACTAAGATGATTTGTGCTATAATCTTCATAGAATTTTTTGTTTGCTTTACAGATGGCTTTTTTATCTTGTCATTTTGTACCATGATAATTTAATAATGTGAGGAGGATTTTGAATGGCGTATTTCGAAAACGTTTCCAAAATTCAATATGAAGGCCCGAAATCGAAAAATCCGTTGGCATTTAAATTTTATAATCCGAATGAAACCGTTGGCGGCAAAACAATGGAAGAATGGCTCCGGTTCGGTGTCGCTTACTGGCATACCTTTACTTTTGAAGGAACTGATCCGTTTGGGCACGGGAATATGGTGAGGCCGTGGAGCAAATTCAAAGGGATGGATTTGGCCAAAGCGCGTGTTGAAGCGGCATTTGAGTTTTTTGAAAAATTAAATGTGCCATTTTTTTGCTTCCACGATGTGGATATTGCGCCGGAAGGAAGTTCATTAAAAGAAACAAATGAAAACTTGGATATTATTGTCTCCATGATTGAAGACTATATGAAAACAAGCAAAACGAAACTGCTTTGGAATACAGCAAACATGTTCTCCCATCCTCGGTTCGTTCATGGAGCAGCTACTTCTTGCAATGCCGATGTCTTTGCCTATGCCGCCGCCAAAGTGAAAAAAGGATTGGAAATTGCGAAACGATTAAATGCGGAAAATTACGTTTTCTGGGGCGGCCGTGAAGGTTATGAATCTTTGTTAAATACCGATATGGAATTAGAACTAGACAATTTAGCGAGATTTTTCCATATGGCTGTGGAGTATGCGAAAGAAATTGATTTTACAGGCCAGTTTTTAATCGAACCGAAACCGAAAGAACCGACAAAACATCAATATGACTTTGATGTCGCAACCGGTCTGGCGTTTTTGCAAAAATATGAGTTGCAAGATTTCTTTAAATTTAACATTGAGGCCAACCATGCGACATTAGCCGGACATACGTTTGAACACGAACTGAGAGTTGCGCGGATCAATGGCATGCTCGGCTCTGTTGATGCCAACCAAGGAGATATGCTGCTTGGCTGGGATACAGATGAATTTCCGACGGATTTATATTCTACCACACTGGCAATGTATGAAATTATTCAAAATGGCGGTCTCGGAAAAGGCGGCTTAAACTTTGATGCAAAAGTTAGAAGGGGGTCATTTGAACCGGAGGATTTATTCCATGCCCATATTTCCGGAATGGACAGTTTTGCAGTCGGTTTAAAGGTGGCTCATCAACTCATTGAAGACAAAGTGATTGATAGCTTTATTGAAAAACGCTATAGCAGCTTTTCAGAAGGAATTGGCCGCGACATTGTGGAAGGAAGGGCTGATTTCCATACACTTGAAAAACATGCGCTTTCCTTAACGGAAATTAAAAATGAATCTGGAAGAGTCGAACAATTGAGAGCATTGATCAACCAGTATTTACTGACGACATTTGCAAATTAGCCAATGACTGAAAAAAGCTGGACTCGTCATCAAATGGGTTCAGCTCTTTTTCGATACAAAAAAGAGTTTTGAAAAAAAGGAAGATGATTTATGAAATATGTAATCGGAATTGATTTGGGCACAAGTTCTGTGAAAGTTTTGTTAGTGAACCAAAAAGGTGTGGTCGTTCGTGAAACGGTCAAATCATATCCGTTGATTCAAGAGAAGTCCGGTTATAGTGAGCAAGATCCGGAAGAATGGGTGGAAAAGACAACATCGGCATTGTCAGAAATGGTTGCGTCATTTGACGGAGATCCAGCCGATATTGAAGGGATCAGTTTTTCCGGGCAAATGCACGGGCTTGTGATTTTAGACAAAAATAAACAACTGCTCAGGAAGGCCATTTTATGGAATGATACGAGAACAACGGAACAGTGCCGGCAAATCTACGAGATAGTCGGTAAAGAAAAGCTGCTTAACATAACCAAAAACGCAGCGCTTGAAGGTTTTACATTGCCAAAGCTTTTATGGGTTCAAAAGCATGAACCGAATATTTTTGAAAAAATCGATGTATTTCTGCTGCCAAAAGATTATTTGCGGTTCCGCCTGACAGGCCAGATCCATATGGATTATTCCGATGCAGCAGGCACGTTGTTATTAGATATTTCCAATAAAAAATGGAGCACCGAAATTTGCGATCTTCTCCAAATTGATCCAGCCATTTGTCCTCCTTTAGTGGAATCAAGCGATTTTGTGGGGACGATCACAAAAGAGTTTGCTGAAAAAACCGGCTTAAAAGAAACGACAAAAGTTTTTGCCGGTGGAGCCGATAACGCATGCGGCGCAATTGGGGCAGGCATTTTGTCGAACGGGAAAACACTTTGCAGCATTGGCACATCCGGAGTTGTTCTTTCGTATGAGGAAAGCGGCGAAAAGGATTTTCGAGGGAAAGTGCATTATTTTAATCATGGTAAAGAGAATGCCTATTATACGATGGGAGTTACTTTAGCGGCAGGATATAGTTTAAGCTGGTTTAAAGAGGCTTTTGCCCAAAAAGAAAGCTATGACGATTTTTTGAGTGGAATTGAGGGGATCCCAGCTGGATGTCACGGGCTGATGTTTACACCTTATCTTGTCGGCGAGCGGACGCCGCATCCTGATGCCAATATTCGCGGAAGTTTTATTGGAATCGATTCTGCTCATACACGACAGCATTTCGTCCGCGCCGTTCTAGAAGGGATTACGTTTTCCCAAAATGAATCGATTGACATTTTCCGCCGGAACGGAAAAACGATCGATACCGTTGTGTCCATTGGCGGTGGGGCAAAAAATGAAACATGGCTGCAAATGCAAGCCGATATCTTTAATGCCAAAATTGTGAAGTTGGCAAGTGAACAAGGACCCGGCATGGGAGCCGCGATGCTGGCTGCTTATGGATGCGGTTGGTTTAGCAGCCTTGATGAATGTGCGGACGAATTTTTAGAAGAAGTAAAAGTTTACGAACCGAATCAGGAAAATGTAGAAACATATCATCAATTGTTTGCTGTTTATCAAGAAATATATGGACAAACAAAAGAATTGAACGCCAAATTAAAAAGTTTTCGGAAATAATTTTCGGTCAACAACAACTCCTCCTTTCTCGAGTATGTTTTGGGTTCAATCAGGGAAATACCCCTTCTTTTTTTACGATGTCCGCCCGAAAAAGAAGTTTAATCAGAGAAACCCTGCCTTTTTCTAGGGGTCTAACCACAGCTTTACACAAAATTTTATGCATCATCACGGTTTGCCGTAAAAAAATGTTTGAGGTGAAGAAAATGCCAAAAATTAAAAATCCGATTTTAACCGGTTTTCATCCAGATCCGAGTATTTGCCGAGTAGGGGAAGATTATTATATTGCCGTTTCAACTTTTGAATGGTTTCCGGGAGTGAGAATTTTCCATTCGAAAGATTTGAAGAATTGGCGTCTGGCCAGCAGGCCGTTAAACCGCTTGAGTCAGCTGAATATGTTGGGAAATCCGGATTCAGGCGGAATTTGGGCGCCGCATTTATCGTATGCTGATGGGAAGTTCTGGCTGATTTATACAGATGTAAAAATGACGGAAGGCCGATGGAAAGATTGCCATAATTATCTTGTTACTTGTGAAACGATTGATGGCGAGTGGTCTGATCCTATTTATTTAAATAGTTCTGGCTTCGATCCATCATTGTTCCATGATGATGATGGAAAGAAATATTTAGTCAACATGTATTGGGATCATCGGGTCGGAAACCATAATTTTTACGGGATTGTACTTCAAGAATACAGTCCAGTTGAACAAAAGCTTGTAGGGAAAAAAGAAATCATTTATAAGGGAACAGATTTAAAACTGACAGAAGGGCCGCATTTATATAAATTCAACGGATACTATTATTTGTTGACGGCAGAAGGTGGAACACGGTATGAACATGCGGCGATGATTGCACGCTCCAAACATCTTTGGGGGCCGTATGAAGGACATCCGGATAACCCTTTGATTACTTCGTGGCCGTACCCTCGCAATCCATTGCAAAAAGCAGGGCATGCTTCCATTGTTCAAACACATACAGACGAGTGGTTTCTCGTTCATTTAACAGGTCGGCCGCTGCCGAAAAACAACGAGCCGCTGCTTGAACATCGCGGTTATTGCCCTTTGGGTCGGGAAACGGCCATTCAAAGGTTGGAATGGAAAAATGATTGGCCGTATGTTGTAGGCGGGAACCAGCCTTCCGTTGAGATCGAGGGGCCAAATATGAAAGAAGTGAAATGGGAAAAAGAGTATCCTGAAAAAGATGACTTTGATTCCGAAGCCCTTAATCCCCATTTTCAGACGCTGCGCATTCCGTTGGGAAAAGACATTTTATCTTTAACAGACAATCCCGGCCATTTGCGTCTTTATGGAAGAGAATCCCTAACGTCCAAATTTACTCAAGCATTTGTCGCAAGGCGCTGGCAGCATTTCAATTTTACAGCGGAAACGAAGCTTGCGTTCAGACCGGAAACTTTTCAACAATCGGCCGGATTGGTGAATTATTATAATACGCAAAATTGGACATCTCTGCAAATAACATGGAATGAGGAAAAAGGAAGAATCTTGGAGCTGATGACCTGTGATCATTTTACATTTGATCAGCCGTTAAAAGGCAATGAAATTGTCGTGCCGGATGATGTGGAATATGTTTATTTAAGAGTCGATGTAAAAACAACGATATACCATTATTCCTATTCATTTGATGGAGAAAACTGGACGCAAATACCAATTCCATTTTATTCTTATAAATTATCCGATGATTACATTCAAGGAGGCGGATTTTTTACAGGCGCTTTCGTCGGGATCCAATGCCAAGACACATCCGGAGAAAGGAAACACGCTGATTTTGATTATTTTGTTTACAAGCCTGCGGGAGAAAACGATTAATCACACGTTTATCAAAAAGTATGTAGGAAGCGCACATCATCTGCGGTTTATTTTCTTGCAAAGGAAACGGGCTCTAGCTTTAGCGGATCGCGTTTCAGTCGGCGATTATCTTCTTTTAAGAAAGGTTAGTGCAAAACAGTCTATGCCGGATAGTTTACTAGTATGGATGATCCAACCTTTTGATTGTTGAGAAACAGGGAGTATTCTCCGATCTAGTATGTATGAAGGCTAATCGGAGGCTCCTTTTTTTATTGTGTTTGTCCATTTCGGATTTTGCCGGGCTGCTGTTTTGGGCAAAACAGTTTGAAACTGAATAGGGAATGAAGATTCTCTTTTGTTTATCCCATTGAAATATGGGTTAAACTGGAAGATGTAAAGGGGATGGATCTGGATAAATCTAGATATGTATGACGAAGGAGAATCTTATGGCAGCTAAAATGAACAATTCAAATCAATTTATTCCCTCTGTCTGCTTTGCGCGCAATATATGGTCTGGTATATTATTGGGCATTGGTTTTATCGCCTTTGTAGATGAAGCCGTTTTTCATCAAATTTTGCATTGGCACCATTTTTACGACAAATCGACAACGGATATCGGCCTCGTATCGGATGGCATATTTCATGCCTTCAGTTGGTTTGCAACCATTGGATCATTGTTTATGTTTGCCGACCTCAGGCGGCGAAACGCATTGCACCTCGTCTTGTGGGGAGGAGGAGTGTTTCTTGGAGCAGGAGCCTTTCAACTATACGATGGGATTGTCCAGCACAAAATGATGCGGATACATCAAATTCGTTACAACGTCAATATTCTCCCTTATGACTTAATATGGAACATTGCAGCGGCGGTCATGATTTTCATTGGAATGATTTTCATCTTTCAGGCCAAACAGAGGGTGACAAAAAATAGGGAGAAGCCAATCAAATGAATCACCACCACATCCTTCACAATATTGACGCGTTTATTCAGTTTTGTTGGGCGCTTTCGTTTGGATTGTTATGGCTTCTTTATCTGTTTGCTGCAATGTCTGCAAGAATCCGTCATAAAAAATGGCCTTTCTTCCGTATCGTCTTTTGGACTTTAGGGATGATCTCAGCCGTCTTGGCCATTACCGGACCTCTTGCAAAGCAAGCCCATCTCGATTTCAAGGCGCACATGATCGTTCATTTGCTTCTCGGGATGCTAGCCCCGCTTTTTATGGTTCTTGCTGCCCCGATGACGCTTCTTTTCAGAACCCTCAATGTGAAAACAGCAAGAAAATTATCAGTTGTGTTAAGGAGCAAGTATGTTAGAATTGTTAGCCATCCGATTGCAGCATCTTTTCTCAATATCGGCGGGCTGTGGGTGCTTTATACAACCGATTTATATGCGGAAATGCATGCCAACATTTTTCTCCATTTGTTTGTGCACATTCACGTTTTCCTAGCAGGCTACGTTTTTACGGCCTCATTTCTTTCTATCGATCCGACACCTCATCGATTCGGCTTCATATTTCGGGCAATCGTCTTTGTGCTGGCCGCTGCCGGCCACAGCATATTGTCCAAATACATTTATGCACATCCGCCCAGCGGCGTAAGTGAAGAGCAGGCCCAACTTGGCGGAATGTTGATGTATTACGGAGGAGATGCCGTTGATATCGTGATGATTATTATTCTTTGTTATCAGTGGTATAAAGCTTCTTGGCCGAGGTCATTGTCCGTTCTTCCGAAAATTCATTAGTTGGTCTGTTTTGCTTATCGGATTTCATGGAATATTGAAAATAAAATCTTAGTCCTCTTGTGCAGGAGGTGTCAAAAAGGACACACTGCCATTTGTCAATGTAGGGTCAAGTGCAAACATTGGCCTCTTTCTTTTATTTGGAAGGATCGTTTGTTGTATTGTGTTTGCAACTGTTTACTGGCTTGACGGTCACCTGCTGAACTTCTCTTGATGATGCTGCTCTTTTTAATGCAATGGTTCTTAATATTGTGGGAGTGATCGGCGAATATATTGGAAAAATTTAGATTAAAGCAAAAAATCGACCGTTATATATTCTGAAGGACAACCTAAGGGTGAAACGGCAGAGTGAAAAGGTATCCAATTATGCGGAAAATGAAGGAAAATATGGTGATCGCCTTAAGGTTTTGTACTGTTGGAGCAAGTAATACCCTTGTCGATTTCGGGGTGTTTTTTCTTCTTATTACTATAGGGGTTCAATATCTTTTAGCGCAAATTTGTTCCTATGCTGCGGGTATGGCAAACAGCTATGTATGGAACAGAGTTTGGACGTTTCAAGTAAAACAACAAGCTGATCTCAAAGAGATGTTTCGATTTATCGTTTTAAATGCTGCAGCGTCTGTCATCACTTTTCTTCTCCTATATTTCCTTCAGGAAAGCGGGGGATTGTCTCTCTTTTCCAGTAAAGTGGCGGCTACTATTGGCGGTATGACCATTACTTTTATCGGAAGCCGCCTCTGGGTATTTAAGGATGAAGTCAATAAAGAAGTGGGCTAAAATGAAATCAGCAGTGATGAGACAAGATTCCTGCCGGCAGGCGAAAGCCCGGCTCAAAGAATATGGCTCGTTGCTAATGAGCCAGTAATTCAAAATTTTGGAGAAGGATTCAGTTTGCATAAAAAGCTTCATCATTGGCAAACGCCCATTAAATATCATGATGGAGTTGGAATGTTTTGAAATGGGAAAGTTTAATATTTTCCATTACTCTGGCCATTGTCAACAGGATCATCTCGGCCAGAATGAGCGATTGAGAGAAGGCTATCCATGTTGTGTGAACGGGTTTATTGGCGGAGAACTATTGCCATCAGGGGTTATGGCATCAGAAAAATTTAGATTTATGACGCAATTCAAAGAAAGGATGAATGTTCGTGAATATTACGAAAATTGTCGATTTATCAATGCCAATTGGCGTTGACACACCCGTTTACCCGGGAGATCCAACGATCAACATTGAGCAAGCGGCTTCTTTTGAAAAAGACGGTTTTTGCGTCAGCCGGATAAAATTCGGTTCCCACTCCGGAACACATGTTGATGCTCCGTTTCATATAAATGCATTCGGAAAAACGATAGATGAAATGGATCTTTCATATTTTGTGGGAACAGGGGTGTTAATTGATGTTACAGGAAAAAAACCGGGGGAAAGAATTACCCTCAAGGATGTTGAACCATATTTGCAGAAGCTAAAACAGCGAACGATTGCCTTGTTTTATACAGGCTGGTCGAAGTATTACGGCGATCCGCTGTATTTTCGGCATCCGTATTTAGATGCTGAGATGGTTCAAGCTTTGCTTGATCAAGGAGTACGAACATTTTTTATTGATGCTTTAAACATTGATCCGCCAACTGGCGAACATTTGCAAGCACATCAATGCATTACAAAGGAAAATGGCATCATCGGTGAAAACTTTATCAACTTTGATCAAATTACGTTTGAAGACCCGTTCATCGTTGCCTTGCCCCTGAAAATGCCGGGATTGGACGGATCGCCTGTCCGAGCGGTAGCGATGAAAACGGAATAGCCATAGTATTGGACGAATCCGAATCGCAAAATGAGGCAGTGTGAATGGCGCTGTCAGTTGTTCGAGTGTGGAAATCATTTCGGCAATAACTTCGTCTAGGTCATGAAAGTGGCTGTCATCGGGAATGGATGAATTTGATCCTGTAGTTTGCCTTTGTGCAGAACAATAGAAGATTAGGAAAATAAAGGAACAATGCAAAAGAATATTTATTCCCGTTTCCCAAGGCTTTAGGGTTTTCAAAAAGAGAAGATTTAGATATGGAAGATCAAGTTTCTGTCAGCCATTGCTTCAGTCTTTTTACGAACAGAAATGTTATTATTTTCTGATAGGCAATATACTGAAGTAATACCTGTTTATTTTAGTTAATAGAATGGGTAAGAATTCCAGCTTGAAAGTGAAAACAAACGATATTGCTTCTCAAATGTCTTAAGGCAGCCAAGCCATTTGTTTTAACAAACTATCAAAGTTTTTCAAGTTTGTACAGTGTCCCGTGTAAAATTCTCTACTTGGCTTCAAAGGATTCTGTCCGAAATCTTTCATCAGCCTGTCGCTGCCTGTTTCCCAACGATTTCAGGAAACAGGCAGAACAGGTGTTTTTTATGTCAGTTCGGCGATCCGTGGCTTTCGACAATTTAAGCGTTTGCCTCTATTTTTTCATCCAACTCTCTGTTGCCTTTATCTTTTACAGCCCAAATGGCTATTGAACTGATGAGAGCTGCTAAAATAATATAATTTGCAACGGGAATATAAGAATTATTAAATTTGGCCAATAAAGCGGTTGCAATTAATGGAGCAGTTCCTCCGGCTACGGCAGCACCAAGTTGATAACCTAATGATATGCCTGTATACCGAACTTTGGCAGAAAAAATTTCCGACATCATTGTACCGAGAACAGCATTTACAGATCCCCAAATAATACCAAGGCCAATGACGGTTGCCAAAATTAATAAAAACACAGAATTTTGCTGCAGCATCCAAAAATACGGGTATGCATATAGAATGGTCAACATAATGCCGCCTATATAAATTGTTTTTCTTCCGATGCGGTCTGAAAGGCTTCCGACTATTGGAATAATGATGGTTGCGACAATGGATCCGATGAGTACGGCGGTTAATGCATCCGTATTGTCAAAATTCAGAATAGTCGTTGCATAGGAAACAATGAAAGTTCCGAAAATGTAAAATGGTCCGGTTTCCACGACTTTGGACCCCATTGCAATCAAAACCTCTTTCCAATGGTAGCGGAGAGTATCCACTAATGGAATTTTGGAAACTTCCCCCTTCTGTTGAGCTTTTTTGAACGCTGGTGTTTCGTCAATTCCTTTGCGGATCCATAATCCGAAAATAACAAGCAATGCGCTTAATAGAAACGGAATTCGCCAACCCCATGACATAAACTGTTCGTCAGGCATAAGCGACAGAACGGAAAGAGCAAGCGTTCCTAAAATTAATCCTAAAGAAATCCCCATTTGCGGTATACTTCCAAATAAACCTCGATTGTTTTTTGAAGCATATTCAACTGCTAGTAAAACAGAACCTCCCCATTCGCCTCCAAGAGCCAACCCTTGTATAAAACGCAAGCAAGTCAAGAAAATAGGAGCCCAAATGCCAATCACTTGATAAGTCGGTAAAATGCCCATGCCAAATGTTGAAATTCCCATTAAACTAAGAGTTAAGACCAATGTTTTTTTTCTGCCCAAGCGGTCGCCGATATGGCTGAAAATGATGCCGCCCACAGGCCTGAGGAAAAACGCCAAAGCAAAAGAAGTATAAGCAATTAATAGACCAACTGTAGGATTGTCGCTAACAAAAAATAATTGATTAAAAACCAATGAAGCTACTGTCCCATATAAAAAATAATCAAACCATTCAATGGCACTTCCTACTAAACTTGCAATTAATATTCTCCATTTCCCTTTGTCCATAAATTTCTCCCTTTCTTTTAAAGTAATATTTCAAAAAAGTTTATTTAAAACGCTTTCATATTTTTGTAAAGATTTGTTTTATCGTTCTATCTCCCCCTTTTGAAAAGTATGCACAATCATAACTGGTTAACAGGTCATCTGATGACCTGTTAATCTTACTTGCACGTTTATATTAACATAAAACATTTTTTGTACAAAGCTTTCTTTTTGGAGTTTGGCCTTTTTTCCTATTAACTAATATCTAAGATCCATCGATTTTTAGAAGAATGGTCATCCTTCATGGATAATTAGGGAGTTTTTCGAATGTTTCAACTATGCTGCTTAATCATACCGTCTAACGTCAAGTCAGTTTGCTTGAAACAATTTAATACTCGTTTGCTTTCTAAATGGAACCGCGCTTGGCAGCGGAAAAATCAGCGCCGGAGAGCTTTGAAAACAATGCATTCGCCTTTTACCTAAAACCGAAAACTATGGTAAAATAAATTAAACATTTTGGAAGGAGGTAATGGAACATGGCTGCAGTGTCGGATATGACAGTAATCGGGAAAAAATTGCCGGGATTTGTACTTCCAGATGTTGTATCCGGGAAGGATGTTTCATTGGAAGAAGAAAAATCGGACGTTGCCAATGTAGTGATGTTTATATGCAATCATTGCCCATATGTGAAGCATGTCCGTGAGCAACTAGTTGAGCTGGCAAACGATTATTTGCCAAAAGGAGTTAAGTTTTTTGCGATTAACTCCAATGATGCGGAGGCATATCCTGATGATTCACCTGAAAAAATGAAAGAAGTGGCCAAAGAGTTTCATTTTCCGTTCCCATATTTATATGATGAAAGCCAACAGGTGGCAAAAGATTATAAAGCCCAATGCACACCCGATTTTTATATATTGGATCGTCATTTTACATGCGTCTATCACGGCCAGCTTGATGGCGCCCGTCCATCCAATGATGTACCTGTCACCGGGGAATCGCTTCGTTCTGCCTTGGATGCGATATTAAAAGGCGAAGAATTAAAAATTGAACAAAAACCGAGCATGGGCTGCAGCATTAAATGGAAATAACCTGTCAACAAGCCTGGGTTGAAGGATTCAGCTCAGGTACCCCTTTGTAAATCAACTGCCATAGTTTTTGAGCCGGTATCAATACAGGCGCTCCACTCTGTTTTTCACTTAAAATACTCTATTGTTAGAACTGCTCAATTGGTCGCATCTGTCACTGCAAGACTGAATTTTTCCATCCCCTTAGCCAATGTGCAATTGATCATCTGAATGTGATATACAACCGAACTCGTTGTTTGCTTGAATCCCATTTTAATGATAAAAGCTGCTTTGTTGTAAAAGCGTTCATCACATTGTCAGCGATTGTGATGAAATCACTGTCCAATTTCCCCAATATTCCAATTATAGAAAATAAGATGCCGGTAAAAAGCCTTACGTCCACTTTTAAATTTATGAAAAAATAATTGCTTTTATAATGACAAGTAATATGTGAATTATGTCGCTAAATGGTTGCTTTAGGTAACAAATTTCTTCAATAAATTACAAATGATTACATAATTCATGTGAATATGGTACTATAAAATTAAAACTAAACAACGGTGGTTAGAAAAAAATGAACAAATTGACTAGTCTAGCCATAAAGATTGAAAAAGAACGCGAATATATGATGACTTTGGCAAATAAATACGGATACATGTCCGAAGCCGTGCTGAAAATAAGCCAAGAACTGGACAAGCTGATTCATGAGTATCAAAAGGAACTGAAGGATAAACGTGCTTAAATGCCTTCTTTCGAAAATAAGCAAAACAGGAAACATCCTTATATGTTTTATTTTTGCATGATTATGAAAATTAAAAAAAGATCGGAAGCGGATCATTTTTTTTGGACGCTGGGCAATTGTATAATAGATACAGATTCTTTCACTAGGAGGCCGAAAATGCAGGGGGAGACGATGCATCCAAAAATAGGAAAAATTGTGGAAAATATCGAAAAAGTAATGGTAGGAAAACGCGATCTATCGATTTTAAGTTTGGCAGCATTGCTTGCAGAAGGGCATGTTTTATTAGAGGACATTCCCGGCGTTGGAAAAACTATGATGGTAAAGACATTAGCTAAATCTGTCGGAGCTGATTTTAAAAGAATACAATTTACACCTGATTTGCTGCCATCCGACGTAACAGGAGTTTCTATCTTCAATCCGAAAAACCTTGAATTTGAATTTCGTCCCGGTCCGATTATGGGAAACATTATTCTGGCCGACGAAATCAACCGCACTTCGCCAAAGACACAGTCGGCTTTGCTGGAAGGGATGGAGGAAGGAAGCGTTACCGTTGATGGAATTACGATGCCGCTGGAAAAACCTTTTTTTGTTATGGCGACGCAAAATCCGATTGAGTATGAAGGAACATATCCTTTGCCAGAAGCCCAATTGGATCGGTTTTTAATCAAACTGAAAATGGGGTATCCCTCATTTTCCGATGAAATAGAAATTCTTGCAAGAGCTGAAAAAGGGGAGCCGTTGAACAGATTGGAAAAAGTAATTGAAAAGGAGGAGCTCCTTGCGTTCCAAGAGGAAATCAAAAACGTTTACGTTGATGATACGATTAAACAGTATATCGTGGGAATCGTTAATGAAACACGGAACCACCCTTCCGTTTACTTGGGCGTCAGCCCGCGGGGATCGATTGCGCTTATGAAAATATCCCAAGCTTATGCCTTTATTCATGCGAGAGATTATGTGATCCCTGATGACGTTCAATATTTGGCGGCATATGTTTTGCCTCATCGCCTAATCTTAACATCTGAGGCACGTTATGAAGGAAAAAAAGCGGAACTGATCATAAAGGAAATATTGAATAACTTCCCAGTGCCCATTGCGAGGTCGTTGTGAAGCATATGAAAGTACGGTTGAAAAACATTCAATTTGTTTGGAAGATCATTTTTTTGCTGCTGCTATTGATCGCCACATTTTCATACGCAATGTTTCAAGGGGGATTTGTCAGCTGGTATTTGTTTTATGCCTTTATGCCTTTTACCCTTTATTCTCTTGCCTTAGCTTTTTATCCTCTTCATTCGTTTCAGATTCGCCGCACGTTCAACAAGGGTGAATTTTCAGCTGGCGACCAATTTGTTTGCACAATCGAATTGACACGAAAATTTGCTTTTCCTCTTTTTTATCTTTTTGTTGAAGATGTATTGCCGGATCGTCTCGAAAATTCTTGTCCGGGATCGGCAAAAACGATCATGTTTCCTTGGTGGAAGAGGAACTTCTCCTTTCAGTATTCCCTTGATTCTCTGCCGCGCGGCAATCATCAATTGACAAGCGTTCGCGTAAGAACTGGAGATATTCTAGGGTTTGTTGAAAGAGAATATGTTTACACAGTGGAAGATCAATTTTTGGTCTATCCTTCCTATTATCCTTTTCAATATAAGCAAAAAGAGAGTTCGTTTGAACAAGAAACAGGAGTGGAACATCGGCATTACAACAAAAATGCCACGATGGCAGTCGGTGTCAGAGAATATGAACCGGGAGACAAACTGTCTTGGATTGACTGGAAAGCAACGGCGAGACGCAATTCGATGATGACGAAAGAATTTGAAAAACTGAACAGCCGAAATGTCGTATGCATCATGGATCGGTCAAACTCAACTTCCTTTGAATCGCTCGTCACTTTTGCGGCATCAATCGTGAGGGCTGTTCTTAAAAGCGGTTCAAAGCTTTGGTTTGTATCAATTGGAGAAGCAACGGAAACCTTTCCCGTTACGAGAAATGAAGATCAATGGAATAAGATTTTTTATCACTTGGCGGTCACTGATTGCGATGGGCAAGATGAATTTCTGGACAAACTGCCGGAGGAAGTGAAACAATGGGCAAAAAATGCTTCCGTGATGATTATAACAAGCCGCATCACGCCTTCGTTCGTCGAAAAGATGGAGCAGCTGCCAAAATCCCGTCATATTACTGTTTGGTATATAAGGGAAAAAGGGAAAAAGGAAAGAGATGCCCTTGCCCTTATTGAAAATTTGCGGAGGCGCTGGATTACCGTTCATACCGTCTATGATGGAAAATTTCGAAATGCTTATGAGGAGGCGGAAAGCCGTTGAATAAGCAGCGGGTGGCAACGTTTATTTTATATTTGTTTTCCTTTTTCTTATTATGGGAATGGTTAAGACCATTAGAGGAATCGACGGACACAGAATATACATTCATTTTTGTAATTTATATCGCTATTTCCCTTTTTCTGGCGTTTTTATCTGTGAAATGGTATATTTCATGTTTGGTCAAATTGTTTTATAGCTTATTTTTTATTCAGCAGCTGTTTTATAACGGGTCTTTGCTCAGTGTTCAATGGCTGAACGAGTTTATGAAAGACATCTTGTATAACATGGATTTAATGTTTCAAGCCTTTTTTTCTGGGATGACGCCGCCTTTTCGGACATTTCTTTTTTTTATTCTGTTGTGGCTGCTCGTTTATTTACTGAACTATTGGGTTATTCAAAGAAGAAGAGTTTTATTGTTTTTAATTTTGACCATCACCTATGTGGCGGTTTTGGATACTTTTTCACCTTATGATGCATCTTTTGCCATCATGCGACTAGCTGTGCTCGGTTTTTTTATGTTGGGGTTTCTTTACTTTGAAAGAATGGCTCTCTCAGAAAACATCCAGCCGAACTTCAGCGCTTATTGGAAATGGATTGTTCCGTTGTTTGGGATGATTTTGGCATCATCCATTATTGGCTGGCTTGCTCCGAAAGCAGCCCCTCAATGGCCCGACCCGGTTCCATATATCGTCAAATACAAAGCCGATCAAGAAGAGGAAGCTTTGTCCGGCAATAATGTAAGAAAAATCGGTTATAGCCCAAATGATGAGCGGCTGGGCGGGCCATTTGTTCCGAATGACGCACCGGTAATGAAAGCCATCGTACAGGAACCTCATTATTGGCGTGTTGAATCAAAAGATGTTTATACTGGTAAAGGGTGGGTGAGCAGCAACGACGATTTTATTGTTTCGGATGGTAATGTGAGCGAAGAATTGCAATGGATTCATGAATCGGTTCCAGCAGAGGAGCGAACGGCATCTGTCGAAATCGCAAAAGAATATCCTTATCGACATGTCATGTATCCATTAGGCCTCAAGGAGATATCTGGAGTAGCCCGCCAGTACCGAATAAATGAGGCAACCGAGTCGATTTATCCAAATGCCAATGAGGCAAGCGGACGCTTTTTCGATTATATTGTACGCTATAGCGAACCGTCGTTTGAAATTGAAAAATTGCAAGCTGTTACTTCTAACGAAGGCATGCCAAGAGAAATGATTGCACGGTATACTCAGCTGCCTGAAACTCTCCCAGCAAGGGTTAAACAGTTGGCGCAAGAGATTACGAAGAATGAACGCAACTTTTATGATAAAGCAAAGGCAATTGAAGAATACTTTGCCACACAGCCGTTTTTTTATGAAACGGAGGACGTAGCGGTTCCGGACGAACATGAGGATTATGTTGACCAATTTTTGTTTGAAACAAAAAAGGGCTATTGTGACAACTTTTCCACATCTATGGTTGTTCTCCTTCGATCTGTCGGCATTCCTGCCCGTTGGGTAAAAGGATATACAGCAGGGCAGTTTGTAGAGACAACAAATGACGGCTTGGACGTGTATAAAGTGACAAGCAACAATGCCCATTCATGGGTGGAAGTTTATTTTCCGGGAATCGGCTGGGTTCCTTTTGAACCGACGATCGGATTTACAAACCCGCAGCCGTTCACTTATGAAAACGGAGAAGAGGAAGCTGCTAGTGCAATTGATCAAAACCTAGAGGATCTACAGCCGCAGGAACCAGAAAACCAAGAGGAAAATGAAAAAAAACAGGAAGCTGGGCAAAAGAAAAATAGCTCTTTTGCTTTCAGAAAACTATGGATTCCCGTTATAGCAGGCGCCGTCTCGCTTTGTCTAGTCGTTATTATCTTTCGAACAAGAAAAAAATGGGCATCGTTTTGGATCATTGCCCGCTATAAACATAAAAAAGATCAAGATGTTTTTTTGCAAGCGTACAGGGCTTTGCTGAAACATTTAGAAAGATGCGGCTACAGTTTGAAAAAGGGGCAGACATTAAGAGAATATGCCAAGCAAATAGACAGGGCTTTTGGCACAAACGCTATGTCTCACTTGACATCCATTTATGAACGAGCGTTGTACCGCAAAGACGACCCGAGCGAAGAGTGGGAAGAATCAAAAGAATTATGGGAAAATTTAATCAAAAAAACAACTTCTTGACCATGCCATGTTCCCTTGATATGATAAGAAAAAATTCATAGTGGGAGACCTTCGTATAAACTCGATAATATGGTTCGAGAGTTTCTACCGGGATGCCGTAAACAACCCGACTATGAAGGCAGAAGTTTAGATTTTGCTAGAATTCTGCCTTTTTGTCTTTTTTGTTTCAGCAGAATTCTATTTTTTTGCCGTTTTCTTCAGCCTTTTTAACTAAACAAAGGGATGAGAGCGTGGGTTGAAATTTTTGCTCCGCAGCAGCCGTTTCAAACAACGAAATATAGACCAAATGAAGATCCGGTTCACTGGATCCATCACAATAAATGAGGTGAACATGTTGGAGAGCGTCCAAGAGATGATTTTAGTATTAGATTTTGGAAGCCAATATAACCAATTAATTACAAGACGTATCCGGGAATTCGGCGTGTACAGCGAACTGCATCCTCATACTTTGACGGTCGAAGAGATCAAAAGAATGAATCCGAAAGGAATTATTTTATCTGGTGGCCCAAACAGCGTATATGACGAGAAGTCTTTTCGCTGCGACGAGCAGATTTTTCAACTTGGGGTTCCGGTTTTAGGGATTTGCTATGGGATGCAATTAACGACGCATATGCTCGGAGGAAAAGTAGAAAAAGCAAAACATCGGGAATATGGAAAAGCGACTTTGCAAGTGAAAGAAGGATCGCCGTTATTTGAAGGTTTGCCTGATGAACAAATCGTTTGGATGAGCCACGGAGATTTAGTGGCTGATATACCGGATGGATTCCAAGTTGCTGCGACGAGTCCTTCTTGTCCGTATGCTGCCATCAGCAATGAGGAACGGAATATTTACGGGGTTCAATTCCATCCTGAAGTGCGGCATACAGAATTTGGGAACGAGCTGTTAAAAAATTTCGTTTTCCGCATTTGTGGCTGCACGAAATCGTGGACGATGGAAAACTTTATTGAAATGCAAATGGAGAACATCCGCAAAACGGTTGGAAATAAAAAAGTGCTATGCGCACTAAGCGGCGGTGTTGATTCATCCGTAGTTGCCGTCTTAATTCATAAAGCGATCGGCAAACAGTTAACATGCATTTTTGTGGATCACGGCCTCCTCCGCAAAGGGGAAGCGGAGAGCGTCATGAAAACATTTAGCGAAGGCTTTCATATGAATGTTATTAAAGTGGATGCGAAAGACCGCTTTTTAGAAAAATTAAAAGGCGTCACAGACCCGGAAAAGAAAAGAAAAATCATTGGCAACGAGTTTATCTACGTTTTTGATGATGAAGCGGCAAAATTGGAAGGCATTGAATTTCTTGCCCAAGGAACGCTTTATACAGACATTATCGAAAGCGGCACGCAGACGGCGCAAACGATCAAATCGCACCACAATGTGGGCGGCCTTCCAGAGGACATGAAATTTCAATTGATTGAACCGCTGAATACCCTCTTTAAAGACGAAGTTCGCGCACTTGGAACAGAGTTGGGTATTCCGGATGAAATTGTGTGGCGCCAGCCGTTCCCAGGTCCCGGGCTGGCCATACGAATTTTAGGCGAAGTAACAGAAGAAAAGCTGGAGATCGTTCGGGAGTCTGACGCCATCTTGCGGGAAGAAATCAAAAAAGCTGGATTGGATCGGGATATTTGGCAATATTTCACTGTTTTGCCCAATATCCGCAGCGTCGGTGTGATGGGCGATGCCCGCACGTACGATCACACGATTGGAATCCGCGCCGTTACTTCGATTGACGGCATGACATCGGATTGGGCGCGGATTCCGTGGGAAGTGCTAGAAGTGATCTCTACACGGATTGTGAATGAAGTGCCTCACGTAAACCGGGTGGTCTACGATATTACAAGCAAGCCACCGGCGACGATTGAATGGGAGTAAATCTGACGAATTGATAATAACTCATCAGCATTTTTGTATAATAAAAAATATAAGCATCCTCGTATAATTTCGGGAATATGGCCTGAAAGTTTCTACCAAGCTACCGTAAATAGCTTGACTACGAGGTGTTGGCGGTTCGATGAGTAAAGGGGCATCGCTTCTCCGCATCGGACTGCCGGCTACCTCAATGTCAAGCGCATCCTCGTAAATGGAGCGCTTATTTTTTTGACCAAAGTTTTTTAGAGCCATATGTTTTTTCAACAATTGATGTTTGTAGTAGGAGGACTTAATATGAAAAAATATTTTCAATTTGATGAGCTTGGCACCAATTACCGCAGGGAAGTGATTGGTGGAATTACAACTTTCCTTTCTATGGCCTATATTTTGTTTGTGAATCCATCAACGCTCTCATTAAGTTCCGTCGCAGATTTTCCAAATGAGCTGAGAATGGATCAAGGAGCCGTCTTCACTGCAACAGCGTTGGCTGCAGCCATCGGAACCCTCATCATGGGGATTGTGGCGCGGTATCCGGTCGCCCTTGCTCCGGGGATGGGTTTGAATGCGTTCTTTGCTTTTACTGTCGTTTTGACATATGGCATCCCTTGGGAAACTGCTCTTTCAGGCGTCCTTGTTTCGGGGATCTTTCTTGTCTTATTAACGCTCAGCGGGCTGCGGGAAAAAATCATTGATTCCATTCCGACGGAGCTAAAACATGCTGTCGGTGCGGGAATCGGATTGTTTATCACATTTGTCGGCTTTCAAAATGCAGGCATCATAGTCAATGATGATGCCGTTCTTGTCGGGCTGGGGGATTTGCGGAATGGAAATACCCTTTTATCCATTTTCGGACTGATTGTTACGGTTATTTTAATGGTTCGGCAAGTGAAAGGCGGCGTGTTTTACGGTATACTGATAACGGCCATTATTGGAATGATTTTCGGCCTTGTTCCAAAACCTGATAAAATTGTTGGTGAAATTCCGAGCTTGGCGCCGACGTTTGGAGTGGCTTTTCAACATTTAGGAGATATTTTTTCTGTACAAATGCTTGTCGTGATCTTAACGTTTATCTTTGTTGACTTTTTCGATACGGCAGGGACCTTGGTGGCGGTTGCCAATCAAGCCGGGCTGCTGAAAGACAATAAACTTCCGCGAATCGGGAAGGCTTTGGTCTCTGATTCAATGGGAACAGTGGTCGGAGCAATTTTAGGAACGTCTTCCACAACTTCTTATGTAGAGTCATCAGCAGGGGTTGCAGCAGGTGCGCGGACAGGCTTTTCTTCCATCATTACGGCAGCCTGTTTCCTTTTGGCTTTATTCTTCTCGCCGCTCTTGAGCGTCATCACATCTTCTGTTACGGCTCCAGCGCTCATTATCGTCGGTGCTTTGATGGTATCGTCTTTAGGGCAAATACAATGGGAACGGTTTGAAATTGCTGTTCCAGCGTTCTTAATTTTGATTTCGATGCCGTTGACTTACAGCATCGCAACGGGCATTGCCATTGGCTTTATTTTCTATCCGATCACGATGATTTTGAAAGGAAAAGCGAAAGAGATTCATCCGATTATGTATGGATTATCTGTCATATTTTTGCTTTATTTCATCTTTCTTGCCAATTAGCTAACATACGAAGGGGAAGGATCAGACTGAATGTTGTCTGATCCTTTTTCTTTTTTTTCGGAAATTAGCGGAAACAAAACATATCCTGATGCAGGGGGTGTCCTAAACACGAACGTTCAGGATTAAAAGAAAAATAACGTTCGATTTTAACGTTGACAGGAAAGGCGTTCATTGTTAAGATGGAGTTGAAAACAGCATAGAAGACAAAACCTCATATAATGTTGGGAATATGGCCCAAGAGTCTCTACCCAGTGACCGTAAATCGCTGGACTATGAGGGAAAGTAATTGTGAGTTTTTAACTGAGCATACACCATTTGTTTGCCCGGTTTTTGTGTTACTTTCTCTTTTGCGTAGAGAAAATACAGAAGCGGGTTTTTTTTATGCCTTTCATATATTGTAAGATTTTTGAACATACAGCGATAAAGGTGTTATCACCTTTTCTATAAAATTTACTGTTTTTTGATAACCGAATAGGGGGGAACGTCAATATGAAGCCTGTTGTTGGTGTCATAATGGGAAGCACATCTGATTGGGAAACGATGAAACATGCATGCAATATATTAGATGAACTTGCCATTCCTTATGAAAAAAAAGTTGTTTCCGCTCACCGCACACCGGATTGGATGTTTGAATATGCAAGCACAGCCCGTGATCGGGGGATTAAAGTCATCATCGCCGGAGCTGGCGGAGCTGCACACTTGCCCGGAATGGTCGCAGCCAAAACCACGCTTCCTGTTATTGGTGTTCCGGTGAAGACGAGCACGCTCAATGGTCTTGATTCGCTGCTTTCAATTGTGCAAATGCCGGGCGGCGTCCCTGTTGCAACAGTGGCGATCGGCAAAGCGGGAGCCGTTAATGCCGGATTGCTGGCAGCGCAAATTTTATCTGTCACAGATGAAGCAGTTCAGCAAAAGCTTGAACATAGAAAAATAAGCATCCGGAATGATGTGATGGAAAGCAGTGATCAACTTGTATAAAAAACTATTGCCGCCAAGCACGATCGGCATTATCGGTGGCGGACAACTTGGCCGTTTTATGGCCATCGCCGCTAAAAACATGGGGTATCGGGTAGCGGTGTTGGATCCCACGCCGAATTCCCCATGCGGACAGGTGAGCGACATCGAGATCACAGCCCGATACGATGATATAAAGGCGATTCAAGAACTGGCGAAGGTAAGTGATTGTGTAACGTATGAATTTGAGAATATTGACTACGAAGCGTTAACTTGGCTTGAAGAAAACGCCTATTTGCCGCAAGGAAGCAAGCTGCTGGCCATTACCCAAGACAGGCAAACGGAAAAGGAAGCGATTGAACATACCGGGGCAAAAGTTGCTCCATATAAGGTAATTGAATCAGAAGAAGATTTGCAACAAGCGTTAGCCGTCATAGGCATTCCCAGCGTTTTAAAAACATGCCGCGGAGGGTATGACGGAAAGGGGCAATTGGTGATCGAGCAGGAGAGCAGCGTGGAAGAAGCAAAAGAATTATTAAAGCACGGGCGCTGTGTATTGGAAAAATGGATTCCGTTTGAAAAGGAAATTTCCGTCATTGTCACTAGAAGTGGGATAGGCGAAATCAGCACGCTGCCGGTTGCGGAAAACATTCACGTTCACAATATATTGCATGAAAGCATTGTTCCAGCGAGAATTCCCGGCACATTAAAAGAACTAGCAGTGGAAAGAGCCACTACGCTTGCTTCAAAACTGGGGCTTGTGGGAACATTAGCCGTTGAAATGTTTGTCGCAAAAGATGAGATTTTTATTAATGAACTGGCACCTCGTCCACATAACTCAGGCCACTATTCGCTGGATTTATGTGAAACGTCTCAATTTGAACAGCATATCAGGGCGATTTGCGGTCTCCCACTTGGAAACACAAAGCTCATTCACCAAGGAATTATGGTGAACATTTTAGGACAGCATCTTGAGCCGGTTTTGCAGCAATATTCATTGCTGGAAAAGGGGAAATTGTATTTATACGGAAAACACGAAGCCAAACCCAACCGAAAAATGGGCCACATAACCTTTTTCAGCGAGAAAATAGAAGAGACTTTAAAATGGATCGATTCAACTAAAATTTGGGAATCATAACGGCGGATTTTTGAAAGCGAACCATCACATTCGCATTGACCATGCAAAAAAGCAATATGAAAAACCAATAGGGGGTTGCACTAAATGATTGAACGATACACTCGGCCTGAAATGGGAGCTATTTGGACGGAAGAAAATCGATTTAAAGCTTGGCTGGAAGTGGAGCTTTTGGCATGTGAAGCATGGCAGAAGCTTGGCGTTATTCCTGAAGAGGATGTCAAAAGGCTTCGTGAAAGAGCATCCTTTAACATTGACAGGATTAAGGAAATTGAAGAACAAACAAGACATGATGTAGTCGCCTTTACCCGTGCTGTATCGGAATCGCTTGGCGAAGAACGAAAATGGGTTCATTACGGGTTGACCTCCACCGATGTCGTCGACACTGCTTTATCTTATTTGCTAAAACAAGCAAATGAAATTTTGCAACAGGATCTTGAACATTTTATCGCCATCTTAAAAGAGAAAGCGTTAGAACATAAGTATACCGTCATGATGGGACGGACTCACGGAGTGCACGCAGAGCCGACAACGTTCGGTTTGAAATTGGCGCTTTGGCATCAAGAAATGATGCGCAATTTAGAACGTTTTAAGCGGGCAAGAGAGGAAATTGAGGTTGGAAAAATATCCGGAGCGGTCGGAACATACGCCAACATCGATCCGTTTGTGGAACAGTATGTTTGCGAAAAACTCGGATTAAAACCGGCGCCGATTTCAACGCAGACGCTTCAGCGCGATCGCCATGCCGAGTACATGGCGACAATTGCGCTCATTGCCACATCAATTGAAAAATTTGCTGTCGAAATTCGCGGTTTGCAAAAAAGCGAAACGCGAGAAGTTGAAGAGTATTTTGCGAAAGGACAAAAAGGTTCATCCGCCATGCCGCATAAACGGAATCCAATCGGCTCAGAAAACATGACGGGGATGGCAAGAGTTGTTCGTGGAATGATGTTGACAGCTTACGAAAATGTTCCATTATGGCATGAACGCGACATCTCGCATTCGTCGGCAGAGCGAATCATTTTGCCTGATGCAACGATCGCCCTGAACTACATGTTAAATCGCTTCGGCAATATTGTGAAAAACTTGACCGTTTTCCCGGAAAATATGAAGCGCAACATGGAGAAAACGTTAGGATTGATTTACTCGCAACGAGTTTTGCTTGCTCTTATCAATAAAGGAATGACCCGAGAGGATGCATACGATTTGGTTCAACCTAAGGCAATGGAAGCTTGGGAAAAGCAAGTTCCGTTCAGACAGCTCATTGAAACAGAAGAGCGGATTACATCAAAGCTTTCAAAAGAAGAAATCGATGACTGTTTTGATTATAACTATCATTTAAAAAATGTCGATTATATTTTTAAACGCTGTGGTTTAGAGTAATGGATCTTTCGTTGGAGCTCGGCTTGAGCCGGCTCTTTGAGATAAAATTGCCAATATTCCGCCATTAGGGAGGGCTTTATGATGACTACAAAAAAAGGCACATTGCTTTATGAAGGAAAAGCGAAAAAAATTTATAAGACAGATGATCCTAACATTTTGCTCGTTGTTTACAAAGATTCCGCCACTGCTTTCAACGGAGAGAAAAAAGCGGAAATCCAAGGGAAAGGACAATTGAACAACGAAATTTCAAGCTTGCTGTTTGAAAAGCTGAATCAGCATGGCATTCCGAATCATTTTATTAAGAAAGTTTCTCCCTGCGAACAACTTGTGAAACGTGTGACGATCATTCCTCTTGAAGTCGTTGTGCGGAACGTTGTTGCGGGGAGCTTGGCAAAAAGATTGGGAATAGAAGAGGGAACAGAAATCAAAAAGCCTGTTATAGAGTTTTACTACAAAAATGATGATTTGGGAGACCCTTTGATCAACAACGCCCATATAGAATTGCTGAATCTTGCCGATCAAAAGCAGCTAGTTGAAATTGAGCGGTTGGCTCTTCTCGTAAATGATGTGTTATTAAAGCATTTCAATGAAAGAAATGTGAGATTGATTGATTTTAAACTTGAATTTGGTGTTCAGGAAGATGGAACGGTTCTTGTCGCCGATGAAATTTCGCCTGATACTTGCCGTTTATGGGATAAAGATACAAATCAAAAGCTCGATAAAGATGTGTTTCGCCGTGATATCGGCAGTTTGACAGAAGCATATGCAGAAATTTTAAAACGATTGGGAGGTACAGTTCCATGTACAAAGTAAAAGTTTATGTCACATTGCGCGAAAGTGTGTTGGATCCGCAAGGCAACGCAGTAAAAAATGCCCTCCATTCCATGGACTTCAACGAGGTGGAAGATGTTCGAATCGGCAAGTACATGGAGCTTGAAATCGGGGAAACGGATCGCAGCGTCGAAAAAATGGTTGATGAAATGTGCAAAAAGCTTTTAGCCAATCCTGTCATTGAAGACTACCGTTACGAAATAGAGGAGGTAGCCGCAAAGTGAAATTTGCCGTGATCGTTTTTCCTGGTTCCAACTGTGACGTCGATATGTATCATGCGATCAAGGATGAGCTTGGAGAAGAAGTGGAATACGTTTGGCATGATCATGATGATTTAAGCGGTTTTGACGGGATTCTTCTTCCGGGCGGATTCTCATACGGAGACTACTTGCGCAGCGGAGCGATCGCCCGTTTTGCCAATGTCATGAAAGAAGTTGTCAAAGCGGCGGAAGAAGGGAAGCCTGTGCTAGGCGTTTGCAACGGGTTCCAAATATTGCTTGAGGCCGGCCTTCTGCCGGGAGCAATGAAACGGAACGAAAATTTAAAATTTATTTGCCGCCCTGTGAAACTGAAAGTGGAAAATAATGAAACGATGTTTACAAATGAATACGAAAAAGGTGAAATCATTACGATCCCGATCGCTCATGGAGAAGGGAATTACTATTGTGATCAGGAAACGCTAGCATCATTGATTGAAAACAAGCAAATTGTGTTTACTTATGAACACAATCCGAACGGAAGTATACACAACATCGCCGGCATCGTCAATAAGCGCGGGAATGTTCTCGGCATGATGCCGCACCCTGAGCGTGCGGTCAGCGAACTTTTAGGGAGCAGCGACGGTCTAAAGTTATTTCAATCGATTGTAAGAAGTTGGAGGGAAGCCCATGTCACGAATGCATGACCTTAGTCCAGAAATGATTAAACAGCAAAAAATTTATCAGCAAATGGGAGTAAGTGATGAGGAGTTCGCCCTTATTGAAAAGATTTTAGGACGCCTTCCGAACTATACGGAAATCGGTATTTTCTCCGTCATGTGGTCAGAGCATTGCAGCTACAAAAATTCAAAACCGGTATTGAAAAAGTTTCCGACAAAAGGAGAAAGAGTGCTACAAGGCCCTGGAGAAGGGGCAGGGATTGTGGACATTGGAGACAATCAAGCGGTCGTCTTTAAAATCGAAAGCCACAACCACCCTTCAGCAATCGAACCGTACCAAGGTGCGGCAACGGGAGTCGGCGGCATTATCCGTGACGTTTTCTCAATGGGCGCCAGACCGATTGCTCTTCTTAACTCTCTGCGCTTTGGGGAACTGAAAAATGCCCGCGTCAAATATTTGTTTGAAGAAGTTGTCGCCGGAATTGCAGGCTATGGAAACTGCATCGGCATCCCGACTGTCGGCGGTGAAGTGCAATTTGACCCTTCCTATGAAGGCAATCCGCTTGTGAATGCAATGTGTGTCGGATTAATTGATCATAAAGATATTAAAAAAGGCCAGGCAACAGGTGTCGGCAATACGGTCATGTACGTTGGAGCGAAAACTGGGAGAGACGGAATTCACGGCGCCACATTTGCTTCTGAAGAGCTGACAGAAGCCTCTGATGAAAAACGGCCGGCTGTTCAAGTCGGAGATCCTTTCATGGAAAAGCTTCTTTTGGAGGCTTGTTTAGAAGTTATTAAGTCAGATGCCCTTGTGGGTATCCAAGATATGGGGGCTGCGGGGCTGACAAGTTCTGCTGCGGAAATGGCGAGCAAAGCCGGTTCAGGCATTGAAATGAATCTGGATCTTGTTCCGCAGCGGGAATCAGGGATGACTCCATATGAAATGATGTTGTCCGAATCGCAGGAAAGAATGCTGCTCGTCATTCAAAAAGGCCGGGAGCAGGAAATCATTGACTTGTTTAAAAAATACGGGCTTGAGGCGGCGCCAGTCGGCCGGGTAACGGATGACAAGATGCTTCGTCTGTACCATAAAGGCGAGGTTGTAGCGGAAATTCCTGTCGATGCGCTTGCGGAGGATGCGCCTGTTTATCATAAACCGTCTAAAGAACCTGAATATTACCGCCAGTTCCAAAACATGGCGCCATATGTTCCGGATGTAAAAGATTATAAGCAAACTCTTTTGACGCTGTTGAAGCAGCCGACAATTGCCAGCAAAGAATGGGTATTTGACCAATACGACTACATGGTGCGGACAAACACTGTCGTGGCTCCGGGTTCTGATGCGGCTGTTTTAAGAATCAGAGGAACGAGAAAGGCGCTTGCGATGACAACTGATTGCAACTCTCGCTATTTATATTTGGATCCGGAAGTAGGGGGGAAAATTGCCGTTGCCGAAGCGGCAAGAAATATCGTTTGTTCCGGAGCCGTTCCGCTGGCCATCACCGATTGTTTAAATTTCGGCAGTCCAGAAAAACCGGAGATCTTTTGGCAGCTTGAAAAAGCGGTGGATGGCATGAGTGAAGCCTGTCTAGTTCTCAATACACCTGTCATTGGCGGAAATGTTTCCTTGTACAATGAAACGAACGGCATGGCCATTTACCCAACTCCGGTAGTCGGCATGGTTGGTCTTATTGAAGATACCGATCATATTACGACCCAATCATTTAAGGAAGCGGGAAGCATTATTTATTTACTTGGAAAAACGAAGCCGGAATTCTCTGGAAGCGAATTGCAAAAATTGCTGGAAGGGAGAATTTTCGGAAAAGCGCCGGAAATTGACCTTGAGGAGGAGAAGGAGCGCTTGGAACAGCTGCTTGTCGCTATTCGCAGCGGGCTTGTACAATCGGCGCATGATGTTTCGGAAGGCGGTCTGGCAGTCGCTATTAGCGAATGTTTGATGGGAACAGACTTGGGAGCGGATGTTTCAGTAAGTGGAGATGCCGCGGCGGAGCTTTTTAGTGAATCCCAGTCAAGAATCATTGTTTCTGTTAAACCGGAACATCAAGAGGCGTTTGAAAAAATCGTTCAAGCATCCATCATCGGAACGGTGACAAGCACAGGAATTTTGAAAATTACACACGAGAACGGGGAAGAGCTTGTTCAAGCTTCCGTTCAAGAGCTTGAACAAGCATGGAAAGGAGCTATCCCATGCTTGCTGAAATAAAAGGCTTAAATGAAGAATGCGGAGTTTTCGGCATATGGGGGCATAAGGACGCCGCTCAAATTACTTATTACGGCTTGCACAGCCTTCAGCACCGAGGACAAGAAGGTGCGGGAATTGTTGTTACTGATGGCGAAAAACTGACTGGTTACAAAGGTGAAGGGCTTGTAACAGAAGTATTTGCTCAAGGTTTGGGAAATTTACAGGGAAAAGGAGCTATTGGCCATGTCCGCTATGCAACGGCAGGCGGCGGCGGTTATGAAAACGTCCAGCCGTTCCTTTTCCGCTCCAGTCAAGGCGGACTTGCTTTGGCTCATAACGGAAATTTAGTTAATGCCGGCGGATTGAAGCATCAGCTGGAAAGCCAAGGGAGCATCTTTCAAACAACATCAGATACTGAAGTTCTTGCCCACTTGATTAAAAGAAGCGGGTACCAACAACTAAAAGATAAAGTGAAAAATGCTTTGACCATGATTAAAGGCGCCTATGCTTTCCTCATCATGACGGAAACAGAGCTGATGATTGCGCTGGATCCCCATGGACTTCGTCCTTTGTCGCTTGGTCGTCTCGGCGAAGCTTATGTTGTTGCTTCTGAAACTTGCGCTTTCGATGTGGTTGGCGCGGTGTTTGAAAGAGACATTGAACCGGGTGAGCTTTTAATCATCAATGACGACGGATTAAAAAGCGAGCGTTTTTCCAAAACGATCAACCGCGCCATCTGTACAATGGAGTATGTTTATTTTTCACGCCCCGATAGCAATTTAGAGGGCATAAATGTTCATACGGCCAGAAAAAATCTTGGCAAACAGCTTGCACTGGAATCCCCTATAGAAGCCGATGTTGTGACAGGGGTGCCGGATTCAAGCATTTCGGCAGCAATCGGCTATGCAGAAGAATCAGGCATTCCGTATGAGCTTGGATTGATCAAAAACCGCTACGTCGGTCGTACGTTTATTCAGCCTTCTCAGTCATTGCGCGAGCAAGGGGTGAAAATGAAGCTGTCCCCTGTTCGCGGTGTCGTCGAAGGAAAACGTGTTGTGATGGTTGATGATTCGATTGTGCGTGGGACAACTTCAAGACGTATTGTCAATATGCTTCGTGAAGCAGGGGCGGCAGAAGTACATGTCCGCATCAGCTCGCCGCCAATTGTGAACCCGTGCTACTATGGAATCGATACGTCGACGCACGAGGAACTGATTGCTTCCTCTCACACTGTTGAAGAGATTCGCGAGATTATTGGCGCCGACACTCTGGCTTTCTTAAGTCCAGAAGGAATGTTAAAGGCAATCGGCCGCAAATATGAAGGAGAATATCACGGACAATGCATGGCATGTTTTACAGGGAAATATCCGACGGACATCTACGAAGATACGATTCTCCCTCATGAGAAATGTTAAGCTAACATGCCGTACAATATTCAAAAAAACTGAAGGAGGATTATGCATGTCCAAAGCGTATAAAGATGCAGGTGTTGATATTCATGCTGGATATGAAGCTGTCCGCCGCATGAAAAAGCATGTGGAGAAGACGAAGCGGCCGGGTGTTCTAGGGGGAATCGGAAGTTTTGGCGGCATGTTTGATTTAGCAAGTTTAGGCTATAAAGAGCCGGTTCTCGTTTCAGGGACGGATGGCGTTGGCACCAAATTGAAACTTGCCTTTATGATGAAAAAGCATGATACCATTGGAATAGATGCGGTGGCCATGTGTGTGAACGATATTTTGGCGCAAGGCGCCGAACCCCTTTTCTTTTTGGATTATATAGCCTTGGGAAAAGCTGATCCGTTAAAAATTGAAGAGATTGTAAAAGGAGTTGCCGATGGCTGTGCTCAGGCTGGCTGTGCTTTGATTGGCGGAGAAACAGCAGAAATGCCCGGAGTTTACGATGAAGAGGAATACGATATTGCCGGTTTTGCTGTAGGTGTAGTTGAAAAAGATCGGATCGTTACGGGAGATCGGATTCAACCCGGACATCTTCTGATCGGTCTTCCATCCAGCGGCATTCATTCAAACGGTTATTCTTTAGTCCGTAAAGTGCTTTTAGAGGACAAAAAGCTTGATTTGAACGAAATTTATCAACCTCTTACAGAAAAGCTTGGCGAAGAATTATTAAAACCGACGAAAATCTATGTTTCATCCGTCATGCCGCTTTTGAAAACTTATGAAATTGACGGCATGGCCCACATTACAGGAGGAGGGTTTGTCGAAAACATCCCGAGAATGCTTCCTGAAGGGCTGGGGGCGGAAATTGATCTAGGGTCGTGGCCAATTCACCCGATTTTTACCTTTCTTCAAGAAGAAGGAAAGATAAATTCATATGACATGTTTGAAGTATTCAACATGGGAATCGGATATGTTTTGGCTGTAAAAGAGGACGATGTTCAGCCGTGCCTCGACGAGCTGGAAAAAAACGGGGAGAAAGCTTTTCTGATTGGCCGTGTGAAAGAAGGAAGCGGAATCAGCTTTAGAGGGGGATCTTTTTCATGAAGCGGATTGCGGTGTTTGCATCAGGGAACGGATCCAATTTCCAATCAATCGTCGACCATGTGAAAAGCGGCCGGTTAAAAGCGGAAGTGGTTTTGCTTGTTTGCGACAAACCTGGTGCAAAGGTGGTGGAGCGTGCTCTGAAGGAGCAAATTCCAACGTTTGTATTTAACCCGAAGGAATATGAATCAAAAGAAAAATTTGAAAAAGAGATTTTAATGCAGTTAACGCTCCATCAAGTTGATTTTATTGTTCTGGCAGGTTATATGAGGCTCATCGGCAGCACCCTGCTTGGAGCATTTGCGGGAAAAATCATCAATATTCATCCTTCCTTGCTTCCTGCTTTTCCAGGTAAACAGGCAATTGAACAAGCTCTTCATGCTGGAGTCAAGATTACAGGGGTGACCATTCATTTTGTTGATGAAGGAATGGATACAGGTCCGATCATTGCCCAACGGGCGGTTGAAATCAGAGAAGAGGATGATCTTCAATCACTTTCAGAAAAAATCCATAAAATTGAGCATACCTTTTATCCGGAGACGATCGGGCGCATTTTAGAAAAGTTAGAGGTGAAAGCATGATGATAAAACGAGCAATTATCAGTGTATCCAATAAAGACCATATTGTTTCTTTTGCACAAGAGCTTGTTGGCCTTGGAGTGGAAATCATCTCAACCGGTGGAACAAAAAAACTGCTGCAAGAACACGGGGTTGATGTCATTGGAATTTCAGATGTCACAGGATTTCCGGAAATTATGGACGGACGCGTTAAAACACTTCATCCAGCCATTCACGGAGGTCTTCTGGCCGTTCGCAGCAATGAAGCACATATGAAACAAATGGAGGAAAACGGCATAAAGCCGATTGACCTTGTGGTTGTCAATTTATATCCTTTTAAAGAAACAATTGCCAAAGAAGGCGTTTCTTTTGCAGAGGCGATCGAAAACATTGATATCGGCGGTCCAACCATGCTCAGGGCAGCTGCAAAAAACCACCAAGATGTTGCAGTTGTTGTCGATCCGGCCGATTATGAGACGATTTTAGAGGAACTAAAAGCGAATGGGGAAGTAAGCCAAGAAACGAAACGGAAGCTGGCAGCCAAAGTGTTCCGCCATACAGCCGCCTATGACGCGCTTATTGCTGAATATTTGACAAAGCAGGCGGGAGAGGAAGATCCCGAATCGATTACGTTGACATATGAGAAAAAACAATCCCTTCGTTACGGGGAAAATCCTCATCAGCGGGCGACGTTCTATAAAAAGCCGATTACACCTCCTTCTTCAATAGCAGAAGCGCTTCAACTCCATGGAAAAGAATTGTCGTACAACAATATTAAAGATGCTGATGCAGCGCTCGGCATCGTCAAAGAATTTGCCGATCCTGCGGCGGTTGCCGTAAAGCATATGAATCCGTGCGGAGTTGGGACAGGAGCTACCATTTTGGAAGCTTATGAGCGTGCGTATGAAGCGGATCCGACTTCAATCTTCGGCGGCATTGTCGCACTGAACCGCAAAGTGGATCGGGAAACAGCGGAAAAAATGAGCCAAATTTTTTTAGAAATCATCATAGCTCCTTCCTTCAGTCAAGAAGCATTGGATATATTGACGAAAAAGAAAAACATCCGCCTATTGACAGTTGATTTAGTGAAAAAGGCGGAGCCGGAGAAGCAGCTTGCGTCCATTTACGGAGGACTGCTTGTTCAAGATCAGGATCTTTATTCGCTTGATGAAGCCAATATTTCGATTCCGACGAAAAGAAAACCGACAGAACAAGAATGGGAAGACTTGAAGTTGGGCTGGAAAGTCGTGAAGCACGTGAAATCAAATGCGATTGTTTTAGCGAAAGATGGAATGACCATTGGCGTTGGTGCAGGGCAGATGAACAGGGTAGGAGCGGCGAAAATTGCCATCGACCAAGCAGGAGAAAAAGCGAAAGGAAGTGCACTTGCTTCCGATGCGTTCTTCCCGATGCCGGATACGGTTGAGGAAGCGGCAAAGGCTGGAGTTACGGCGATCATTCAGCCGGGCGGATCGATTCGTGATCAAGATTCCATTCAAAAAGCAGATGAATACGGCATCGCCATGGTCTTTACGGGCGTTCGCCATTTCAAACATTAAGAAGGGAGACCGCGACGATGAAGGTGCTGATTATTGGAAAAGGAGGGCGGGAGCATGCCATCGCATGGAAAGCTGCTCAAAGCCCTCTTGTGGAAAAAGTCTATGCCGCGCCTGGAAACGACGGCATGAAAGATGTAGCTCAAACAGTTCCAATTTCAGAAGAGAACACAAGTGAGCTGATCCAATTTGCCAAAACTGAAAAAATTGATTTAACGATCGTTGGTCCGGAAGCCCCGTTAATGAACGGCATTGTCGATGAATTTCAAAAGGCAGGCTTGCTGGTGTTCGGTCCGACAAAACATGCGGCATTGGTTGAAGGAAGCAAATCTTTTGCCAAAAACATTATGAAGCGCTACGGCATCCCGACGGCGGATTATGAAATCTTTACGGATTTCCGCAAAGCGAAACAATATGTAGAAGAAAAAGGTGCGCCAATTGTCATTAAGGCAGATGGACTTGCGGCAGGAAAAGGTGTAGTTGTTGCGATGTCGCAAGAAGAAGCGATTGAAACTCTCTCTGACTACTTAGAGCGCAATCGGCTTGGGGAAGCCGGAAAATCAGTGGTCATCGAACAATTTCTAACTGGCGAAGAATTTTCGCTCATGGCCTTTGTAAACGGGGAACATGTTTATCCAATGGTTATTGCCCAAGATCATAAGCGCGCCTATGATGGAGATAAAGGGCCGAACACAGGGGGGATGGGTGCATATTCCCCTGTTCCGCAAATCTCTGATGAGGTGGTTCTTGAATCAATCGAAACGATAGTAAAACCAATGGCTAGAGCATTAAAGGAGGAAGGTGCGCCATTCACCGGCGTTCTTTATGCCGGTTTGATGTTGACAAAAGACGGTCCTAGAGTGATTGAATTCAACGCCCGTTTTGGCGATCCGGAAACGCAGGTCGTCCTTCCTCGGTTAAAATCAGACCTTGTCGACGTAATTTTAAAAGTATTAAAAGCGGAGCCGGCTGAACTTGAATGGACAGATCAAGCATTACTTGGCGTTGTGGTGGCGGCGGAAGGATATCCTAGAAATTATCAAAAAGGAACGCCGATCGGTTCATTAACTGTTGGGGAGGACACCCTTCTGTTCCATGCGGGAACAAAAGAGGAAGGCGGCCAATTTGTAACAGACGGTGGCCGTGTATATCTTGTTGCATCTTTTGGGGAAAATTTGCAAGAAGCGCAAGAAAAAGTTTACAAGCAATTAAAGGAGCTTGACACAGAAGGATTGTTTTATCGGAAAGATATTGGCTACCGAGCTTTAATAAAACATTAGCTTTGAGACCTTCTTTTTTTTCTGACAAACACATACAACAAGGCAATAATGCTTCCGATCATGACAAATAATACAAATGACATATCCGTGAAGTATTCCATCATCATTTTGCATCTCTCCTTAAAAAATAGGGCAGCTTTGGCTGCTCTTTTTTATTTGGCAGTTTATGATGGCAAAAACTGCCGCGGAATCCAAACCGGTTTGTGCAGGCGGCAATCGAAAGGAACAGAAGGTTTGATCGTGTTAGGCCCCCTGTGCTATTTAAAATACGTTCCGTCAACAAATTCAAAATTTTGTAAAAAAACTTTAGTGCTTTAACATTTTTCATATGTTAAAATGTAAAGCAAAAGAGTATTTTAAGTTTCTTTGAGGAGGACTGATGGATTATGCGCTGCCGTGCTTTTTGGAAAGCGAACGAATTACGCGAACATGTTGATGTCGCTTCAAATAGATTGTCACCTACTTTGCTTTTGAAAAACGCGAAATTTTTGCAGCCTTATTTAAATCAATGGGTAAAGGCCAATATTTGGATTTACGAAGATCGCATTGTTTATGTTGGCAGTGAAGAGCCTGAACAAACAACAAATACAGAAATATTTGATTGTAAAGGACTTTATTTAGTTCCGGGATATATTGAACCGCATGCTCATCCGTTTCAGTTATATAATCCCCACTCACTTGCCCAATATGTATCGAAAACTGGAACAACAACCTTGATTTGCGATAACTTATATTTCCTTTTACAATTCGACAAAAAGAAAGCGTTTTCTTTTGTAGAGGATTTGCAATCTTTCCCTGTTCAATTTTTCTGGTGGGCGCGATATGACTTGCAAACAGAATCGAAAGAGGAAGTTCGGCTACTGCCTCCTGATATAGTCAAACAATGGATTGAACATCCTGCCGTTATTCAAGGAGGAGAGTTGACAGGATGGCCGAAGATGATCGGTGGGGACGATTTGTTTTTGCATTGGATCCATGAAACAAAAAAGGTTGGCAAGCGGGTTGAAGGGCATTTTCCAGGAGCGTCTTTAAACACATTAACGAAAATGAAATTGTTTGGAGCGGATTCAGACCATGAAGCCATTAATGGGCAGGAAGTATACAACCGTTTATTATGCGGCTATACAGTTCCGCTCCGCCATTCTTCCATTCGCCCGGATTTGCCACAGTTATTGAAAGAAATAAAGGAGTTGGGGATCGGTCGATTCGATGAGATGTTTTTTACAACTGATGGTTCAGCACCTTCGTTTTATGAGGAAGGTATGATCAACCGAACGATTCAAATTGCACTTGAAGCCGGAATTTCTGAGTTTGAAGCGTATAAAATGGCAACATATAATGTTGCACGTTATTACATGCTTGATTCGAAATTGGGTGTTATTGGCCCCGGACGCCTAGCTTCCATTAATTTCTTGGAGTCGGTAAACAATCCAAATCCCGTCCATGTTTTGGCGAAAGGGAAATGGATTCGCAAACATAATCAATGGTTCAATCATTTCCCGAATCTCGATTGGAACAAGTACGGGTTGAAGCCCCTTAAAATTGATTGGGATTTAACCATCGATGACCTGCAATTTTCCATGCCATTGGGGTTAAAAATGAGAAATGCCGTGATTATTGAGCCGTATTCGATTACAATTGATAATTCGGTCGACGAGCTTTCCGCTGAACATGATGAAAGCTTTCTCGTGATGATCGATCAAAACGGGGAATGGCGGATTAACACGATGCTGAAAGGTTTTGCAAATCGCATAAAAGGATTTGCCAGCACCTATACAACAACAGGAGACATTGTGTTAATCGGAAAAAACAAGCAGGATATCATGAAAGCGTTCTCTAAATTAAAGGAGATCGGCGGAGGAATGGTTGTTGCGGAAAACGGCAAGGTTATTTTTGAGATGCCTCTTCATATTAATGGAACGGCCTCAGGAAAACCGTTTGAAGAGGTCATGAAGGAAGAAAAGGAATTGGTTGGCTTGTTGAGGGAAAGGGGCTATCAATATTTAGATCCGATTTACAGTCTTTTGTTTTTATCATCTACCCATTTGCCTTATATCCGTATCACACCGGAAGGAATTTATGATGTGATGAAAAAAACAATACTCTTTCCGTCAATAATACGTTAAAATATAAAAGGGATCATGATCAAGTTAAGGTTGTGAATGAATGAAAAAATTACTCTTAATATCATCTCTCCTGCTCTTTTTCACAACATCCTGTTCGCAAGGAACCGAAAAAGAAGAAACAAAAGATAAGACGCTTCCGGCAAAGGAACCAGTAGCTGAGGAACCGGCGGCAACAAGCCCATTGACGGGAATGCCGGTTTCAGGCGGGATTGATAATAGGCCGATTGCCGTCATGATTAATAATCATCCGCAAGCGAGGCCTCAATCAGGTTTGTCCAAAGCGGATATCGTATATGAGGTTTTGGCGGAGGGAATGATTACCCGTTTTTTGGCCATTTACCAGAGCGAAAAGCCTGAGGTGATCGGCCCTGTCCGCAGCGCACGCGAATATTTTGTCGATTTAAGCAAAGGTTACGGGGCGCTTTACATTAGCCATGGCTGGAGTCCGACTGCCAAAGAAAAGTTGGAGTCGGAACATCTCGATTATTTAAACGGCCTGTTTTACGATGGCACGCTTTTTTGGCGGGATCAGACAAGAAAGGCGCCCCACAATTCCTATATTTCTTATGAAAATATCGTAAAAGGTGCTGACGAAAACGGCTATTTACTAAAGATGGAAGTCGAACCTTTGCCTTTTCTTTCAAAAGAAGAACTGAACAGCATTACAGGAGAAGAACTTTCGGAAGGCGTCGTCTCTTACGGTTCCACACAACAATGGCAAATTAAATACGTATATGATAGGGATTTGGGATGCTATCGGCGGTTTTCCGGAGATGAAATGACGGTTGATCGGGAAACGAAAGAACCCGTTCTGTTAGACAATGTGTTTATTGTGCAAATGGATCATGAATTTCTTGACAATTATGGCCGCAGGAAAATCGATTTAAATTCCGGCGGCGAGGCGATCCTTTTGCAAAAAGGAATCATGAAACGAGTCGAGTGGCAAAACGTGTACGGGCGCATCCTTCCTTATGAAAATGGAGTACCGGTAAAACTTGTTCCCGGACACACTTGGATCAACATAGTCCCGGATTTAAATGAAGCTTTTCAATATGAAGAAGAGAAAGGAGAATAAATTCATGCAAATCGACAAGTTGCGGGGAAGAGAACTTGACCAATTGTTCCGAGCGATCCTTTCTTTAAGAGATTTAGAAGAATGCTACCGTTTTTTTGATGACCTTTGCACTGTCAATGAAATCCAATCGCTTTCCCAGCGATTTGAGGTAGCTCGAATGCTTCGGGAAGGTTATACTTATCACAAAATTGAAACAGAGACTGGTGCGTCAACAGCAACGATCTCCCGTGTCAAGCGCTGCTTGAATTACGGAAATGATGCTTATGCCATGGCGCTTGATCGGATTAAAAACGATGAGGCCTCTTCGTAAACGGAGCTGCAACTGAACCGGGCAGCTCTTTATTTTTTGCCCAAAAGTTATTTACTCAACTTTCGCAGCTATTTTCCAAGGGTAATATCACAAACCAGAAACTATTATACGCATTATAATGAACGGAAAAAAGATAAGGCACTTAAAGGTGCTGAGTTAAGCGAAGCGTAACATATACTTCAAAATATGCTTGAATATTATCTATTAAAAGAGCTGAGATTCAATGAAGACTTTATACAAGAAATAATAAGAGAAAGGATAAAACCTATCGTAATTAGTAATGACTTAAGAAAAGCAGAAGCCGACAAATATAATAATTAATAGTCATAAAAGGGTTGATCCAGATTTTATATTTTTAAAGTTGCATAATGAAAAAGATTCATTTTACAGTACACGAGAATAATTATTGGCTGAAATTGTTTTTGGCAATTATGAATCTATGGAATTTGTATTCATTACTTATTAAATATCATTGACTATTGGACAAGTGTTCTATAAAATAACCCTATAAAAAAGTTAAAGTATTTATTTAACTTATGATGGGGGTTTATCATTAATGTACACAATAAGCAAGGAAAAAGTAAGAAAACACATGAAAAAATCAGGAATAAAAACACAAAAGGAACTAGCTGAAAAAATGAACATTACTAAAAATCAATTATCTATGGTACTTAGTCCAAAATACAACCCTATTAAGTCTAATGTAAGCCTTCTTTGTGAAACATTGGGTGTTTCTTTTAATGATATTATTGAAACTGAACAAATGGAACTAGATTTAGATGTTGATAAAAATGATAGATTTATAGAAGTTAGAGAAATTAAACCCCTTAGAGAATATAACGATGTTGAATTCTTTGCAGGGGCAGGGGGGCTTGCATTAGGTCTTGAAATGGCAGGTTTTAATACTTTAGGTGCTGTAGAGATAGATAAATATGCCTGTCAAACATTAAGGAAAAATAGACCTGAATGGAACATTATTGAAGATGATATTTTTAAGGTTGCCGAACAAGGAATAAAGAATTTTATAGACACTTCCAAAGAAATAGACCTTGTTTCAGGAGGGTATCCTTGTCAGGCTTTTAGTTATGCAGGCATGAAGAAAGGGCTTCAAGACACGAGGGGCACATTATTTTATCCATTTGCAAAAATCATTGAAGAACTACAACCAAAAATGTTTCTTGCTGAAAATGTAAAGGGTCTTGTAAATCATGATGGTGGAAAAACATTAGAAACAATGCTTAATGCATTTTCTGAAATTGGTTATAAGGTTGATTGGGAAGTATTAAATGCATTGAATTATGATGTTGCCCAAAAGAGAGAAAGAATTGTAATTGTGGGAATTAGGAATGACTTAGTTGAAAAATATAATGTATCTTATAAGTTTCCAAAACCTTATGGCTATAAATTAACATTAAAAGATGTTCTTAAAGATGTCCCTAAATCTGAAGGAGCCAAATATCCAGAATATAAAAGAAAAGTATTAGAATTGGTTCCACCAGGTGGGTATTGGAGAGATTTGCCTGAAGATATAGCAAAAGAGTATATGGGCAAAAGCTATTATTCAAGTGGAGGTAGAACAGGAATGGCAAGAAGATTGTCATGGGATGAACCTTCATTAACACTAACATGTTCCCCTGCACAAAAACAAACTGAACGTTGCCACCCTGAAGAAACTAGACCGTTTACTGTTAGGGAATATGCAAGAATTCAAAGCTTTCCTGATGATTGGGAATTTGAGGGATCAATGAATAATGCTTATAAGCAAATAGGTAATGCGGTTCCAGTGAATATGGCAAAGGCTATTGGACTTTCAATTATTCACACATTGAACCAAATAGAAAATGGGGGTGCTTAATAGCCTCCTCCCCCTTTAATATTCCATATCCATGGCTTCTCTTATTTGTGGTGTAAGTGCTTTAATTGCATTGTTAATAAGTTCAGTTCCATCATATTCTTTTGCAACTTCACCAATACCTTTAATTAGCTTTTCATAAAAGTCTTCTTCACCAGTAAGTCTATGCCAAAACTCTGCCCCTACAATTACTGGATATTGTTCATTTATTTTTTTATAACTGCTATTTAGTTCTTCAGGTGTACCGTAGAAAACACCAACTACTAGGTCATTTAACCCAATATCCAAATGGTTTGTTCTTGCAAGATTTTTAATACCTTTAAAGTGCCCGATTATGGTTTCAATATCATCTTTGTTTATTGTATTTGGACCGGATTTTATTTGACAATACTTCTTTCTACCGTCCAGTTGATCTATGTATTCAATATCAATACCTGATGTAGTAGAAGCAAACCCTTCCAATACAGTGCTGCAAAATTTTTGCATCTGATTACCAAAGGTTGTATCAATTGATGAACCTAATGCCCTTGCATAAACCAAAGCTTTAGCTACACTTTCAGGATTGCCATTTCCAGTTAGAAAATGGGCTTTATAAGACGCTAGAAATGGATTCAAATTAAATTCTTTTAACCTAACTAATTTTGCAGTATTTCTTGCATGGTTCTTTGCAATTTCATTTCTGAAAAAATCTTTTGCCTTTTCAATAATTACATTAGGTCGAGTTTCATTTGCCATAAATCTAAAAAGCCCCCCCCCTTACTATATAGTCTATAACAATATTTCTTTATTTTCTATAAAAACAATAGATTATGTGGAAACGCTCAAAAGTTGCAGGATATATACGAGATGAAAAGTGTCCGTAACACTCTCCATCTTGTGCGGAAAAAAGACCAGTTGGACTAGCAGAGGATTGAAAACGGATATATCGTGCACCATACAAGGATTAGGGTTGTTACTGATGTTGGAAGGGTTTCGAAACATGTGGTTAAGCAAGTATCCGAGAGAAGTGTAATCGTGGGAGAACGACTTGGATGTCCTCCTGATGTTGATGGTCTATCTAAGCAATATTCGGAGTGTGATTTATACGACCAATGCAATCGAGCGGACGATCAAGGAGATTCGGTAACATTTGAAGCCGATTAGCAGTTTAAGCAGCTTAGAAGTCGCAGAAAAACGTGTATTGAACAATTAAGGATTTTCGTAAAGGAGGCTGCGAGGATTTGTCGAGTCGCATGAAGCCCTTCAATGAATGTTTGAAGAACGTTATCATTAACTTATTGATCCAATGCGATGACTAATACAATGTCACTTTTGATAGTGGATCACTGTTCAATTTGAAGTGCCATTTATTAAAACAATTGAGAATGAACTAGTATAAACTAATTTAAAAATGTATATCCATGGAAATTGCAATAAGAAAAGAATAAACTGAATCTAGTAGTCTTTGGATGGAGGAAAAGATTCAATAACGTTAATACCTAATTCAGTCCTTTTGTTACTTTTATAGTGAAACTGTTACCATTTTCCATGATGGATGACTGGGCAAATTATAACACCCATTTTAAATTAATTCATGTAAAACAAGAAAAGAGGATGACAAAATGATAACACAATCTCGTAAAAGTTCATAATTTTTTGTGTTGTACAGTTGGGGCTGAAGATGTGATATATAGATCTTTCAGGCACAAATGTGAAATATGTTCCAGTCAATTAGAATATTGTCTTGACAGGGACTAGTGCTCTGTTGTTAATGATTCCAACGTGAATTGAACACGTTTAGACAAATGATGTCCTCACAAAATTTTAGAACATTAATTTCGATATTTTCCCCTAAATAACTAGGATAAATAAATTCAGCCTCTATCCGCCATTTATTTTCCAAAAAAGTTGTCCCAAAAGTTGCCCCACTTTCTTCAAGGAATCGTTTTTACATTATTTTTCAACACCGAAGATAGTAAACAAACTTCAAAAACTTTATTTATCAACAATTTCAGGGTTTTAGTATACTGCGTTTTACGTAACAGTTCTATTATTTGATATAATAAGGAAATGGTATATGGAATGGAGGCTACTGTATGTATGATGTGAACGAGTGGAAACATGTGTTTAAACTCGATCCCGATAAATCGATTTCTGATGAACAGCTTGAGAAAATTTGCGAATCAAAGACGGATGCCATTATTGTCGGCGGCAGCGACAATGTAACGGAGGATAATGTTCTATCTCTTTTATCGCGAATCCGACGCTATCTCGTTCCATGCGTTTTGGAAGTGTCCAATTTGGAATCTATTGTGCCGGGGTTTGATTTGTATTTCATCCCGACAGTTCTTAACAGCCGAAACACAACATGGATTACTGATCTGCACCACAAGGCCATTAAAGAATTCGGCGAGATCATGAACTGGGACGAAATCATAGCAGAAGGCTATTGTATTTTAAATCCTGAGTGCAAAGCAGCTAAATTGACAGAAGCAAAAACGGATCTCAATTTGGAAGATATCAAAGCATATGCGAGAATGGCGGAAAAACTGTTTCGCCTCCCTCTCTTTTATTTAGAGTATAGCGGTGCATTCGGTGACCCGGAGATCGTGAAAGCGGCTAAGTCGGTGTTAACGAATACAAGGATTATCTATGGAGGCGGCATTCAAAATGGCAAACAAGCCGAAGAAATGGCACAATACGCCGATATTATCGTTGTTGGCAATGTGATTTATGAAAACCTCGAGGCAGCCCTTGAAACGGTTGCTGCTGTCAAAGGCTAAAGATCAAATCAAACGTGAAAATGAGGTGAGCGATGCAATGCATTTTTTGACAGAGCAGCTGCTGTCAGGATTAAATGAGCAGCAACAAAAAGCGGCAAAAACGACGGAAGGCCCGCTTTTGATTATGGCTGGTGCAGGGAGCGGGAAAACGCGTGTCCTCACCCACCGAATTGCCTATTTAATGGCGGAAAAGGGAGTGGCGCCTTGGAATATACTGGCCATTACATTCACGAACAAAGCAGCAAGGGAAATGAAAGATCGGATCGAACAGTTGCTTGGGCCGGGCGCGGAAGAAATTTGGATTTCGACGTTTCACTCAATGTGTGTTCGGATACTGCGGCGGGATATTGAGCGAATCGGTATTCATCGAAACTTCACTATTTTGGACACATCTGATCAGCTGTCGGTGATAAAGAGTGTTTTAAAGGAGCGGAACATTGATCCGAAAAAATACGATCCTAGATCCATACTCGGCACGATCAGCAGTGCCAAAAACGAACTGATTTCCCCCGAAGAGTTTGCGCAAAGCGCCGGCAGCGTGTGGGAGCAGATGGTCAGCGATATTTACACCGATTATCAGAAAAAATTATTAAAAAACCAGGCTCTTGATTTTGATGATCTTATCATGTCAACCATTCAGTTGTTCCGGCGTGTTCCGGAAGTCCTTGAATATTATCAGAGGAAATTTCAATATATTCATGTTGATGAATATCAAGATACAAACCGCGCCCAATATATGCTTGTAAAGATGCTTGCTGCCCGTTTTCAAAACATCTGCGTTGTGGGGGATTCGGATCAATCCATTTATCGTTGGCGCGGAGCGGATATTTCAAACATCCTGTCTTTTGAAAAAGACTATCCGAGTGCTAAGGTCATTCTGCTTGAACAAAACTATCGATCAACGAAACGAATTTTGCAGGCGGCCAATGAAGTGATCAAGAACAATATCAACCGGAAGCCGAAAAACTTATGGACAGAAAACGCTGAAGGGCAAAAAATCGTTTACTACCGAGCAGAGAACGAAACGGGAGAGGCGCAATTTGTTGCAAAGAAAATTCAAGAACTCGTCCAATCCGGGAAAAGAAAGCTGTCCGATATTGCCATTTTATACCGAACGAATGCCCAGTCCCGCGTCATGGAAGAAGTGCTGATCAAGTCAAATATCGATTATGTCATTGTCGGCGGGATCAAGTTCTACGAACGTAAAGAAATTAAAGATCTCTTGGCTTACATGCGGCTTGTGGCGAACCCTGACGATGATATTAGCTTAATGAGGATCATTAATGTGCCGAAGCGGGGAATCGGTGCTTCAACGGTTGAAAAAATGGAGCGTTTTGCAGCACAACAAGGGATTTCGATGTTTGCCGCCCTTGATGAAATCGAACATATTGGTGTCAGCGCCCGCGCCGCCAAACTCTTGATCGAATTTCGCGCAATGATTGACCAACTGTCACAAATGCAAGATTATTTGTCCGTAACCGAGCTTGTGGAAGAAATTTTAAAGCGGACAGGCTACAGGGAAATGCTTCACCGGGAGAAAACGCTGGAAGCGCAAAGTCGTCTGGAAAATATTGATGAATTTTTATCCGTTACGCAAAATTTTGAAAAGCAAAATGAGGATAAAAGCTTAATTGCTTTCTTAACCGATTTGGCATTGATCGCCGACATTGACCGCTTAGATGAGGATGATGCCAAACCGGACGACTCTGTCCTTTTAATGACGCTGCATTCCGCCAAAGGTTTAGAATTTCCTGTTGTGTTTATCATAGGAATGGAAGAAGGTGTTTTTCCACATAGCCGGTCGCTGATGGAAGAAGCGGAAATGGAAGAAGAGCGCCGTCTTGCCTATGTCGGCATTACAAGAGCTGAGGAAGAATTATATGTTACGAATGCGAAAATGCGAACCCTTTTTGGACGGACGAACTTAAACCCTGAATCACGGTTTATAGAAGAAATTCCGCAGGAGCTTTTGGAGAAAGTCCACGAGCAAAATACCCCGTTTAGGAAGCCAAATAGATCTTTTAAAGAGCTTTCTTCAACGGAAGGAGGTACAAAAAGCTATTCAGTCGGAGAGAAAGTCCGGCACGGAAAATGGGGAGTCGGCGTGGTTGTCCGCGTGAAAGGCGATGGGGAAAACCAAGAGATTGATATTGCTTTCCCGAGTCCAACCGGCATTAAACGATTGTTGGCCAAATTTGCGCCAATCGAAAAAGTTCAATAATGATTGAAAAGAAAGGGTTTGACAGATATGGACAAACAATCGGCGGAAAAACGTGTGCAGGAATTGCATGAACTTTTGAACCAATATAATTATGAATACCATGTCCTTGACAATCCGTCTGTCCCTGATGCTGAATATGACCGTCTCATGAGGGAACTGATCGAGCTGGAGGAGCAATTTCCGGAGCTGAAAACAGCAGACTCCCCGTCCCAACGGGTGGGGGGCGCTGTATTGGAAGCTTTTGAGAAAGTCGAACATCGCGTGCCGATGCTCAGTTTAGCCAATGCTTTTAATGAGCAGGATTTACGCGATTTTGACAGGAGGGTTCGGCAGGCGGTCGGTGATGTCGAATATGTCGTCGAACTGAAAATTGACGGACTAGCCGTTTCCCTTCGCTACGAAAACGGTTTGTTTGTGCAAGGATCGACAAGAGGCGATGGCGTCACCGGCGAGGACATTACCGAAAATTTGAAAACGATCCGCTCCATCCCGCTTCGCCTAAAGAAAAATTTATCAATGGAAGTTCGCGGAGAGGCTTATATGCCGAAAGCTTCTTTTGAACAATTAAATAAGGAACGGATGGAAAAAGGGGAGGTGCCATTTGCCAACCCCCGCAATGCCGCTGCCGGCTCTTTGCGGCAGCTTGACCCAAAAATTGCCGCGAAACGAAATCTCGATATTTTCGTCTATAGTATTGCGGAGTTAGGCGAGACAGGGGTGACGTCGCATAGCGAAGGCTTGGACTTGCTTGATCAGCTTGGTTTTAAAACAAATCATGAACGAAAGAAATGCCGCAATATCGACGAGGTCATTCAGATGCTCGATCAGCTTTTGGCAAAACGCCCGCATCTTCCTTACGATATTGACGGTGTCGTCATAAAAGTAGACAATTTACGGCAGCAAGAAATACTGGGAGCAACTGCGAAGAGCCCGAGATGGGCGATCGCCTACAAATTTCCGGCTGAAGAAGTATTGACAAAGCTTTTGGATATTGAACTGACGGTGGGAAGAACAGGGGTCATTACACCAACAGCTATTCTCGAGCCGGTTAAAGTGGCGGGAACGACGGTCAAGAGAGCCTCTTTGCACAATGAAGACTTAATTCGCGAGAAGGATATTAAGCTCGGGGATTTTGTTGTTGTAAAAAAAGCAGGAGACATCATTCCGGAAATTGTAAATGTGCTTGTCGATAAAAGAACGGGGGAAGAAAAAGATTTCCAAATGCCTTCACATTGTCCTGAGTGCGGAAGCGAGCTTGTTCGTTTGGAAGGGGAGGTTGCTCTCCGCTGCATCAACCCGAAATGTCCGGCGCAAATCCGCGAAGGCCTCATCCATTTTGTTTCCCGCAATGCCATGAATATTGACGGGTTGGGGGAACGGGTGATTACCCAGCTGTTTACAGAAGGATTGGTGGAAGACGTTGCCGACTTGTATAAATTGACAAAGGAACAGCTTCTTCAGCTTGAGCGAATGGGTGAAAAATCAACCGAAAATTTGCTGAAGGCGATCGAGCGGTCAAAGGATAACTCTTTAGAGCGTCTTTTGTTCGGACTCGGCATAAGATATGTTGGCGAAAAAGCCGCCAAAATTCTCTCACAGCACTTTGAAACGATGGATCGCCTGCAAAGGGCGACAAAAGAAGAGCTGATGGCCGTGCCTGAAATTGGTGAAAAAATGGCTGATTCCATTGCAACATACTTTGAACAGCCGGAAGTAAAAGAATTGATCAAGGAGCTGAAAACATTTGGCGTTAATATGACTTATAAAGGTCCGAAACGCGCCGATCCGGAAGAAAGCGACTCATATTTTGCAGGAAAAACAATCGTTCTGACCGGCAAGTTAACCGAAATGTCCCGCAATGAAGCGAAAGAACTCATTGAAGCAAGGGGCGGAAAAGTGACCGGAAGCGTCAGCAAAAAGACAGATCTTGTCATTGCCGGTGAGGATGCCGGAAGCAAGCTGGAAAAAGCGCAGCAATTGAATATCGAAATTTGGGATGAGTCCCGCTTCCTTGAAAAATTACGAAAATAAGAGAGGGAAGATGCCTTGAAAAAAATTTTCATGTTCATTGCAGCGTGCGCAGTGATATTAAGCGCATGTTCGCAAAATATCGGAGAACCGGAGGAAATTGTTCAAGAGACGGAGGAATCCTCACAGGAAAAAGCCATTATTCCAAAATACAGCATATCGGATGATTATTATAAAATGCTTATTCCTTTTAAAACGAGCGAAGCAAGAGGGCTTGTCGCAAGCAACTTAAATACAAGATTTGATATTGATGAATTTGAAACAGGTTTAATGAGAATGGCAAGCGACAAGTTTCCAACAGATAAATATGTGTTCCAAGAAGGGCAATATTTGGATAAGGAAACCGTTCAGAACTGGCTAAGACGCAAACTGACAGGAAAGGATTTAGAAGAAGCAAGAAAACAAAATAAATCTTTTAAAAATGAAGGGTTGAACCCTCCAAAATCAAATGAAGGTTCTGAACAAGAGCAAAATGAAAAAAGCCCGATTTATTTGGTCCATATTCAGGAACATGATTATTTGGTGAAAAAAGATGAAAAAACGCTTGAGCTTGGAGGAATATCCATCGGATTAGCGCTCAATTCCGTTCATTATTACCGGACGGAAGACGGAATTCAACAGGAAGTGAAATTAAAGAAAAGCGACATTGAGGCAAAGGGGAAGGAAATGGCCCAAGAAATTGTCAACAGGCTGCGGAAAATGGATGGGCTGGGAAGCGTTCCGATTGTCGTTTCCCTTTATGTTCAAGCACCGAAAAATTCGATAGTTCCCGGCCATTTTTTTGCTAGGGCGTTCGTAGATAACGGCAGTTCCCAAATCGGAAAATGGGAAGCGGTCGATGAAGCGTATTACTTTTTCCCGTCTGAAGAAGCAGCAAAGGAAAAACAAGACGATGCCAACAACTTTAATCGGCTGAAAGCTGATATAGAAGACTTTTTCCCGAATTACACAGGAATTATCGGCAAAGCTTTTTACCAAAACGGTGAAATGAAACAGATGAGAATTGAAATTCCCATGCAGTTCTATGGAAAAACGGAAGTGATTGCCTTTACGCAATTTTTAACTGGAAAAGTGCTGGAATACTATAAAGATTACATTTCGGTTGAAGTGAACATTACATCGTCAAGAGGCCAAGAAGCGCTGATTGTGAGAAAACCTGGGCAGGACGAGCCGACTGTTCATATTTATCAATAAAATTGCTAACATTTATTAAAAAAGCAAACGTTCTTGCGAATGAAAAGAACGTTTGTTTTGATTTTTTTAGAAATGCGAATGACAGATGTTTGCAGACTTGCCGATTGTCGATATAGGCTCACTTGTTGATAATGGCGCAATAGAATATATAAACATTTCTTGAGCCAATAAAATAGAATCCCTTTCTCAAAGAATAAGGAAAAAACAAACGTTTAAAGGAAGGCTTGCGAATATCTGCAAATGCTGTTGGGAGGTTTTGTTCATAACGTTATTTTATGAAAGGGAGATGACAATGGTTACTTTAAAATCGGAAAGAGAAATTCAACAGATGCACGAAGCAGGAAAATTGCTGGCTTCTTGCCACAAAGAAATTGCAAAAATTATCAAACCGGGCATTACAACATTGGAAATCGATCGATTTGTTGAAAATTATTTGAGCAAACACGGGGCAACGCCAGAACAGAAAGGGTACAACGGTTATCAATATGCTACTTGCGCCTCCGTAAATGATGAAATTTGCCATGGTTTTCCCCGGAACACCCCTTTAAAAAACGGCGATATCGTTACCATTGATATGGTTGTGAATTTAAACGGCAGTTTGGCAGATTCCGCCTGGACATATGCAGTAGGAAACGTTTCCGATAAAACAAAGCGTTTATTGGAAGTGACGCTCAACTCCCTATATAAAGGGATTGAAATGGCTTGTGTCGGAAATAGAATTGGAGATATCGGGCATGCTATTCAGTCATATGCCGAATCGGAAGGTTTTTCAGTGGTTCGTGACTTTACAGGTCATGGTATCGGCTCAAGAATACATGAGGAACCGCAAATTCCTCATTTCGGTTCTCCGGGAAAAGGTCCTAGATTAAAAGAGGGCATGGTAATAACGATAGAACCGATGATCAATGAGGGAACGTGGTTAAGCCAAATGGATGCAAATGGGTGGACAGCAAGAACTGTCGACGGCAAGTTGTCAGCGCAGTACGAACATACAGTGGCCATCACCAAAAATGGACCATTGATTTTAACGGAACAGTCATAACAATTGAAAAAAGAAATACGGAATCGGATGGCTGATGATCATCGCAAAACAAAGCCGCTAAGACAAAAAGGCGATTTCAAAGCTAATCTTTGAAACCGCCTTTTTGTTTTACATCCTTGAAAACCGGACGTCTTTTTGCCCGGTTTTTCTTACCATCCGACAAATGCAGTACCAACAATTATCAGCAATATAAACAACACAACGATGAGCGCAAAACCAGCGCCGTATCCGTAGCCCCCATATCCGTAGCCGCCGTAAAATGGAGAATAGCAACCGAAGCCCATGTATTTCACCTCCAAAATTGTGACATTCATTAATGTTATATTCATGAAAAAAATTGACGTTTGGACGATTGTGGCATTTATAAAATATTTAGGCACAAGTCCAATAACTTTTTCAGCAGCGGTCATAGGATGCGAATGGGGCTGATCTCAGGAAGGGGGAGAAAAAATAATGGAAGGAGACAACCAAAAGAGATATTCCGATAAGCCTTTGGACGGACCGATGAAATTGATAAATGAATTTTTTGAACGGCATCCCAAACAGTCCATATTTGACAGCATGGATGATTTTTTTCGCAAAACGTTCATCATGCCTGCGTTCCGCATCTATACCGAAGAAAAAGGCGATACTTTCATCATCTATGCCGAGCTGCCGGGTGTGGAAAAAGAAGCAATTCGCTTGAAGCTTTCCGGCGATGATCTGATCATCTCGGTAAAACAAAAGGAAAATGCTCCTGACAGATCCCGCACTGTCCGTCTTCCATCTTATGTGATCAAAAGAAATATGAAAGCGTCTTTTCAAAACGGCTTGTTAACGGTTCGTCTGCCGAAACAAAAAGAAGAATGGATTGAAATTGAATAACCGCTCTATGCGGTTTTGTTTTTTATCCAGAATATCACGAAACCCCTTAGCAAATAGTGCCAAGAAGGTTGCTTTATCAGGCTAAATTTTGATATTATCAGAGTATTGTGGTGTGTTCGAAAATAGTGGAGGTGAAATGGGATGTCACGTATTTCGAAAGAACAAGTAAAACATGTTGCTCATCTTGCCCGCTTGGCGATAACGGAAGAAGAGGCAGAAATGTTTACCAATCAGCTTGATGCGATTATCACTTTCGCTGAGCAGTTGAATGAACTGAATACTGATAACGTACAGCCGACTTCCCACGTATTGGACATGAAAAACGTGATGCGCGAAGATCAACCGGAACCGGGGCTTCCGCGGGAAGTTGTGTTGAAAAATGCTCCTGACCAAAAAGACGGACTATTCCGTGTACCTGCCATTCTTGATTAAGGAGGAAATGAGACAACATGGCTTTATTTGATCATAAAATATCCGAATTAAAGCAAATGCTCCATCAAAAGGAAATATCCGTATCCGACTTGGTCGATGAGGCTTATAAACGGATACAAGAGGTTGATGGGAAAGTAGAGGCTTTTTTAGCCCTCGATGAGGAACGGGCTCGGGCAAAAGCGAAGCAAATGGATGAAGAAATCGGCCAAAAGGATGAATTCGGCCTATTATTCGGCATGCCGATTGGGATTAAAGACAACATTGTAACGAAAGATTTGCGGACAACTTGTGCGAGCAAAATATTGGAAAATTTTGATCCGATTTATGATGCCACAGTGATGAAAAAGCTTCAAGAAGCGGAGGCAATTACGATTGGCAAATTAAATATGGACGAGTTTGCCATGGGTTCTTCAACCGAAACATCGGCATTTAAAAAGACGAAAAACCCTTGGAATTTAGAAATGGTTCCCGGAGGTTCCAGCGGCGGAAGCGCGGCTGCTGTCAGCGCAGGGGAAGTACCGTTTGCATTAGGTTCAGACACAGGGGGATCCATTCGCCAGCCGGCGGCATTTTGCGGAGTGGTCGGCTTAAAACCTACATATGGACGAGTTTCCCGTTTTGGTTTAGTAGCGTTCGCTTCTTCTCTCGACCAAATCGGGCCGATTACAAGAACAGTTGAAGACAATGCTTATCTTCTCCAAGTTCTTGCAGGAGTGGACCCAATGGATTCGACAAGTGCCAACGTGGACGTTCCGGATTATATATCCGCATTAACCGGAGATGTAAAAGGGCTCAAAATCGCCGTTCCGAAAGAATATTTAGGCGAAGGTGTGAGCAAAGAGGCGAGAGAGTCGGTTCTTGCTGCACTCAAAGTGCTCGAACAGTTAGGCGCAACTTGGGAAGAAGTATCCCTACCGCATTCGAAGTACGGCATTGCCACTTATTATTTGCTGGCTTCATCGGAAGCATCTGCAAACCTCGCCCGCTTTGACGGCGTCCGCTACGGCTACCGTTCCGATAATGCTGATAACCTGATCGATATGTATAAACAAACTCGGGCGGAAGGGTTTGGCAATGAAGTGAAGCGGCGCATCATGCTTGGCACCTTTGCTTTAAGTTCAGGCTACTATGATGCTTACTACAAAAAAGCGCAGCAAGTCCGCACGCTCATCAAGAAAGATTTTGAAGATGTTTTTGAAAAGTACGATGTCATCATTGGGCCGACAACCCCAACGCCTGCATTTAAAATCGGCGAAAAAATCGATGACCCGCTTACAATGTATGCGAACGATATTTTAACGATCAACGTGAACCTTGCCGGTGTTCCTGCGATTTCGGTTCCTTGCGGGTTTGCCGACGGACTTCCGCTTGGTTTGCAAATCATTGGCAAGCATTTTGACGAGAGCACCGTTTATCGTGTGGCTCATGCATACGAACAAGCGACAGACTTCCATAAACAAAAACCGGAACTGTAAGGGGTGAGAACAAATGAACTTTGAAACGGTCATCGGTCTTGAAGTACATGTGGAATTGAAAACGAAATCGAAGATCTTTTCAAGTGCGCCAAATGCGTTCGGCGCCGAACCGAATACCAATACAACGGTCATTGACCTCGGCTACCCGGGCGTTTTGCCCGTTTTGAATAAAGAAGCCGTTGAATTCGCCATGAAAGCTGCGATGGCGCTTAACTGCGAAGTGGCTACCTATACAAAGTTTGACCGGAAAAACTATTTTTATCCGGATAATCCGAAAGCATACCAAATCTCCCAATATGATCAGCCGATCGGACAAAACGGCTGGATTGAAATCGAAGTAAACGGAAAGAAGAAAAAAATTGGAATCACGCGCCTCCATTTGGAAGAAGACGCCGGCAAATTGATGCACAGCGGTGATGGATATTCCCTTGTAGATTTTAACCGTCAAGGGACTCCATTAATTGAAATTGTATCAGAACCTGATATCCGTTCTCCGGAAGAAGCTTATGCCTATTTGGAAAAACTGAAATCGATCATCCAATACACGGGCGTATCGGATTGCAAAATGGAGGAAGGCTCCCTGCGCTGCGATGCCAACATTTCACTCCGTCCAGTAGGACAAAGGGAATTTGGCACAAAAACGGAGCTTAAAAATTTAAATTCCTTTGCCTTTGTGAAAAACGGGCTTGAATATGAACAAAAGCGGCAAGAGCAAATTTTGCTGTCCGGAGGCGTCATTCAACAGGAAACACGCCGTTATGACGAAGCAACTAAAACGACGATTTTAATGCGTGTGAAAGAAGGATCAGAAGATTACCGTTATTTCCCTGAACCCGATTTAGTGACACTGTATATAGATGATGAATGGAAAGAACGGGTTCGGTCATCCATCCCGGAACTTCCTGATGCCCGCCAAAAACGATATGTCGAAGAGCTGGGACTTCCTGCTTATGACGCCAAGGTGCTGACAATGACAAAAGAAATGTCCGATTTCTTTGAAGCAACAGTCAGCGCCGGAGCCGATGCCAAACAAGCTTCCAACTGGCTGATGGGGGAAGTGTCGGCCTATTTAAATGCAGAACAAAAAGAGCTGTCGGAAGTGGCGCTTACTCCGGAAAGTTTAGCAGGCATGATTAAACTGATCGAAAACGGAACTATTTCTTCTAAAATTGCCAAAAAGGTGTTCAAAGAACTGATTGAAAAAGGCGGAGACCCTGAAAAAATTGTAAAAGAAAAGGGACTCGTACAAATCTCCGATGAAGGAACGATTTTGAAGCTTGTTACGGAAACATTGGATGAAAACAAACAATCCGTCGAAGACTTTAAAAACGGAAAAGATAAAGCGATTGGCTTTTTGGTCGGCCAAATTATGAAGAAGACGAAAGGACAAGCCAATCCGCAATTGGTGAACAAATTATTATTGGAAGAAATCAAGAAGCGATAAGTGGCGATATCGAAACACTCAGCTTTTTAGCTGGGTGTTTTTCCATGAGGGAGACTTTATTAAAAAAAGAAATGACAAATTGGTGAAAAAAACTTGTTTGTTTGATTGAAAAAGCATAATCTATTATTGGTTCTACTTTTCATGTTCAACACAAGTTCGATAGATATTTCATGCTGGTATAGGATGATGTAGATGAAACGAGCAAGAATTATTTATAACCCGACATCTGGACGCGAAGCTTTTAAGAAGCAGCTTCCCGAAGTTTTAGCTAAGTTTGAACAGGCCGGGTACGAAACGTCGTGCCACGCAACTACAGGGGAAGGCGACGCGACGAATGCGGCGAAACAGGCGGCTGAACGGGGCTTCGATCTCATTGTAGCTGCGGGCGGCGACGGGACGGTTAATGAAGTGGTCAATGGTCTTGCGGTCATGGAAACCCGCCCGACCCTTGGGATTATCCCGGTTGGTACAACGAACGATTTCGCCCGTGCCATCGGCATTCCCCGCGATAATATTTTGAATGCGGTTGACACATTGCTGAACGGTGTGAAAAGAAAAATTGATATTGGCAAAGTCAACAATCAATTTTTTATCAATATTGCGGGCGGCGGAAAGTTGACCGAGTTGACGTATGACGTGCCAAGCAAATTAAAAACGGTTCTCGGACAACTCGCATACTATTTAAAGGGAATTGAAATGCTTCCTTCCATCCATCCGACAAAAGTAGAAATTGAATATGACGGAAAGCTGTTCCAAGGTGAAATTATGCTTTTTTTAGTCAGCTTGACGAACTCGGTCGGCGGGTTTGAAAAGCTTGCTCCAAACTCTATTTTAAATGACGGAATGTTTGATTTGTTGATTTTGAAAAAAGTCAATCTCGCTGAATTTATCAGGCTGGCCAGTCTGGCATTAAAGGGAGAGCATATTCACAGTGAACATGTCATCTATACGAAAGCAAACAGGGTCAAAGTCAGAACGGAAGATAAAATGCTGTTGAATTTAGACGGCGAGTATGGGGGAGAGCTTCCGGGCGAATTTGAAAACTTGTATCGACATATAGAAATCATTATGTCAAAAGAAAAAGCGGAAAAGAATGCGCCGATTGAAGGGGCTGTCTCATAATTCCGGTTTTTGCGGCCGGAGCGATAGCCGTTCCCTTTTTTATTTCAGAAAATCCTCTTTCGGACGAAGCATTTTAAAAGAGCAGCAAATCGGCTGCTCTTTTTCATAAGGCAAAGGAGGATGCGGCGGTTGATCAAGTCCTGAACTTTGGTAAAAGGAAGCGGTTGAGATTGCCAAGAATCTAGGTTTCTGGGCAGGGAGTGAGATTTTATACAATAATTAGGACTTGACCCGGCGGTTTCAACATTCTTTCCTCCTGTCGTTTCATTCCCCGTAATGGTATTTGTTGTTTTCCGTTTTATTCATAAGCTTTAACAGCTCAATAACGTTTAACTCATATAATTGTTGGCCTTCTTCTCCCTTATAGACACCTTTTGCAATAAGCTGTTCGATGAGTGAATCTTTAAAGCTTTGTTCCATTTTTTTCACTCCTTCAGCTAATACTGACGCTTTTTTGCATGCTCAAGTTACGAAAGTTTCTTTATATTTTCATTACAATAGTATTTCCCAATATGACATTTTCAATCTATTGGTACTTTTGGTTGGATATGATACAATCTTGTCAGCAAAAGACGAAAGGAAAGCGGCATAAAAATGGAAGCACCAGTGAAGAAAAATCAAATTTACGATGTTGTGTTTGAAGATTTAACTCATGAAGGGGCGGGCGTGGCGAAAATCAGCGGTTTCCCGCTGTTTGTCCCGAACGCATTGCCGGGGGAGCAAGGAACCGTAAAAGTTGTGAAAGTAAAGAAAGGCTACGGATACGGACGTTTAATGGAATTAACGAAAACAAGCCCCGATCGGACGGAGGCGCCATGCCCGATTTATAAGCAATGCGGGGGCTGCCAGCTTCAGCATTTAAGCTACGAAGGCCAGCTGCGTCATAAACAAAAAGTGGTCAAGGAAGCCCTAGCCCGCATTGGAAAAGTAGATGTAACAAAAACGACCATTCATCCGACGATTGGAATGAGCGATCCTTGGAATTATAGAAACAAAGCCCAAGTACCGGTTGGCGAGCGTGAAGGCGGATTGATTGCCGGCTTTTTTCAGAAGCGCACACATGAGATCATCGATATGGAGCGATGCCTCATTCAACAGTCTGAAAATGATCAAATTGTCCAAGCGGTGAAGGCGATTTGCCGCCGCTACGGCATCCGTGCTTATGATGAACAAGCACATAAAGGCTGGCTTCGCCATATTGTCGTTCGATACGGGGAGATGACGAAGCAGGCAATGGTTGTCTTTATTACCCGAACCGCTGATTTCCCGCATAAAAAGCGGATTTTAGCTGAAATCACCGCAAAATTTCCAAGCGTTCAATCGATTGTCCAAAACATAAACCCGAAACGGACAAATGTCATTTTTGGCGATGAAACGAAAGTTTTATGGGGATCGGAATATATTTATGATTGCATCGGCTCCATTCAATTTGCTATTTCCGCCCGCTCCTTTTATCAAATAAATCCCGTCCAAACGAAAGTGCTTTACGATAAAGCGCTTGAATATGCGAACCTTACCGGAGAAGAAACTGTGATTGACGCCTATTGCGGAATCGGCACCATCTCCCTGTTCTTTGCGCAAAAAGCGAAAAAAGTGTACGGCGTGGAAATTGTGCCCGATGCCATTGAAGATGCCAAACGAAATGCAAAACTAAACGGCATCGAGAACGTTGAATTTGCCGTCGGCGAAGCGGAAACATTGATCCCGAAATGGCATCAACAAGGAATCAAAGCCGACATCATCGTCGTCGACCCGCCGCGCAAAGGCTGCGGCGAATCTCTGCTCCAGACGATCATCGCCATGAAACCGAAAAAAGTCGTCTACGTCTCATGCAACCCGGCGACATTAGCGCGTGACATTGCCATCCTAGAACAAGGCGGCTACGAAACAAAAGAAGTCCAGCCCGTCGACATGTTCCCGCATACGATGCATGTTGAGTGTTGCGCGTTGCTAATGAGGATTGAAGAATAAGCAGACTGGATCGAGAATCTGTAAAAGATTCTCGTACTCCCGTCTGCTTTTATTTCGATTCGATCGATTAAACGGTGGAGGATTTCAGGAGTCAATTCTTTGAAATCCATAAATGCTTCAAGTGACTGTTTTAATTCTTGAATGGCAAGTTCGTCATCTGTTATTTGAAGAGATGATTCAGCTTGTTGTTTCATTAGTGATAAGTGATTGATTTGTTTATTGATGTCATTAATGAATTCATCATATTCTTCTTTTGAGATGACATCACCCACTAACAAGTTAAGTGTTTTCTTCTTCTTCGATTTCAATAGTTCGATTTCTTTCAATAAGGATTTAATTTGTTTTTGTGCCTCTTGTTGCGACTGATCAATTATTTCATCAATTAGAGGCGGACAGAAATAGAATTCATTATGCCAAAAACTACGTATTGAGGACTTATGGCAGGAAGAATGGGATTATCTTCTATCGTTACCAGAAAAGCCCTATCCTGTATTTAAAGAGCATCTTGTGAAAGTAAACAAATATAATGAAGTGAAAGTGGATCAGACGTTGGTTCATGTCCCTAAGGGTGGCAACTATTGTCAATTACAAATGATATAACATGGGATCAATTAAAGATTGTTTCACCTAATGGGGAGATATTATTGGATGACTATCGGCCATATATGAAAAAGCGAAAAGCTTTACCATGGCTTTCAATAATTAAAACATGGATTCATAAACCAAGGGTTGTAGAATATTCGCGCTATAATAAGTATTTACCGGGAAGAATGAAAGAATTTTTGTTGGTAGATAATTTAATTATTCGTCGAAAACGATTAGAAGGTCTAGCTAGTTTATTAGTTTCTCATGACATGAAGAAGATTAATGAAGAGTTCTATGAATTAATTGCACAGGATAAGCTACCTAGTGATAATAATCCTTATGAAGTGGACTGGAGTAAATACGATTCATTAGCTCCTAGAGAGGATGCTGTCAATTGAAACAGGACATTAAAGAATTGTGTAAGTCATTGAGGTTAGCTTATATTGCGGATGTATACGAGCAAATACCGTTTGAAACTCCGGAACAATACTTGTATGGGCTACTTCAGGAGGAAATAAGATTAAGAGAAAAAGCGAGAGCGATTCTACCCATCGGTTTGAAGAACTGTGTGATCGTTTTCGGCAAGCTTTGACTTCAATACAGCAGGACTTTTGCAATGATCTTATTCATACATCTGTTGAACCAGAATTCGTTAATCACCTTCCAGATTGTTTTTTCAGATTCCCTCCCCCTTGGTGGTCTGTTTTTGCTGCTCCGCATAAGCAATGCTATGTTCCACAAACTGCAATACTTCTTCCGTCAACGGATATAATCCCGATTCTTTGGCTGGAAGTTTGCGTACCTCCCAAAATTTATCCGCTAACGCCTGATCTCCTCCAAAGGTCTTGTGAGATAACTCGATGAGTTCTGTAGCAATCGCTATCCCCTCCTCTGTTCGCGGTCCAATGCCATGAGAAAGACACCATTCGATACGACGCAACAGAGATACATATTGCTGCGTCATCCGATCTCCACTTTCCAAACGTGGCAGCGATTTGTGCAAAAATGCCTGTTCATCCTCCCGGAAGTAATCGACCCATCTTTTCGGCGTGGCATCCGCTTGTCGTACCAATTCGGACACGCGTTCCCAGGACAGCGAATCCTCCAAATCAACCATGTTGATGAGAGACACGGTATGGGCAATCTGTTTCTGTATGGTGACTAGCTGGTCTTGCAGATAGTTATGATGGGCCACAAGCACTTCCCGATAAGACATTGTGTTCAACAACCGGGAGATTTCATCAAGCGGCAACGCCAATGAACGCAGCAACATAATTTTCTCAAGTCTGAACAGGTCCTCTTCGGAATAATATCGCTTGCCATGCTCATCCTTACTACTGGGACACAATAAACCAATCTGATCATAATAGCGCAATGTTCGAATCGAAATGGAACGCTGTTTGGCCACTTGCCCAGTTGTCCATTTGTTCATGCCTATTCCCCCTGACAAATAAAGCTTGTGGGTGACGTTGCGTCACCCTGTATAGTTATTATATCAAACTTGTAATGGAGGATGAATGTATGCAAACAGCAGAACAATGGAAACACAATGATCAGTGGTCTTGGCGTGAATTCTCCGCCTTACTGCTTCTCGAATTCGGATTTGTCATTTTTGTCATCAAACATAGCGTGCAGTCCTTATACGAAACATGGCTGAATGTTCCCCTTTATGCCGGTACGTTGACCGGTCTAACCATTGCGATTGTCCTGTTAGCCGGATTATATGTCATTGCCTTGCGCCCCCATGGACTGACGTGGCAATCTGTAGGGGTACGCGGCTTTCCCTCAAGCTATTGGTCGCGAATCTTGATTTGGCTCCTGGTGCTTACTGCCCTCAGTATAGCAGCCGTCATGATCACTAGTTTATTCGGCATCAATGTAGATAACAGCAAGACAGAAGCTCTCAAACAACAAGTTAACGGGTTCACTGTGTTAATCGGAATCGTATCCGCTGGAATCATTTCACCGGTATATGAAGAGATTTTTTATCGCGGCTTTGTATACCGCTGGTTGCGAACACGTACAGGAGCAGGTTGGAGTATTGTGATTAGCTCGCTAATCTTTACAGCGGCACATTATCCTACTTTCAATGCTATGCCAGTAAATTTTATCAGCGGGGTCATCTTTGCCTGGACATACGAACGTACTGGATCCGTGATTCCTGCGATGATCATTCACGGAGTATTCAATACAATAGCTGTCATCTTGACCGCATTCGCCTAACTACTCGTTCAGCAAAGCTATGTGTAACCTTCAATAAAAAATGACTTTAGATAATATAATATTATCGCATCAAGGTATTATGAGTACTACTCCCGGACTTCATAGAAAAACAGAATGAACAGTTTATATTGCCGTTCATGAAGCATATTCAAGAAACTCATGCTGATACTCCGGTATTACTAACTGTCATTGTTAAGCAAGAGCAATTGATGAACGAAGAGCACAAGAATTTGCTCTTGAATTGGATTACAGGTATTAAAAATATTGCAGGAGTTTATTTGATTTTCGAGAATAACTTCCCAAGCAAACAAAATAAAAATGCGCAGTATCTGTTAATTCACTAACGTTTATTGAAGTCGGGTCTGTCCAGATTTTTGTGTAAATCCTCTTGAAGCCTAGAACTATTCGATCAGGAAAGTAGACGGAGAGTTCGAGGAGGATTTGTCCCCAGTTCTGCACTCTGCCAGTCCACCTCCGGAGAACGTCCATCGTGGCCAGATAAATCATTTTGAGCAATGCTTCGTCCGTCGGGAAAATGCTTTTACCTTTGGGACCTTACGAAGCTGACGATAGTAACTCTCAATCATGTTGGTGGTAAGATGAGTTTACGGATTTCCCGGATACTTAATAAACGTAGTGAGCTCGGCCCAGGTGTTACGCAATGAACGAATAATCAGCGGGTATTTGACACCCCAGGTTTCCCAAAAGCGATCAAGCCCCACAAGGGCCGATTCTTCGGTTGCTACCTTGTAAATGGGCTTCAGATTGGCGGTGACTTTAGGTTCTTATAAGAGATGTATCGCGTGGAATTCCGGATTTGATGGATGATGCGCTTTTGGATCTCGGTTTTCGGATAGCAGGCGGAAATGGACTGAGAGAAGCCAGTCAGGTTGTCAACACAGTTAATCAGGCTGGTGTAAGTAATTGTAAATTGTCCTGAGGGTTGGCGCACTTATTTTTGGATGATTGCTTACACTCAGCACACGACACACGTTAAGTGTGTCTCGCAGATAGTTTTAAAAAAAGAAGCAGGGAAAAATTAAGGATTCCCTGCTTCTATTCAAATGTTTGAGCGGCAAACCGATAGTGAATAATTGGGATGCCGTTGTAACCGATGAAATAAAATTAACAGTTTTAGATAAATAAAATTTTACACTTCTAACTGGGGAATGAAAGTTGTTTCTTCCTCTTACCCAGGTGTTTTTGCCAACCCAAATTCTCCAAAAGTTGACGGTATTGCCAGTCCAGAAAAAGACGGATATAAACCTGCTTGGTATAAATTCGCTCTTTGAAGGTTTGCCGGTATTTGGCCAGAACATGGGTGAGGAATCGGCGTGGGCTTTACCGAGGCCATGTCCGGCGTGGAAAAGGAAATGAGAAAAGTCATCCTCACCGATTAGAAGACCCCTCGAATGGACTCTATTATTCTCTCGCACTTTGGCACCTAAATTAATGAGTTTGTAGGGGGCATTCTAAATTCATGAACTATAGGGTCTAGTTTTTGGCAAAGGGCTGAAACAGTGGATTTCGAGAATTTCTTGCCACATATTGTTCTGTAATTTTTTGTACTTTCCGAGTTGACCACCGTTTACCACCATTTCCATCATAGCAAGCAATAATGCTTGTTTGCTACACTGATAGCGTTCAAAGAGCTAGGTACTAAATTTGTCATTTCGATGGCGCGGTACGTGTAAGTGACAAAATATGAAATTTTGTGTAAAAGAATGGTAATATCTGGACGATATATATAATGAGGGTTAATTATTCTATGGGCTGGTGAATCCCCAAAATAACATTTGAAAGGGAGGTGCTCATCTAAAAGCAAGGAGGTTAATCAGTTTATTGCTTGTGATGATCGTAGTATTTTTCATGACAACAACCGCATTCGCCGCTTCGTCATCGAAAACATTCACCTCATCCTCTGGAACAATCGGTTCAATGCGTCTGTATCTTGACCCGAGTGAGAGTGGTTCCTCGTCTATTGCTACAATTAATGTCTCCGGATTACCGGCAGATGCGGTCATTACAAAGGTCGTTGCTGATTGTAACACGATGTCGTACTCTGGCGCAATCCTGTCAAACAGATTGTATATAATAACCAGTAACATTTCCGGATGGACATCGGCACCATGGGGATCTGGTAACAAAACAGAAATTTCTGCAGGATTGATTGGCACGCTTGCGAATGGCACGTATCAACTTTACTATACGGGAACCAACGTCAACAGTTTGTCTCCCGGTTATAAAACATATAAAAATATAAAGCTGGCGGTGTACTACAACTACTAAACAACATCTTAAACCCGGATAGGTAAGTAGTTGTTATCGCCAGATATTTTCCAGCAAAGTATCAGGCGAAATCCTATGCAAAGGAGTGGATGGAAAATAAGTCGTATAAAACCATTAGATGTCAACTTAATCAATATATTGCTTGGAACAAAAATTGACAATAGGCTGCGAATGAATGGCTTTCCGCCCCCTGACTTTACCAGGTTCGATTTCTGCACGAAAACAGCCCCTGCCATGAGTGAAGAAGAATTCAGAGAGGCTATTATTGAACAGGCAAAAAAAGATGCCGCCAAAGGTATCTGTGGCGGTGAATCTGCGGGCTACAGAAATCTTATGAAAAGCTATATTTCCGTTGTGTCTCCAGATAGAAAAGGTATTATCGCAAAAGCATCTCAAAGTTTTGCTGGCAAAGGCCGAATATCCTTTGCGGAGTTCAAAGATGCAGGTAACAATGTCATTGCCCATTATTCACCATATAATGGTTGGACAATGGTTATGACAAAAGCAGAAATGACACGGACAAGTGAGTTTAGCGCAATATACGTTGAAGCATGGCGTGAGGCGCATTATGGGAAAGGCAATACTATCGATGGCGTTGCCACCTCATCGGGAAGTATATTCAGCGCATCTGTTTAATCTCACCTGTTTCTATTCAATTTTCTGGGGCGGTAAACCAATAAAGAATTGGCTCGCCGTCCTCTTTTATATCGATCCAATGATCCGATGGAGAATTTCTGGTGTTAATTCATCGAATCTGAGAAAGTGAAGGAATTCTTTCTTTAGCTTTTCAATAGGTGTTTATGATAAAATAAAATGTAATGTTTGTCAATTAATTACTTAATGGACTTACGTAAAAATAGAAAAACCACTTGCCAACATTCCCTATATACACTACCCTCCCTCTATAAACTTTAATTCACGTTTTCTTTAAATTTCACTAACTTCCAATAGCTTCTTCACCTCATGTTAATGGATATTAATTGAATATATTCAATATATTTACATAGTAGGGTCCGTCCTATCGAACAGATTTATAAGTATCTGTAATACCCTGTATGACCGTAATTGACCATTTATGACTTGGACGCTTTGAATAATTCCTTATGGGAAAATTGTGAAAGAAACTGGCAGCGCCCCCCAAAAACGATTGCCGAATGGTTTGAGGAAGAAAAGGAATTCTTCTTACAGTTGCCGGTAAAAGAATTTGAATGTGTTCGTTATGAACAAGTACATGTCGATAAATTTGGTTACATCCGGGTCGAGATTAAACTTTATTTCACTTTTCCACGTTTTGCCAAACATATGGTTTGGCAAAAATCTCATTTAAAGAGATTGAGATTTTATCAGAGGACTATGAACTCATAGTGAAGCATGAGCGTTTGTATGGAAAACAAAAAAATCGATGAAATGGCAGCCCTATCTAATGGCTAAAAAGACCAAACGCTCTAAAATATACCGATTTCTACGACAAAATGCCAACAGAATGGCAAGATTATTTTTCAAACTGTACGGCTCAGGAAAAACAAAAGCCCTACAACTACTAAAAGAGCACGATTTTGAGGTTTCAACGCAGGCTTTAAAGATCGCTTCACGATATTGCCCAAGCGACATTACCGAAAATCCCTGATATACCTTTTGATTGGAAGGATATTCAATTGGCACTAGGGGTTACAAGAGAATACCTTCTGCAATTGGATTTTATCGAAAATTAAGAAAACCTGGGATATTTTATGGTAGAGGAACAGGAAAGACCTTCCTTTCCACTCTCATATCCATAAGCACTAAAAAGAAGAAAGGAAAGAAGGTGAAGTTTTATACAACAGCTTCCATTGTGAATGAGTTATTAGAAGCCAATGAAAAAGGGCTCACTAGGCAAATTTCTCAAACGAATTGAGTAACAAGATCTTTTAATCATAGATGAATTTGGTTACATTCCCTTACATAAACAAGGGGCAGAACTACTCTTTCAAATTATTTCCATGTGTTATGAAACCAAAAGTATGATCGTTACACAAATTTACAGTTTGGACAATGGAACCATGTATTTGGAGACACTATTCTAACAGAAGCTGTTATTGATAGATTCATTCATCACTCCTATTTAATTATCTTTAAAGGCGAAAGTCATTGTTATAAAGATTCGATTTCATGCAACCAATAACGGAATTTTGCAAGTGTACCTTTTTTATTGCCATATCATGCATTTCTTCCTCAAAATAAAAAATTTATATGCCCCTGCCCTTTTTGCTGACATACATTTTGTGAGCAATCATCATAGTTTTCACCCAAATCAATCATAAGCCTTTTGGCGCATCTATATCATTGATCATCCTGTATATACTCGGTGTGATCAGCCCGGCTGTTTCAGCGATCGCGGTCAATTGGAAAAGCTATCCGAAAGGGACGTTCAACCGCTTATCAAAAGTTGCTTTTTGCCTCAAAAGAATGCCAAATTGTATGGATTCATTATCGTTGTTACCATGATTTTCACTCTGTTCCCCTTTTACCTCGTTGGCGGGGAAAAATCAGGCCTTTTTATCTTTCGCTCACCCAATTCCACTCTTTATATTCATCGGGGATCTAGAAAAAATCGGTTGGCGCGCATTGTGCTTAAAATTATCCCCATTTTTCAGTTCCTTTCGTGATCGGTATCGTAAGGGTGTTATATGGCTCGGAAGATTTTTCTTATTACTTGTTGGAGAGATCGAGCGCTTAATTATTGTTAGAGGGATGGGGAAGAAATAGGAGGTGTCATCTTGCATACTTCCACTTTTAAGAACAATTCTGACATCAAATATGAGGAACTACTCCTTTCTGTAATGGCAAGGTTTGGACACTATCATTCTACCAAGGAGTAGCTCTTTTTTTATGTGATTTGCTTACATCCCTTACAGCGCTTTTGCTTGTGGCATCTTCATTCAGATTACGGTTTCACCATTATCTGGATGAAGATGTTGTTTTTTCTCCCGCAATAATTTTACTCATACAATAGGCAATAAAATATGCAACCCCTTAATGACCAAACACTACATTTTTAGTTTGCCATAAACAGTATAGTATCTATAAATCTATAAAAAATAATGATGAACTATAATTAGAAATACTAATGATGAACTATACTTAAATAATGATATACTATAATTAGATATAATTGTTGTAGGAAAGGTGTGTGGTGAAAACCATGGGGCAGGTGCGCCTGCACCCTTTCTGCAAATAATGGGGGATAAGGATGGAAAAAATGAGTAACAGACAACCTAGAACAGACGTTATCTTAATTGGTGCTGGAATCATGAGTGCGACTTTAGGAACACTGTTGAAAGAATTAGCACCGGAATGGGAAATTAAAGTGTTTGAGAAGCTCGGCAAACCGGGAGAAGAAAGCTCCAACGAATGGAATAATGCGGGAACGGGGCATTCGGCACTATGCGAGCTTAACTACACACCCGAGAAATCGGATGGATCTATTGATATTAGCAAAGCTATAAAAATTAACGAACAGTTTCAAATTTCCAGACAGTTTTGGTCTTACCTTGTAAAAAACAATCTGTTACAAAATCCGCAGGAATTCATCAGACCGTTGCCCCACATGAGTTTAGTCCAAGGGGAAAATAATGTAAGATTTTTAAAGAAACGTTTTGAAGCGCTATCAAACAATCCATTATTCCAAGGAATGGAATTTTCTGATGACCCGGAAAAATTGAAAAAATGGATTCCGCTTATAATGGAAGGTCGTACATCGAATGAACCGATCGCGGCAACCAAAATCGACTCAGGTACGGATGTTAACTTTGGGGCTTTAACGCGCATGTTGTTTGACCACTTAAAAAGGAAAGATGTCGAAATAAACTACATGCACAGTGTTAAGGATATTAAACGTACCAGCGACGGCCTGTGGGAATTGAAAGTGAAGGATCTCAATAGTGGTTCTGTTGAAATCCATAAGGCTAAATTCGTATTTATTGGAGCCGGCGGGGGAAGTTTGCATTTGCTTCAAAAATCTGGTATTCCAGAAGGCAAACATATTGGTGGATTCCCTGTAAGCGGATTATTTATGGTATGTAAAAATCCAAAAGTTGTAGAGCAACATCATGCAAAAGTTTACAGTAAAGCTAAAATTGGTGCGCCTCCAATGTCTGTTCCGCACCTTGATACACGGTATATTGACAACAAAAAAATGTTGCTGTTTGGACCGTTTGCAGGCTTTTCGCCTAAATTCTTGAAAACTGGTTCCAATATGGATTTGTTTACTTCCGTAAAACTGCACAATTTCGTAACTTTGTTGGCGTCAGCTTTTAAAAACTTTTCTTTGGAAAAATACTTGGTTCAGCAGCTTATGTTAACGAAAGAAAAGCGGATGAAAGAGTTGCGTGAGTTTATCCCGACGGCTAAATCAGAGGATTGGGATATAGTCGTTGCGGGTCAACGTGTGCAAATTATTAAAGATACTGAAGCTGGCGGCAAAGGAACGATTCAATTTGGTACGGAAGTTGTTACGGCTGCAGATGGCTCAATCGCTGCATTGCTCGGCGCTTCTCCTGGTGCTTCTACTGCCGTACACGTAATGCTTGAGGTGATTAAAAAATGCTTCCCTCAACATAGACATGAATGGGAACCGAAAATTAAAGAAATGATTCCTTCTTATGGCGTGTCGCTAGTGGAAAACCCGGATCTTTTCCAAAAACTTCATACAACAACAACAGAGACGCTCGGTCTAAGCGGAAAAGAACCGGTCTCTGGTGTAAGCGAAAAAGAACCGGTTTATAGCTAATTCCTTGGATGCAGAAACAAAGGCATTTGAATGAAAAAAGAGTTTAAGCAGAACTTTTTATCAACGGACAATTGTTTCTATGTTAAAGACATTGATCAGTCAATGATGATAGTATTTAAAAATGGCAGAATAATAGAATATGATTGAAAATAGATATAGAAGGGGCTGTTTGAAAAGCCAATTTTAGTGTCACATATTTCTAAATAAAAGACCAAAGAATGTTGATTTAACAGCATTCTTTGGTCTTACTTTTTTCATGTTTGGGCTGAAAAACCATTTTTCGGATAACACCTGCCTTTTTTCAAATTTGCAGTTAGAGAGGCTGCGGTGAACCGCATAAGTAAACAGATGGTCAATTTGCTGTAAACAAGTATAAAAAGAACAGCTCAATGTCTTTAATATCCAATTGTTGGATTTACATATAGACGATTTATACTTATTAGCCTCCCAATGATTTTGAACACTCCATAAGGTTATTTTTTTGGCCAAGTCTTAATTGTTGTGTAAAATCACACTCCCAGCCCAGCAAACCTAGATTCCCGGCCAATCAAACCGCTTCCTTTTTATACAAAATTCAGGACTTAATCGTTTTTTATAAAATGAAGAGAACCTTTTGTATACATGAAACGAAGGAAACATTCAAAGGGATTTTTTAGCTGCAATTAGCGAAAGAAGCATTGGCAGTAAAAACATCTTCGAGAGAACAAACGGGTAATATTGCCTGTCCGCTTGATGATAAAGGTAGTCCCCTTCTGGCATTAGCTTGCTGAAAGTGCTTGAAGGAATTCCGATAAGTTTACTGATTTCCTTTAAATTATACTTCTGTAACATTTATTGACTACTTGTAAGTCTTTTTGATTTTCCCATCGAAGACCAGAATCCGCGAATGACATGAAGGCCATTTTCTATTAAAATGATTTTAATATTTAAAATAAATAGAAATAGTAAGCAAAAACAACAGAGGAAGTTTTCTGTGCTGGCAACACCAAATCGAATAGTTTAATGGGGAGTGTTTCCGAAAAGGCGGGAGCAGGATGCACTCCCCAACTATTTATTGTGGGGGAATTTTTTGTGACAGAAACAATTGCACCAATGACGGCAGAACATTTGGAACAATGTATTGAACTATATATGAAAGTTTTTAATCGTGACCCTTGGAATGAAAGCTGGACATATGAAACGGCTAAAGAAAGGCTTACAGATTTGTTGTATACTCCGAAATTTACAGGATTTTTTTAGGAAATCGATGGAACTCCCATTGGTTTTATAGCAGGAAACAGCAAGAAAACATATCAAGGAACAACTTTTTATTTAGCGGAATTATGCATCAATCATGAAATTCAAGGTAAAGGCTATGGCTCCAAGCTTCTCCAATATTTAGAGAAAGATTTACAAAAGAAACAAGTTAAAAGTATTTACCTCTTAACAGCCACTGGAGGACTCGCAGAAAGCTTCTACAGAAAAAATGGTTATGCTGTGAATAACAATCGAATTGTGATGAAAAAAATTTGTTTTAGACAGTTTTTTCCTAGTTAAAATTATCAACGATGTATAAAATCCTGCATAAACGAGTCAAAACAGAAAACCGCCAATTCCTTGCGTATCAAGGGGTTGGCGGTTTTCATTACTTCCCATAGTTGGCTTTATGTTACCTAGATTTGTATAAAGCATTCACATATGTTTAATGATTTATTTTAGGGTTTAAATTTATTATCTATTTCTTTAAATTCCTCACTATCAATATCTGGTGGTTCATCCTCATCTTTTCTTAATTTCCAACCAATAAATCCAGTAACCATCGCAAATATGAGTGAACCTTGCCATTCGATTTCAATATTTACCATGAAATTATCTATTACTTCAATCAATAAAAAGGTAAGAGCTGTATTCAAAATAAATGGTAGCCATCCTTTACTCGTTTGAAGTATGCCAACAGATTTTAAAGCTTTTGGTATTGCATCTGTAATAAAAGCAAGAGGTATTTCAAGGAATAAATACAAAATAAAGAACAATACTAAATCCAATAATGAATTATATTGGAAACCTATTATTCTTAAAAAGATGTATTCAAAAAAAGCAATAAAGAGTAATATTATCAGTACGATAGAAATAGAGTGTAATCAACGGTGATAAAATCCCCAATAACAGCGGTTTAAAATTCCCCAAA
>ERZ1673779.8-NODE-8-length-112617-cov-25.663288_pt1 | contig 112617 bp, 99 predicted proteins | sample MGYA00580136_ERZ1673779 | MGnify/ENA primary metagenome ERZ1673779 (study PRJEB41219, sample SAMN04549633) | soil metagenome | isolation source: soil | place: USA:California,Owens Lake (dry lake) | collected 2009-08-06 ... | reverse complement strand
ATCATGTGGCTCATTTTTTATGTGATCAAACCATTGAAAAGTGGCTCAATTTTAAAAGCGTGGACAATATCCTCGCCATTTCCTCCGGTGTTTCCTTACAACCATTATGTAGCCAAGCTTGAATCACACTTAAATGCGCACCGGAAACATATGAAACAAAATATTTAGGAGGCACAAGCATTTGGCTCGGGTTAACTAATGGTACGGTTGTCTTTTCAAATAATTGCTCCCACATCGTTCGCTTCAATTTATTTTGAAAATACGGATCACCTTTAGGGCTAAGCAATACTTTTAACAATTCTTTATGTTGATATAAATATTGAAAAATTTCAATGGAGATTGGCAATGTGTCATTTACTTCATTTAAGGGGAAATGTTTTTTTGCAATGGCAACCATCCCTTCCATAAATTCAGCTTCATAGCTCGCCAGACAATCATATTTATCCTCATAATGGGCGTAGAATGTACCACGATTAATACGAGCTTTTTCCGTAAGATCTTTCACCGTCAAAGCTTCAAAACCTTTTTCTGCAACTAACTGTATAAAAGCTTCTTTAATCGCTTCACGCGTTTTGATAATGCGTAAATCTTGTTTTTTCTCCATAATTACCTCCTCATATCCAACGCTTTTACCTAATCTGTTCTTTATCCAACATATCATGAATCATTAATCATTGTTTTGTATTGATAATGCCTATTATACTGAACACAGAGATAAATAAACAACACTATGTCCTTTATAATGGACAAAAAGAAAGGTAAATGAAGGGGGATTGGAAACGAATGAAAAATAAGTTTTTTATTTTAGCCCCTGTTGTTGCAATCGTGGTGATGTTCATTTTTATATTGACACTATTCCCAAGTGTGCAACCCACTCCTAAAAATTTGCCGGTTGCCATTGTCAATGAAGATGCCGGCGTTACGATTCCACAGCAAGGCGAAGTAAATCTAGGAAATACATTGGTCAAAACGATTCAACAAGCTACGGCCAATGCTGAGGATGAACCAGCGATTAAATGGATCGTCGTTGATTCAAAGGCTGCATTAGAAAAAGGACTTCAAAATAAAGATTATTATGCCGCACTTTACGTCCCAGAAGATTTTAGTGCCAAGCAAGCATCATTACGCTCACCTAATCCAACAAACCCTGAATTAGAAATATTGATCAACCAAGGGATGAACGCTACCGTTGCAAATGTGACAACACAAGCTTTAAGCGGTATCGTTGATAACATGAACAATATGATGCGTAAGCAAATACTGGATACATTCGCGGCTCAAAATATGACTTTAACAGCCGAGCAGGCAGCGGCCATTGCGACACCGATTACGAAGGTCGTTACCATCGTTCATGGGGCAGGCGAAAATATGGGTGGCGGTAATATGCCTGTTAACCTATTCCAACCACTATGGATCGGCAGCATTGCGACATCCTTGTTACTATTCTTTGCTGTTCAGAAATCTCAAGCCAAAACAAAAAAATCCGCCTTATTACAACGGTTCATTCAAATTGGGATTGGTTTCATTGCAGCTTGCTTCATTGGATTTGGCTTACCGTTCCTAGCAGATCAAATGGTTGGCTTTCATATTCCAGACTACAGTGAAACGGCATTGTTCTTAACCATTACCGCCGCAGCATTTATTATGATGATTGTTGCTGTGCTGAGCTATATTGGTCTTGCAGGTATTGTTGTATTCATTCTATTATTATTCTTTAGTGCACCGTTATTAGCGTTAGCACCTGAAATGATGAGCAGCTTTTATCGAGATTACGTTTATTCATGGTTACCTATGCGATTTATGATTGACGGGCTAAAAGATATCTTCTTCTTCGGTACAGGCGTTACATGGGAAAATACAAAAGTATTTGTATGGATTTTCATTGTAGGTTCTATTCTAATCATAGCTTCAGCCTTTATGCCGAAAAAAGAAGCCGGAGGAAGCGAAAAAGAAAACAAGGAAGAAATGATTTCCGATTCACTTTAAAAGAATGGGGACCTTCAAGAATTTTGTGTCATGCAAGATAGTAGGGGATTTATGAAATAGATTTGGAATGGATTGGGGGTTCCTCCATCCAGGAGACTGGATATTCAGTCTCCTGGGGGAAAGGGAGAATCCCCTTATTTTGTTTGTTAACAATAACGTTTTTCAAACATTCGTTGAAGGACTTCTTGTGCTTCGGCAAATCCTCGCCACTTTCGCCCTGCCCACTCCTCATTAAGATCTTGAACGGTCACATACACGACTTTTTCCACGGCGTCTAAACTACGCAGGCTGTCCATCGGCTTTCGACGTTTCCGAATCTCCTTGATCGTTCGTTCGATAGCATTGGCCGTGTCAATCACACTTCGAATGCTGCTTGGATCATCTATACAGTAAGGAGGACATTCAGCTCTCTCGCCCATGATTGGACTTCTCTCGGGTACTTGCTGAACCATTTCGACTCAAACTGCCGAAACATCTCGAGGGCGATTTCTTTAAATGAGTTTCAGATTCTCTGCCATTTCGAATGGGTCTTTTTTTCGAACACGAAAGACATATTTAATTTTATGTATCATAGTTGAATTTCCTTTTCTATTTTGGCAAGGGGAGGCCGCTGGTTCGAGACAGTCGGAATCATCGAGCGAAATCCCTTGAGCCACAAGGCTTCAAGGATTTTTCATTTGCTGCACGGCTTCGTTCTTTTTGGTGTGTGTCTTTGGTGATTTGCTCTGATTTTTAGGATGATTGATTTAAAACATAATCCATCCTTAAAATCGGTTCTTTATAAAAGTGGGGGATTTTTTTATCATAGATTTTAATTTCCTTTTGTGCAATTTTATGCGGTTTTAATTAATTGAATATTGACATTTTTCTAAAAATTATATACTATGAAATAAATTGCACCCTGAATCCGGTATGCAGAATTTTTTTCTCTTTTTCATTCAGATATCACAAAAACGTCATAATATAATTGAATTTTAAGTAAGGTTTGGCCAATAGTGATTTATTTTTTAAATCCCGCGGAAATATGTCAACAACAACAAAGAATTTCTAAATTTTTTTACGAGGAGAGAAAATGAATGAGTGTTAAAAAAACTAATGAAGTAGGGCGAGTCATTCTTGATCGCTTTGAATCAGTTGCTCAATTAACTTTATCCAGAAAAAGCGCATTGAATGCAATGACTTGGGAGATGTATCAACAGTTAGAAGAACATTTGATAAATCTGGAAAATGATAACTCCATCCGCATACTTGTTATTCGCGGGGATGGCGACAAAGCTTTAGCAGCAGGGACAGATATTAGTCAATTCAAAGGTTTTACTGATAAGGATGGAATTTCCTATGAACATACTATAGATCGAATTATTAATAGATTGGAGGGATTTCCAAAACCAACGATTGCGGCTATCCGTGGTTATGCTGTTGGAGGTGGACTCATTATTGCAACAGCTTGCGACCTACGCTACGGAACATCAAATGCAAAATTTGGAGTGCCAATTTCTCGGACACTAGGGAATTGTTTAAGTATTCATAACTATCAAAGGTTAGCCAAGGCGATCGGGGTAATGCGAACAAAGGAATTGCTCTATACTGCTCGGCTAATTTCTGCTGAAGAAGCTCTTTCCATTGGATTTCTAACTGATATTTTTAAAGAAGAAGACTTTTTTTCCAAAGTATTAGAAATAGCTTTAAAAATAAGCAAGAGAGCCCCATTAACAATAGGGGCAACAAAAGAAGCTTTCCGCAGAATTAATCGTAATCATTTTGAGTTTGATGATATGATTTCTAAAGTTTATGGAAGCAAGGATTTTGCTGAAGGAGTTGCAGCATATCTGGAGAAACGTTCCCCAGTATGGCGGGGAGAATAGACGAAAAAGTATTAGAGTGCTTGTTCTGTGATCGAAAGCTATTGCCATCATAAAGTTGAAATGGATGAATTTCCGGTGATATTAGCCCTTGGTTTATGCGCCAAGGGTTTAAGTACGTGGAATCTTAACAATAATTATTAAGCAAGTTTTATTTTTCATATTCCTCAAGAACCTTCATGCCACGAATTCTGTCATTTTTTAAGTGAAGCTCGATTAATTCCAGTACTTTTTCCATGTTACGCTCTTTTAGTGCGAAAAATATTTTTTTATGTTCATTTATTATTTCTGGGTCAAGTTTTTTATTTATATTGGCACGGTAGATTAGCATTAATGAACGAACTTGTTCCAATAGTTGCACGAGCCTTCTGTTAGGACAACAATCCATCAGAAGTTTATGGTATTGGGCATTGAGGGAAAGAATTTTTAAAGAATCATCTTCTTTTAATGAGTTTTCTGCTTCTGCTAAAACTTTTTCGATTTGAGCTAGTTGTTCATTTGAAATTTTGTTCACAATCATTTCCATGAGTTTTTTTTCAAGCAAAAGCCTGCATTCGCATAGATCTTCAAATTCTTTGCGATTTAATTCTATAACATATATCCCAGTTTGATCATCGATTAATAGACCTTCATTTTGTAATTGCCTAAGAGCCTCCCTCAGTGGAGTTCTGCTTATATTATATTTTTCAGCAAGTTGTGAGGCGATTACTTTAGCACCTGGAGGGATTAATCCAGTTAAAATTAATTTTTTAATTTCGTCATAAGCCTGTTGATATAAGGGTTTAGATATAGAAAATTGGCCCATTTTTTCCTCCTTTATATGAATGAACTAAACTGTGAATTCAGGATACATATTACATATTAAAATAATACTATTATGATTTTTCAAAAACGTCAATGACCGTTTATTTAAATAAGTACTATAATTCGAAATAATTTGAATAGTTTTTCAGAAAAAGAAGAACCTCTCAATTATTTAAAGGCATATATAAGTTATCAACGAGAAATGAAATTTAGTTTTTTACATGCTTCTCTAATCAGATAAATATATTAGGTATAGCAGTAATATTATTAAAGAAAGCAGTCGTTTGAAGGATATAATCGACTTAATTAGTTTGTTCAAATTTCCCGCAAAACATTATTGACTTTTCAGAATTTTCAAATTATTATAAGGAATAACCCGGTTGGGGCTGCATGCTGAATTCAGGATACAAAATTTTAAGAAGGAGGTGAAAAGAAATTTGAAAACGCTAACAATAACTGATAAACATTCTGACGTAAGATAAGTGATTTCGGTATAAGAATGAAAATGAAACTTAATGGAATTTGGGGTGAATTTAACAACTAAAAGGGAACAGTTAATAACGCTGAGAATCGGGATTTTTTCCACAGCCTTGGTCTTATGAATTTGGTGTAGGAGTGGCACGCTTGAACGATAGGGCAAGTTTTTTAAACCATTACTCTAATTTATATTTTTATCACATACGATTGAAACTTAGGGAGGATATTAAATGAACGTTGAGATAATCGGAATTCTTTTACTTCTTCTTATGTTTGTCATTGGGGCAATTTTACCCATCAATATAGGTTTATTAGGTTTTGTTGCTGCATTTCTAGTCGGATCGGTGGTTTCTGGTATAGAAATGGATGATATATTTGCTGGGTATCCCGGAGATTTGTTTGTTCTTCTAAGTGGGGTCACTTTTTTCTTCGCTATTGCCCAGAATAACGGAACGATAGATTTAATTACACATTGGGGTCTGAAACTAGTTAAAGGAAAGGTCGCACTTATTCCGTGGGTCATGTTTGTTTTGATTGCTGTGTTGGCAAGTATTGGTACACAGGCTACCGCTTGTGTTATGATCATTGCCCCCATTGCCATGAGGTTGGCAGCACAGTACAATATTAATCCCGTCATGATGGGAAGTATGATCGTTATATCATCGACGGCTGCTTCTTTTTCTCCACTAAATTTATTTGGTTTAATTGTAAAAGGAGTTATGGAAGATATCAGCGTACCGTATGAGCCGCTATTGCTATTTTTAAACACTATGCTCTTTACTACATTAGTTTCAATTGTATTGTATATTACAATGGGTGGATTGCGCTTGATAAAAAATCAAAACGTTTCTGAAAGTTTTCTAGCAGCTACAGTGGAAAATGAGGTTGAGAATAAAGAGACTGAGTTAACTTGGTTCAGAGTAATGACACTGTTAGGGATAGTTGTTCTCATATTTTTGGCTCTTGTGTTGGAAATAAACATGGGATTTGCTGCATTGACTGTGGGATTAGTATTGACGCTTATGAATCCTAAAGAAAATGAAAATGTATTTAAGTTGTTGCCGTGGCCGATTATCTTTATGATTACAGGGATTGTGACATATGTAGGGGTTCTTGAATCAATTGGCGCTTTGGATTATCTGACTGAATTAGTCGCTTCAATCGGAAATTCAACTCTTGCAGCTCTATCAGCTTCCTATATAGGAGGAATAATCTCGGCATTTGCTTCTACAACCGGTTTTTTAGCAGCAATTATACCTTTAGCAACTCCAATTCTTCAGGATCCCTCTATGTCATCGCTCGCTGTTGTCACAGCAATTTCCATCTCTTCAAGCATTGTTGATTTAAGTCCATTTTCTACAAGTGGAGCTCTTATCGTATCGAATGCTCAAGGGATGGATTCACGTGAATTTTATAAAAAACTCATGACTGTTGCTGGTATTATCATTGCATTTGGACCAGGTCTGGCTTGGCTGTTATTTGTTTTAATCGGAGTACCTTGGGGATAAAATTTTCGCTTTATTGTGAAATGGTTCGTTTTCTATAACGAAAAAGATGATGAAAGGTAAATAATTTTCAGAAATATCAATCAAATTAATTGACATATTTGTTTTTTCTCATTATGATGAGTATAAATTTTATTGAATGCAGGATTCAGGATTCAGGGTGTAAATATAAATGAATTTGCAGAATTTGTTGAAAAATTATATGTGCAATCAAAAATAAAGGAGTGAAGTGGAATGAGTTTGCTGACAGGAATAAGGATATTGGATACATCCCAAATTATGGCAGGTCCTTATTGTACAATGGTATTAGCTGATTTAGGTGCAGAGGTCATTAAAATAGAAAAATTGAATGGCGGCGATGATTCTAGACAAATGGGGCCTTATGTAAATGGAGAATCTACTTGTTTTTTTCAAATTAATCGAAATAAGAAGAGTTTGGCTCTCAATTTAAAAACAGGTGAAGGTAAAAAAATATTTTACGAATTAGCCAAAGATGCTGATGTTATTGTGGAAAATTTCCGTCCGGGTGTAGCGAAGTCATTAGGCATCGATTATGAATCTATTAAACAATTGAACGATGGGATTATTTATTGTTCAATTTCAGGATACGGCCAAACTGGACCATATGCACATAAAGGAGGTTTTGACTTAGTCGCACAGGGAATGACCGGTTTGATGAGCATGACAGGTGTCCCTGGAGGCAGGCCTTTAAAATCGGGAATAGCAGTTTATGATATTGGTGCAGGAATTACTGCTGTCTATTCCATCTTAGCTGCCTATATTTACAAACAAAAAACCGGAAGAGGTCAACATATTGATATATCATTAGCAGAAGCAGGACTACCTTGGTTTACGTGGGAAGCAGCTGCTTATTTTGCTAATGGAACAATACCGGAACCGACAGGGTGGAGGCACCGCGTTTCAGCTCCATATCAAGCAATACGAGCAAAAGATTCTTACATGATTATCGGTTGCGCTAATCAGAGAACATGGGAAAAACTCTGTCTAGAAGTTCTCAATAAACCAGAATGGATTGAAGATGAAAGATATAAAACAAATTCTCTTCGCCATGAACATGTTGAAGAGCTTGAAAGAGAGATAGAAGAAATTACTACAACAAGGGATGCCAGCTACTGGATTAACAAATGTGAACTGGCTGGTGTACCAGCGGGACCAATTAATAACTTTGCTGAAGCCGTTAACAATGAACACTATCTCGCAAGGGAAATGATTCAGGAATTAGAGCATCCGGTAATAGGAAAAATGAAAGTAATTGGATCTCCAACAAAGTTTTCAGAAACAAAGGTTAAAATTGAAAAACCAGCGCCTCTTTTAGGTGAACACACTGAAGAGGTATTGTGCAAACTTAATTATTCAAAAGAAGAAATTCAAACATTAATAGAAAAAGGTGTTGTTTCACAGTATTCCCATGTTCCATCTTGATTAAAGAATGCGGGTTGCTTTCTTATGATTGTAAACGCATCCCAATGTAGATCTATCTCTTGGTTTCATACGAAAGTGTCAACATCTTGAAATGAATGGTTGATAACATTTTAAAAATGCAGGAATTGTGGGATTATGTCAAGAAAATAGGTAAACAGAATGGGGAAAAATTTAAAACCTCCCACCCGCCAGTTTGGCGGTCTTTTAAACAGGAGAACGGTTAAGTAAACCCTTCTCCTGTTCAAAAGAAATCCCCATGTCATGGCTGACTCAGAGAAACAGGATTGCTTTTTGCCTTGTCAATCCGGTATTCTCGTAGGAGCATGTATTCATTAGACGAAATGAATTTGGGGAGTTGTATTGGATAAACAACAACAGCTGAAAGGCCGTCAAGTTTTTCGGTAAATTCATAGAATCCTCCTTTTGAGCAAGCAAATCAATCTTTTATGAAACCACTTAATACCAGTGAGTTGCTGTTCAAAACTGATTTTTGGATGACAAAAGGAAAGTCAATGAGGGTCAAATTCTTACAAAACAAAAAATAGAGAGCCAACTGATGGCTCTCTAGGTTATCATCCTGCAAATCTGTTATGCGGGACAGGAAGCTTGCAACGAATACAATTGCAAATTCAATGATGCTTCCGCTTCCGATGAAATGTGGAAAGTATCATCTTTTTGATCGGCAAAGAAACGGGCTGTAAACACTTCCTGTCCGTCATTTATAAATACTTCGATGGACGAGGAATCTAGATACATTTGCAATTTGTGCAAATGATTTACAATGCATTGCCTTTTTTCCAACCGGTTATCAGCAAATTTTTTTCTCGCCATGGTAAATATTTTATTAGATGGATCGTAGGATAATTGAATATTGTTTCGAATGGTTATTTCCAACCGTCCGTTTATTAAGGAGTTTACATTTATTATGATTTCAGATTGCGGATGGATCGATGCATAATACTCATGGTTTCCATTATGAAAATCAAGATTTACAATGGATGGCTGGCCGATTCGTAATTTTTGCAGTTCTTGCACAGGGTGTTGATATAAATGGCCACCCACTATTTTCATTTCTCTAGGTATAGTTAAGGAATGGATCCAGCCTTTTTCAATGGTTGGGTGGCATTGTTCATGATCATCCCCCATTCCCATCCAGGCGATCATTATTCTTCTATTCCGGTGGTCGACGAAAGTTTGTGGTGCATAAAAATCAAAGCCTCGATCCAATTCCGTAAATTCGCCATGTTCGTAATGATTTGTACCGGGAATCCAATGGCCGGCAAAATAACCGGATTGATACAAATTGTGGAAATGCAATCCTTTAGGTTCTAATCCTTGCGGACAGAACAAAAGGATATCCTTCCCTTGAAGGTGGAAAAAATCAGGACATTCCCACATATACCCGAATTCTTCAGAATATTTTCGATTACTTCCTGTTAAAGGGCCTAACATTTCCCAATGTTGTAGATCCATTGAGGAAAATAAAACCGCTCTTCCATTGAAAGTATTGCTTTGTGCACCAAGAACCATGTACCAGCGTCCGTCTTGCTGCCATACTTTCGGGTCTCGGAAATGTGAAGTATATCCTTGTGGCACATGGAGAATCGGTCCTTTTTTTTCAAAATGAACTCCATCTTCGGATACCGCCAAACATTGGTACGATTCTCGTTCCCCGTATCGATTTTTTACATTTCCTGTATAAAACAGATACATTTTACCTTCGTGTTCAATGGCAGAGCCTGAGTAACAACCGTTCTTATCATACCACTCGCTTGGGATTAAAGCGGGGGGATGCTCTTCCCAATGCAACAAATCTGTTGAGGAGAAGTGTCCCCAAAACTTTATTCCATGATTTGTTTCGAACGGATTCCATTGATAAAAAACGTGAAACCTCCCATGGAAGTAGATAAGGCCATTTGGATCATTCATCAAGCCAAATGGAGGCGATAAATGATAACCTGGGCGATACGGATCATGATGGTTGTCTGAATCATTTTTGCTTTTTATTTGCCTTATTTTTTCTAGCAAATGCAATTCCATTGTCATTGACATGCTCCTGTTCCAAGTGTAATAAAAATTAATCTGCATCGAAATCGTGAAAATCCATCAATATTTTATGATCTGTAAAGCCGGCAAGTGTTGGCTTGCCGGCAGGAGATGTTGACCCGCACTCCGCACCAATGCGAACCGTTTTTCCGAAGCCGGGTGCTTTGTTTTTACTTCTTCGAAAAAAACTCTTCCGGTTGCTGGCGTGTTCTGCCTAAGCTGGAGATTTTGTTTTCTCTTTTGGCAAATCATTGCGATGGCACGATCTGCTGCAAAACAGCGGAAAGATTGCGGTAAATATGAATCCTCCTAAAAAAGTCCGCGTTCTCAATTTATTTTTTGTTTTCCGCAAGCATCTTGTCTGAAAATCCGAAAAGCCACGTCAAAATAAAGGCAGTTGCGATCGCCGTTAAATTAACGAAAATGTACGGAAGAATTTGTCCGTTTAAATAAAGCAATGTTCCCGGAATCACGGTAATGGCCATCCCCGTAGCTTTTAAGCCGAATATTGAAGCCAAAAATCCTCCAACTCCTCCGCCGATCAGCCCCATGACAAAAGGTTTGACATAGCGAAGATTTATACCGAAAATCGCCGGTTCTGTTATTCCTAAAAAAGCAGATAATGAAGAAGAAAGTGACAAGGCTTTCAATTTCGACGATTTCGTTTTTAGCCCCACTGCCAAAGCTGCGCCGCCTTGAGCTGCAACTGAACAAGTAATGATGGCATTATATGGATTATTTTGATATTGTTCCAATAACTGAATTTCCAGCATATTAAAGATATGATGGACGCCTGTTACAACGATCAACTGATTTATTGCACCAATAATGAATCCGCTAAGGCCAAATGGAAGTGATAAAAGGAAAACGGTTGCATTTAAAATATACTCTTCCGCAACATGAAAAACAGGGCCAATCATAAACAGCGCCAAAGTGATCATGATGAAGAGCGTTAAAAATGGCGTTAAAATTAAGTCCAACACTTCCGGAACTCGTTTGCGGATGTTTTGTTCCAATTTCGCCCCTATAATACCGGCAATAAAAGCAGGGAGTATGGATCCTTGATAACCGACTACAGGAATAAAACCAAAAAATTCAATTGGTTCGATATCTCCGCCAGCAACTCCCCATGCGTTGGGTAGGGAGGGACTCACCAACATTAAGCCCAAAACAAGGCCGATTAACGGCGTGCCGCCAAATACGCGGAATGTTGACCAAGCAACTAATGCTGGCAAGAAAATAAATGCTGTGTCGGTTAGAATTTGTGTAAACAAAATAAAATTTTCCGATATATCATCAGGGGACAACCCAAATAAAGCTAATATTTGTTTTTGCATTACTAAACCGCGCAGCCCCATAAACAAACCAGTGGCAACAAGGGCGGGAATAATCGGCACGAAGACATCCCCAAATGTTCGGACAGCACGTTGAAACGCATTTCCGCTTTTTGCAGCTTCACTGCTTTGTTCAGATTTTGTTTTGCTGCTGACACCTAATTTGACCACTTCATCAAATATGCGATTGACAGTTCCTGTTCCTAAAATAATCTGGTATTGGCCGGAGTTAAAAAAAGCACCTTTGACTTTAGGGATATTTTCCACTTTCGTTTGATCAATTTTCTCTTTGTCTTTAATCATTAATCTTAAACGTGTGGCGCAATGGGCGGCAGAAATCACATTTTCGCTCCCGCCGACTGCAGCAAGGATTTCTTTGGCAATTTGTTTGTTTTCCGACATGCTTTTCACGCTCCCAATTTTTGAATGAAACATTCTCGAGAAATAAGGAATCGATTCCACACAAAGCAAATTATAGGTGGAACCGATTCCATAATCAAACAAATAAATATGGAACCGATTCCATTACCTTGATTATATACTATCTCTTTCAATCAGTCTATATCCCAATGTGATTTTTTGTTGATGATGATCATTTTCTTCAATCTGCCGGAGAAGAATTTCCGCTGCCTTTCTCCCTGCTTCTTCATATTCATAATCAATGGTTGTTAAGCCAGGGGAATAAATTTTCGATAGATCTGAATCACCAATGCTTGCCACGCTAATTTCATCTGGAATTTTCCTGTTTTTTTCTTTCAAATATTGCATGGCGCCGATGGCTAAACGGTGCGTTGCCGCAAACACGCCGTCAGGAAAAACGTCATTATTCATCGCAATTTCTTCCATCGCCTGATATCCGGATTCAAGTTGAAAATCACGAATTGCAATATAGGATGGCTGGATAGGCAAACCGTTTTCTTTTAATGCATCAAAATACCCCCTTTTCCTTAAAACACCAACAGAATAGTCTGATTCATAAACTCCGATGAAAGCAATCTTTTTTCGTCCTCTTTCAATCAATTGATTTGTGATGGTTTTAGCAGCGTTATAGTCATCATGAACAACATAAGAGCAGTGAGGAATTTCTTGGCCGACGGCAACAAAAGGAATATCAATATGTTCGATTTCTTTGACCAAATGTTCATGAATATTTGTAGCTAATAAAATAATTCCATCGACACGTCTGCTTTTTAACAAATTTAAAAATTCGATTTCTTTTTCTCTTTGTAGATTTGTATTTGATAGCAAAATTTGATAGCCCTTTTCTGAAAAAACTTCATCCATCCCCATCACAACGCGGCTGGAAGTTTCTGTACTGATTTTTGGCAAAATAACGCCGATGACTTTTGTTTGCTTTGTTCTCAATGATTTTGCCTGGTGGCTTGGAACGTAGCCGGTTTCTTCAATCACTTTCAAAACCCTTGCTCTGGCTTCATCGCTGACATAACCAGAATTGTTTAACACTCGGGAAACGGTCGTTCGGGAAACATTTGCCAATTTAGCAATTTCTTTGATCGTAACCAATTTTTTCATCCTTTTCTTCCATAAGATTTTCAAGTAAACGACATTTTTTAGTCAAAAAATAAAAACGAGGATATTTTATTTTTCATTATACTATGATTTGTTTGCGGGATGAATGTTGTGTAAGGAAATAAAAAAGTATTTTCGGCTAGGGGGAATTCCTAATAAATCCTTACAGCATTGAAAAAGCAGTCTCTTATAAGATAGGGTATATGGATGAAAATCATCAACCAAGAAAGGTACGAAAATTTGTGTAAAAAGTTGATTTGCCAAGCAACTGCAAAATGTTTGATTAAATAGGAAGTTGTTGTTCAATTTAAAAATGGATACTATCACGATCTCCACAAAGGAAACTGATAAAACCGTGGCAAAATGAGAGCGAAGGGAACCATCAACATGTATGAAATCTGAAACATAAGATGATGATAAATCTAATGAATTTTCCGTCAAGTTTTTTATATAGAAATATCCAATCTACCGATAAAAGCATGGGGATAATCCATTAGTTTTTCAGCACTTTTTTCTCATGTGTTTGCATGTTACATAATAATAGTATATAATAATATTAAGTAACATGGATTAAGGGGGTAATGTATGGAATATGTTGAAGCGCTAAGAGACATAAAACAAATCAATTCCATGAAAAGATATTTGAAAAAACATTCAGAACGAGACTATGTTCTCTTTGTTTTTGGCATCAATACCGGTTTAAAGATCACGGAAATATTGGATATAAAAGTAGGAGATGTTTTAGAGGAAGACGGGCGCATAAAGGATTTCTATGTGCTTTTTCATAGAGAATCCGGAACCGCTAAGGAAGTGTATTTGAATCAAAAAGTAAAAAAGGCGATTCTGCATTATATTCAATCCAAAGGTTTAAACCGTGAAGATTATTTATTCCAATCCGCTAAAACGAAAAAACCAATCTCGCGTCAACAAGCTTACCGCATTATTCATCGTGCCGCAGAAGCGGTTGGTATACATGGGAAAATTGGAACGAATTCAATGCGGAAAACCTTCGGATTTCACGCCTATAAACGAGGCGTCGCCATTTCTCTTCTTCAGAAATACTTCCATCATTCATCTCCTTCAGAAACACTGAAATATCTTGGAATTTCCAAAGATGAAAACATTAAAACGGAAATTGATGTAAACCTTTAATATCCAACAGCCTTAATCCATTCAAACCATTTATGAAGGAGGAATTTTTTATGAATATTAGAGAAAGCGAACTCCCGGGAATTGGTTATAAATTTGAAATTATTACGAAGAATCAAGATAAACTTGTGATCGTCATCCATGATGATGGCCGCAGGGAAATTTATCATTTTGATCCAGATGATCACGATGAAGTTCTCAGTACAGCCACATTCGATGATGTGGAAGCAAGACAGATTGCAGGGATTTTAGGCGGGATGGCCTATAAACCGAAAGCATTGGAAACCGTTGACTTTGCTTTCGATGATTTAATTATTGAATGGTATCAAGTAGAACCTGGAGCACCGGTTGTTAATAAAACGATTGGTGAAATTGATATAAGAAACAATTTTGGCGTTACGGTCATTGCCATTAAGAAAAAAAAGACAAAGAAAACACACAATCCGGGTTCTGATACGGTGATTGAAGCAGGAGATACATTGGTCATTTCGGGAGAACGAAACCAATTAAAAGAGTTAATTCATCAATTATTGTCAAACAAAGGAAAGGAGTGAGGTTTATCGATGGATCATCTAGTCCTACAAGTTGGTACAGCACTTGTCCTTGTTGCGATTGCAGCTATTACCGCAAATAAGCTTAAGTTTTCCATTATCCCTTTCCTGATTGTACTCGGTATGTTGGTCGGTCCGCATGCTCCAACAATTGGCATTATTGACTTGACTTTTATTGAAAGCAAAGAAATTATCCAATTTTTAGGTCGTATTGGCGTTCTGTTTTTGCTTTTTTATTTAGGCTTGGAATTTTCTGTTGGAAAATTGCTGAAATCAGGCCGCAACATTGTTGTCGGCGGGAGCATCTATGTAACTTTCAATTTTGTTTTAGGCCTTTTATATGGATTTTTAGTCGGGTTACCATGGATGGAGACGCTTATTATTGCCGGACTTGTCAGCGTGTCCTCCAGTGCCATCGTAGCAAAAGTTCTTGTGGATTTAAAGCGAACAGCAAATCCAGAAACAGAGTTAATCCTCGGGATCATCTTATTCGATGACATTTTCCTTGCTTTATTTTTAACGACAATGTCAGGCGTTTTGCTTGCCGGCTCTACTTCTGTCCTCGGTATTATCACCTCTGTTCTGATTTCAGTTGGGTATATGCTGCTGTTTTTTCTCATTGCACGAAAAGGTGCCCCGTTATTAAATAAATGGCTGAATATTAAATCTGACGAAATTTTCATTATTGTTATATTTGCTACATTGTTTTTTGTTGCCGGTTTTTCAGAAACGCTTCATGTTGCTGAGGCGATCGGCGCTCTGTTGTTGGGTCTTGTTTTTTCAGAAACCGACTACCGGGACCGGATCGAACATATGGTGGTTCCTTTTAGAGACTTCTTTGGTGCCATCTTCTTTTTCAGTTTTGGATTAAGTATCGATCCTTCAACATTGGCAGGTGCGTTTTGGCTGGCTTTAGGAGCTGCTGTACTTACAATCGCAGGGAATTTTGCCGCAGGTATGATTTCTGGAAGAAAAGCAGGTTTATCCCATAAGGCATCAACCAATATCGGTTTAACCATTATAGCTCGTGGGGAATTTTCCATCATTGTGGCCAATTTAGGGATTACAGCGGGATTAAACCCCATACTAACTCCTTTTACTGCCCTGTACGTTCTCATTTTAGCGGTAGCCGGACCACTTCTGGCGAAAGAAAGCAAAAAAATTTACAAGTTTTTAAACAAGATTTTCAAATGGAACGACACACCGAATAAGAAAAAAATACAAGTTCCAGGTGAATGAACGGAAACTTTAACCCTAATTTTCCTGTGTCATCGGGAAGTAAGGAAATCCCCTAATGCTTTTCCAAAAATTTAAATATTTGAAAACAATGCTGAATTTGTGAACCCCTGAAAAAATTATGTTTATTTCTTCACACCTTCAGCAGGGGTATTTTGTTTTGTTCGTCACTGCCAACATTTTTAAGATGGCAGTTTTTTTTCTTAGAGTACATAAGACAGGAGAAATAAGTAACGTTCCTTCTAAACCTTTATTATTAAATGGCCAATAATCTCTTATTTCGTAATTCCACTGCAATTGAATGTGATATAGTAATTTTAAGCAACATTTTTTGAAAAATAAAAATATGATCAGCATGGTCGAAAATAAAAAGTAACATTAAAAAGGATTTTCATTAACTTGATGAGGAGGGATAACATTGAATATTGCAATTGTCGGTGCTGGCGCTTTAGGAGTTTATTTCGGCGGAAGACTGGAAGAAAGCGGTCATAAAGTTACGTTTCTTGTTAGAGAAAAAAGAGCGGAACAAATCAAACAATTTGGTTTAAAGATTCATTCCGTTCGAGGTGATTATTCATTTTCGAATGTCAATTTTACGACTGATGCCGCAAACATCAAACAAGCAGATCTCGTCCTTTTGTCTGTCAAAGGGTATCATTTGCAGGGAGCGTTGCCAACATTAGAAAAGCTTACACGAAAAGGAGCGAAAGTGCTGCCGCTTTTAAACGGTGTTGAGCATTACCAAATTTTGCAGAAAGCGTTAGGTGAGGAGACGATATTGGGCGGGCTTGCTTTTATTATCGCAACGCTGGATGAGAAGGGATATGTTTATCATACTAGCAAACAGCATAAACTTGTGTTCGGCCCATTGCAAGAGGAGCAAGAATCATATTGTGAAGAATTGTATGAAGCATTTCGTAAAGCAAACTTTGAAGTGGAAAGATCGGATAAAATTGAGACAGCCATTTGGAATAAATATATGTTCATTACAGCATTTTCTGGTTTGACAACCGCTACCAATTTGCCGATCGGAACGATCCGAAAACACCCTGAAACACTAGAAATCGGCATGAAAATGTTAAGGGAAATGAAAGAATTGGCAAATCTTTATAATGTCCCGTTGACGGAGAAACATTTAGAAAAAAGCATATTGTCCATGAAGCAGCTGCCCGAGGACGGAACATCCTCAATGCATCAAGATAAAAAAAAGGGATTGCCCTTGGAACTTGATCATTTGCAAGGGGCGGCGCTGAGGCTTGCAACGCAAAAAAATGCATCCCTTCCGACGATCGAGACCATCTATCAATTGTTAAAACCTTATGAACGAGGGCTGAACCAATAGCAGGATCATATTAAAAAGAAAATTCAAAAGCGAATAAAGTGTTGATCTGCTGCTCACATTCAGTTAATGATCGAAGGATTTTTAGACATCATGATTGTCACAGTTCCTTCTATTCTTTTGGCAAAAGGTAAGTGAAATGGCGGTTTTGAAACTGCTTTTTTAAAAATTGTCGGCGGAGTTTAAGGGGTTATTCGTTTTCCTTGTAAAATTGCATGTTTGTGCCTGTTTAACAAATACGATCTCATTTTCAATGACACCGCATATGCCGCATTGGACTTTATATGAAGGACCTTGATAGGGAAGATGGAACGGTTCCAAATGTTCGATTTCAAATTGTTGCAAAATTTCTCCTGTTTGCGGATTGAGTTTGACCGGTCTTGCAACCTGTTCAATCAAGTTAAAACGGGATCGATTTGTTTTGCAATTTGGACATAAATATGGCGAATTCATAAAGAACCTCCTCCAATTTTTAGGAATTTGACAGTCTGCCTTTACTGCAATTTATTCTTTATTATGCCATTCATGTTCAAAAATCATTTATGTCGGTTGAAACCTTATGAAAGAACAGGAATCCTTTAAAAGGACTTCCTGTTTTGATTATGGTCAATGTGCACTAGTTTTTGCTTGCAGTTCTATTTTTTTCGTTGTTTTATTAATGATCAAGGTATAAAAATTTTCTTAAAAATAAAGATTTCCCTCCTTCTGCCAAGAATGGCAACTTTTTTCCATGATGATCGCTCCTAACAATTTTCCATCTTTGCAAAAAAATAAAATGGTAAACTTATTCCTTGTGACTGCAGTCCCCGCTGCTAAAATAAAAAAGTTTCACCTCCAAGTTGTGAAAAACAACTCAAAAGTCAAGTTGAATGGTTCGTACAAATTTAATTTAAATATATTTGTTTGATATACTGTGACGCCATTTGCTGTCAAGTGACCAATCAGACTGCTTAATGCAATACTATTGTGACAAAAAAGAATGTAAAGCGATTTGAAGAAAAATAAGGTGCATGAACGTAACCGGGACAAATTTCCATTTTGTTCCTTTAGAATAAAATAAGATGAATGATTCAAGGATGGGGGATAAAATATGACAGAACAAGAAAGAAAACCGCTGGCTTGGCATGAAACTCTTGAACTTCACGAACTGGTTGCATTCCAATCAAATGGGTTAATAAAATTGAAGAAAGCTGTAAAGAAAATCAGCGATTCTGAGCTCCGTGATATTTACAAAAAAACAATTCATGAAATGGAATTAAATGTAAGTGAATTGATTCAGTTTTATTCGTCTGCTTCAGTAAATCAGGGCAGAGAAGGCCTTTCCGGCGATTTAGGTTTTTATTCCGGAGATTTGCTTGGTTTATGCAAAACGCTTGTTCGAAATTATGCCATCGCCATAACGGAAACGGCAACGCCGATGGTAAGGAAAACATTAACAAACCATCTATTAAGAAGCATTAAGTGCCATGAAAGAATTTTCAACTATATGTATAAAAAAGGGTTTTATCCCGCATATGATTTAGTTCAACTACTAAATAACGATCTGAAAAATGCGAAAAAAGCGTTATCAATGGATTGGTATTAGCGAACTATACAATCGGAGGCTGCGCTTGGGAATCTCATTTTGGAAAATCATTGCGGAAAATTGTCAGCGAACATTAAAATAATGACATGTTGTTGACATAACATTTTGAATCTGGTATTTAAAAATTGATGATTAGCACTCTTTTGGATAGAGTGCTAATTTTATGATGCTGGACATGCGTGTATATGAGAAGCATTGCGAAATAAAATTGGAAAGGAGAGGATTTTGTGGAAAAAAGAGAGTTTCAGGCAGAATCGAAAAGATTGCTGGAAATGATGATCAACTCCATTTATACAAAAAAGGAAGTGTTTTTGCGGGAGTTAATTTCGAATGCAAGTGATGCTATTGATAAAATTTATTACAAAGCATTAACCGATGATTCTTTAACTTTTCAGAAAGAACAATACTACATAAAAGTGATCCCGAACAAACAAAAGCGAACGCTGACAATCATTGATACAGGCATTGGCATGACAAAAGAAGAGCTGGAAACAAATCTCGGAACGATTGCCAAAAGCGGTTCGCTAGCTTTTAAAAATGAACATGAAATCAAAGAGGGCTTTGATATTATCGGGCAGTTCGGCGTCGGATTTTATGCGGCATTTATGGTAGCCGATATGGTGACCGTCATAAGCAAGGCTTTGGGAAGCGATCAAGCATACAAATGGGAATCGGAAGGCGCCGATGGTTTCACAATCGAGCCATACGAAAAAGACGAAGTCGGTACAGAGATTATTCTAAAAATAAAAGATAATACCGAAGACGAAAACTATGACGAGTTTTTGGAAGAATATCGCTTAAAAGAAATTATTAAAAAATATTCCGACTTCATCCGCTATCCAATCAAATTGGATGTAACCGTCCGAAAACCGAAAGAAGGAAACGAAACAGAACTTGAGGAGCATGTTGAAGAACAAATCATCAACAGCATGGTGCCGATTTGGCGGAAAAATAAAAATGAATTGACGGATGAAGATTATGAAAACTTTTACAAAGAAAAGCGCTACGGATTTGACAAGCCGCTTAAAACCATTCATATCAGCGTTGACGGCACTGTCAGATATCAAGCTATTTTATATATCCCGGAAAAAATGCCGTTTGATTATTATACAGCGGAATACGAGAAAGGACTTGAGTTATATTCCAACGGCGTTTTGATCATGAATAAATGCGCGGATTTGCTTCCGGATTATTTCAGTTTTGTCAAAGGGATGGTGGATTCGGAAGATTTATCATTAAACATTTCAAGAGAAATGCTCCAGCATGATAAACAATTGAAGGTGATTGCCAAAAACATTCGAAACAAAATTAAGAGAGAACTTGAAAGTTTATTAAAAAATGAACGGGAGAAGTATGAAAAATTTTATGAAGCGTTTGGAAGACAATTAAAGTATGGGATTTACATCGATTTCGGAGCAAATAAAGAAGTATTGCAGGATTTAATTATGTTCTACTCTTCCAAAGAGAAAAAACTGGTCACGTTGGATGAGTATGTTTCCAGAATGCCGGAAGAGCAAAAATATATTTATTATGCAACAGGCGATTCTTATGAGCGTATAGACAAACTGCCGCAAACAGAACTGGTGGCTGAAAAAGGATATGAAATTTTATATTTCACAGATGATATCGATGAATTTGCCATTAAAATGCTGATGACGTATAAAGGGAAAGAATTTAAATCGGTATCAAGTGGCGATTTGGGAATTGATGAGGGGATAAATAAACAGCAAGCGGAAAAAGAAGAGAAAGAAAACAAAGAATTGTTTGATTACATGAAAACCATTTTGGCGGACAAAGTGAAAGATGTGAGGGCTTCCAAACGGCTAAAAACCCACCCAGTTTGTTTATCAACAGAAGGGGAAATCACCATTGAAATGGAAAAGGTTTTAAACTCGATGCCGAACAACCAAAACATCAAAGCTGACAAAGTGCTGGAAATTAATCCGAACCATGAAGTCTTCCAATCTTTAAAAGCTGCTTACGAAAAAGATCAAGAAAAACTGAAGCTATTTACCAATATTTTATACAATCAGGCATTGTTGATCGAAGGCCTGCCAATCAACGACCCGGTTGAATTTACAAACGACATCTGTAAAATAATGGTTCTGTAAAAAGATCGAAGGCTGTCGTCAAAACTCTGTGCATGATGAAGGCTCTCAGGATTGCATGTGGATAATACGTCTGCTTCAGATGTTGGCTCTTTCCTTGAAAAAGGGGAGAGTCTTTTTTTATGGCAAGTGTGGACGATTATACGGAGAATTTTGACGCCGACTGCAAAAGAATGAATCATTTTTTTTCAAATCCAATCATACATAATTTTGTGCAGCAAAATGATGATTGTTTAGGAGGTCTTCAACATGATACAAGAAACTTTTGAAATGAACAGTAAAGATGGGTTGCATGCACCTTATGTTTCTCAATTGGTTCAAGTAGCGTCCCGTTTCAATTCCGATATTTTTCTTACCCACAATGGCCGGACGGTGAATCTGAAATCGATGATTGGCGTTTTGTCCCTTGGCATACCGAAACAGGCTATCATTACGTTGGAAGCTTCAGGCCAAGATGAGAAAGAAGCGATTAATCAAGTATTAGAAACGTTAAAAACGATGTTTAACAAGGAACCGAAATAGCAATAGCAGCAAAATTTTTATTCTTTTGGAGAAACTGAATTAAGTCCTGAATTTTGTCAAAAAAGGAAGGGGTTTGATTTGCCGGGAGTCTAAGCTCGCTGAGCTGGGAGTATAATTTTACACAATAATCTGGACTTGGCCAGAAACTGGTATAAATATATGTTTGCGCGATGTTGACCTTCGAGTTGGCGAAATCCGCTCGGAGGTTTTTTGGTGATCACTTAATTTCATTGAAAACAAACTTTCTTTAATGTGTCGGAAGAATGAAATCGATTTATGATTTTCCATCAGACAGCAATTTTTTACGGGATTTTGAAATCAAGGATTGAAGCGTATGGAAAGATGCAGCTGTTCACAAGTCAAAAAGAGAAAGAATAGGTTAGTTGATGAAAAAATATCAAAGATCAGCCGCGTTGCTTTCTGCTAACAATATCAGATTTTGACCGATTTTTATTGATCTAAAGCAAACTGCATAACTTCCTTTAACTTCCACTAGCATTATTCTATCATTCTCAATATACTTGATAAGAAGGAGGTAGTCCGATCATGTTGTCTATGATTCTAATAATTTCCGTCTTATTGGGCGTCCTTTTGTTCCGTGCCAATAAAAATACAAAAAAAGTGGCGGCCAATACAGTGAAAATTTCTCATTCAAAAATAAATAAAAAGATTTTAAAAATCCTTCATCTGTCTGATTTACACCTTGAAAACATTTCCATCAGTGCAGATGATTTATATAAAATGATTGCACACGAAAAAATTGATCTGATTGCTCTTACGGGAGATTTTCTGGATCGGAAACGAAGCATCCCGAAACTTACGGCATATCTTCAAGTATTGAAAAAAATAAATCCGACATATGGCATTTTTGCTGTGTTTGGAAATCACGATTACATCTTAAAAGGCCAAAATTTTGACACATTGAAAAGAACACTTGAAGAAAATGGCTGTACAACGCTTCAGAATGAACATGTTTCGATAAAGGTTGATGGCAGGAACTTGAATATTATCGGAATTGATGATTATTGCACGAACCGCAGCGATGTGCAAAAGGCGTTTCACGGATTGGAAGAAGGTTACAACTTAGTATTAACCCATGATCCCAATGTTGTTCTTGAGATGAAAAATGTTCCGTTCGATTACCTGTTATCCGGCCATTTTCACGGAGGACAAATTCATTGGCCGAAACCTTATCATCTTGCTGTAAAAGGGAAACTGGCAAAAATGAATATGATTAAAGGACTGCATTTTCTTAATGGAAAGCCGTTTTATATAAGTGAAGGGCTTGGCCAGACAGGCATTAATATCAGAATCGGCAGCCGTCCTGAAATTACCTTTCATGAAATTTTCTGAAAAATTTTTAGAAAGAAGTTCTCCATGGAAATTGCCTCCATCGCTGTTCACCTCTCAATTTAAAAAAATTTGATCGTTCCAACCAAAGATGGATCAACAAAATGGTATTACCGATTATTATAAACGCTTTGAATCAAAGATTCTAACGAAAACGAATGGGATGATAATAAAAACATTTTTTATTTTGAAGGTGGCGTCATATGAGCCATTTTTCTTTTTTTCTTCTAAAAAAACAGAATCTTCAAATGACTTTCTGATAAATGCCTTTGGAAAGCGTTTGCGAATTGTTTAGAAATGTCCTTGAACAGAAAATGCTGTTGTTAAGAAATAGTCAGGGGGGACGGAAAGATGATAGTTTTGCTTGAATTGGATGTAATAGCTGTATTAGGGTAGGTCCTTACTGGGATGAGCAGGAAAAGAAATTATATTGGGTAGATATTGCCGGCAACCAGCTCCATCTCTATGATCCTCGAAATCTTTTTCAGAGCATGTTTGTACCGTTGCGAAACGGCAAACAGGGGAACTTTTGCTTGCGCTTAAGAACGGAATTTATGCTTATTCAATCAATTAACGCTGCTTGCCAAACCTGAAATAAAACCGGAAATTCGGATTAACGACGGCAAGTGTGATCCCCAAGGGAGATTTTGGGTTGGGACGATGAGCATGACGGGAAAGAAGAGCGATGGAGAACTATTTTGCATGCAAGGATGGAACGCTGAAATAAGTACTGGAATGTGTAAGCATTTCCAACGGACTTGCTTGGGATCAAGGGAATAGTAAAATGTATTACATTGATACACCGACACAACAAGTCGTTTCTTTTGATTTTGATTCAAAAACAGGGGAAATCAGCAATCGTTCGGTTGTCTACACTTTCAATCGGCCGACAGGCGGTCCATTCAAAACAGCAATTAGAAGCCTCTCGCAGCGAAAAGATACTTCGGTGGTTTGAGTTTGAATTTAAATGAAAACAACGCTTGGGTCTAAACCTCGAAAACAACTTTCTTGTGTCCACTGTGCTTTTATTCCAGCCAACAGTTGACGAAATGAGCTAGAAAGTTTAAATTGAAAACATATTCCGTTGCATTTTTGCTATTATTATGAAATATTTATTCAGAAAAGGGTCGAAATGAAATGTTTGTAAGAGGAAATTTAGGTTTAGTGAAGAAAATCAATAAAAGAACGGTGTTAAATCTCATTCGCGATCAGAAAATGATTTCTCGAGCTGAAATTGCTAAAGTAGCCGGATTAAACAAAGCAACCGTCTCCGCATTGGTCGATGAACTTATACAGGAAAACTTTGTGTTTGAAAGCGGGATCGGAGCTTCAACCGGCGGCAGAAGACCAACTATGCTCAAATTTAACCATTTGGCCGGTTCGATTGTTGGCGCTGAACTGGGAGTTAATTATATTTACACGGTTTTAACCGATTTGAATGCCAATATTCTTTGGGAGAAGCGAATCGAGCTTGGGGAAGATACGAAACAGGAAGAGATTTTGCAGCAGATGGTGCACATGATTCAAGAAGCGCTGGAAAATGCGCCTGAAACGCCGAACGGAGTCATGGGGATCGGCATCGGGGTTCCAGGCATTGTCAACAGCGAACAAGGAAAAATTTTATTCGCACCGAATCTCCGTTGGGACAACGTCGCTTTCCTTCCATTTTTAAAAGAACATTTGCCAAACTATATGATCACGATTGAAAATGAAGCGAAGCTTGCCGCTCTTGGCGAAAAATGGTTTGGCGCAAGCCGCAGCTTTAGCAATTTAGTCTACATCAGCGCTGGAACTGGCATAGGCGCCGGCATCATTATCAACAATCAGCTATACAGCGGAACGGAAGGTCAGGCGGGAGAAATAGGCCACCATATTATTCAAGCCAACGGGTTAACGTGCAGCTGCGGGAATAACGGGTGCTGGGAAATGTACGCCTCAGAGAAAGCAATAAGAAGAAGGCTCATCGAGATTAATCGCAAGGAGGAAGCGGATGATTTTTCGATTGATCGGCTTTGCTCAATGGCGGAAAGCGGAGATCGCGAAATTGCTGAAATTTTTCAGGAAATCGGAACGTATCTTGGCATCGGGTTGTTAAATGTCGTTCATGCGTATAATCCAGAGGCCATTATCATAGGAAATACGCTTGGAAGAGCAGGGAAATGGCTGCTTCAGCATGCTGAAAAAATTGTGAATGAGAAAAAGCTTACGAAATCAAGCCCGAATCCAGTTGTCGTGAATTCCGAATTAAAAGAAAAAAGCTGTGTTATCGGCGCTGTATCGTCTATTTTAGATAAAATATTGAATCCGGTTGAAATCAACGTCAGCGAAGAGGAAGTGTTTTAGAAAGAATTTGAAAATCCTGCCTGGCTGACAAAATTATTGGAATTAAGTTTTTGAAAGAATATTGAAAAAATTTATAAAAACCCATATAATGATTATAAATTTCTATTATTATTTAATTTGTTTATTAAACAAAGTAAATGGAGGGTTTTTCATGAAAGTATCTTGCCATCTCATTACATGGGGAGAAGATTTATTGAAGGGTTTGGAAGAAGCATCACAGCTTGGGTATCAAGCATGTGAAACATTTACGCACATGGCGCTGCGCTATGAAGATAAGGTGGAAGAGTTTAAAGAGTTGCTGGCAAACAACGGTTTTGTCCTTTCCGCTTTATACGGTGGGGGAAGATTTAGCGACAAAAGCAAACAAAAAGAGGTTATTGAATACAATACACGTGTTGCAAAATTTTTGGCGGCATGCGGCAGCGACCGGATTGTGTTCGGACCTGGAGGACCGAGAACTGAAGGAGGAACAACGTTAGAAGAATTAAAAATTGCAGCGGAAACGATCAATGAAGCGGCAAAAAGATGCAGCGATCTTGGTGTAAAGGCTTGCGTCCATCCCCATTTGTGGACAGAAATTCAAAATGAAAATGAAATCGATACCATTATGGAACTGACAGATCCAAATTATGTGTTTTTTTGCCCGGATACAGCCCATTTAACAAAAGCTGGGATGGATCCTGTTGCAATTATGAGACGTTATCGAGACCGCATCGCTTATTTGCATTTAAAAGATGTAACCTCGGAAGATGAATTGGATGCAGACAAGTTTCCGATTTTAACGGGAAATGAGGCATTGCCGATCTTTTGCGAGCTTGGATTGGGAACGATAAATTTTCAGCCGATCTTCAATTTCCTTGAGGAAATTGGCTACGGAGGGTGGGTAACGGTTGAAATCGATCAATCGACAAGCACTCCGTATCAAAGCTTGCAAATATGCCGTGATTTTGTGGAACAAAAATTCGGTTTGCCGGTTCGCAGCAATTCAGATCGGACTGTTTAAGATGATTCCATGATGATTCGAAAGAAAAATGAAGCACCATCTTTTACGACAGCCGCAGAGATTTTGAGAGGAATGGATTGTTTCTTTCTGAGCAGCGATCCATATAAATATCTGTCTCATTTCAATTTATATTCGGGGAACAAAGAGCGGTCGAAAGGGAAGGAAGCGGAAAGGTGTTTGAAAAAAAGCTCTCGAATCGGCGGTAATGTCTTCTGCAAGAAAAAGGAGCGCCGTTGAAAAACATGAATGAACTTTTTGTAAACGATTACAAAAATTCATTGACAGTATATAATTGTCAAAATATAATTTATTTAAAGATAATTTATTAAACAAACTATACAAAAGGGGGAAATTTTTCATGGTCAAACAGCATCGAATGAAAGTGTTCTTTATAATGCTCTTTTGTTTCTTTCTGCTTGTCGGGGTGGCAGGTTGTAAAGCAAGAGATGCTTCTGGGGGGGAAACAAAAGACGGAAAAGTAAAGCTTACCATTTGGCTATGGCCGGGGATGGGGATTGAAGATCAAATCAAACAGTATGCAAAAGAGAATAATATCGACGTAGATATACAGATTTCCGAGTTTAATGATGTTCATAACAACCTGACAACAGCTTTGGCGGCTGGAAGCGGTGCGCCTGATATTTCCGCTGTTGAAGTAAAAGGGATCGACAAAATGAAAGCGAATCCAGAACATTTCCATAATCTGTATGATTTAGGAGCGAAAGAATTAAAAGGGGATTATTTGGAATGGAAATGGAAACAAGCTGAGACAATAGATGGAAAATATTTGCTCGGACTCCCGACCGATATCGGTCCGCAAGCGATGGCATATCGAGTTGACGTGTTTGAGCAAGCCGGCTTGCCGACGGATCGCGAAGAAGTTTCAAAATTAATTCAAACGTGGGATGACTATATTAAAGTCGGCGAACAGATTAAGGCAAAAACCGGAAAAGCCCTCATCGACTCGCCGAATGCCTTATACAGCGTCATTGAAGGACAATCAGGCGAAAAATATTACGATCAAAAAGGCAATATTATCGTGAAGGAAAATAAGAATATCAAGAGAGCATATGATTATGCGATGAAAATTATTGATAAAGGCCTTGCTACAAAAGTTGACCAATGGTCATCAGAATGGGGCACAGGTATGACTAAGGGCGATTTTGCAACTTTATTGGCGCCTGCTTGGATGATGACTTTTATGAAGGAAAATGCTCCCGATGCAGCAGGCAAATGGGATTTGGCACAAATACCGGAAGGTTCCGGCAATCAAGGGGGATCTTTCTTGACGATTCCAAAACAATCAAAGCATCCGGAAGAAGCTTTTAAATTAATAAAATGGCTGCTGTCGCCTGAACAGCAATTAGTAACGTTTAAAGAGTCCGGCAACTTCCCGTCAACGCCTGGTATTTATGAAAATGAAGATTTCCAAAGTGTGACGAGCGATTACTTTAACGGAGCTCCGACAGCGAAAATTTATGGTGAAGCGGCTAAGCGGGTAAAACCGGTTTTGGAAGGTCCAAAATCGATTCAAATTGAACAAATCATCGGCGATGCCATCAAACGTGTTCGCGATGGCAAGTCCACACCTGAAAAGAGCTGGAATACTGCAATGAAACAACTTGATCGGGAGCTGAGCAGGTAATCGATGATGCGTTAGAGACTGATCCCAATGGTCAGTCTCTAACGGAACAGAAATTCGGGAGGGGAGCAAATTGGAAACAAAGGTAGCTGCCGAAAAAAGGCAAGGAATGTCGACGAAAAAACAGTTAAAACAGAGTGTCAGAGATCATATTTCGGGATATTTGTATATTTCTCCGTATTTCATTTTATATGGGATTTTTGGCTTGTTCCCAATTGTGTACACGGCCTTCATCTCTTTTTATAAATGGGACATATTAGGAACGAAAGAGTTTATTGGATTCCAAAACTATCAATCTTTATTCACAGATCCAACCTTTTGGCAGGCGCTGGGAAATACGTTTAGCATTTGGGTTATTTCGACAATTCCTCAATTATTTTTGGCGCTAATATTAGCGTTTATTTTAAATCAAGCTTTCATCAAAGGAAGGGAATTTTTCCGATTGGCTGTTTTTTTGCCGAATATTACTTCTCTCGTAGCCGTATCGATTATTTTCGGCGCCATTTTCGGAGAGCAATACGGCATTCTCAATTATTTTCTTTCTTTTTTCGGCATTGAACCAATTAATTGGAAAGCATCGTATTTGGGCACTCATTTTGCCATTTCTTCCATGGTCATGTGGAGGTGGACTGGGTATAACGCTGTCATTTATTTGGCTGCTTTGCAAAGTATTCCGAAGGATTTGTATGAAGCGGCAAAGATAGACGGCGCCAATAAAATCCAACAGTTTTTTATGATCACGATTCCAATGATTCGGCCAATGATCATTTTTACCGTTATTCTTTCAACAATCGGAGGCATGCAAATTTTTACGGAGCCTTTAATGTTTTCAGGTGCTGGCGGCGGCGCGTCAAAACAAGGGTTGACGCTGACACTGTATTTGTATGAAGAAGCGTTTGTCCGCAACTCATTTGGCTATGCTTCAGCCATTGCTTGGGTGCTATTCGTCATTATAGTTCTTTTCTCCGTCATAAACCTGTTTATTACAAGACGTATTCAATCTGCATAATAAAGGAAGTGAAAGCGTGAAAGAAGTCGGGGTAAAGTGGTACAGTCCGGGCAGAATCATTGTTTACGCAGTATTGCTGATGATGACCATCTTATCGATTTTTCCGTTTTATTGGATGCTAGTCATTGGTTCACACGATACCTCTGCTGTTAATAAATTCCCGCCAGCCATGCTGCCGGGTACAAAATTTATGGAAAACGTGAACAAAGTGTTTAGCAATATCGATTTTTTTGCAGCTATTGGGAATTCTGTTATCGCATCTACTTGTATTACCTTATCTGTTCTGTTTTTCTGTTCTATAGCTGGTTTTGCCTTTGCGAAATTGCAGTTTAAAGGAAGAAATGTGTTATTCATTTTTATCCTTGCCACCATGATGGTTCCATCTCAATTAGGCTTAATTCCATCCTATATGATTATTAGTAAATTGGGATGGATCAATAGTTTAAACGCTGTAATTGTTCCAGGTTTGGTCAACGCTTTCGGTGTATTTTGGATGAGGCAGTATATTTCAGCGACCATTCCCAATGAGCTGATGGATGCTGGACGAATAGACGGATGCTCGAACTTCCGCTTGTATTGGAATATCACGATTCCATCCATCCGTCCGGCGTTGGCGACATTAGGGCTCATCACCTTTATGAATGTTTGGAATGATTTTCTATGGCCGCTCGTTGTCCTGAAAGACCGAAGCGTACAAACGATTCAAATTGCGCTAAGAACTCTGAACGGAGCCTATTACAAAGATTTTTCCATGATTTTAAACGGTACATTTTTGGCGACATTGCCGCTTCTGATTGTATTCCTCCTATTCAGCAAACATTTTATTGCAGGCTTAACAGAAGGTTCTGTGAAATAAACATAAATTATGGGAGTGATTTCTAATGAAATTGGGAGTATTTACAGTATTGTTTGCTCAAAAGCCATTGGAAGAAGCATTGGATTATATTGCCGAAAACGGGCTGGAAGCAGTGGAAATCGGTACTGGAGGATATCCGGGGAAAGCGCACTGCGATCCTGCCCAATTATTGCAAGACGACGCAAAATTGAAGCAATTGAAACAAGCGGTTGAAAGCCGAGGGTTGGAAATCAGCGCCTTAAGCTGTCATGGAAATCCGCTTCATCCAAACAAAGAAATTGCCTCTCAATTTCATGAGGATTTTCAAAACACAGTGCTTTTAGCGGAAAAGCTTGGGGTTGATACTGTCATCACATTCTCCGGTTGTCCAGGAGAGTCAGAGCATTCCCAAAACCCTGTTTGGGTCACATGCCCGTGGCCGGAAGAGCATTCGGCTGTTTTGAAATGGCAATGGGAAGAAAAAGTCATCCCTTATTGGCAAGAACAAGATAAATTTTTGAAAGAGCATGGCGTGAAAGCAGCGATTGAACCTCATCCAGGTTTTGTCGTTTATAATACAGAAACTTTGCTCCGCCTTCGAAATGAGTGCGGGACAAATATCGGAGTCAATTTTGATCCGAGTCATTTGTTCTGGCAAAATATGGATCCTGTTGCAGGAATTAAAGAATTGGCACAAGCTGGAGCCCTCTATCATTTCCATGCCAAGGATACAGCAATCGATGCACAAAACACGGCGCGAAATGGAGTCCTTGATACAAAAAGCTATCGGGATGAACTGAACCGTTCTTGGATTTTCCGTACGGTCGGCTATGGCCACGGTGAAGAAACTTGGAGAAAAATCATCAGCGCTTTGCAAATGGTCGGATATGACGGTGCCGTCAGCATTGAGCATGAAGACAGTCTCATGTCCGTAGAGGAAGGCTTTCAAAAAGCGGTCGGTTTCTTGAAAAGTCAACTTATTCAAGAGAAAGCTGGTGAAATGTGGTGGGCGTAAAACAAGAAGTTCGCGTTGGATTGATAGGTTATAAGTTTATGGGAAAAGCTCACAGCTTAGCGTATCGAAATGTCCCGTTTTATTTCGATACGGAAGCGATCCCTGTCATGCAAGCAGTAGCAGGCCGCAATGAAGAAGACGTAAAAAAAGCTGCACAAAAAATGGGCTGGGCATCCTACGAGACAGATTGGAACCGTCTTATTGAACGGGATGACATCGATTTAATTGATATTGTGACGCCAAATAACACCCATGCGCAAATGGCCATTGCAGCAGCGGAAGCAGGCAAACACGTCATTTGCGAAAAACCGCTGGCTTTAACGTTGGAAGATGCTTATCAAATGTATGAAGCGGTGCAAAAAAATCAAGTTGTTCATATGATTTGCCACAACTACCGCTTTGCGCCTGCCGTCCAGTTCGCCAAAAAATTAATTGAAGAAGGTAAGCTGGGAAAAATCCGCCATATCAGGGCAACTTATCTTCAAGACTGGATTATCGATCCGGAGTTTCCGTTGACATGGCGTCTGCAAAAGGAGACGACCGGATCAGGTACATTAGGAGACATTGCGGCGCACAGCATTGATTTAGCCCGCTTTTTAGTCGGCGAGCCGAAAGAGCTTGTCGGAATGATGGATACGTTTATTAAAGAACGTCCGCTTGTCGCCGCTGAAGACGGTTTAAGTGCAAAAGCGTCAGGGACAGAGATGGGAGAAGTAACGGTAGATGATTCATGCGCCTTTTTAGTTCACTTTGAAAACGGTGCAACCGGAGTGTTTGAAGCTACAAGATTGGCTGGAGGAAACCGGAACGGCAATCGGTTTGAAATCAATGGCGAAAAAGGCTCGATTCGTTGGGATCTGGAAAATATGAACAATCTTAAAGTTTATTTTGTCGATGATGAAGAAGGATTACAAGGGTTCAGAACGATTAATTGCACGGAAGAACATCATCCTTATGCAGGCCAATATTGGCCGGCTGGGCATATTATCGGATATGAGCACACGTTTATTAATTTGTTCACGCAATTGATGAACGGCATTGCAAAGGGAGAAAGTCCAAAACCTAATTTTGAGGACGGATTGAGAAACCAAGCCGTTCTACATGCTGTCGAGCAGTCAGTTAAAAGAAAGGCTTGGGTTGAAATTGCCGAGTTTCTTCCAAAAGAACTTCAAAATTAATATGGAATGCTAGAGAAAATTACCATTTATTCGCAGGTTTGGATTTCAACATTGAAGGTCAGAAGGCAGATCATTCCTTCTGTCTTCTGGCAGCCATCTATTTTTCAACAAGAACATTACAAAGATTCATTGGAATTAGCTTGCAAAGGGGAGAAGTACATTGAAAACGTTTAAAATCGGTGTGATTGGCTGCGGAAATATTAGTGGCATTTATCTTCAAACATTAATTAAATTTGATGGGTTTGAGGTTGCCGCTGTTTCGGATTTGGATCTGGAAAGAGCGAAGGCAAAAGCTAATGAATATAACATTGCCAAAGCGTGCACTGTTGAGGAACTGCTCTCCGATCCAGAAATAGAATTTGTGATCAATTTAACGATTCCAAAAGCGCATGCGGACGTTTGTTTAGCTGCGTTGGAGGCAGGAAAGCATGTATATGTAGAGAAGCCTTTGTCCATTCATCTTGAAGATGGAAAAAAACTGCTGGAAACAGCGGAGAAAAATGGGCTTCGTGTCGGCTGCGCTCCCGATACTTTTTTAGGAGGAGGCTTGCAAACATGCCGCAAGCTCATTGACGACGGATGGATTGGAGAACCGATCGCAGCAACGGCTTTTATGATCAGCAATGGACCAGAAGGCTGGCATCCAGATCCGGAATTCTTTTATAAAAAAGGAGGCGGTCCGATGTTTGATATGGGGCCGTATTACTTAACAGCATTGGTCAACTTAATCGGGCCGATCAAGAGAGTAGCCGGTTCGGCACGCATTTCCTTCCCGGAAAGAACAATTTTAAGCCAGCCGAAATATAAGCAAAAAATTCAAGTGGAAACGCCGACACATATTGCCGGAATCATTGATTTTGAAAACGGGGCGATTGGAACGATGATTACAACCTTTGACGTCTTTGGCGGATCGCAGCTTCCGCGCATAGAAGTTTATGGATCTGAAGGAACGTTAATTGTGCCAGATCCTAATACATTCGGCGGCCCGATTTACTTGCGGCGTTCCGGAGAGAAAAATTGGACGGAAATTCCTTTAACGCACGGCTTTACGGAAAACAGCCGCGGTTTAGGTGCAGCTGATATGGCTTATGCGATAAGAAATAATCGTTCGCATCGGGCAAACGGAAAATTAGCTTTTCATGTGCTTGAAGCTATGCATGGTTTCCACATTTCTTCAGATGAAGGAAAACATTATGAAATGACAAGCACTTGCGAGCGGCCGGCACCACTGCCAATAGGGATAACAAAAGATTCATTAGAACTGATTAACCGCTAGACTGAAAAATTAATAGAAAGGGGTTTTTCCAATGGGTAAAATAGCTTTGCAGCTTTATTCCGTCAGGGAAGCAGCAGGAAAAAATTTTTTAGAAACCGTTAGAAAAGTAGCAGATATGGGCTACGATGGGATCCAATTTGCTGGATTTTTTGATACGCCTGCAGAAGAATTGAAAAAGGTAATGGATGGAAAAGGAATTACTGCGGCGGGAAGCCATATGGGGATTGATACATTACTCGGCGACAACCTTGAGCAAACACTCGAATATAATCATATCATCGGCAATGATTTCATTATTTGCCCCTACTTGCCGGAAGAATATAGAAAAACAAGCGAGGATTATAATAAAACAGCCGAAATTTTAAATGAAATAGGGCAAAAATGCAAAGAAAATGGATTTACATTTGTTTATCATAATCATGATTTTGAATTTTCGCTTTTTGATGGCGAAACAGGTTTTGAACTGTTATTCGATCATACTGATGCCGATTTGGTAAAAATAGAACTTGATTGTTATTGGGCTGCTTTTGCAGGATTTGAACCGAGAAACATTATTGAGAAATATGGAGAAAGGGTTGTTTCTCTTCATATTAAAGATGTGAAAAATGTTAACGGCGTAAAAAGAAGCATTGAAATTGGATCAGGAGAACTCGATATCAAAAGTTTATTAAACACGGGAGATCAATTCGGCGTAAGGTGGTATGTCGTTGAACAGGAGCACTTTGACGGCGATCCGATGGAAAGTTCACGGATTAATATTCAAAACTTGCAATCTATCCTTGCAAAATAGGATCTTATGAAAACATGGGCTGCATGCCCATGTTTCGCTCTATCCCGTTATTTCTTTCGGGTATAGATTTTAGGGGAAAGTCGATTCATTCTTTAATGTAAACGATTACAACGGGAAACAGACAAACAAAACGCCTTTAAAAAATTCAATCTTGATCATTTTCTCATCGTAGCAGTTTGAAAAAAAAGCTTGTTTTCAAAGGAAATGTCGGGAATCTGTATGGCTAGGATGTGTTGGTATGGGGCTTCATGGGGCACAGTCAAATCAAGAAGGAGTAGGTTTTTCTGCGATACTGCGTTTTTTCATTCCGCTTGCACTGTCCGCAAGCTTAGTCACGGTCTCTCATGTTATTATTCATAGCACGTTGGCCAGAGCTTTTAATCCAGCGGTGGTGATTGCCAGCTATTCAATCGCCATGAATATATTCGGAATTATGGAGCGAATAGCTGTTATGCTTCGCCCGACTTCGGCCGCATTAGTGAAAGATAAAATTTCGTTTCGGCAAATGTTGATGGTTTCGGTTTTTGTACTGGCAGCGATTTTTCTCGTGAGCATAGCTGTTGCTTTTAGTCCTATGGGAATATGGATATTTTCCAGTCTGTTTCATGTAAAAGGTGAAGTGCTCCATGCGGCGGTCGAAACGTATCAAGTTCTTCTGTTTGTCACGATTTTTTCGGGTGCGAGATGTTTATTCCAAGGAATGATCATTTCTCAGTTCAGGACGAAGTGGCTGACAATCGGAATGGTCATTCGTTTGCTGTTTATGGGAGGAGTTGCCGTGGTTGTGATCCAAAACAAAATGGTGAGTCATGGAAAGGTTGGCGCCTGCATCTTTTTGATTGGAATGGCGATAGAAGCTCTGGTAAGTTTTTTGGAAGGGATGCATGTTGTAAAAGAACTTCCCGAAAAGACGGGAAACTCAATAGACAAGAAAACGCAAATTTTTCAATTTTACTGGCCTCTTCTTGTGGCCTCGCTTGTTGCCGTGACGATTGGTCCGGCCATTAATATTATGCTGGGGTGGAGCAGGCAAGCGGAAATTGCCATTGCTTCATACGCCATCGCCTTCTCGGTTACCCAGTTATTTTTGAGTTTTACATCATATATTCATCAAGTTGTTTTAAATTTTTATGAAAAAGATTTTCAGCTTGTCATTCGGTTTATGCTGTTGTTTAGCCTTCTACCGGCCATGATGCTTGGAATCATCGCCTATTCTTCTTTGGGCGTTTGGCTTCTAGAAAATTTAATGGGGGTGACCGGACAGCTTCTGAATGAAAGTTTGAAAGCGTTGAAATTTTTTGTTTGGATGGCGCTTTTTTTTCCGTGGCTTGATTTTGTGAATGGTCTTTTAATGGTGAAGAAGCAAACACGCATTATGTCTTTTTCCCAATTTGGAAATGTAGCGTCAACGATTGCGTTGCTTTTTCTGCTGAATTCATTGTTTCCTAATGAAGGAGGAATGATTGGCTCCTTCTCGCAATCAGTTGGAGTATTTGTAGAGCTTTCGATTGTCGCCATTTATGTATATTTTACGTCTTATAGACAACAGGGAATGATGAAGAAATTTACCGAGAAAAGTTTGCACTTTCGCTAAAACATTTATGGGGGATGGGAAGATGAAGAAAGCACTTCAAGCACCGAAAATTCAAATTGGAGTATGTTACTATCCGGAGCATTGGCCGGAAGAAATGTGGGAAGACGATTTTAAAAGAATGCGCGAATTGGGTTTTTCCATTGTAAGGATGGCGGAATTTGCGTGGTCGATTTTTGAGCCGGAAGAAGGGAGTTTTTCGTTTGCTTTTTTTGATCGTGTTCTTGATTTCGCCCATAAGCATGGTTTGAAGGTTGTCCTTGGAACGCCAACCGCCACCCCTCCGGCTTGGTTGACGCACAAATACCCGGAAGTGTTGAATGTTTCGCAGGATGGAGTGCAATTCCAACATGGACAAAGGCGGCATTATAACTACAATGCTCCCATTTACCGGGAATTGTCAGCCAGAATTGTCCGGCAAATGGCTGAGCATTATCAAAATCATCCGGCAGTCATCGGTTGGCAAATTGATAACGAGTTAAATTGCGAAGTGAATGTATTTTACTCGGAAGCTGACCATAAAGCGTTTCGGGCTTGGCTGCAAAATAAATATGGGACGTTGGAACAGCTGAATAAAGCGTGGGGGACGGTCTTTTGGAGCCAAACCTACACGGATTGGGAACAAGTCCATTTAACAAGGCCGACGGTGAGCGATTCTCCAAATCCTCATCAGGCTTTGGATGAAAAACGCTTTTTCTCAGACAGCGCTATTTCTTTCGCAGCGATGCAAGCCGAGATTTTAAGAAAAATTGTTTCTCATCACTGGGTGACAACCAATGGGATTTTCGGGCATTTAGACTATCATAAGCTGACAGACGGGCACCTTGATTTTATTGCCTACGATTCCTATCCTAACTTCAGCACCATTTATCCGGATAAAGGGGAGAAACCCCTTCTTGATAGGAAATGGAGCTGGAATTTAAGCAATGTGAGAAGCATTTCCCCAACGTTTGCCGTGTTTGAACAACAATCAGGCCCGGGAGGATGGGTGAACAGAATGGAGCAGCCTTCTCCCAAACCGGGGCAGATGAGGTTGTGGAGCTATCAATCAATCGCTCATGGAGCAGATATGGTGCTCTATTTCCGTTGGAGAACAGCAACGGTGGGAACCGAAATTTATTGGCATGGCATCAATGATTATCACAACCGTTCTAATCGCCGCATAGAAGAAGTTAGAAAAATAGGAAACGAGATTCATAACATTGGCGGGAAAATCGCAGGATCCCGATTTAAGGCGGAAGCGGCTATTTTAAAAGATTATGATAATGAGTGGGACGGAGAGTTGGATCATTGGCACGGGCCGTTTGAACAAGAAAGCATTTCAGCATGGGTGAAAGCATTTCAATATAACCATATTCCTGTGGATGCTTTTTATGTGCAGCCGACGACAACTGTTGAAGAACTGCTGAAATATAAGCTGTTGATTTATCCTCATCCAACGATTTTGACAGAAAAAACGGCTGAACTGCTAAAAGAGTATGTCCAACAAGGAGGCAAGCTTGTTTTCGGGGCTCGTACAGGTTATAAAAACAAAGATGGACACTGTTATATGTTACCGATGCCTGGCCATGTCCTTGACCTTTGCGGCATATCTGTAGAAGATTTTACATTTGTTGGGCCTCTTCAAGAAGCGCCTGCGGTCATCATGGCGGATGAAGAAAAAACAGAGTTTGCGGCAGTTCGATTTAATGAAGTCTTGAAGCTGGAAAGCGATCAAGCAGCAGTTTTGGCTGTATATAAAACCAGCTATTTTGCTGAAAAACCAGCGCTCGTCAAACATCCATACGGAAATGGCTGTACGTATTATTACGGCGGAGTTTTCACATTGCCAATTGCAGAAAGGCTCATCAAGGAAATCGGCCTGGCACAGCCAATCGGGTGGGTGGCATTGCCGGAACAGGTGGAATTGGCCGTTCGCGAACAGATAAACGGAAGACAATATATTTTTCTCCTGAACTACTCCGACACTAATCAAGAAATTCAAATAAATGGAGAAAGAAAAGAACTTCTGACAGGAAAAAAACTAAAAGGAAAGATAACCATGGAACCGTTTGGCGTGTTTATTTTCGAAAGCGATAGGGCTTAAGAAAAATTGAATCGAATGCATTCGAACCGAAACGGAAAGGAAAAAAGGAAAAGTACAAAAAATTTTATCGAAGGGGGATGCACGTGAAAAGAAAGCTGCGATGGGGAGTTTTAGGATGTGCCAATATCGCAATCAAATCTGTCATACCAGCTATTCAATCCTCACGGACGAGCGAATTGATTGCGATCGCAAGCCGCAATATCGAAAAAGCCAAAAAAACCGCAGATGAAACCGGGATTGAGAGAGCATATGGAAGCTATGAGGAACTGCTTGAAGACAGGGATGTAGATGCTGTTTATATTCCATTGCCCAATCATCTGCATATGGAGTGGACGGTGAAAGCAGCCCAAGCGGGAAAACACATTTTATGTGAAAAACCGCTTGCTTTGAACCAAGAACAGGCGGAAAGGATGATTCATGCATGCAACAAAGAGGGAGTACAGTTAGCGGAAGCTTTTATGTATCGCCATCATCCGCGCTATAAAAGGATTAAAGAAATTTTGGAATCCGCTGAAATCGGAGAGATTCGCGGGCTGCACGGCACTTTCACTTTTAATAATGCCCAAGATAAAAATAATATTCGCTATCATGCTGAATGGGGAGGCGGCTCCATCTATGATGTCGGATGCTATCCGATAAACGCTGCGCGGTATTTGTTGGGGAGGGAACCGAAAGCAGTAACTGTCCAAGCATTTTTCTCTCCCGAACATGACAATGTTGATATGATGGCAACAGGTCTCATCGAATTTCCTAACCACATCGGATTGACCTTTATGTGCGGAATGTGGGCTGATTTTCAAAATACATTCCAAATCTTAGGAACAGAAGGAAAAATAGAGATTCCGAGCGCTTTTCTTGTTCATTCTGCTGAACAAGCGCATTTTACGGTTACGGTCAAAGGGGAAACAAGAACGGAAAAAAGCCCGGAAATCAATCACTACACAGCCCAAGTAGATGAATTTGCCGAAAGTATCCTAAATGGCATACCGCTTCGTTTTCCGGTTGAAGACGCTATTTTGAACATGAAAGTCATCGACGGGTGTTTAAAATCTGCACGAGAGAGAAGGAGAGTTGTGCTGAATTAGCATTCTTTTGGGAATCGTCAAAAGCTCTATTAATGGGGGAGGGGGAGAGGGATGAAAAAAATAAAAATTGCAGGGCTGAACAAGCTTTGCTCCCAAATCACGATCGGTTCGGTGATGTTTACACCTGAAAACATGAAACTGACAAACGATCTCTTGGATGCCTTTGTGGAAGCGGGAGGAAATACGATCGATACAGCCCACGTTTATAATCAAGGCGCCAGTGAAAAAGCGATTGGCCTATGGCTGAAAGAAAGAGGAAATCGCAACGACATTGTTATTTTGGATAAAGGCGCCCACCATGACAGCAAAGGCCCGCGCGTTGCTCCTGAACATATTAAACGTGATCTTTATGAAAGCTTGGAACGTTTGCAGGTTGATTATATTGACATTTATATGCTTCATCGCGATGATCCGAACATACCGGTTAATGTAATCGTTGACGCTTTGAATGAACATAAACGGGAGGGGCTTATTGGCGTATTGGGCGTATCCAATTGGACAATCAGCCGAATGGAAGAAGCAAACAAATATGCTGCCGAAAACGGGCTGGCAGGCTTTGTTGTCAATAGTCCGAATTTAAGTCTGGCAAAGCCGAACGAACCAAGATGGCCGGGATGCGTTTCGGCAGATGAAGAAAGCCTGCAATGGCATGAGAAGCATCAATTTCCACTGTTCTCATGGTCATCGCAAGCGGGAGGTTTTTTCTCAGGCCGATATTCCCCTGAACAAACGGATGATCCCGAGATGGTTCGGGTTTATTATCATGAGGATAATTGGGAGCGATACCGCAGAGCAGTGCAGCTGGCAAATGAAAAAAGGGTGGAGCCTATTCAAATTGCGCTTGCATATGTTTTGAATCAGCCTTTCCCGACAAGTGCTATCATCGGTCCAATGTCGAAGGAGGAGCTGCACTCAAGTTTAAAAGCATTCAACATCAAGTTAACCCCCGATGAAATAAAATGGCTGGACTTGCGAAAGTCGTGATCGGCGCATTCTTATTTAAAGGAATGAAGGTATTTGACAACATTATAACATCGATAGGCTGTTTAAGTGTCCGGCTTCAGTTGTAGAAAGCAGGCATGGGTTTTGCAGAATCGCCCTTGACAAACAGCCGAAAAAGTTTTCAGCGAAGGGAGTGGAATGTTGATGGATTTTAAAGTGATCATTGCCGGTTGCGGAGGCATGTCAAAAATTTGGCTGGAGTATGCCCTGAGCCGGCCGGATGTCCATATCGCTGCACTGGTCGATATTTCAATTCATAATGCCGAGAGATTAGCAGAGGAATATCAATTGAAATGCAGAATATATGAAGATATGAAACAGGCAATCAAGGAAACGGGGGCAAATCTTGTGTTTGATGTGACCGTTCCTAAAAGCCATAAAGATATTACCGTACAGGCGTTGGAAATGGGATGCCATGTATTTGGCGAAAAGCCGATGGGAGCATCGCTGGAAGAGGCGAAAGAAATGCTGCAAACAGCCCAAAAAACCGGCAGAACGTTTGCTGTTATGCAGAACCGCAGATACAACAAGCAAATCCGGGCGCTGAAAAGTTTGATCACATCAGGGGTCATTGGAAAGCCGGGTTATATTTGTGCAGATTTTTTTCTCGGGCCTCATTTCGGCGGTTTTAGAGAAAAAATGGAAAGCCCGCTTATATTAGATATGGCGATTCACACGTTTGATCAAGCCCGTTTTTTAATCGGCAGGAATCCTGTTTCGGTTTATTGTGATGAATTTAATCCATCATGGTCATGGTATGAAGGAAATGCTGCCGCTGTTTGTATTTTTCGATTTGATGACGGAACGGTTTTTTGTTACCGAGGTGCATGGTGTGCGGAAGGAAGCCCTACTTCATGGGAATCGTCATGGCGGATTGTCGGAAGCAAAGGAACCGCCATTTGGGACGGAACGAATGCCCCTTTTGCCGAAGTGGTTGAAAACCGTGATCAGAAACAATTTATAAGGGATGCTGCGAAAGTGTATCCTTCATCCGAATGGCGAGGACGGGAAGGTCATATCGGCTGCCTGGATGAAATGTTTTCAGCTTTAAAAGAAGGGAGAAAACCTGAAACGGATTGTTCAGATAATATTAAAAGTGTAGCAATGGTATATAGTGCCATAGAAAGCGCCAAGTTAGGCAAACAAGTAACCATTTCATATTGAGGAGGAAGGGCATGGAATAAACTGCTTTAGGAAGAACGGGTTTGAAAGTGAGCAGATTATGCTTGGGAACAATGAATTTTGGCGTAGACACCGAAGAAAGAGAAGCATTTAAAATTATGGACATGGCAGTAGATGCCGGAATTAATTTTTTCGATACAGCCAACGTTTATGGCTGGGGCGAAAATGCCGGAAGAACGGAGGAGATGATCGGGCGCTGGTTTGCTCAAGGAGGCGGACGGAGAGAACGAGTTGTCTTGGCAACGAAAGTATACGAGGAGATGCATAACCCTCTTGAAGGTCCAAACAACACTCCAGGGTTGTCCGCCTATAAAATCCGCAGACATTTGGAAGACTCGCTTAAAAGTCTGAAAACAGACCATATTGAGCTTTACCAGATGCATCATGTTGACTGGAATGTGACATGGGATGAAATTTGGTGAGCATTTAAGGGAAAGTCGGTTATATTGGGGCGAGCAATTTCCCGGGAAATGATGGAGGCGCAAAAAGAAGCTCAATCGCGCCATTTTCTCGGATTGGTTTCAGAAAAGCACAAATAAAAATTTAAATTGACGGCTCCCTGAACTGGAAGTGCTTCCAGCAGCACAGTATTTGGGAATCGGTGTAATTCCATGGAGTCCTCTTGATGGCGGTTTGCTGGGCGGCAATCCTTTAAAGAAACTCCCGGGAACAAGAAGCGGGAGAGATGCAGAACGAATCGAAAAACATCGCAAGCAATTGGAACAGTTTTCGGCTTTGTGCAAGGAAATTGGCGAAAGAGAAGATGCGGTTGCCCTAGCATGGCTGCTTGCGAATCCTGCAGTGACAGCGCCGATTATCGGCTGCCGCACCGCAGAGCAGTTTGAAAAATCGTTGCGGGTCGTTGAGATTAAGCTGGATGAAGAAGTCATGAAAAAGTTGGATGAAATTTTCCCTGATCCCGGAGGACGCGCGCCAGAAGCATATGCATGGTAAATGGCCACTTGATTTTTTATCTAATATAGAATGAAGTTTTGCTTTTAAGTGTTTTCCGTGTTTCAGGGGGAGGCAGGGGAAGCATTTTCTCCCTCCAACATTTTAAAAATTATCAGGCTAACAGGAGAATGAGTATGAATTGGAAAACAATTTTAGCCTTAGCAATCCCTTCTATAGCATCCTTTGCCGCAGCGACTGTAACTGGAACGATTAATCTGATCATGGTTGGCAAATTAGGTGCGCTGGCGATTGCGATTGTCGGAGTAACAAATATCATTATGTATAATATTTGGGCGTTATTTTCTGGCATCGGCCACACGATCAATTATCTCGTTGCCCAAAACTATGGATCGAGTACGATGAAGATAGGAGTGGAACGGGCTTACGTCGGTCTATATTTGTCGATTGCTGCCGGCGTCATGATCTTTTTAACCGGCATCTTCTTTTCCGATGATTTGCTTGCGTTAATGGGCGTTTCGCCTGAGTTTATCCGTCAAGGTTCCGGCTATTTGACGCTTCGTTTTTTTGCCGTGATTTTCTCTATTTTTGTTTTCGTTTTCCACGGCTTTTTTCGAGGCATTGGCGATACGAAAACCCCGATGGTGACTTCCATTATCGGCAATGTGCTTATGATCTTCTTTACTTATACGTTGACATATGGCCAATTAGGATTTCCGAAATACGGCCTTATCGGCGCCGGATTTGCCGTTTTGCTCGGTGAAGCTGTCGTTGCTCTTCTTTCCGCTATTGTTTTTTTTGTTTTGCTCCATAAAAAATACGAAACGCGCAGGAAAGTACGTTTTAAGCGCTCGGAAACTAAATTGATTTTGTCGGAAAGCTCCAAACTCGGTGCTGAAGAATTTTCCAAAAGTATTGCCATGTTTGTTTATACTGTTTTTGTTGCTCGATTGGGGACAGAAGCGCTTGCGGCGAATGAAATTGCCTTAAGTGTGATGAGCTTTGGTTTTATGCCAGCATTTGCTTTTGGTTCAACAGCCACCATCCTTGTCGGCCAATATATCGGCAGGGGTGAACCTATTGTTGCGAGACAAATGGGGACGGAAACGGCGGTGATTGGCAGCATTTTTATTTTCCTGCTTGGAATCGTCGAGTTTATTTTTGCCAAGCCGATTATTAGCATGTACACCGATGAGGCGGAGGTCATCCAATTGGCGGTGACTTTAATTAAAATATCTGCATTTTTGCAGTTGTTTGATGCCATGTTTAATTTCTATGCAGGCGGCTTGAGAGGAATCGGCGATACAACCTTTCTTTTGAAAATTTCCGTGCTTTTAGGATGGTTTTTCTTTATTCCGCTTGCCTATTTGCTCATTTTTACGTTTTCTTTCAACAGCATCGGTGCATGGCTTTCATTATACACGTTTACCATGGTGCTAGGGACAGGTGTCATGATTCGATATTACCGCACCGATTGGCTGAGTATTAAAATGAAGTCGACAGATGAGAAAGAGACTTCTGTTTATGAAGTTTAAAGTTGTTCCTTTGGCAGGGAGGAAGCCACTCCCTGCTTCGTTTCTGTACAAACCAACCTGTGGAGATGCTGCTCATCTCAGACGTTAAAATATCCTATTCAATGGGAATGCGAAAAGCAATTTGAATTCCTCTTATTGACAGCCAATCCCACAGAAAAAAAGTCCGCATAATTCGATGAAACCACGCAAAAACCATGAAGAAATTCGCTTAACATTCCCCAATTTTCTTCATGAAAGACAGCATATAGTTCCAAATCCCATTAACAAATCAGAATGCTTTACAGAAAAATTAATTGTTGCCTGCCGCAAATCTCATTTGTATGATACTAATAAAAAAGCAGCGCTGTTTTTTTGGGTGAGGAAAATAATGGAGATGGAGATTGGCATAAACAATTTTTTCACAAATTTACTTTTTAATCTCCTGCAGCATTACTTCAAAAGGAATTAGCTGAAGATTTAACGAAGGATGCATTTATTAAGCTTTGAAAACAATGCACTGTTTTCTCGACATTCCTCTGTCAAAAAGCGCAGCACTTTGCTATCGCAAAAAATCGATTGAAGAAATATTACCGTTCCAAGAGAAATATAACATTTTGGTTTTACAAAAATTTTTGGATTGTGTTTGCCATTTCCTTTATATCGCTGTTTGTTTGGGCAATTGGAAGCGATTCGACCGAACAAAAGGGAACTTGGTTGTCGGCTATTCCTGTCGTTCTCTTAGGCGTCCTTTTCATTATCTGCCTGCATTTTTGGATGCATTATTGCGTGGCTCGTGTCTAAAACAAAGGAGGAGTTGTAGAATGAAAACATTCAAAATTGTGTTTGTGGCGCTCATCGTTTTTCTTACAGTAGGAATCTTGCTATTATACAATGCATTTAACGGCAATCCTGTCAGCCATTATTTAGCGGAAAAAGCATTGAACAGATATTTGCAAGCCAACTATCCGGATCGAGAATTCCGGATTGATCGATCGTTTTATAACTTTAAAATATCCGGGTATGATTTTGATGTTACGGAAATTGGTTCCAATAGAGCCAATCCTTATGAAGTGCACGTACAAGGGTTTATTAAGCCAAAGGTGAAATATGATGAAATCTATTATGAAACATTGGATGAACCCCTCATGGAAAAAATCAGCCAGGAAGCGGAACAAGAAATATTGCAGTTGTTGAAACAGAAAATTCATACGATCAAAAATGTGGATATATCGTTAGAAATCCAAAAAGGGAACCTTCCGCCTGATGCTTCTTGGAGCAAAGAACTTCAGTTAAAAAAACCAATTGACATTTTCGTCCAGATCGATGCGAACAACGAAACATTGGAAGGAGTTTACACAAAAGCAAAAGAAATGCAAGCGTTGCTGAACGAACAAAACTACGATTATCGCAATGTCACTATCAATGCAATGAGAGACTTTGATGGAAATCCGACAGGTTTAAAAGACGGCCAAGGATATGTTAAGTATGCAATCAGTTTTATAAAACACACACCCATTAAGAAAAAAGATGTGACGGAGTTCGAAGATGGAAACAGGTAAATGGTGGAATAGCTTCGTCTTATAAAGCTAAACGGCTCAACTGAAGCGTGTTTGCCCCAAATGATGTTTCAGTGGATGATCCTTTTCCGTAACAACATCATGTTTCATGAATGAGAGCTCATTTTCGCAAAAAATACTAAAAGTTTTTGAATATTATGTGGATTTTAAATTTTAAAATGAGAAAAGCAAGATTTGATGATATAATCCAAAATAGGAAGGAAAGTTTCCTAATAACGTTTTGGAGGGGTTGTGAATGGCAAGAATCATAAATTCACCAGCAAAATACATACAAGGGAAAGGAGAACTTCAAAATCTCAGCCGACACATCAGCAGTTTGGGGGATTCATTTTTAATCATCGCTGATGAATTTGTATTAGGGTTAACCCGTGAAACCATTGAACAAAGTTTTTCCAGCCAAGAAGGCGCATTAACTTTTGAACAATTTCGAGGTGAATGTTCGAAGCAAGAAGTCAATCGTCTTCAAACGATTGCTCAAGAAAATGATATTCAAGTGATTGTCGGAATCGGCGGCGGAAAAACACTTGATACTGCCAAAGCGGTTGCTTACTATTGCAAACTTCCTGTCGTGATCGTTCCAACCATTGCTTCGACAGATGCTCCTTGCAGCGCTTTATCTGTTCTTTACACAGAAGAAGGAGTATTTGATGAATATTTGATTTTGCCGAAAAACCCCGATATTGTTTTAGTAGACACCCAAATCGTTGCGAATGCACCGGCAAGACTGCTGGCAGCTGGTATCGGCGATGCCCTTGCAACATACGTAGAAGCAAGAGCTTGTTATGAAGCAAATGCCATTCCGATGGCAGGAGGCACCATTACAAAAGCTGCTATATCTCTTGCCGAGCTTTGTCAAAAAACTTTATTTGAAGATGGCGTTAAAGCTTTCCTTGCTGTAAAACAAAACCTTGTCACCAAAGCGGTGGAAAATATTATTGAAGCCAACACATATTTGAGCGGCGTCGGTTTTGAAAGCGGCGGACTCGCAGCAGCTCATGCGATTCACAATGGATTTACGGTCATTGATGATCCGCATCATCTTTACCATGGTGAAAAAGTAGCTTTCGGCACTATTGCGCAACTCGTGTTAGAAAATCGCAGCCTAGATGAAATTCAGAAATATGCAGCACTCTGTGCAGAGCTGGAATTGCCTATTACACTTGAAGACATGGGAATCACCGAGGAAATAGAATCTAAAATACAAAAAGTTGCTGAAGCTTCTTGCCAAGAGGGAGAAACAATTCACAATATGCCGTTTCCGGTTACTCCTGATGACGTATATGCGGCAATACTTGCAGCAGATGCAATTGGAAAAACATTTAAATAAAGCTTTCTCCTCGGAGCTGTCTGAAAAGCCAATTTTAGTGTCACATGTTTCCAAATAAAAGACCAAAGAATGTTGATTTAACAGCATTCTTTGGTCTTACTTTGTTTCATGATTGGGTTGAAAAACCATTTTTCGGACAATCCCTTTTCTTTTTGCCTCTATGTAAATGACTGTTCAATTTGTTGCCAACAATTTTTTTGTAAGCAGTCATTTTTTCCCTTGTTTGCGTATAAATATATAACCGTGAACATAAAAAAACACCCGGCGCAGAGGACGACCGGGTGAAAAGCTGTGGAAAAACAAGTTTGCTAGCCGACGAGGACAACGATCAGAGCAAGGAACGTGATGATGAAAAACAGAAAGGCGTAAAAAACAAAATATATTCTGCCCATAATCCATTCACCCCCTTTGTACCTTTATATTTTCGAAAGAGGAATTTTATGTCATTTTTTTGAAAAATGAAGATTTTTTTGTGAAATGAAAAATAGGTACAATTTGACAAATGGGCGTTTCGAAGAGCGGCTGAAGCTATCTTACAAATTTGTAAGGCAGCTTCTTTTTTTTGTAAGCGTCTCGTCATGCAGTCTTGGCGAGCAAAGAAATACAATAAAGACAAAGGAGAGGTAAAACAGGAGGAACAGTGACAATAATAGAAATTTTGCATGTGAAAAATTTATGGAAAGTTTACGGCACCGGAGAGAACAAGGTAGAAGCATTGAAAAAGATTCATTTTTCTGTTCAAAAAGGGGAATTCGTCTCCATCGTCGGTGCATCAGGTTCTGGAAAAAGCACGCTTCTTCATTTGATCGGCGGGCTGGATGAACCGACAAGCGGAGAAGTGATCATCGATGGAGAAAGCATTTTCGAATACAACGAAGAAAAACTGGCCATTTTCCAGCGCAGAAAAAAATCTCATTCCTATTTTAACAGTAGCGTTTTGCCAGCACTTTTAGATTATGAAGAAATTGGTCAAACGTATTTAAACGAGATTATCGGCATTTTTGGGCTTTCCGATCGTAGAGAACATTTGCCTTCGCAGCAATCAGGAGGACAACAGCAGCGGGTTGCGATCGGACTGGCTCTGTTTTATAAACCGACAATTATATTGGCGGATGAGCCGACAGGGAACCTCGACAGCAAAAACTCTAAGGAAGTAGTGAAGTTGTTAAAGCTGACGGCGAGAAAGTACCACAAAACATTAATCTTAATTACCATGATATTCATATTGCTGAAATGGTTGAGAGGATTATAACGATTCAAAGCATTAATCAATATTATCAAAAACGGAATTGAACATACTCCAGCAGGAGGAATCATCAAGATTGAAGTCAACCAAAACCCGATTTATTCAACTGTTAGGATTGAAGATACGGGCGAAGGAATAAGTGAAGAAGATTTGCCTCATATTTTTAGAAGGTTTTATAAAGCAAAAACATCGAAAAAAACTGATTCTGTCGGTATTGGTTTGGCGCTGGCTAATCTATCATTGAATTGCATAACGGCTTGATTGAAGTAAAAAGCGAGCTTGGAAACGGGACAATTTTTTGAAAGTCTGTTTTTAATATATTAATAAAAAGACTGGAATCGATAAGAACGGTCTGAGACGCAATTCGCAAAAAGAAAAGATTCATTTGTTCGTTTGCTCGTTTGCTGTTGGTTATGATAGGGTATGTTATATAGGAAAAGAATCATGTTTACCTCAAGACAAGAACTTTCTTTGATATTTTCCGTCATTATGCCTGAAGACGTAAGTTACATGATGCTTGAGATGAAAGAAAATTTTTTGGAGGAATCCATATGATGCCAAAAACGATCGAAGAATTGAATCAAATACGAGATGAATGCCGGAAAATGGTGAAAAGACGCTCATCTTATTCAGCGGTTGCGGCTGTCGTGCCGATACCCGGCATTGATGTCACGGTCGATGCCGCACTAGTGAAAGACATGCTGAATGACATTAATCGCAAATTCGGTTTATCGAAAGAACAGGTCGACCAATTGGATTCAAAATCGAAGGAACTTGTCATGATTCTTGCCACTTCTCTTGGAAATGAACTGGTCGGCAAAGCAATCGGCAAAAAAATTGTGTTGAACATCGTCAAAAAAGCAGCTTCCCGCTTTGCTGCAAAGCAGACGAGTAAGTGGATTCCGCTTGTTGGGCTTGGTGTATCAGCCGGCATCAGCTATGCCGCAATGAAATATTTGGGAAATAAACATATTGATGATTGCTACCAGTTGGTAAAGCGTTATTTGGAGCAAACATCTGATCAATAATGAAAATGACGGCCTGCTTTTGACAGACAAGAATTTTTTGCGGAATAACGGGCAGTTAATTACTTATCGAGGTGAAGGCAAAGTTGAAAAATGAATATTCGTTCAAGGTTGCGTGGGGTGATACCGATGCAGCAGGGATTGTCTTTTATCCGAATTTTTACCGTTGGATGGATCAAGCAGCGCATGAACTTTTTAGTGTTGCAGGTCTTTCGATGGCGAAACTGCAAAAAGAAGAACATATTGTTCTCCCATTGTTGGAAGCTTTTTGCCAATTCAAAGCTCCGCTTACATATGATGAGCAAGTCATTGTCCGATCGGAAATTTTGGAAGTGAAACAAAAAGTGGTGAAAATCAGCCACAAATTTTACAAACAGGAAACCATTGCAGCTGAAGGATATGAAGTAAGAGCATGGGTATCGGTTGAGGAAACTCCGCCGAGGGCAATAGTTGTCCCGGAGCATATGAAACGTATTTTGCTTTCGAATTAAATTAAAAAAAAGCATTGCCCTCCTATCCGGGGCAGGCAAAATTTGTCCAGCGGATAAGAAGGCCGTTTTGCCAATGTTTTTTCTATTCTGCCTATTTGTCCAAATGGTGAATCAAAAATTGGATATCGATCGATAAGTCATTTTTGATTGAATGATCGATTTTTCTATTTTCTTTTTCAAGCCATTCGATTGTTTTATACAAATGATGTTTCGCTTGATCCGTTCTCCCGTTTAGTTTATGTTGTTCAGCTTGTTTTAAATGGTTGAACAGCCGCATGTAAACAGGATGCGGTATTTGATTGGTATTTTTTAATTTAGACAAATATTCTTTCAAAGAAGCAAACGTTACGACAACTTTGACTTCGACGGGTTCTGAAATCAGCTGCCGGCCGTTATCGACAACGATTGCCCGGACTTCAACAGAACCTGGATTTAGTGCAATCAAGCGGTTTCCTTCAAGCTTTGCCACTTCTTCATCTGATATCGATAAAACGGCGTTAACAGGAAATTCTTTTCCACGATTTGTTATCGCTTTTACTGAATAAGCGGCAGGAATACCTCTAGTTAATTCGGTAGGAGCTATTGTTAAATAAATTTTTTGAATGGTTTCCGGTTTTTCCTTTAATGCAAAAAAGGAAAAATCATCAAAATACGTTGAAGTTAAAGCATAAGAGGTGCTTAAAGCAAACAAACGGGCAAATGCCGCATATTCAGGTGCTGTTATTTTTTGTTCAACATACTGCCATTTTTGTTCACTTGCGTTTTTCACTTGGATCGTTTCTTCTGCCAGTTGGTTGCCATCTTTATCATAGATGCGGACAAGCAATGATGGCGTACCTGATTCGATAAACATGTGCACGCTGCTTTTATATATACCGTTCGGCTGAACAGGAATCGGGTCGCTATATATGGCCACTGATTGATTTCTGGATGCATCGTCGATTTTTAAGCTGGATTGTCCGGAATGGGCTTTTTCGTTCGTGACGGAATATGTGTAGCCTACACCGGTTTGAAACATGGAAGTCCAACCTATACGGCCATTTTCGAAACTGGCGTTCGTTACGGGGATTTGCCCCCATTCAAATTTTTCTTTTTCAAATACAGAAATTTTGGCTAAAACGGTTCGATTATTGTATTTGGAAAAATAAATGTTGCCATCCTTCCCAAGGGTGAAGGAGACGGTATTGACAATAAATTGATACTTGAGCGTTTCCGGGTCGATGACATATAATTGATTGCCGATATTGGCGTAAAGCAACCCTGATTTGGACCACTCAAGATGAATGGAATTCCAAGCACCAATTAACGGGTATTTTACCACTTCAACACTTTTTACAACTTCTAATGTATCAGGATGCAAGGCAAAAACGACTCCTTTAGAAGCTCCCCATATATACCCATCCTTTGGGCCGACAACTAAATCGCCGATATGCTCCGGCTTCTCAAGCCCATCGATTGTTAAAGACGTTTCTTTCATCTTTTTCTCAAGAACAGGATCCCAAACAAAAATTTTAGCTTCTTCAGCAGTAGGTTGGCTTCCTAAACCGCCGTAAATCGTTGTCGATCCATATACTTTTCCGTCCTTATAGGCTAATCCGATAATACTTTGATTTTCTACAATATTCCGGTAGACTTTATGTGATTGCCCGTCAAAAACTGTAAGAGCTCCTCCTAATTTTCCGTATGTGGCAATACTTCCGATGAATAATTTACCGCCGCCATCTGTTATGGTGTGCAGCCGGTCTTGTTCATTCCCTATGGCAAACAATTTTGAAACTGCTCCGCTCGGTTCAACATTTGGATCAAGAGATTGAACACTTCCGTCAGGGTATACGCCGAAATAGATATGATTGTTCCAATGATGGATAGAATCGGCTTGTCCAAGAACAAAAGATTGGCTGCTGTTTGTTTGAGGATTGTAAACCGCACCTGTTGTACCAGTCATCCCGCTAATATAAATCTTATCCTCTGAATAGGCATATATTTTGTTTATTACATTGGCCGATGGCGGAATAACGGATGGATATTGAACGAATGTTTCCGTTTCAATATTGAAAAAATTCACTTTTCCATCAATGGAGATCGTAACAAGGCTTTTTCCGGGAAGTCTTGAATCATTTTCGATCTCCACCCAATCCGCTCCGCGCAAGCTGCTTTTGTATGGAATGGATGTTTCTCCGATTTGCAGCGTCGATAAATCGATATATTTTAGTTTTTCATCAGCAATAAAAAATACTTTATTGTTCAATGAATCCGCGACATGAAGTCCATTCACGTTTTCCATTTTGACGTCGAGCCATTTTTGCTCCTGCAAATCGTATATATACATCGTTTTGGAGGCGGAATATCTGGCAAATAAATATTGCTCATCGACGATATCAAGGTCATAGACAAATCCTGTTTCATTCAATGGTTGTGAAATATCTTCCTTTTCCCCGGTTTCAACATTTAGTTTGATAATTTTTTTGTCGGCGGTTCCCGCATATATATAACCTTGATGATAATCCATGGATCTGACGTATTCCTGATTTTTTACTCCAATCATTTTTCCGTAGTCGCGCAATTCGCCTGTTTTTGAATGATATTGAAATACTTTTCCGTTCGGGTAAGTTCCGACATAAGCGTTGCTTTCTTCATCTACTGCCAAAGCCCATAATGAAGATTCAGGAATGGAAGCCAACACTTTTACATCTTTTGTTTCCGGCGAATACCTCCATAGATTTTTTCCGGCAGCAATATATACCGTTCCGTTTGGCGCCACTTCATGCTGCCAAGAATCGGCAGCTCCTTCAAGAGGGAAAGAGTGAAGCAATTTATTTTCGTCTAAATCAATCACATAAAACATTGCCGGAACACCTTTGGAGGTCGTATACAGCACGTCATGATTATGCTCTTTTCCTACAGCGCCATCATATATGGTCGCAGCGCTATTTAGCGGTTTTGTTAATTCAACCGCATTTGCATATTCAGGGAACGGATCGCTGCTGGCTGCAATCCGTTCGGGCACAAACGAAAGCAGGAAAATGATGAGGATTACGTTCATAAATAGATAAGATTTTTTCAAACCTGGCAATCCAGCCTCCTCCTTTCCAAGGAAAAATTAAACGAATATAGGGAAATAATTCTGTGCAATATTGCCAAGCCAATCTTTTACAAACAGCGATGCATTTGTTTTCAACACTTGCGCTTCCCAACTGTCCGGTTCAAAACAAAACAGTCGCCCTAAACTGGTGCCGTAAAACGTTCCCTCACCTTGATCATAATGTAAAAAAGCTTCCAGCCAATAGTGGCTGAATTGATCCCATTGGTAAGGGAAATGCCATAGTGTTGTTTCAGAACTGATCGGCTTCCCAAAATTTTTCACCGAATCATTTGATGGGATCATAATGAAACCAATTAGCGCCAGCGGCAATATAAACGCTGCCGTTTTTAGCAACCGTTGTTGTTTTCCATCCCTCCTTGCGAAAATTCTAGTTTACATCTGGTTCATAAAAAATCATACAATAAAGCTGTTAAAAATAAAATATAATTTTCTGAAAGTTTATAAAAATAAGAAAAAATTCTGATTCACTTCCGTTTTTTAGGTTTAAAGACTTATTTGGGGATTACGAAAAAAGATTGTTACAGGACAAAATCCGCAAAAAAGCAGCGTCCATAGGAATGGAATTTGAAAAAATAAAAAAATTCAGAATAATAATTGACAAGTGATCGGTGGTTGCTCTATATTTAATTTGTGAACCAGATATGAACTAGTTTTGAGGGATGGGGGGAGAAGTAGAATGAAAAAGAAGAGGTTTTGGGTGGTTTTTTTGGGGTGCTTCGTGTTTCTTTCAATCCTAACGGCCTGTTCCGGCAATAACCAATCTTCCGGTGATGCAGGCAATGATAAAAAAATGAAAGGGGAATTAACTGTTTGGATTCATCCGTTTGTAGGCAGCGAATTGAAAGACAAACAAACAGAAGTTTTCAACAATATGGTAAAAACGTTTCATGAAAAATATCCTGATGTGAAAGTCAAATTTGAAGAAATTCCTTGGGCCAATCGTGAACAAAGAATTTTAACAGCGTTAGCTGCAAATGAAGGACCGGACGTTTTTTATATTATTCCAGATATGATGGCGCAATTTGCAGAGGAAGGTGTATTGACACCTATTACCGATTTATTGGGTGATGATTGGGATAAGGAAGATTTTACACCATCAGCATTAGAATCGGTTACGTATAAGGATGAAATTTACGGATTGCCGATTTTGCGCGAGGTGCAAACCTATTTTTATAATACAAAATTATTAAAAGAAATCGGCGGCGATCCGAAACATTTGCCTGCGACTTGGGAGGAATTTAATGAATTAGCAAAAAAGGCAGCAGATAAAGGATATTATGCAAGAAGCTTTGAAGGAGGAAATACTCCAAACGCCACGCTTTATCCGCTAATTTGGCAAGCTGGCGGTGACGTTATCGATCAAAACGGTAAAGTTGTCATTAACCAGCCGGAAGGTGTGAAAGCACTGGAATTAATCCATGATTGGTATAAAAATGGCTATATTCCGAAAGACTCGGTTAACTCGCTGGATCATTTTACACTGTTTGTTGAGAATAAATTGTTAGCTGCCTGGGGTACTAGTTTAACAATCAGTACTTTAAAAGAACGCGGCTTTGAAGATTTTGTCATCGGCCCGCCATTGAAAGATCAGGAAATGGCCACGTTTGGAACAACCGGAATGTTTGTTGTTGCATCTAACAGTGACAATAAAGAAGCGGCAGCACAATTTATTAAAGTGATGACAAGCACCGAACATCAAAAAGCATTTAATCAATTAACAAAATATATACCAGCAAGAAATTCTGCGGTTACCATTTATGACAACGATCCACTAATGAAGCAATTGACAGAATATGCCCAGTATGCAAAACCAGGCGTTGTTCATCCTGTTGCCCGCACGATTATCCCAAAAATTCAAGCTGAAATACAAGCAATGTTAGAAGGAAAGAAAACTCCGCAGCAAGCAGCAGATGATATGGCTAAAGCAGTGAAGGAAGAAATCGAAAAAGCAGGGCTTTAAACGCAATGAGGGGATTTTTCACTCCCCTTTTTCATCATTGGGAAATCCGGTAAAAAAGGAAGGAGATATCATGCCGCAAACACAAGCTGTTTCACCGGCAAAACGATTTCATTGGCGAAAACATTGGAGTCGTTATGGAATTGTTTATATTTTTTTAATCCCTGTTCTGATTCATTTTATCATTTTTCAGGTATACCCAATCGCCTTTAGTTTTTATTTAACATTTACGAACTGGCCGGTCATTGGCGAGCCGAAATTTATCGGTTTGAAAAACTGGATGCAGTTTTTTTCGGATAAATTGGCATGGAAATCAATATGGAATACGGTGGTGTTCTCTGTTTACTATATATTGCCGACCATGGCTCTCGGTTTAATTCTTGCCCTTTTAATTGACACGAGAAAAAGAGGCAGCGGATTTTTTAAGGGTGTGTATTTTTTGCCTGTTGTCACATCATTTGTAGTGATTTCTGGAATTTGGGCGTGGATTTTTAAAGGAACGGATGATGGATTTGTCAACTCATTCTTAGGATTATTAGGCATTGAACCGCAGCTGTTTCTTTCCGATTCAAGACAAGCGTTAATGGTGCTGGCTGGTTTAAGCATTTTTAAAGTCTGCGGCAGTACAATGATTTACTATTATGCGGGTTTGCAATCCGTTCCTTCTGAATATTACGAAGCTGCTAGGATGGATGGGGCGAACGGCTGGAAAATCTTTTGGAAAATAACATTTCCTTTATTATTGCCCATTCATTTTTATGTTGCCATTATTACAACGATTGGGTCTTTTCAAATTTTTGACTCCGCCTTCTTATTAACTTCAGGAGGACCGGATTTTTCAACAACCACTATTGTTTATTACTTGTATCAAGAAGGATTTACGGCGCTTCGGCTCGGATATGCCAGCGTGCTTGCCTATATACTGTTCTTTATGATATTTGTCATCTCCATTGCTCAAAAAAAATATTTGGGTGATGAAGTGACCTATAAGTAATTGATAAAAGGCTCAGAATCCCCTGCCAATCACGATCGTGCAAATAAACACGGCATAATTTCAGCAGCAACCAATGAAGGCTTGCAGGAATCAAGGGCAGCGTGATACACCTATTCATTGGAGGAGGGGAATCGTTTGAAATCAAACAAAAATTGGGTGTATATATTTTTCATCATTTTTGCTTTCTTGTTTTTAAGCCCGTTTATCATTATGCTCATCGGATCCATGGTAGAAATGCGGACGGCCATTGGCAACCCTTATGCGTGGATTTTGATAGAGGAACTGACGTTTGCCAACTTCCAATACATTTTGACGAATGGAAATTTTGTCAGATGGATCATGAATTCTTTTATCATTACGATCATTCCTGTTTTTACGCAAATGTTTTTCGCAGCGGTTCTTGGCTATATTTTTGCTAAAAAGAATTTTTTCGGCCGGGAAGTCATTTTCTGGATCATGATGGCTGTTGTCATGGTGCCGAGTCAATTGTTAATTATTCCAAGATACATTATGTTTAAAGAATTTGGCTGGATCAATACATACTTGCCATTCATCGTGCCAGAAATTTGGGGGATTATGGGAGTGTTCTTTGTAAAGCAATTTATGACGACTTTGCCCAAAGATCTAGAGGAAGCAGCTTATATGGACGGAGCAAATGATTTTACCGTCTTTTTTCGAATTTTGCTTCCGTTGTCAAAACCGGTCATAGCAACCGTCGGAACATTTGCCTTTATCAGCAACTGGAATGACTTATTAACGCCGTTAATTTTTACAACAAGTGAAGAAATGTATCCGTTGACAGTCGGTTTGGCTTCCATGTTAACGAAAGAAGGAAATTTTGGTGTTGAAATGGCAGGTTCTGTCATTTCCTTCATTCCGACTTTCTTAGTCTTTTTGTTCTTCCAAAAATATTTTGTCAGAGGTATTGCTTTAGGCGGTCTAAAATAATTGCCGGATATCCTGAAAATATGCAGCCGGAACATCCATTGCAGAAAGGAAATCGGATTATGTCAGAAAAAAAGAGCAGGGAAGAATTTCAAGCTAAATTAGACCATATGGTTTCAACGTTAAGAAATCAAATCTTGAATGAAGAGATTTTCGTGGGAGACTATCTCCCGTCTGAACAAAGCTTAGCCGAAAAATTTGACCTTAGTAAAAATTCTGTCAGAAAAGGTTTAGAAACTCTTGTGTCAGAGGGATTAATCGTAAAAAAATCGCGCATTGGAAATTTGGTGGTGTCTAATAAACCGTATGATCAAATGATTTTGCGGGTAGGATACTATCCGTCTCTTTTAAAAGAGGCGAAGTTTTTAGAAATCGTGCAACATTTTGAACGTGAAAATCCCAATATTAAAGTACAGACGATTGCCTTGCCATATGATCAATATCAAAGAACGGTTCTTGATTTTTTTAACAGTGATATGATTGATGTCGTTTCGATTAACTATAATGATTTTTGCACATTTTCAGCACCTGGGGACATTTTTGCCCATATTGACAGCGATGACTCAATCTATCCATTTTTGGAAAAGCCTTTTCGGACGAATGATGGAAACCACGTCTTTGTCAGACCGTTTGTTTTTTCGCCGATTATCCTTTGTTATAATCCGAAGCACTTTGAAAAAAACAATCTACCTTTGCCTGACAGCAGCTGGAGGTGGGAAGATGCTTTAAAAGTAGCGCTGCAATTATCGACGGAAGCAGGGGCTGACCGCCATTGCGGCATATATTTGCACCCGCTTTCTTTAAATCGCTGGCCATTGTTTCTTTTGCAAAATCATATTTATTTTCAGCGGAACATCAATGGTTTTGTTTCATTTGATGAAGAGCGCCTATTGGAAAGCATTCATACGATTAGAGAAATGTTTGATAAACAAGGAATTTTGCAAACTTTTTTATCGGATAGCGACCAAGATGCGGAAAAACTATTTATTCAAGAAAAAGTGTCTATGATTGTTTCCTCTTATTTTAGTTTAAATGTATTTAAAGAACAGAATCTTGATTATGATATTGCGCCTTTGCCGTATCTCTCAAGCGCCATGACGTTATTGTTAATTATAGGTTTTGCTATTAATAAGCATTCAACGAAAATTCATGCTGCGAAAAAGTTTGTTGATTTTATCAGTTCCGATTCTGTACAAGGGATGATTCGTAAGCATACATTAAGTATTCCCAGTGTGAAAAAGGAAGCTGAAAAAATGGGAGATGAAAAGATTTATAAACCGTCAAGATTTCATTTATTTAGAGAAATTATCCCGACTTACCGGTTATTTTCCGATATTGGTGTTACGTTTCAAGAATTAAGTGAGATTCAACATGAAATGCGCCTGTATTTGTCGGGATTGCTGACTGAAAAATTGTTTGTCCAGAGGATCCGCACACTTCTTACAAAGGACAACATAGAAAAGAAAGGAGCTCAATAAATTGAAAACGGTTGTTGCAAAAGATAAAGCGGTTTATTTAGAAGAAAGTGAAATTCCAAAAATAAAAGACCAATATATTCTCATTAAAACCAAATATTCCGTCATCAGCCCCGGTACTGAAATTTCTTTAATTGAAGCCAGTGAAGGGCGAACCATTTCATTGGGGTATAGTGCGGTGGGAGTAGCTGTTGAAGTGGGGGATGGTGTCAAAACGATTTCGAAGGGGGATTTGGTTGCTTGCTATGGATCCCCTTATGTCAAACACGCCCAATATTTGCTTGTTCCGAAAACATTATGCTGCAAAGTCCCAAGCCACGTAGAACCAAAAGCGGCTGCCCTGGGCGGTTTAGGGGCAATTTCTATTCATGCATTGCGCATAGGACAGCTGCAATTTGGCGAATGGGCGGTCGTTGTCGGGCTGGGAATTCTTGGACAATTAATTGCTCAAATTGCTCATGCCTCCCTTTATCGTGTAATAGTTCATGATGTATCCGAAGCAAGGGCGAGCAGTTTTGAAAATCTTACAGGCATACCGTCATTATTAACTTTGCAAGACGTTGAACAAACCATTGAAACATGCACGAATCATTATGGGGTTGATGCTGTGTTTTTATGCGCGAGCGGAAAAAAATCAGATTTAACCCATAAAAGTTTGGGCTGGATTCGCGACCAAGGAAAAGTTGTAATTGTAGGCGATCTTGAAACGAATTTCCCGCGGGCGGACATGTTTGCTAAAGAGGCGAAAATTTTGATTTCACGGGCTGGCGGCCCCGGGAGATATGATCCGATTTTTGAGAAAAATGCCGTCGATTATCCTTATGGTTTTGTTCGTTGGACAGAAGGAAGAAATTTGGAAGAATTTATCCGGATTGTTTCTGAGAAACGCATTAATGTTTCGCCATATTTACAAGAAATTGTCGAGCTTGACGAAGTGGAAAAGGCTTATAAAGAGCTGATCAATAAACAAAGCCCTGTATTAACAAAAGTTATCAAGTATCCTGAGGAATAGAAATCAACAGCCGAAGGAAACATTTCATCCTTCAACCGTTATGGAAGATAAACGTGTAAAAGGTTTGTATCAGCTAAAGAAATTGATAATTCTAGATTAAATAGAAATTAATGTTTGATAAAATGAAGGAGTGTGGATCTTGAAAACATTAGAACAATTGGAAAAAATAATGACAACTCCATCTGACAGATTAGTGGAAGATATCAAAAAAATTGATGGGGATATCATGATATTAGGAGCAGGCGGAAAAATGGGGCCAAGTTTGGCGAAATTGGCCAAAAATGCAGTTGTTGCGGCTCAGTTGAATAAAAGGGTGATTGCCGTATCCCGTTTTTCTGCCAATGAGCTGCGAGATGAACTGGAAGCACAAGGCATTGACACCATTGCTGCCGATTTGTTGGACGAAGGCAATTTAGACAAACTTCCGAATGTAAAAAATATAATTTATATGGTTGGCATGAAATTCGGTACAGTCGGTCATGCACACTATACTTGGGTAATGAATAGCTATTTGCCTGGAACGGTTGTTCAAAAATTTCCTAATTCCCGTTTTGTTGTTTTTTCAACTGGCAATATATATCCGCTTACTCCTGTCAAGCTTGGTGGTTCGATTGAAACGGATCCAGCTGCTCCCATCGGAGAATATGCCCAAACTTGCTTAGGCAGGGAAAGAATTTTTCAACATTATTCCATCAAAAACGGGACACCGGTTTTAATTTTCCGTTTAAACTATGCGATTGATATGCGTTATGGGGTGTTGTTAGACATCGCAAAATCGGTCTATCAGGAAAAACCGATCGATTTAAAGATGGGGAATGTCAATGTGATTTGGCAAGGGGATGCAAATGAATATGCACTTCGATCTTTACTGCATTGCGCAAGTCCCGCCAATATTTTAAATGTTACGGGGCCTGAACTTCTGTCTGTCCGCAGAGTGGCCGAAGCATTTGGGGATCGGCTGAAGAAACAGCCGATATTTGTCCATGAAGAAGAAGATACAGCATTATTAAATAATGCTGGCAAATGTTTTCGCTTATTTGGTTATCCATCGGTGACTTTATATCAAATGATTGATTGGATCAGCGACTGGGTGAAAGGAAACGGAGTAACCATCGCCAAGCCTACACATTTCCAGCAAAGGGAAGGTGCGTTTTAATGTCCTTTCTATTATCCTCAGAATTATTCCGGCATCTGCAAGAAGGGACAGTCATTCCTGCACACCCTCTCGCATTAAAGGAAACAAAAGATCTAGATGAAACATATCAAAAATTGCTGACAAACTATTATATAGAAGCAGGAGCGGGAGGCATTGCCGTCGGGGTTCATACGACACAATTTGAAATAAGAGATCCTGAATATCATTTATATGAAAAGGTTCTGTCCCTGGCAGCGGAAACCATCTCGGAAGCCGATATAAAGCGCCCTTTTTTGAAAATAGCTGGTATATGCGGTGAAACGGCACAAGCCATGGAAGAAGCAGCATTGGCAAGAGATTTGGGCTACCATCTTGGATTAGTGAGCTTGGGAGGCCTCAATCATTACAGCGAGAAGCAGCTTGTTCACCATTTACAAGAAATAGCAACAGTCATTCCGATTTTCGGATTTTATTTGCAGCCTGCTGTCGGAGGAAGGTCATTAAGCTTTCAATTTTGGCGGGAAGCAGCAGAAATTGAATCGTTATATGCCATAAAAATTGCTCCATTTAATCGTTATCAAACACTTGATGTTGTGCGAGCTGTATGCGAATCAAGGAGAAGAAATGAAATCGCTTTGTATACGGGAAATGACGATCATCTGCTAATGGATTTGCTTTCAACATATCGGTTTAAGGTCAATGATGATATCGTTGAAAAAAGAATTGTCGGCGGTCTTTTGGGCCATTGGGCATTCTGGACATCAAAAGCAGTGGAAATTTTTGAGGAAATAAAAAAAGTGCGCATGAATGATTGCGTTCCCGTACAATATTTCAAACTAGCAAATGAAATCACTGATGCCAATGCGGCCATTTTCGATGCGAAAAACAATTTTTCCGGTTGTATTTCAGGCATTCATGAAGTGCTAAAGAGGCAAGGATTATTAAAATACAATATTTGCTTAAACGAAAACGAGACATTATCTGAAGGCCAGCTGGAAGAAATAGACCGCATTTATCAAGCATATCCTCACTTAAATGATGATGATTTTGTTCAACAATTCTTGCAAAAAGATCAAATAAAATAAAAGAATTTGGACGATCTATTTATGAACATAGGATCGTGCGGATTCATAGCGAGGATAACGGCCGATTAGAAATCTTCTGCTCAATTTCGCTTTGCAAACGATAACATTATTGCATTTTAAAAAGATGGTCTAAATAATGAAAAGTTGAAAATCTCGGTTAGCTTAGACAGTCCATTTTCTTTATGAAGGAATGACAGTAATTGATAAGTTTAAAGCATTTGTTTTTCCGCCAATCATGGAATGCTGTTTTAGCAGAAAGGTACAAAACCGATTACAGCTTTTTCTTTTAAGAAATGAATTACCTGAAAAAAGCAAATGGATCGAAACAATCCATACTGTTCAAAGAAAGATTATATGTTATACTATCTTTATCAAAATAGTTTTGAATGTTTTGATAAATGATGTTGTTTCTGTTCAGGATTTAGTACATAAGGGGGAAATAGCGAATGTCAAACGAAAAAAAATTTCAGCCGGAAACTTTGGCCGTTCACGCCGGTCAGGTTCCAGATCCGACGACCCTAGCAAGGGCGGTGCCAATTTATCAGACGACATCTTATGTTTTTGAAGACAGCCAACACGGAGCCGATCTGTTCGGTTTAAAGAAAGAAGGAAATATTTATACAAGAATTATGAATCCAACGAGCGACGTCTTCGAGAAGCGGATTGCGGCGCTTGAAGGCGGAATTGGTGCGCTTGCGCTGGCATCCGGACAGGCAGCTATTTTTTATTCCATCATCAATATAGCATCAAGCGGAGACGAAATCGTTTCCTCCTCCACTCTCTATGGCGGAACGTACAATATGTTTGCGCATACATTGCCGAAACTTGGCATTACTGTTAAATTTGTCGATGCTTCAGATCCAAAAAACTTTGAAGCAGCTATTACGGACAAAACAAAAGCGCTTTATGCGGAATCCATCGGAAATCCGAAAATGGATGTGCTAGATATCGAGGCGGTCGCTTCCATCGCACATCAACATTCCATTCCACTTATTGTCGATAATACGATTCCTAGCCCGTACTTGCTGCGTCCGATTGAATTCGGAGCCGATATCGTCGTTCATTCCGCAACAAAATTTATCGGCGGACATGGAAATTCCATCGGCGGCGTGATTGTTGACAGCGGAAAATTTGACTGGAAGGCAAGTGGCAAATTCCCTGGATTCACAGAACCAGATCCCAGCTACCATGGGTTGGTTTATGCGGATGATATAGGAGAAGCGGCTTACATTACTAAAGCGCGCATTCAACTTTTAAGGGATTTGGGGGCAACGCTTTCGCCTTTCAATTCGTTCCTGTTTTTGCAAGGTCTTGAAACATTGCATTTGCGCATGGAGCGCCATAGCGAAAACGCGCTGAAAGTGGCTGAATTTTTACAAGATCATGAAGCGGTGGAATTGGTCAGCTATCCGGGATTGGAAAGCCACCCTTCGCACGAACTTGCCAAAAAATACATGCCGAAAGGGCAAGGGGCAATTTTGACATTTGAAATAAAAGGCGGCGTTGAAGCAGGCCGAAAATTAATCGATTCTGTTCAATTATTCTCCAATCTTGCCAACATTGGCGATTCCAAATCGTTAATTATTCATCCTGCCAGTACAACACATCAACAATTAACGAGCGAAGAACAGCTTGCAGCCGGCGTAACGCCAGGACTTGTCCGTTTATCAGTAGGCACGGAGGCGATTGAAGACATCATCGGAGATTTAAAACAAGCGATTGAAGCAAGCCAGCGCCGCTGATCTTTTTAAGAAGGGGATGTCCGAAAAGTCAGGATAATTGACTTTTTGGCTCCCTTTTATTTTGTCAAAAAAGTGCACAAAAAAAATCGCCCTTTCTAAATAAAATACAAAAAAGACATTAAAAATACTAAAACTGAACCTATTGTGAAGATGGTGATTGTTTTATTTGCCCGAATGGAAGGAGAGTAACATTTAAAAAATACCAGAACAAAAAGAATCCGACCGGCTATGAGCAAAGTTTTGTTATGATCCTGAACGCAGAAAATTTTCATAACAAATTTGCAACGTACAAAGATTTTTTCTCGAAAAACGTTGCGCAGCGCACAATTTTTTTATGTCCAACCATTGTAGGTATTTCCCTTCACAAATTCCGCAAACTTTCTAGGACGTTCTGCCTAAAATAAGAGGAGGGACATTCTGAAAGGTTCTCTTTTTTATTGCGGAAATATGGATTGAAACTTAAAAAATTACAAAAGAGAGGATATTTTTGGAGAAAAATTGGCTGAAAAGCCCCGCTTCGAATTTTCTAAAGCGGGGTGGGAATCAAAAAATTGTTCTGTAAAATTTTTTAAACATAGTGACTGCTGTTTCAATAGTCAAACGAGAGAGATATAGGCATGGTTTTGTTCGCTTTACCATTTAGGGTCTGTCGGCGATGGACAGTGGTTGTTTAAAATTTTTGCTTGAAAATGGATCAAGTAACCGCTGAAATGGCATGTTGTTCCGTCAACTAGTGAAGGGCATGTTTGACAAATGCTGATTCTGTTCTGATACATGTCGTCAGCGGCAATCATTGTTTCTTCAATGTTTGCTTCTTTCAACAGTTCACCTACGATGTCATCAGTAATGACCACATTTTCCATGCATCTTCGGCAACCATTTTTCATAGGTCATCTCTTCCATTTATTGACAAGACTGCTACGGACATAGGAGGCATTTTAACCGTCAAATAGTTTTCATTCCACGCAAAATCATGAAAGCTGTCTGGCTTTACATTTTCCGGGTGATCAAAGGTGTTATGGGCATTTTTTTCGTTTGCTGTCAAAATTGTACCTTTAATTTGTCCTTCATATTGGATGGACATTCCTCTTACATCGATCGTTAATTCAATCGTGTCTTGCAAATCGATATTGCAAAGATTGATATGAATTCGGTTTTCTTGATCTTTGGAGGCAGAAACACTGATTTTGGGCAATGTTTCTTCATTCCACTGATATTGTTCAACATGGCTTTCAACTGAAAGCCGTTTGGCATCGTGATTGACTTTGAACATGTCAAACACATGATAGGTTGGGGTTAAGATCATTTTTTCGCCTTTTGTTAAAATCATTGCTTGCAAGACATTGACCATTTGCGCAATATTGGCCATATGAACGCGGTCCGAATGCTTGTGGAAAATGTTAAAATGAATGGCAGCCACCAGTGCTTCGCGTATAGTATTTTGCTGATACAAAAATCCTGGATTCGTACCCGGTTCCGGATCAAACCACGTCCCCCACTCGTCAATGATTAATCCCACTCGTTTTTCAGGGTCATATTGATCCATGATATGGCTGTGGCGAGTGATGAGTTCATCCATATAGAAAGCTTTTTTCATTGTGATGAACCATTCATCTTCGTTAAAGACCGTTGCGGATCCTTTGCCTTTCCAAAAATCACCGGGAATCGTGTAATAGTGAAGGCTAAGCCCATCCATAAATCTGGAAGCATTTCTCATCAGCACTTCGGTCCAATCGTAATCATCGACATTTGCGCCTCCAGCAATCTTGTATATTTTTTGATCGCCGTATTGACGGACGAACGTTTGGTAGCGGCGGTAAAGATCTGCATAATATTCAGGCCTCATATTGCCGCCGCATCCCCAATTTTCATTGCCGACACCAAAATATTTCAACCGCCAAGGTTTTTCGCGCCCGTTTTCTTTGCGCAAGTTAGCCATTGGCGATTCACCGTCAAAAGTCATGTATTCAATCCATTCGGACATCTCTTGAACAGTGCCGCTGCCGACATTTCCGCAAATATAGGGTTCACATTCGAGCATTTCGCAAAGCATCATAAACTCATGGGTGCCGAAGTGATTGTTTTCAACAACGCCGCCCCAATGAGTGTTAATCATTTTTTTCCTTTTTTCACGGGGACCGATTCCGTCTTTCCAATGATATTCATCGGCAAAACATCCTCCAGGCCATCGAAGAACAGGTACTTTAATTTTTTTCAAAGCTTCCAGCACATCGTTGCGAATGCCGTTTGTGTTCGGAATCGGCGAATCTTCTCCCACCCAGATGCCTTCATATATGCCTCTTCCAAGGTGTTCGGCAAAATGGCCGTAAATATTGCGGTGAATGGTCGATTTTTCAACATCCATCTGAATGATAATGTGGTTCCTCATAAAATACCTCCATAAAAAAGGAAAATGTCCAGCAATCTTGCAATCAAATGAAAGCGGTTAACATGTTCAGCAGCATAAAGTGAATTTATACCGCTGTTTCCATATTATTATGGTTGTTCGTACATGTCAATTGCAAATGTGAAATTTGTTTGCAATTTTATCGTTGCAATGATGCTTGAAAACCGATCAATTTGTTAAAGAAATTTCAGTAATGATCGCCATGTTTTATATATATGATAATGTTGTATAGATGGGAGTTGGATAAAACAAGCTGGCTCAACATTTCTTATCAATGAAGAAATAGACAAATTTGTGAAAGCGGAAAAAAATTCATTGATTGTACGTACAATTTGTAATAATATATGAATAAGGATAAGTGAAAAACGTACATTTTCAGAAAGGTGATGAAGGCTTGTGCTGGAAAAATTAAAAGAGCAGGTGCTTGAAGCGAACTTATCTCTTCCAAAATACGGGTTGGTTACTTTTACGTGGGGCAATGTAAGCGGTATCAGCAGGGAGGATGGACTTGTTGTCATTAAACCTAGCGGCGTGCCGTATGAAACGTTAAAATTAGAAGATTTAGTTGTAGTCGATTTAGAGGGAAATATAGTGGAAGGAAATTTAAAACCGTCTTCGGATACACCTACTCATTTGGTTTTATACAAACATTTTCACGACATTGGCGGAATCGTTCACACTCACTCGCCATGGGCGACAAGTTGGGCGCAAGCAGGAAAAGCAATTCCTGCATTAGGAACTACCCATGCTGATTATTTTAATGGAACGATACCATGTACAAGACCGATGACAAAAGAAGAAATTGAAGGTGAATATGAACTCGAGACAGGGAATGTAATTGTTGAAACGTTCCAAAGCAATGGCATTGATCCAAATGAAATTCCAAGTGTACTTGTTCATAGTCATGCGCCGTTTAATTGGGGAAAAGATGCGTTAGAGGCTGTTCATAATGCGGTTGTATTGGAGGAAGTAGCCAAACTTGCGCTTCACTCTTTTCAAATCAATCCAGAATTGGATTCTATGGATCGCGTGCTGTTGGAAAAACATTATTACCGCAAACATGGGGCAAACGCTTATTATGGACAGACAAAAAAATAGAAAGGAAGATGAATCATGGCGAAATACACGATTGGGATTGATTATGGAACGTTATCAGGACGAGCTGTTTTGGTTTCTCTTGAGGATGGCCGGGAAATTGCGGACCATGTGACTCCTTATCGGCATGGCGTGATCGATCAAACGCTCCCGGAAACAAATATCAAGCTTGATCATGAATGGGCATTGCAGCATCCGAATGATTATATGGAAGTCATTAAAAACTCAGTGCCAGCCGTTTTGCAAGAGTCAAAGGTTGATCCGAATGATGTCATCGGCATTGGCATAGACTTTACTGCTTGTACGATGTTGCCGATTGACGAACATTTTGTTCCGCTTTGCTTGAAAGATGAGTGGAAAAACAATCCTCACAGCTGGGTGAAACTGTGGAAGCATCATGCAGCACAACCGGAAGCAAATAAACTCAATCAAATTGCCGAACAACGTGGAGAAAAATTTTTAGCAAGATATGGCGGGAAAATTTCTTCTGAATGGATGATTGCAAAGATATGGCAAATATTAGATGAAGCTCCCGAAGTCTATGAAGCAGCAGACCAATTTGTCGAAGCAACGGATTGGGTCATTTCACAATTAACAGGCAACCTTGTCCGCAACAGCTGTACAGCAGGTTATAAGGCCATTTGGCATAAGCAAGAGGGATATCCGAGCAAAGAATTTTTCAAAGCGTTGGATCCTCGCCTGGAAAACTTAACGGATACGAAGCTTCGCGGTGAAGTGGTTCCGCTCGGGACGAAGGCAGGCGCTTTAACGGAGGAGATGGCCAAGCTGACAGGTTTGCCAAAAGGGATTGCTGTTGCTGTCGGCAATGTTGATGCCCATGCGGCTGTCCCGGCAATGGGAGTAGTGGAGCCGGGAAAAATGGTGATGGCGATGGGAACATCGATTTGCCATATGCTGCTTGGTACAAAAGAAAAAGCGGTTGAAGGAATGTGCGGTGTTGTAGAGGACGGCATTATCCCGGGATTTTACGGATATGAAGCAGGCCAATCTGCGGTAGGCGATATTTTTGCTTGGTATGTCGATCAAGCGGTTCCGGCTTACGTGAAAGAGGCTGCTGAGAAAGAAGGATTGAATGTTCACAGCTATTTAGAAAAGTTAGCTTCCAAATATAAACCTGGTGAAAGCGGTTTATTGGCATTGGACTGGTGGAACGGCAACCGCTCAGTTCTAGTCGACACCGAATTAAGCGGTTTAATCATCGGGATGACGCTGCAAACAAAACCTGAAGAAATATACCGGGCATTGCTGGAAGCGACGGCTTTCGGCACAAGAAAGATTGTGGATGCCTTCAAACAAAACGGAGTTGAAGTGAATGAATTATATGCTTGCGGCGGATTACCGCAAAAGAATCAACTGTTGATGCAAATTTATGCGGATGTGACAAATCTGCCGATTCGGATTGCCGATTCAAAACATACACCGGCTCTCGGGGCAGCGATGTTTGCCGCTGTAGCAGCAGGCGGTAAAGCCGGCGGCTATGACACGATTTTAGATGCCGCCAAAAACATGGCTCGCATTAAAGAACAAGTCATTAAGCCAATTCCAGAAAACGTTGCCATTTATGAAAAACTGTATCAAGAATATAGTCTGCTTCATGATTATTTTGGCAGAGGAACAAATGATGTCATGAAGAGATTAAAAGCATTACGAAGCCAATAATAGGGGGAATATTCAATGTTGACTGTTAAACCTTACAAATTCTGGTTTGTAACCGGAAGCCAGCATCTTTACGGAGAAGAGGCATTAAAAGAAGTTGAAGCAAACTCCAAACAAGTTGTCGAATCATTAAATCGTGAAGGAAATTTCCCGAATGAAATTGTATTTAAAGCTGTTTTAACAACGGCAGATGATGTTTATAAATTGGTTTTAGAGGCTAATTCGGATGAAGATTGTGCAGGGTTGATTACTTGGATGCACACCTTCTCGCCGGGCAAGCTGTGGATTGCCGGTTTAAAAGCATTGCAAAAGCCTTTATTGCATCTTCATACGCAATTTAACCGCGATATCCCATGGGATGCCATCGACATGGATTATATGAACTTGCATCAATCAGCTCACGGCGACCGCGAATACGGCTTTACGGTAACCCGTTTAAGAGCACCGCGCAAAGTCGTGGTCGGCTATTGGAAACATGAAGATGTCCAAGAGAAGATCCGCGGTTGGATGAAAACAGCTGTTGCAGTAAGCGAAAGCCGCAACATTCGCGTTGCTCGATTTGGCGATAATATGAGAAATGTTGCAGTTACAGATGGAGATAAAATTCAAGCGCAAATCAAATTTGGCTGGACAGTTGATTACTATGGCATCGGCGATCTCGTGCAAAAAATGAAAGAAATTTCCGATGGGGAAGTAGACGCATTATTTGCCGAATATCAAGAGCGTTACGAAATTGAACCAGAGGGGTTGAAACCGGGCCCAGTTCAAGATGCTATTAAGGAACAAGCCCGCATTGAACTTGCTTTAAAAGCGTTTTTGCAAGAAGGAAATTATACGGCATTTTCAACCAACTTTGAAGATTTGCATGGCATGAAGCAATTGCCGGGTCTTGCTGCTCAGCGGTTGATGGCAGAAGGATATGGATTTGCCGGGGAAGGAGATTGGAAAACAGCGGCATTGCTTCGTTATATGAAAATTGTTGCCGATAATCAGGATACAAGCTTTATGGAAGATTATACGTACCACTTGGAACCAGGAAATGAAATGATTCTCGGTTCTCATATGCTGGAAATTTGCCCGACGGTTGCCGCCACAAAACCGAAAATAATCGTCCGCCCATTAAGCATCGGTGGAAAAGAGGATCCAGCCCGGCTTGTTTTTGACGGGAAAGCGGGAGATGGAATTGTTGCTTCATTAGTGGAGATGGGCGGCCGTTACCGCTTAATTGTCAATGAGGTAAAAGCCGTTCAGCCGACAATGGATACACCGAATCTTCCGGTTGCAAAAGTGCTGTGGAAGCCTCTTCCTTCCTTAAGCGAAGCAACGGAAGCGTGGATTTATGCTGGCGGGGCGCATCATACCGTCTTCTCACTGGCTGTCACAAAAGAGCAATTGTATGATTTTGCAGATATGATGGATATTGAGTGCGTCATCATCGATCAAAATACAAAATTGCATCAGCTTCGGAATGAACTTAAAATCAGCGATGTAATATGGAAGCTAAGATAGCCAAAAATAATCATCGGGAAACTGGGGCTGTCTCATAAGTCGATTTTTCGACTTAGAGCAGACCCCTTTTTCATGCAATAACGTTGATGTATCAATGTTTTCGTTTTTTTAATTTATTGGCATTCCTTATTTGGTATAAGCCCGGTTTTTTTCCAAAGTGAGAAAAATTCAGGGATTCATAGCTGCCGTTTTGGCCAGTGCTGCTGATAAAAGAGGCATTATTTCCTCCTGATTTCTTCAAGGCGATTAGGAAAAAATTGGATAAACATGTGACCTATCGGGAAAAAAGAATTGATTCAGCGGCGCCAAGCTTGTTTAGATTTCAAAATGTTAGAAAATATGGTATGCTTACATGTACGGATATTTTTTGAAAAAATGATTGACAAAGGGTGTTTACGAGTGGCTGAAACGAAATATAACATGGTGAAACGCTGGATTAAATCAAAAATTTTAGACGGAACATTTCTGCCGAACCAAAAAATTTATTCAGAAAGCGAATTGATGAAACAATTTAACGTCAGCCGGCATACAGTACGGCTTGCGATAGGAGAGCTTGTCAACGAGGGATGGCTGTACCGGGAGCAAGGCGCCGGAACTTTTTGTGCAGAACGGCTGCCTGCCGGGCAAAATGAGGCGGTTGAAGGGGATCAAAAGAAAATAGCCATCATCACCACTTATATTTCCGATTATATTTTTCCGTCGATCATCCGCGGCGCGGAAGCCTATTTGAGCAATGAAGGCTATCAAGTCAGCTTATTCAGCACGAACAACGATTATGAAAATGAAAAGCGCATTTTAGAAACAATTCTAGCGCAGCGATTCGATGGCATTATTGTCGAACCTACCAAAAGTGCGGCGGCAAATCCAAACATCAATTATTATTTAAATTTGGAATCGTTAGAAATTCCTTATATCATGATCAATGCCTATTACAATGAGCTCGAACCGGTCAGCGTGTTGTTGGATGATGAAAAGGGCGGTTTTTTGCAAACGGAGCACCTCATCCAACTTGGCCACAAAAACATCGCCGGTTTCTTTAAAACAGACGATTTACAGGGAACAAAACGCATGAAAGGATATTTGAAAGCCCATCGCGAATACGGCGTGAAAATTAATCCGCAAAATATCGTTACCTACACAACAGCTGAGAAGTTTACCAAACCAAGTGAAGTATTCAAAACCTTGCTCGATACGTTGCCGGAAAAGCCGACAGCAATCGTCTGCTATAATGACGAATTAGTGATGAAGCTTTTGGATGTCGTCAGAGAGAAAAACATGTCTGTCCCAGATGACATCTCGATTGTTGGCTATGACGATTCATTTTTGGCCGAAATCTCAGAAGTAAAACTGACAACCATAAAACATCCGAAAAGTGAGCTAGGAAAAGCCGCAGCCAAATTAATTGTGGAAATGATCCAAAAAGGGAAAAGCAAAAAGGAAAAAAACAACAAAGTAGAATCGCTCATTTTTGAACCGGAGCTGATTGTAAGGAGTTCAACAAAAGGATTAACTGACAACGATCAAGAAAAGGCATGAATGGCTTGTTCCCGAAAAATCTTTTTCTTTTTAATCATGATCCCTTCCACAAATTAAAAGGATGATGAACAATTTCGCATAGGTTTTTTATTAAAGATTTACAAGCAGTTTAATGTTTTTTTATATGTTTATCGCCAATCTGACAATAGGATTTTAACATGAAGGGATCAACGCCTTTTTTTTGACAGAAAAATAGGAACAAATCTTTTTTAGTATTTTTTAAATCTAATATCATATACGGACAAACAAAAGTTTTCCTAATTTGAATAATAATTGACAATATTTTTAAAATTGTTTATTCTTTTATTGTACGTACAAATTGGAAATTTTAAAAACAAGGAATGATTATTTTAAAAAATGTTTAAAATAATTGAAAACGTTTTTAAGGAATGGATTTTTGAAACACATCATGATTGAAGCGACAGAGAATTAATAAATTTAGTTTGATAGTTTTACCTTGATATTGCGTGCATCATTGATTGTAGAATGCATTGAATCGAAAAAAGTTTTTAGCGCCCGCCAACTGTACCGTGAAATGCAGCCGCATTGTATGGACATCGCAAGATCTTAACGGCAATCGTTTTGTCGCCTTGTTCAATATTGGCGAAGAACGTGGGGTTGTATCCGTACAACTAGAAGACTTAAATTGCCGGAATCCTATGAGTCTGAGAGATTTATGGGCTAAAGAAGATTTAGGTGTTGTTGAACATCAAATAGCATTTGAGTTAGAACCTCGTCAGTCGGTATTGCTGAAATTAACAGAAGCCGCTGACTAAACGGAACAGGAGGTTTAAAAAGAAAATGAACATTGAAAAACAATTGCAGGAACTTGCCCAAGAATTAAAATTAACAGATTACAAGTTTCCGGATCTGTTTGTAAAGGCTGGAGCGATTCACAACATTGCAGACTACCTTGCGCAAAACGGATGGAAAAAGGTGTCGATCGTTTATGATAAGAATACGTTTGAAGCTGCCGGAAAACATGTTCAGCAGGTATTAAAGGAAGCAGGTTTTCTCACTCATGGGCATTTGCTTCCTGCCGATGAGCATAACCAAGTAATCGCCAATGAGGAGGCTTTAGTGCAGTTATTAGTTGATGTGCCGAAAACAGATGATGTGTTGATTGCGGTAGGTTCCGGAACAATTCATGATATTGTCCGTTTTGCTTCTTACCATTTGCAAATACCGTTTATCTCTTTTCCAACTGCAGCTTCAGTCGATGGGTTCACATCCAAGGGAGCGCCAATAATTGTGCGGAAAGTAAAAAAGACCGTACAAACCGTATCACCTATCGCTGTGTTTGCTGATCTGCATATTTTGCAGGCAGCACCGAAAGAAATGACTGCAGCGGGTTTTGGAGATATTTTGGGAAAGTACACTTCACTGCTTGACTGGAAAATTTCCGGTTTAATAGGAAACGAACCATACAATGAAACAGCAGCAAATCTAACAAAACAAGCTCTCGAATTATGCGTCAACCATGTAGAGAAGATTCAAAAAGCCGACCAAGAAGGGATAAAAATCCTTATGGAAGCTTTACTTCTATCAGGTCTAGTTATGCAGCTGCTCAATCATTCAAGACCTGCGTCGGGGGCTGAGCATCATTTGTCGCATTATTGGGAAATGCATTTATTGAAAACGAATCAAAAGCAGCTGCTTCACGGTGCAAAAGTTGGAGTTGCCACAACGATCATTTCGGATTTATATAAACAAAAGAAACTTGAGTTAGAGAAATTGTTGGATAAAGATACGAAATATCAAGATGCCATTCGCAGCCATTTAGATGAGATTCAAAAATTGATTGACGACTTGCCTTCTTCCAATCAATTGCGTTCACTGTTAAAGAAAATTGAGGGACCGTCCACAATTGAAGAACTAGGCATTGCCCAAGAATTAGTCAAACAAAGCTTAAATGAAGCATACCATTTGCGCGACCGCTGTACAGGATTATTATTAATCAATCAAATAAAAGAGTCAGAGCTTCCATACCCGTTCTCATAAAAGTCCCGGAAATGGTGAATGGAAAAAGTTTGTTTTTAAACTGACAAAAGCAAGAACAGTTAAAAAGAAAAAACAGTTTGCATTGGAAGCAGTTTATTGTACTTACTTTTAAAACATGTATTATTCTGAAAGCTTTTTCAAGGTTGCATCCAAGGCTCTAGTAATGCTGTAAAGTAGGTCCATCACTGTTAATCATTTTATAATGGTTTTTCATGAGAGATTTTGGTCGGCCTTGCGATTTAAAAATATGAAAATTAAACGTCATCTTCACAACAAACAAGAAGTTGACGAAAACCGTTTTGTCCGCCATTTTGAATCGTGAACGGCACGTTTCAGATCAAACATGAAATAAGCAACCTTAAAACATTCATTTTTCAAAGGTTGCTTATTATTGAATGGTCATTACAAGTTGTTTTTAAATGTTTTTTCAGATGTACGAATATTTATAACTCAAAAGATGATTTATTTTTGAGTTTTATGATTTATTTACAACATCATACAAAACTCTGACAACAATATCTTGATGATAATTGCCAAAGTCTTTTCCAAAGATTGTTATACCACCGCCGTTTTGATTGGATGATACCGCTAGTTTAAAATTTATGTTGGATTTTGCATTTAAGCCTATATCAGACATGGTTACATTGGATATTCTACAACCGTCAATGAAAGTTCCTTCTTCATTAATTCTCAATAGTTTTAACATTCCATATTGATTAAGATGGTGTGGCCACCAATGAGGATTATATTTACCGATTTTGTCTCCAAAGTCACCAGGGGAAGTCCAATACCCCAATTCAATGTCATTTAAATAAAAGTAAATATCGGATGGCCAGTTATTATTATAACTTGGCGCTTCAGAACCTAATTCCATAATGAATTGCAGCTCTTTAAAGATTTCATTTCTTTTTAAATAATTAGGAATTCTGTATTCAATAAATCCTTCAGAAAACCAAATGATGCCTGCATTGATTCTTTGTGGATCTGCAAAATATCTCGGATCATCAAACTCACCAATAATGCTTTCTTTTGTTGCCAAACCGCACGTAGGCTCCACATGATAATTTGTGTAATGTCCAACTTTTATTTGGCACTCGTATAGATTCTCTTCTGCTTTTGGACGAAATTCAACTGTTAATTGATCTTCACAGAGGTAACAAACCTTTTGAATCCCATGCTTCCCTGGACTTGTAATAATTTCAATCAGCCCGCTTTCTTCTAATTTCTTTATATGCATTGTAACCGCACCATTTGTTAAATGAAGTTTCTCGGCAATCTCGTTTAAATATAAACTGTTATATTTCGCAAGTAAGTTTAAAATTTCAATGCGAATTTCAGAGCTTAAAGCTTTAAATATTTTTAGTCCGGAATGCAAATCTTTTATATAAACCACATGAAAACCCCCTTAATATTTTAAATAATTATAAAATAAAGATAGACTATCGAGCGATAAATGTCAAAAAAACATTTCGGAAAACGCATACAATTTTGTGTTGACAAGCATAAATCATGTATTTAAAATAAAAATATAAAAAGTTTTAAAACTTTTTAAATATTTTTAGGTTTATTTAAAATTAATTTTTTTAATTAATTTTGCAAACGGCTTCATCCTTTTTAGGATAAGCAAAATTTTTCAAGGGGGTAATGTATATGAAAAAAAGAAATTTGTTTTTAGTATTAGTTTTTGTTGTTTGTATCGTTTTTTCAGGTTGTTCGAACAACAAGGGGAGTTCCAATAGCTCAAACAACACGACAAGTGTGGGAGAAGGAACAGAAATAGAACTTTGGACATTTAATGAATTGCACGGCAAATACTATGAATCAATGGTTAAAAAATGGAATGAATTACATCAAGATAAGAAAATAAAACTGGTGATTAGTGTATTGCCATACGACGATTTGCACAACAAACTATTAGTTGCGCTTCAATCCGGCAAAGGGGCTCCTGATATATCAGACATTGAAATTAGTAAGTTTGCCAATTTCCTAAAAGGTAAACCTCAACTATTGCCATTAAACGACGTGGTGGATCCTGAAAAATCTAATGTAGTGCAATCCAGACTTGACATTTATTCAAAAGACGGAAAAGTATATGGGATAGATTTCCATGTAGGAGCTTCAGTAATATACTATAATAAGGAAATTTTAGATAAAGCGGGAGTAAATCCGGATGATATTAAAACTTGGGAAGATTATAAAAAAGCAGGAAAACAAGTTTTGGAGAAAACCGGAGTGCCAATGACAACACTTGAAACCTCTGACCAATGGTCAATTTGGCCGCAAGTAGCACAATTAGAAGGTCCGGTTGATTTTATTGATGAAAACGGCGAAGTAAATTTGAGTGATCCTCAGATCGTTAACGTTTTAAAATATGAGCAAGATTTAATTAATGAAGGAATAGCGGTAGCTGCGCCGGGGAATGGCCATCATAAGGAAGAATATTATGGATTTATGAACAATGGTGGTGCAGCTTCAGTTTGGATGCCAATGTGGTACATGGGGCGCTTTGTAGATTATATGCCAGATTTAAAAGGAAAAATTGTTATTAAACCGATGCCGGCATGGAAAGAAGGCAGCCCTCGGTCTGCAGGAATGGGCGGGACTGGTACAGCTGTTACAAATCAATCGAAACATCCTGAATTGGCAAAAGAATTTTTAGCATATGCAAAGCTATCAAAAGAAGGAAATATTGAAATTTGGAAGCAACTTGGATTCGATCCGATTCGCTCTGATGTTTGGGATTCTCCTGAGTTAAGAGAAGCAAATAAATTTACAGAATATTTTGGGGACAATATTTTTGATGTGCTTTTAGAAATAAAAGATGAAATAGAAGGAGTTCATATCACTGAAAAAACTCCCCAAATTTCAGATGCTTTAAAAACAACGATTCTTTACAGAACTCTTGTAGAAAAAGAAGACCCGGAAAAAGTGCTCAAAGAAGCAGAGAAAGAGATTAAGTAAAAATAGCTTAATTTTATGAGTATCACTAGTTGAATGTCAACTAGTGATACTTGAATAAAGGAGGATTGACATGGCTGGCAGTGAAATCAGTTTGAAAAATAAGCCGGAATATCCAAGTAAACAAGGAAGAGGTTTTAAGAATATTTTCTATTCCCAAAAAATTGCGCCTTATCTATTTGTTTTGCCCTTTATTTTCTCATTCGCTATTTTTTTTGCTTATCCAGTTTATTCGACAATTGTGATGAGCTTTCAAGAAGTACTCCCGGGGCAGGTCACATTTATAGGCTTTGAAAACTATAAGAACCTATGGAATCCAACTTTTTTAAAAGCTATTTGGAATAGTACAGTTTATACAGCATTAACCTTATTAGTACTAATTCCGTTTCCTCTTCTTTTGGCTGTCTTTTTAAATTCAAAGCTGATGATTGCTAAAAACCTGTTTCGTTCCATCACTTTTATACCGGCATTAACATCAGTTGTGGTAGCTGGAATTATATTCAGGCTTATTTTTGGAAGTCAAGAAGGAGCTTTATTGAACTCCATTGTAGGTGTTTTCGGGATGGAGCCAAAAGCATGGTTAAACCATGCAGGAACCAGTATGTTTGCGTTAGTTATTTTAGCTACGTGGAGATGGATGGGGGTAAACTTGCTTTATTATTTAGCCGGTTTGCAAAATATACCGAAAGAGCTTTATGAATCTGCGGAAATAGATGGAGCTTCTACAATTCAAAAATTCTTTTATATTACGGTTCCACTGCTTAAACCAATCATTATTTACGTTTTTACCATTAGTATCTATGGCGGTTATTCCATGTTTGCTGAAAGCTATATGTTATATGGAAGCAACCGTTCCCCTAATGATATTGGCCTGACAATTGTCGGTTACCTGTATCGCAATGGCATTGAACAAAATAATTTAGGGCTAGGTTCTGCAATAGGGATTACACTTTTGCTGATAACATTTGTTATTACAATCATACAGTTAAAGTTTTTCGGCATGTTTAAAAGGGAGGATTCTTAAAATGGGGGCTGAATCAAGGAAAAAATTTGGTTTACCATCGTTGGTGCTGCTTATTTTTTTCATTGCTATATCGATATTTGCTTTATTTCCCATTATTTCAATCGTTCTTGGATCCTTCAAACCGTCACAGGAAATCATGAGATTTGGACTTAATTTAAAATTGCAGCCTGAAGTTTTAACACTCAAAAACTATTTTTTCATTATCTCAGGGGATTCAAACTATTTTACATGGTTTAAAAATAGCTTATTGATTACTGTTGTTTCAACCATTCTTTCGTTGTTTTTTTCCAGTTTAGTTGGATATGGCTTGGCAGTTTATCATTTTAAATTAAAAACTTTTATTTTTACATTAGTACTTATCGTCATGATGATCCCAATTGAAATCATCATGCTCCCTCTTTATCAATTAACGACTAATTTAGGACTTATGGATACCATCACAGGTGCTTTTTTACCATTTATTGTTGCTCCTGTCCCTATCTTTTTCTTTAGGCAGTATGCAAGTGGTTTGCCGAGGGATCTTCTTGATGCTGCAAGGGTAGATGGTTGTACAGAAATAGGTATTTATTTCAAAATTATGATGCCTTTGATGGCTCCTGCTTTTGCATCTATGGCTATTTTGCAAGCATTGAATAGTTGGAATAACTTTTTATGGCCACTAATCGTTTTAAGATCCAGTGAAAAATTGACGCTTCCGATTGGATTGTCGACACTTTTGACACCTTATGGAAATAACTACGATGTTTTAATTGCAGGTTCTGTTTTGGCAATCATTCCTATATTAATTGTATACATTTTCTTCCAAAGATATTTTATCGAAGGAATGACTGCAGGTGGAGTAAAAGGATAATGAAAGATACAGTTCTTATTTTTTAACAACATTAACATAAAATCAACTTTAAGGAAGGAGCATTCAGATGAAACAACAATTAAAAGCAAAAATGGTGATTGATAAGGAGTATAAAATTTCCAGTATTGATCATCGTATTTACGGTTCTTTTATTGAGCATTTAGGGAGAGCGGTTTATGGGGGGATTTATGAGCCGAGTCACCCGAACGCCGATGAACAAGGGTTTCGCAAAGATGTGATGGAGCTTGTGAGGGAAATCAATGTCCCGATCGTCCGCTACCCGGGCGGGAATATGGTATCCGGCTACAATTGGGAGGATGGGGTCGGACCAAAGGAACAGCGGCCGCGGCGGCTTGAACTTGCTTGGCGTACGATTGAACCAAACGAAGTGGGGACAAATGAATTTGTTGATTGGTCGAGAAAAGTAAATGCCGAAGTGATGATGGCGGTGAATCTTGGAACTCGGGGAATTGATGCAGCCCGCAATTTTATTGAGTATTGCAATCATCCGGGAGGGACGTATTGGAGCGATTTGCGCAAACAACATGGATATAAAGAGCCCCATAACATTAAAACTTGGTGCCTTGGTAATGAAATGGACGGGCCGTGGCAAATTGGGCATAAAACAGCTGATGAATACGGTAGGCTGGCACTGGAAACTGCAAAAGTGATGAAGCTTGTCGACCCGACGATCGAACTGGTGGCTTGCGGAAGTTCCAATACGAAGATGCCGACTTTCCCGGAATGGGAGAGAATAACGCTTGAGCATACGTATGAAGCGGTCGACTATATTTCTCTTCATCAATACTATGGCAATCGCGAAAATGATCCGGCCAACTTTTTAGCCAAATCGCTTGATATGGATCATTTTATCAAAACGGTTATTTCAACGGCAGATTATGTGAAAGCGAAAAAACGCAGCAAAAAAACCATTCATTTGAGCTTCGATGAATGGAATGTTTGGTATCATTCCAATGAACAAGACAAGAAAATTGATCCGTGGACAATCGCTCCTCCACAATTGGAAGATATTTATAATTTTGAAGATGCGCTTTTAGTTGGCTGCATGTTAATAACGTTTCTAAAGCATGCTGACCGCGTCAAAATGGCTTGTTTGGCTCAGCTTGTAAACGTCATTGCGCCGATTATGACAGAAAACGGCGGCAAAGCATGGAGACAAACGATTTTTTACCCATACATGCATGCTTCCCGATACGGAAGGGGCACATCGCTTTTGCCGATTATTTCCTCGCCGAAATACGACAGCGCCGATTTTACAGACGTCCCTTATTTGGAGGCTGCGGCTGTTTATAACGAAGAAAAAGAAGAACTGACCATTTTTGCGGTCAACCGCCATTTGCAGGAAAAGCTTGCGTTAAATTGTGACATCCGCAGCTTCGAGGGATATCAAGTGGTTGAACATATTGTCCTTGAGCATGATGATTTAAAAGCGGTCAATACGAAAAAAGAAGAAAACGTTAAACCGCACAAAGGCGGCAATGCAAAAGTTTCAGACGGCATGTTGGAAGCGATGTTGCCGAAAACATCATGGAATGTCATTCGCCTCGCCAAACAACATTGATCACGAACAATCTGAAGCGCCTTGAAAGAGCCTTATATGAAAGGCTCTTCCATTCAATGGAGCCAAAACAATTTTAATGGGGGATTTAGATGGGAGAAATAAAAGCAAAAAAACAAACACGTGTCAACGTAACGGATTCTTTTTGGCGGAAATATATGAAGATTGTCCGCGATGAAATGATTCCGTTTCAATGGGAAGCGTTGAATGACAGGGTTCCGGATGCGCCCCTAAGTCATGCTATGAAAAATTTTAAAATTGCGGCGGGTGAAGAACAAGGGGAATTTTACGGCATGGTTTTTCAGGACAGCGATGTGGCAAAGTGGCTGGAAGCTGTTGCGTACACTTTAGAAACCGATCCGAATCCTGAACTAGAAAAAATCGCTGATGGGGTCATTGATCTGCTCGAAAAGGCTCAACAAGAAGATGGCTATTTAAACACGTATTTTACGATTAAAGAGCCTGAAAAAAGATGGGCGAGTTTAAGGGATAACCATGAACTATATTGTGCAGGGCATTTCATCGAAGCCGCTGTCGCTTATTATCACGCAACCGGCAAAAGAAAATTTTTGGACATTATGTGCCGGTTTGCCGATTATATCGATTCCGTTTTTGGCAAAGAGGACGGCAAATTGCATGGTTATCCAGGACATCAAGAAATTGAATTGGCGCTTGTCAAATTGTATCAGGCAACAGGGGAAGAACGTTATTTAAACTTAAGCCGATATTTCATTGATGAACGCGGCAAAGAGCCGAATTACTTCGTAGTGGAGAGAGAAAAAAATAAAGCAGGTGTCTTTGAGCAATTTTACCCGGGTCATGAAAAAATGAAGAAATACAACCAATCCCATAAACCTGTAAGAGAACAAACGGAGGCGGTCGGGCATGCTGTCAGAGCTGTGTATATGTATGCGGCAATGGCGGATCTTGCCTATCATACCGGTGATGAATCTCTTATCAAAGCTTGCTACACATTGTGGAAAAATGTTGTGCAAAAACAAATGTATATTACAGCAGGAATAGGGTCGAATGTCGATGGCGAGTCCTTTTCCTTTGACTATGATTTGCCGAATGACCTTGCTTACAGTGAAACGTGTGCGTCGATTGGCTTGGTGTTTTGGGCGAAACGGATGCTGGAGTTGGAAGCTGATGCTCAATTTGCCGATGTGATGGAACGTGCTTTGTATAACGGCACTATCAGCGGCATGGATTTAGACGGAAAAAGATTCTTTTACGTAAACCCGTTGGAAGTATCGCCCAAAAAATGCGAGCGAAGAGAAAAGCAGCATGTAAAACCTGTACGGCAAAAATGGTTTGGCTGCGCCTGCTGTCCTCCCAATTTGGCAAGACTGATTGCTTCCATCGGCCGCTATATTTACTCACAGAAAGAGGATACGGTTTTTGTTCACTTATATATTGCCAATGAGAACGAAGTTGAGATCAATGGAAACCGGACACAGTTTCGTCTTAAGGCGAATTATCCTTGGGATGGCGACATCGAATTTTCCGTTGATCCGGAAACGGAATCGCAATTTACCGTTGCCCTTCGTTTGCCCGGCTGGTGCAGAAACGCAACGCTCGCTGTCAATGACGAACGGATCGATCTAAAAACGGTCAATCAAAAGGGATATTTATATATTCATCGCAAATGGAAGAAAGGGGATCGCATCTATTTAAGATTCGCGATGCCGGTGGAAAGAATCAAAGCCCATCCAAATGTAAAAGAAAATGCCGGGAAAGTAGCGCTCCAGCGGGGACCGGTTGTATATTGCCTCGAGGAACAAGACAATGGCGCAAATTTGCATAACATTTTCATCCCTAGAAACGCAAAGTTGCAAGCAATTCATCAACCTGACCTTTTAAACGGAGTGACAGTGATTACCGGCCAAGCAGAAAGGATCGATGAATCGACTTGGGGTCATGAACTGTACAAAGCGCAAGAACCGAAAATGGTGCCGACAACTTTTACTGCTATTCCTTATTACTCATGGTGCAATCGCCAGCCAGGCGAAATGATCGTCTGGGTGAATGAAACAAAGTAACGGTCTCTTGAATATTGCATTCATAGTCAAGCCGGCTGTCAAAGCCGGCTTTTCAATATAATCCGTTTTAGTCCCTTCATATCCCATTTGTCTGATCGACGCGGCAATGTTGCCTCTGTAATAAGTGCTGTGGATCACCATATGTTCAATAATTTCGGAAATTTTGTCGCTGTATTCTGATATATGACCGGAAGTTCCAAGGTGGCCGATTTCGATGAAAAATTGTTTGATTTCTTCATGCAGCTCTCTGCATTTTGTGATGGTTTCCCCAATCGTTTTGCACGCCTCTGTTTGAATGGGCGGCATATGGGGATCTTATATTTGCGAATACCAAAGTTCGTCAACGGCAATGATATGGGCAAACGTTTCCGCTATTGTCGGAAAAACACTATCCACTCTTTTCCAATAAATTTCTTCCGGAAGGTTTTTTAAATGATGTATAAGTTTTTCGTTGACCCATCCATGTTAATCAAACAAGCGCAACAGTCTTTCACTCAAAACCTTTTCCCCTCATGAAAAAGCTCATTCACAAATTTCTATATTTGCGCCAAAACTCCTGCTATCAAAATTGAAATAAGCTGTATTTAATGCACACAAAGTTGATAGGACAGGATAAAAATTCCCTGTTGACATGTACGAATAAGTTTATTAATATAAAAAATAAATAAAGCGCTTTCTAATTAAAATTCAATTCGTAAAACAATATGATTCCGATTTTTTTTATTTTTCTATACAATGAAACCGCTTTATTTTTTAATTTTAAAAATAAAGTGTACCGCTAATCAAAATAATCATCAAAGACTATTAAATTTGTACGGATAAATTGAATGTTTGCAAATTTTCAATTTATTGATCAACCTTTTTTCTTTCTTTCATTTTAACAGGCCTGTTTGCATTTATTTTGAAACCGCTAGCATATCATTAAATAGGAAGTTGTTGATTTGCTTGAAAGAAATCAATGAAACATTTGAACACTGCGAAGGGAGGACATCTGATGAAAAAACGGCTATTTGCCTGTTTCCTCGTTTTGTTGCTCATTTTGTTAACGGCGTGCAGCAGTCAAGCTGTTAAAAACGTTGAAAAGGATGGGAAAAAATTCATTGGCATTTCGATGCCGACAAAATCTTCGGAACGATGGGTCAATGATGGCCAAAACATGGTCAAACTGTTTAAAGCAAAAGGGTATCAGACAGATTTGCAATATGCGGAAGATGTCATTGAAAACCAGGCAGCACAAATAGAAAACATGATTACAAAAGGTGTTGATGTACTAGTAATTGCGCCGATTGACGGCCGGGCCGGATTAACCAATGTAATAGAGAGGGCGCATAAACTAGGAATAAAAGTCATTTCATATGACCGGCTGATTCAAAATAGTAAATATATAGATTACTATGTAACGTTTGACAACTTTAAGGTCGGGGTTTTACAAGGCCAGTATATCGAAGAAAAGCTTCAATTAAAAAAAGGAAAAGGGCCATTCAATCTCGAGATTTTTGCCGGATCACCTGATGACAACAATGCTTACATGTTTTTTGACGGAGCAATGTCTGTGTTAAAACCGTACATTGATTCGGGTCAGCTTGTTGTCAAAAGCGGCCAAACAAAATTTAACCAAGGCGCCACTTTAAGATGGGACGGCGCGGTCGCGCAAGCAAGAATGGATAACTTGTTGAGCGCCCACTATTCCAACGATCATGTAGATGCTGTTCTTTCACCGTATGACGGCATCAGCATTGGTGTGATTTCCTCGCTGAAAGGTGTCGGCTACGGCACAAAAAATAAACCGATGCCTGTCATAACCGGCCAAGATGCGGAATTGGCATCCATCAAATCGATTATCAAAGGAGAGCAGACGCAAACTGTTTTTAAAGATACGAGAAAACTGGCGGAAAAAGCCGTTGAAATGACAGATGCCCTGCTAAAAGGAGAAAAAGTGGAAGTCAATGATACAAAATCGTATGACAACGGGGAAAAAATAGTCCCTGCCTATTTGCTAAAACCAATATCAGTTGACAAAACGAATTATCAATCCGTTTTAGTTGACAGCGGTTACTATACAGAAGAACAGCTTGGACAATAGAGCAATCGAAAGAGTGGTGATAACATGGAAAGAAGTTATATATTGGAAATGCGCCATATAACGAAAGAATTTCCCGGTGTGAAAGCGCTTGATGATGTCAATTTAAAAGTAAAGGAAGGCGAAATTCACGCCTTATGCGGGGAAAATGGAGCAGGAAAATCAACGTTAATGAAAGTTTTGAGCGGCGTTTATCCGTACGGCTCGTATACAGGTGACATTATTTTTAAAGGGGAAGTTTGCCAATTCAAAAATATTAAACAAAGTGAAGAACTTGGCATTGTGATCATTCATCAAGAGCTTGCGTTAATTCCGAATTTATCGATTGCCGAAAACATTTTTTTAGGCAATGAGCTTGCAAAAAATGGAATGATTAACTGGAATGAAACGATCGTCAAAACGAGAGAACTGCTGGCGCAGGTCGGATTGTATGAATCACCTGAAACCATTGTTTCCAATTTAGGGGTAGGAAAACAACAGCTTGTCGAAATTGCGAAAGCGCTGTCAAAAAATGTGAAGCTATTGATCCTTGATGAACCGACAGCTTCGTTAAATGAAGACGACAGCGAGAATTTGCTTAATCTGCTCCTTGAATTTAAGAAAAAAGGGATGTCCGCCATCATCATTTCGCACAAATTAAATGAGATTTCCAAAGTTGCCGATTCGATCACAATTTTGCGTGACGGGAAAACGATTGAAACGTTGGATATGAAAAAAGATGATGTGACGGAAGATCGAATCATTCGCGGAATGGTCGGCCGCGATTTGACCAACCGTTATCCGGAGCGGCACCCGAACATCGGTGAGACAATTTTCCAAGTGGAAAATTGGAATGTCTACCATCCACTGCAGCCGGACCGAAAAGTGATTGACAATGTAAATATCCATATACGGCGCGGGGAAATCGTTGGTATTGCGGGGCTGATGGGAGCCGGGCGGACGGAGCTTGCGATGAGCATTTTTGGCAAAACATACGGCAAAAAAATCAGCGGCCAATTATACAAAAATGGTAAGAAAATTGAAATCCATGATGTCAACAGTGCGATGAAGCATGGACTTGCCTACGTTTCCGAAGATCGAAAAGAAACGGGCTTAATTTTGATGGATTCCGTTAAACAAAATATTTCTTTGCCAAACTTAATGAAAATATCGAGACGAAATGTCATTGATGAAAAAAAAGAAACAAATGTTGCCGAAGAATTTAGAAAAAAACTGCGCATTAAAACCCCGAGCATTTCGCAAAAGGTAGGCAATTTAAGCGGGGGAAATCAACAAAAAGTTGTTTTAAGCAAATGGATTTTTTCAGAGCCGGACATCCTTATTTTGGATGAACCGACAAGAGGAATTGATGTCGGAGCGAAATACGAAATTTATACGATCATTGATGAACTGGCAAGAGAGGGAAAAGGCATTCTCATAATCTCATCTGAATTGCCGGAAATTCTTGGCATGTGCGACCGCATTTATGTCATGAGTGAAGGAAGAATAACCGGTGAATTGATGCGAAGTGAAGCTACACAGGAAAACATCATGAAATATATGACGAATACAAAAGTCAGGGGGTAGCGGAAAATGCAATCAACCCAAACAAATGGAAAATCAACCTTGTTGCAAATGTTTCAAAATAATATTAGACAATATAGCATGATTATTGCACTTCTGTTTATCGTTCTTCTTTTTCAAATATTGACAAGCGGACTATTGTTAAAACCGTTAAATATCACGAACTTGATTTTACAAAACAGTTATATTTTGATATTGGCAATCGGCATGATGCTCGTCATTATCACTGGCCATATTGACTTATCTGTCGGTTCCGTTGCAGCATTTGTCGGGGCTTTGGCGGCCATCTTTATGGTTCAATATAACATGCCTACATTTCTAGCGGTCATCCTTTGCCTGTTCATCGGCGCTTTTATCGGTGCTTGGCAAGGCTTTTGGATCGCTTACGTCAGAATTCCTGCGTTTATTGTCACGCTGGCGGGCATGCTTTTATTCCGCGGGCTTACCATGATTGTTCTGGAGGGGCAGTCAATCGCACCTTTTCCGGAAGCCTTCCAAAAAATAAGTTCAGGATTCCTTCCTGATTTTTCAGACGGTTCTATTCATATTGCAACGATTCTGATCGGCATTGTTTTATCGGTCATATATGTAGTAATGGAAGTAAGAAGCCGCGCCCAGAAAAAGAAATATCAGCTTGAATTGGAAAACAATCAAATCTTTTTCACAAAGCTCGTTGTCATCGTTGCTGTTATTAATCTTTTCTCTTATGTGCTTGCCATCTATGAAGGGATCCCGAACATTTTAGCCATTTTGGCAGTGTTCGTTGTCGCCTATACCTTCGTGATGAGAAAAACAGTGGCAGGCAGACACATTTACGCAATCGGAGGGAATGAGAAAGCTGCTTTGCTTTCAGGTGTCAAAACGAAGCGTGTAACATTTTGGGTTTTTGTCAACATGGGTGTTTTATCTGCCATTTCCGGCTTGATCTTTGCGGCTCGTTTAAATGCGGCAACGCCAAAAGCGGGAAACTTGTTTGAACTTGACGCCATTGCCGCATGCTTCATCGGCGGAGCCTCAGCCTACGGAGGTGTCGGAACTGTTCCGGGCGCGATCATCGGTGCGCTTGTGATGGGTGTGATGAACAACGGCATGTCGCTCATGGGGTTGGGCGTCGACTGGCAGCAGGCGATAAAAGGGTTAGTTTTGCTTGTGGCTGTTGCCTTTGATATTTATAATAAAAATAAAGCAGCTTAAAGATTAGAAATTGATCGAGGGTTTTCTATCGAATGGAAGCCCTCGATGTTTTTTTGGTTGCTGAAAACAGCGATTTCTATGAAACGTCCCCTCGAAGTTCTGACGGGTCGCTCGACATGTACGAAATTTTGAGAGCGCTTTATGAGATGAATTTTAATGGATATATCCGGCCTGATCACGGGCGGATGATTTGGCGGGAGCAAGCAAGACCGGGCTATGGCTTGTACGATCGTGTTCTTGGCATCATGTATTTGCTTAGAATTTGGGACAGTTTGGCAAAGCAAGCAGAAAGGGAAATGGATTCATGTTACCGGTCATTGAACAGTTGAAAGAAAAAAGAGCTGTCGTGACAGGCGGCGGAGTTCTTTGCGGGGAAATGGCTCGTGAATTGGGAAGGCAAGGAATGAAAGTTGCGATTTTAAATCGAACGTTTGAAAAAGGGAAAAAGATCGCTGATGAAATCGCTGAAGGCGGTGAAGCGATTGCCATTGAATGTAATGTGTTAAACGTCGAAAGCTAAAAAAAGCGGATGAAATCATTTTTGGAAAATGGGGGGAGTCCAAGTTTAGATCATCGGTGCTGGAAGGAACCATCAGGAAGGCATCACGACAAAGGAAATTTTTGAATATGGCGATCTTCAATCGGAAGCCGGAAGAAACAACAACCTTTTTCGAATTGACGAAAGAAGGGTTTCAGTATGTTTTCCATTTAAATATGATAGGATCGCTTATACCGACGCAGTTTTTTGCCAAACGAATGATCGAACAAAAAGGAGGCAGCGTTATCAACATTTCGTCGATGAGCGCTTCCAATCCGATGACAAAGGTTCCGGCATACAGTGCCGCAAAAGCGGGAATCGAGAATTTTACGAAGTGTCTTGCCGTACACTTCGCCGAAGCCGGCATTCGCGTCAATGCGATTGCACCGGGATTTTTTTTTAACAGAACAAAACAGAAAACTTCTTTTGAATCAAAACGGCTCATTTTCAGAACGGGGGCAAATTATCATCGCCCATACGCCGATGCGCAAATTAGGTGATGCCAAAGACTTGCTGGGCACTTTGCTGTTGCTCTTGGATGAAAACATGAACGGCTTTGTCACAGGCGCAACCATACCGGTAGACGGAGGATTTTCAGCATATTCAGGTGTTTGAGTATGTACTTGAGATAAAAGAGGGGAAACAATGCCGCAAACCATCTTTGTACCATCCTCTTCATTAAACCAATCAGTGCATTTTAGTTTTAAATTAGGTTTTTTTGTAAAAAGCGGTGGTTTTGAGGTCAAAATGGCGGGCCGCCTAGGCAAAATGTGTATATCGGTTTAGGGGCATTTGACGTATAGCTTTTTTTGAAGTTTCGGAAATGAGTGAAAGCAGCTATCAATACATTAGTCAATGGAACCCGGCAGTAATTTACCGCAAGAACAAAGCCAACACGGATCATATGAGTCTTAGGGGTTGAATAGGAATAACAGGCTGTTTGCCAGAGCAAGTATTTTCCGTTAAAAAAGTCGAATTGGGGAAGCCTCCCGCCAATCAGGTGTAGCGGGAGTGTTCAATGTTCAGGATAGAATATAGTTCGCAGTGCCGATTGATCACAGCAAAAGGTTTGTGATCCGTTTCCGCCTGTCTGTTTCGATGATTCATCCAGATAGCATGCCAGCCTGCTGAAAGGGCGCCAACGACATCATTGGCCCATGAATCGCCAATATATAAAATGTTTTTAGGCGGCAGCTTGACCTTTTTGGCAGCTGTCTGAAAAATATTTGCATTTGGTTTGGCAAATCCGACTGCGTCAGAAATGAAAATGAGTTCCTTGTCGAACCATTTTGTTAATTGCAACGATTCAATTTTCTTCCATTGATGATTAACGGGACCGTTTGTGATGATGCCGATAATGTAGTTGTTCGATTTTAATGCTGTCAACATGTCTGCAGCTTCCGGAAACAGTGTGAGCGATTGCTGCCTTTGCTCGTATTCTTGTTGAAAACAGAGGGCTTCGTCATTCGAAATGTTAAGGCCGAAATCTTTTCCGGCCAACTGGATTCTCTTCATTCTTAACTCTTTCAAGGTGATCCGATTATTCTCATACTCTTCCCATAAGAGATCACTATAATGTCTCGTTGATTGATAAAACTGTTCAACCGGAAGCGTATTTGCTTTGTCGGGAAACAGATTGACTAACGCTTGTTGAAACGGTTTCATCGAATCATGCAAAGTATCATCTAAATCAAAGAAAACAGCTTTCCAAGTCATTTCCTTCCCTCCGATTCTTCTATTATAGCAAAAAATGTGCAGACTTTGAAAAAAGGGGCTTATTATATTTTGTAGATTCAAGTTATTATATAATCTTATCCTTAAGAAGGCCTTTGTCTAAAATGTATTCGCCAATTTATGAAGAAGCCTTCTCATTTTCGTCCAGTTTTGCACCTTCCGAAAGGGATCCATTCCACCAAATCGGAAAATCTTCCAATTAAGCTTGGATGAACACCCCGAGATATATTTTTCACATAGCAGGAGGGAGGGGTTAGAATGTTGAAAAACGGCGAAAATAGACTTTCCATTCATTTCTACAAAAAACCCAAGCAGTTTTTTGCTTGGGCCATGTGGTTAAGAAGTGAATGATATTTCGTTTGTTGCCTGCTGGTGAATAAAGCTTTTTTTCACCCAAATGCGTGATTTCCAGCGGAAAAGCATTAAAATGCCTCTGAGCCATTCGTCGACGATGAACGAAATCCAAATGCCTGCCAACCCCCAACCAAGCAAAATGGTAAAAATGTAGGCAACTGAAATTCCGACTCCCCACATTGAAATGATCGCCATATATACAGGGAATTTGGCATCGCTTGAAGCAATCAAGGAACTGATAATCACCATATTAAATGCTCTTCCAGGTTCCAAAATAATGGTTAACAATAGCAAATGTTTCCCTTCGGCAATGATTGAAGGGTTGTTTGTAAACAATCCGAAGAGCGCATCGGAAAAAGCGAAAAATACAACGGCTCCCAAAGTAGAAATGACGACTGCAATCGATAACGTTCTCATGCACCGCTTATAAGCGGCTTCGAATTGCTTAGCACCGATGAAATGTCCTACCAAGATTTGTGTTCCTTGGCTGATTGCTGCGCTGAACAGAAAGATCAGCATCATTAAATTTTGCGCATAAACTTTTGTCGTTAAAGCTTCAGCGCCGAGAGTGGCGGCAAAATAAGTGAGCACCATTTGTGAACCGTTATAGGAAAGATGTTCGCCGGCAGTTGGAATCCCGATTCTCATTAAATGTTTCAAATGCCGAAACGAGTTTTTGCTGAAGTTTGTCCAGTGCTTATGGAAAGATAAACGATGGACAAGTGCATATCCTATGAGCAGCAAACCGATCATCCGAGAGGCAACGGTTGAAATTGCCACCCCCTGAACTCCTAATACCGGAATGGCAAACGGTCCGAATATAAAACAGTAGTTGCCAACGATATTTAAGATGTTCATGACAACAGTCACATACATTGAATCTTTTGTAAAGCCGCTGCTGCGCAGGATTGCGCCGGCCGTCATGATCAATCCTTCCAAAAAGATGAAAAGCCCGACTAATTTTAAATATTGGTTTCCTTCTGCCAATAAGCGATTTGGCAGATCCATCATTTTCAGCAAATGTCCGCTAAAAATAAAAAGACCGGCACTAATTATTAAGCCGACGGCAAGGTTGGCAAGAAGCGATACGACGGAAACATCCATTGCTTCTTTCTGTTGTTTGGCCCCCAAATGCTGCGCAACCAAAACGGCCGTGCCTGTCGCAACAAAACCGAAGATGACAATAAACAAAGATAATATTTGGTTCGCTACACCAACAGAGGCTACGGAATCGTCCGAATATTGACTGAGCATCAAAGTGTCAATATTCCCCATGAGCATGTGAAGCAATAGCTCAATAAAGATCGGCCATGTGATCGCAAATAACGTCATTTTCTTCTTATTCATTTGGTGATCCATTTTTTTACCTCCGTTGTCGTCAATGCCAATACAATTTTAGTGGTTTTCAAGTATAATAGAAAGACATAATCTCGATCTTTTTTGGAAAAATCCGACCAAGGAGGTGAACCGTATTGATTGTTGAATTTAGGGTTCCGCCTTTCCCGACTTTTATTAAAGGGGGAGAAGGAACATTTAAAACTGGAAGCAAGCATTTCCGCCGGATTTTTAATGTATTTGATTTCATCTATGTCAAAAAAGGTGGTTTATATATAACGGAAAACGGGGTGAACTATGAGATCCGTCCTTTTCAATATCTTATTCTTTTTCCGGGCTTTGAACATTACGGTTACAAGGAATGTGAAGAAGATACCGACGTCATCTGGATTCATTTTTCCATTGACCATGGTTATGAATTGGTGAAAGAAAAACACCGCCGGTTCGGGGATATTTTAGTAAAAGACGGCGATTTTGAAGAACCGAGCGAATTTTTGTTTCGAATTCCAAAGTATCATCACATTCAGCAAGCCGGCCGTTTTGAAACCATTTTGAATCACCTTGTGGAGTTGAACAGCAGAATTGTCGAGTTTCCATTAAGACAGCAAATGTTTTTTGAGGAGCTGCTCCTTCAACTGCAGAAGGAAGCGTTAAACATACCGACGGCAACCGAAAAAGTTGTTGATGAAATCTTGGAATATATAGCAAAAAATTATGAAAAACCATTCACAATGGAAGATATGGCGAGGGACTTGCATTTTCATCCAGATTATTTAACGAGGTGCATGCAAAAAACGCATGGGATGACGCCGAGGCAATATGTAAATCTTTACAGAATGAACAAAGCAAAGCGCCTCCTTTCGGTTACAGATGATACGATTTCAAGCATTGCGAAAGAAATTGGAATCCAGGATCCGACTTATTTCTCAAAGCTGTTTAAAAAAATGGAAGGGTTTACTCCGGCCGAGTACCGAAAATTGGTGAGGAGAAATGGTTAGACGGAAAAGAGCTTTTGCCTCGCCGCTTTCCAATAGACGGTCTATAGCTGTAAAAAGCCCGCTGAACTCGTTGAAGAATTTTGCGGGCTTTATGTTTTTGCTAGAAGCGTTAATGAAAGAATAACCAATTCGGGGACGTCTCTTCAAGTGGATCACCGTCCATTTAGCGGCCGAGCGGGTTGTTTGATCCGCCCGCTTCCGGCACCGCCGCTTTAGGCGCTTCTCCTTCGAGCTCTTGAAATCCTTCTGCATAGTAGGCGGACAAAGTTACTTGATATGTGATGACATCTGTTTCATCCTCTTCAGGCTGCTGAACGGATATTTGATCAATCGTCGTGATTCTTTCATTTTTTTCGATTGTTGCTAGAAAGGTGAGCAAATTTTCATAAGATGTTGTGTTGACCGTCAAATCGATTGTCACTGACTTTAAATGATCAGGCAGCGCATCATTTTTTTCCTTGTCAGACGCCGTTTGTCCGTCATCTTGCTGGTTTGTTTCCGACAAATCGATTTTTGTCGTTTCTCCCGATTCGCTTCCGCTTGCATCATCCTCTTCCCGAAGTTTATAACTTTCAATTACGCTGTTTGAGACAATTTCAGCTTTTTCCAATGTTAAAAAAACTTGTTCGAACAGCGGAAGGACTGGAAGTTTTCTTTGCAATTGATGCGATGTTTTGACAGCTGTTTTTTGCTGCAGGGACTGCAAATATTGTTCATTCAATTTTTCTTCGGTTCGTAATGTAAGGCGTATTTGCTTTTCTTTTTCATATTCAGGTTTCAAGATCCAGAAATAGAAGCTGATTTCGCTGAAAATCATCAAAAGGACTAGGGAGATGATGATAACTTTTTGCTGTTTGGATAAAGAAAATTTCATGAATCTCCCTCCGTCTTTTCATTTTTCAGCTGGTCGCGATCAATTTCGATTTCATATTTGGCGGTGTAAGAAATGGGAAGCGTATCAAATTCCGAATCTTCTCCCCGATTTGCCGTCACACTGTCCAGCTTGACACTTTTTGTCCATTTTGCATCTGCCAAATGTTTATAGTAAAAAGCGGCATCAATATCATCCGCAACATTTATTTCTAATAAAAGCTGTTTTCCATTATATTGAAGCGATTGAAATCTTGCTTTTTCCGGCAATAGAGCCGTCAATTTGGCCAACAAATCGACCGTATTGATCGGCATTTTTTCAGCGCTTTGTACAATTTTTTCTAGTTTATCAATCGCAGAACTTCGATCCGAAATGTTTATTTGCTTTCTTATGTCATTGTTTTTTTGTTTCATTTCTTTCAGCTGTCTTTCAACAGTTTGGATGTTTGCCGTTGTTTTTTGCAGCGTATGAAAAAGTAACGCAGTAAATATGAGCCCGAATAAACAAACGGCGGTAAGCAAGAAATAAAAGAAGCGGTTTGAACGTTCTTTTCTTTGCAGCAGGTTAATATTGACTTGCATTATTCTCCCTCTCTTATCCCGAGCCCTAAAACAGCAAAATATTTAGGCTCGACTGGTTCGTTGTGGAGATTGTGAAGAAAATGAATAGGAATCGTTGAAACACGGATGGAAAACCGCGATCCGATTTGTTCGACTATATCTTGAAAAAAAGGATGATCTCCGGTTAAAAAAAATTGGGTAATTTCTTTGCCTCCATTATGAAGGGAATATTGATAAAATCTTAAAATGCGTTCAAGCTCTAAATACAAATCTTGAAAGGCAAGAATGGACTGCTCTTTGTCGCAGAGTTCAAAAGAAATTGTTCCACTTTCGCTGTTGATGACAGGATCCCATCCGGCATTCGGATAAGAGATCACAAATTGCTGCATGAAAATCGGTGTATGTTTTTCAAAAATGCTGATGGTGGCCGTTTCTGTATCTGTTTGAATTAACAGAATGCTTTCGTCATCCGCAGTCAACCCGAGGTGATCAAACAGCCGATATTGGCAAAGCGGAGAAATATCCGCAGCAACAGGGCGTGTTTTTTGTTCCTTCAAAAGATCGGCATAACTGTTGACGATTTCTTCGGGAGAAGCAATGAGCAATATTTCCTTGCTTTCTTCCTTTTTCTCAATGATGGCATGGTCAATGACAGGATGTTCAAAAGGAAGATGAATGGTATGATCCAGTTCAAAATAGAGATAACCGTTGATTTCATCATCAGGCACATCAGCCGGTACGTTGATTTTGCGAATCACAATGGATGAGTCCGGTACGATGAAACGAACGGGCTTATCTTTCAATTTCCATTTTTGAAAAAATCGGCGCAAAACGGTCTGGAACAATTCTTTATTTAAAATCCGTCCGTTTTCAATAATCCCTTTTGGCAAATAATGCTCACCGCATTGTTGAACGACAACAGGGCGTTTGTTTTTCAATTCGGCAAAGCGAATCACGTAATCTTTTATTTCTACGTTGACATATTTGGAAGATTTGAAAATAGCTCTTAGCATCCCTTTCACCTGCATTACGAAATAATCAATTGCCAGTAATACGCTGTAATCGTTTGTTCATAAAAATAAGCAAGCAATGATCCAATCGTGATAAAAGGCGCAAACGGAACGGGCGTCTTCCGCTTCATTTTCCCGAGGATCATGGCAAATAAGCCAAAAAGCGCACCAAATAAGGAAGCGAGAATAAATGATAGAAAAAATCCTTTGACTCCAAGCACGTAGCCAATCACACCATAAAGTTTAATATCGCCGCCGCCCATTCCCCCATTGGAAATAATGGCAATGAGATATAGCATCCCAAATCCTAAAACAGCCCCGATAACGGAATCATACCAAGGAGAGAGGGGGATAAACGCCCTTTCGATGATCAAAAGAACAGCAAAAAAGAAAAGAACAGAATTGGGAATGAGCATGTAGGCGATATCGCTCGCTGTCACAATCATAAGCAAAGAAATGAATGTTAGGGCGACAAACAGCTCCTCTGTAAGTCCGACCTGCAAAAATGCGAATAAAAACAAACAACCAGTCGCTAACTCCATAATCGGATAGAGCGGGGAAATGGCGTTTTGGCAGTGGCGGCATTTCCCTTTTTGCACAAGAAATGATATTACGGGAATCAACTCCCGCCATGAAAGGGAGTGATGACAATGCGGGCAGGACGATCTTGGAAAAACAATCGACTGCTTGTTAGCTTTCCTAATGCCGACGACAAGAAAAAAAGATCCGAAGCAAAGGCCTGCCGCAAAAAAATATAACGAAAGAAAAACCATCATCCTCATCCTTTTGAATTATACATGAATTCTTATCAAAAAGCGTGGCTTAAAACCACGCTTTTGTCCATCTTCAATTATGGATTAGGTATTGTTACAGTGTCGTCGCCGCTTGTATCTTCATTAATGTCCCTAATGGTCGCACTTTTAAATGTAATTGTTTTGTTTCCGGCAGTCCCGGTTCCTGTTAAGCGAGGAGTGCCGTTATCAAATGTAATACTTGTTACTTCTAAATTATCGCTTGTTTTTTCAATATATTCACCAAGTTTCGAGTCAATTTCATCTGCACTATCCAAATCCAGATCGTTCGTATCTGAAGTCGTTTGGGCGGCATAATACATTTTCGCCGCATTTAAATATTGAATGGCATCCGCTTTCACGCCGTCTTCGCGTGATTTTTGGATGATGCCTCCAATGGACGGCACGGCAATTGCCGCAATGATCCCCAAAATGACAATGACGGCGAGCAGTTCGATCAAGGTGAGACCCCGTTCATTTTTAATGACAGACAAACGTTTTTTGAACATGTTTTTCCCTCCTGAAATTTAATTTATTGGATATTGTTGAACAGCTGAAACATTGGAACGATCACCGACAGTACGATGATGCCGACAATAACAGCAATAATGAGAATTAAAAGCGGCTCGATAATTGATTTCAGTTGGTCAGATGCTGTTTCCACCTCCGATTCATAATAGTCGGCGATTTTTTCCAGCATGTAGTCCAAAGATCCTGTTTTTTCGCCGATTGCTATCATTTGAATGACAAAAATCGGAAACACCCAATGCTTTGCCATCGGCTCCGTCATCGAAGCACCTTGTTCCAAAGCGTGGCGGCTGCGAGCCAAGATTTTGGCGACGACTTCATTTTCGACAATGTTTTCGGTTAAAGCGACTGCTTGCAATATGGAAACGGAGTTGGCCAACAAGGAACTCAACGTTCTGGCAAACCTGGCAAGCACCGCCTTATGATATAATTTTCCTATTAAAGGCAATTTGAGTATAGCATAATCTAGGTATATTTTCATAGATTTTATGTTTTTTATACAATAAACAGAAAAAAATAACAAAAAAGCAAGAATTATCAATAAGACGAAATGCTCTGTCAGCCATTTGCTGCTGCCAACTACCATTTTTGTGATCAACGGCAATTCTCCACCTATTTGCGCAAACAATTGAACATATGTCGGGATGACAAACAGCAGTAAAAAAGCTACAACGATCACTGATACAACCGCAACGACAATGGGGTAGGTTAAAGCCGATTTCATTTTTTGCCTTGTCCGATATTGTTTGTCATAATAATCCGCCATTTTTTCCAGCGTTTCATCCAAACTTCCGCTGATTTCCCCGGCCTGCACCATATTGACGAGAAGGGAAGGAAAAATGTTCGGATGCTTTTTCAAACTGGAGGCGAGAGAGGTGCCCTCCCGCAAGTCTTTCTCCACTTGGTGCAGCGTTTTTCTAAGCGTTTTGCTCGTTGATTGCGCAGTCAACGTTTTGATCGCTTCAACGATGGTTACACCAGCCTTGATTAAGGTGGAAAATTGCCGCAAAAAAACGTTTAGGTCCATTAATTTTACTTTTTGGAACAGTTTGATTTCTTTTGTCCAAAACGTTTCTTTTTTTTCTTCTAGTGATATCGTTCTTAAACCGCGCTCCCGCAGTTTCCGATGGACTTCGTGTACGGTTTCCGCATAGATGAGCCCCCTTTTGATTTTGCCTGAACGATCGCGCGCTTCATAGCGAAACTGAGCCATACCCATTCTCCTCTAAATATGCTGAAACCGATTCATAAGCGATCAGCTGTTTTTGCAATAATTCCTTTAAGTGCATTTGCATCGTTTGCATTCCGAATTCTTTTGATGTTTGCATGATGTTTGGAATTTGATGGAGCTTTTGATTTCGAATTAAATTGCTGACGCCGCGGTTATTGATTAAGATTTCCATCGCTGCTAAACGCCCTCTTCCTGTTTTAAGCGGAAAGAGCCGTTGGGAAATGACAGCAAGCAATACCGTTGCCAGCTGATAGCGGATTTGTGTTTGTTGTTCTGCCGGAAATACATCGACAATGCGCTCAATCGTTGCTGGAGCGTTGAACGTATGTAAAGTTGCCAACACTAAATGGCCGGTTTCCGCAGCTTGGATGGCGGTTGAGATCGTGTCTAAATCTCTCATTTCCCCGACTAATATGACATCGGGATCTTGGCGAAGTGCGGCGCGAAGACCGGTTGAAAACTGTTCGGTATCTTTCCCGATTTCCCGCTGGTCAATGATTGATTGTTGATGCTCGTAAATATATTCAATTGGGTCTTCCAATGTAATAATATGCCGCCGTTCTACCTGATTGATGTACTGGATCATGGAAGCAAGCGTTGTAGTTTTTCCGCTTCCCGTCGGTCCAGTCACTAGCACAAGCCCTTGAGGTTTTATTGCGATCTTTTTTAATATTTCCGGCAGCTTCAACTGATCAATCGTCGGAATTTTTGCAGGGATGAGGCGAAAGGCGGCAGCAATTTTTCCTCTTTGTTTAAAGACGTTTACACGGAATCGACTGACTCCTTCGATTTCATAAGAAAAATCTATTTCCCCTTTTGATGTAAAAACTTGCCAAAGTTTTTCATCCATGACTGCCCTGACATACTGTTCAATTTGCTTAGCTGTTAAGGGGGAGCCTTCATGATTTTTCAGTTTTCCGTATATGCGGAAAATAGGAGGCAGCTCCGCCGTCAAGTGGACATCGGAAGCTTGTTCAAAATAGGCCGCTGTTAAAATTTCATCCAACGTCTTTTTCATTTTCATCCCCCTCTAATCCATTACAACTCGCAAAATTTCTTCGGTTGTTGTAATTCCTTCCTGCACCTTGCGCAGCCCGTTCTTGATAATGGGTTCCATGCCGTTGGCAACGGCTTTTTCCTGCAATTTTCTTGCTGATTGGTCTTGCTTCAAGATCCATTTTCGAAGCTCATCATCAATGGTTAATACTTCGCAAATGGCCGTTCGCCCGCGATAACCGGTCATGCTGCATGTCGGACAACCTTTCCCTCGGTGGACTGTATCAATCGTAAGGCCATATTTGGCAAAAATTTCTTTTTCCCGATCTGTCGCTTTTTCCACTTGCAAACAATCTTTGCAAGTTTTTCTGATCAAGCGCTGGGAAATGACGCCCCTTAAGGAAGAGGCAATTAAAAATGGTTCGACCCCTATATCTTTTAAACGAACAATGGCACCCGCCGCATCATTCGTATGAAGAGTGCTTAGCACGAGATGGCCTGTGATGGATGCTCGAACAGCCATTTCCGCCGTTTCCCGATCTCGAATTTCTCCGACCATGATAATGTTCGGATCCTGCCGCAAAATCGCCCTCAACCCGGCAGCAAACGTAAGACCGACGTTAGGATTCACTTGTATTTGGTTAATCCCTTCGATTTGATATTCTACAGGGTCTTCGACAGTAATGATATTGACATCCTCCCGATTTAATGAATTTAATGCTGCATACATGGTGGAGGATTTGCCGCTGCCTGTGGGGCCTGTGACAAGAATCATTCCGTACGGTTTATGAATCAGTTCCTTGATAAGAAGCAAATGATGATCGTGGAAGCCCAGCTGATTTAAGTTATTGATCGCTTTGCTCAGGTCAAGAATGCGAATGACTACTTTTTCGCCGTGAATGGTTGGAACAGTGCTGACCCTCAGATCCACTTTGTGAAAATCGACATCGATTTGAATGCGTCCATCTTGTGGAATGCGCTGTTCGGTAATATCCAATTGGGCAAGCACTTTTATTCTAGTAATCAATGGACCTTGGGCTTGTTTTGGCAACGTTTTTGCTGTTTTAATCGTTCCGTCGATGCGATAGCGGATAACCAATTTTTGGCCATGCGGGTCGATATGAATATCGCTCGCACGCAATGCTACTGCCTCTTCAATGATTTGTTTGACAAGCAAAACGATCGGGGAACTTTCATCGTCAACGGTCTCTTCTGCTTCACTTTCCGTTTCGGATGTCCGAAAACTGGTCAATAATTCATCTGAGTTGTAGAGCTTTGGGATGCTTTGAATAATATCATCCTTTGTTGCGATGACGGGTTCAATAGAAAAGCCTGTTGTCAATTGCAAATCATTAATTGCGAAATAATCAAGAGGATCGGCCATTGCTACGTACAATTTGCTTCCTTCTTTTTTAAGCGGAATGACAAGATGCCGTTTGGAAAAATCCTCCGGAACAAGTTTGATTAAAGATTGGTCGAAAGGATAATTATACAAGCTTACGTGAGGAATGCCAAGTTGAAATTCTAAAACTTCAATTAATTGATGTTCTGTAATCAAGCCTTTTTGCAGTAGCACATCTCCGAGTTTTTGATTAGGGTCTTTTTCTTGTAATGCCTCTTCCAGCTGTTTTTCAGTGATAATGCCGCTATTAACCAACAAATCTCCTAATCTCATTCGTTTATTGATCATTTTTTTGTTCCTCCACATTGGCGCATGTACAAGAATTGGCAGCTTGTTGATTGGAAGAGTCGTTTTTTTGCTGAAGCGGTTTGTTCTCCTCTTCGTTTTCTTGTGGTTTTAGCTGTGGTTCTGTTGTTTTTGTTTCATCTGTAGAAGATTCTTGGGAATTTTCCTGATTTTGTTCGCCGGCTGCATTTTTGTCTGTCTCTTGATTGTTCGAATCCGCTTCATCTTGATTTGTCCCACGCACTTCAAGTTGCGGGATCGATGGATAAAAATCCTCAAACAATTTCTCTTTTTTTATGGCGCTTCCGTCTTCTGCAAGGGTGATGCGAAAAATGTCTGCTGAAACACCTTTTTGGCCTTGTTTTTTCGTATAATAAATCCCTTTGCTCATGGCAACAGTATATTCTGCTTTTACTTGAGGTTCATAATATTTGACGTTTTCGATTTGAACGGCATAGCCATTTTGAAAAGGAACGCCTAGAAGGTGTATATGAAGTTTTCCATCCTCTTGAAAAAACTGCAAACGATAGGTTGAATCATTTGGGTTTAAAAAAGAAAAATTGATTTTTCCGTCTTCAACCCGCACATCATATCCAATTTCCGTATACCAAGGCAGGTATCTGCTTGTTGTCCGCTCTAAAATTTGAAAATTAGTCGGGAGAATCGTTTTAAAAATGCAGGAAGCGAGAAAACTCCATTGTTCATCCCCGCCATTCATATCATTCATATAGTCGCGGAGCGAAAATAAGCTGTTAGGGCGAATTTCAATTTCATCATGTTGATGGATCCAATTTATGATAAATGTTTGGAACTCTGGCGGAATATCGATTTGTACAGATGAAACGATGGCGCTTAAATGAGATTGTTTTTTCTCCTCACGGACTGCCTGTTTTTTTTCGGCAGTTTGGGCGACCGTTTGATGACTAGAAGAAAAATGCTGAAAAAAACGGTGCGGAGCAAAGCTGCTGGAAAAGCCCGCAATCACAACGAAGCAGAAAACGATGAACCATTTGAAAGAAGATTGCTTCATTCTGTCCGCTCCTTTTCTGTAACAAAGGGCAAATTTTTAAAAATAATAAAATAGTCCTGTTGCACATATATGAAAATATTCCTTTTTCATTTTATAATACTTGTTAGAAATAGGAAAGCGAAAAAATTTGAAACGGGGTTTCGTCCATGGTTTGGATCCGCCAGGAAAAAGGGTTAACGTTGATCGAATTGCTTGTTTCGATTTCCATTTTGTCATTGGTATTAACAATCTTTTATATTCTCTTCGGACAGATGTCGCACTTTGAAAAACAAAACGAAGAGTCGTTCAAGGCAACCCACTATGGAAAAATTGTTCTCGTAGAACTGAAAAATAATCCGGATCAAGTGCCGAAACAAAACAAAAGTTATGAAACTTTTAATGATCTCAACGCTCCGCAAGTTTCAGCTGTTGAAAAGGACGGCACATTTAAGGAAAATAAAGGCTTGCGCCTAAAGCTTGATGTCGAAAAAGAGCAAAATGCGAATTTATGGAAAATTACGGTTCGCGTCATAAACGAAAATGGGAAGGAAATGGCGGTCACTTACGGATATATTGGGGGAAGCACTCATGAATAAAGCTCGTTTCATACATGGCGAAAGCGGAATGACCATCGTTGAAGTACTCGCCGCATTATCGATATTCGTTGTTTTAGTTGGATCGCTGTATGGTATATTAGTGCAAACCGTCGGCCATTTTCAACGCCTCAAAGACCGCAACGAGCTGTCTGAACAAGCAGCTTATATTACCGCCATTTTAACGGAAGTCCATCGAAAAAGCCAATCCTATGTAATACAATTCAATCCTGAAGGCCAACTTGAGTTGACTTATGAAAATGGTTTAACAGAGAAAACAACCGAGATCGGCCGTGACGATTATTTTATCGATGTGAGGATCAACCACGTTCAAGTGACGAAAGAAAAGCCGGTTTTTATTGACTTAAAGGAGGAAGAAAATAAAAGCATTCAAGTTTTGTTAACGCTAAAACCGAAACATTATCCGGAAAATGAAGTGACTGTCGCCACAACTGTTTCCAGAATGACCCCGGCAAACAAGGAGGAGGAGGAATGAAACGAATACAAAATGATAGCGGAGCCGCGCTGGTCATTGTGTTGTTAATTGCGGCCGTTGTGTTAACGCTTGGTCCTCTTCTAGCTGCCGGCGCCATTTCCGCTGCCAAACAGCAAAAAGACAGGGAAGCGGAGGATCGTGCTGTTGATATTGCGGAAATGGGCGTGACTTACGCAATAGAAGAGGCAAATCAATATATGAAAGATCATCCTCTTGAAAAAGAGGAAAAATTGGAAAAGTATTTGACAGAAATGTTTCGTTTCGTTCAAACGAAAATGGAGCAAGTTGTCATTGATCATGATCACCCAAACCGAAAGTTTCATTTGCAAGACAACATTTATGTTACTCCATCCAATACAAAAACAAAGGCGACGTTTCGGGTTGAAGGAATGGATGGGAGAAAAATAAGAGTGATTGAAGCGGATATTGAAATTACCGGCTTAGGAAAAGAATCTAATCAAGAGGAAGACTGGCGTGAAGTTGTGGAAACGATCCCCAAAAAGCCGACGACAAGATACACATTTCATACGGAAATCGTTTGGTCGAAAAATATGACAACGCATTACAACGACCATCTTGTGTTGGAACAGGGGGGAAGGATGTCCAACAACAGCACGGTTTCAGCCAATAATGTATACAGCGAAGGGGATTTTTTCATTGAAAATCATACAACGTTCATTGCCAACGGGTTTGCAAAGCTGGAAAATCTCTCAATTGATAACAATAGTTTGTTTGAAGTATCCGGCAATTGTTACGGCAAACAGTTGACCAGTTTGAATGGCAATCCGCTCGTTCGCATTTGCGGCAGCGCTGTTTTTACAGATATTTACATGGATGGGGCGTTGGAAATTGGAAGGCATTTGATCGTGAAAAATGCAGTTTATTTTCGGAACGCTTCCGTAAAAGTGAAGGGGACAGCCGTTTTTCAAGGACCGCTCATCATTGACAAAGGAAGCAACGAAATGGAGATCGGTCAAGATCTTATTTTGGACGTTAGGAAAGGAAAACCGTCAATTGAAGGGAAAACCATTAAAGTTGGGGGAAACTTGATATTGAAAGAAGTGGATCGTCGAGATGTGAGTTTGTTCCAAACATTGAAAAGTGAAATATATGTTGCTGGCGACGTGTTGGTTTATTATAAAGGAGAACATGATCCGGAAATCAATCCTGCTAAGTTTGGAATCGTTCCGTATCATATGCAAAATAAATCAAGTTCCATTTTTTACGGATGGTCGGGCAACTTAAACTTAGATATCGGCCAATGCTCTAATATTGATCTTCCGGAAGAACCGATTGATCCCCAAATAAAGCTGGTTGAAGCAAAATATAAATAACCGTTCGATTTTGCGGTTTTGAACAAAAGATCAATTTGCTTTCCTTTAAAACGGCGGTGTGGTCGATGGATGAAAACAATCTTTTGCCAAACATAAAAAGAAGCTGGCCAGAGGATATCAAAAAAACTTCAAGTTGTGGACAAAATTCAAAATTTCATAATGGGATCTAACAAGAACCGGGCGTCACACAATTGACGCCCGGTTTTCCTATTTTCAATGTTGCGTTTTTGATGTATTAACTGTATTATTTATAATAGTACAATTAATACATAAGATTATTCCGGGAAATATGCTTGTCTGAGTTTTTAAAATCGAGGATCGAAATCTCAAGGGATATTTAGGGAATTAATTTACATTTTTGTAAAAATGAAATGAAACCGTTGATTAAAAAGGCTTATTTCCGGAAGGCGGGAACATAAACAGTTTTTGCTTTTTCGCGAATATTGATTCAAAGGATAAAAGGAAGGAGACAAAAGGGTTGATTAAAGATGGATCATATGATGGCATTTGATCAGTTTGAAACCATTTATCATCAGTTTTATCAAAAAATTTATCGAATTGCTTTCTCTGTGACCAAAGATGTCCATTTAGCAGAGGATGTTTTGCAAGAAACGTTTTTAAAAGCCTTTCAACGTTCGGGGCAATTAGAAAATAGCGGAAAGATCGGATCTTGGCTCAGCACTGTTGCGAAAAGAACAGCCATTGATTTTCTTCGGAAGGAACAAAAAATGCCGTGTCCTCTTGAAGATCTTTTCATTCAAGAAAAGGAGCGTGTGGAGATAACAGTAGAATATGAACTAACGAAAGAAATCATTTCCCGAGAAATTCAAAAATTAAAACCTGAATACCGTGAAATTTTGGAATTGAAATGGAATTATGGATTAAAAGAAAATGAATTGATGAGAGAATTAAACATATCGAAAGGAGCCGTAAAAACGAGACTGCACCGAGCAAGACGGGCATTAAAAGAATTATTATTAAAAGCAATGTAATATTGGAGCGCCCGCTTATGGACACTCCTAAACAAATCAGTCTTTGAAAGCATGGCTGCTTTTATGATTTTTGCGCTTTTCGATATTGATATTGCTTCCATTGAAAACGAATAAAACAGCCGATGCAAAATCCTAATATGGCTATCAGAGCGGCTAAAAAGACCAAAACGGAAAACACGTAACCTAAGATCGGAATATGAAAGTAAAAACCGATAAATGCCAGAAGCAAACAGGTGCAGGCAATTTTTTGATTAAATTGCTGATCGCTCTTGTCCTCTAAATAATAGGAGGAAAGCGGTTTTCGCAAAAAAGCTTTGGCGGCTGCCATAATCGGATTTACTCCGAAGATGATGCCAATCAGGCCAGGGATCAGCGGAATGAAGAGAAAAAACGGCTGATTGGTGATCCATGTGATGAGTACAGATAGTACAATTGTCCATTGGTTTGTTCTGACCATTGGACGTGGAATGCCTTGCATAAAAAAACCCTCTTTCCTGATAGTTTTAATGATATTTTAAAGGAAATCTTCATTCATTGCATCTTTTTTGATTGTGAAATGAGAAAGATCGCTATTTCCTCATTTGTTTATGATAAAATGATGATAGTTGGATAGTTATATGAAAAGGGGGACTGATGATGAGTATTGGCTATGCAAATGGACGTTTTGTCAACATCCATGAACCGGTAATACCGATTGACGAAAGAGGACACCAATTTGGCGACGGAATATATGAGGTCATTCGGGTATATAACGGGAAACCGTTTATGCTTAAAGAGCATTTAGAGCGGCTTTTCAACAGTGCAGAAGCGATCAAGCTGAAACTTGATAAAACTTTGGAGGAATATGAACGGTTAATAAAGGAAGCGGTGGAAAAATCACAGTTGTCCGACTGCGATGTGTATTTGCAAATTACCCGAGGGATCAGCATCCGCAATCATTTATTTCCGGATGTTCCTGTTTCAACCACGATGACGGTGCGGCCATCCAAAAAATTAGACAGCCAATTAAGGGAAAACGGAGTTTCCGCTATTTTTCACGATGATGAACGCTGGCAAAATTGCTATATTAAAACCCTCAACCTTCTCCCAAATATTTTGGCAAAACAGTCTGCGCACGATCAAGGCTGTTATGAAGCAATTTTGGTGCGAGACGGATATATTACAGAAGGAACAAGCTCCAATGTTTTTATTGTAAAAAATAGAACGATTTATACAACGCCTCTTTCCAAACATATTTTGCCAGGCATCACGAGAATGGCGGTTAAATCAATTATTGAATCGCTTGAATTGCCATTGGCCGAAGAAAAATTTACAAAAGACGATGTTTTGGCAAGCGATGAGGTCTTTATTACAAGCACTACTTCTGAAGTATTGCCTGTTGTTGCTGTTGATGGCAAGGCGATCGGCACCGGAAAACCTGGCGATGTGACCAAAAAATTGTACGCAAAATTTCAACAAAAAATCGCAAATTTATAGAGTGATAGATAATGATGATCGAAGATATAAAGCCTGTAGAGATGATTACAGGCTTTTTTTGTTACACTGTCATGAATAAATTTTAACATATTGAATTGTTTGAAATAGAAAACCTTTTCAACATAGTGTAGGGGGAAGAAATGTATATTATTGATCTCCACTGTGATGTTTTGATGAAGCTGGCGGCAGCAAAGGGCAGATTGTCGTTTTCTGATTCCAAGGAACTCGATGCGAACAAACAGCGCTTAATGAAAGGAAATGTGAAGCTGCAATGTTTTGCTGTTTTTGTTGAACCTGAAGTGAAAACGGAAAACAAATTCCAAGCTGCTCTTGAGCAGATCGGCTATTTTTACGATGAAGTGCTCGGAAAAAATCCGGAAATGAAACATATCCGCGAATGGAAGGAAATTTTTTCATTGAAGGAACATGAAATCGGCGCCTTATTGACATTGGAAGGTGTTGATCCGATCGGAAATGACATTACAAAATGGCGGATCCTTTATCAACTAGGGGTTCGTTCTGTCGGTTTAACATGGAACTACGCCAACTTGGCAGCCGACGGCGCTTTGGAAACGAGAGGGGCAGGACTGACTGATTTCGGAAAAGAAATCGTTAAACTGAATAATGACCATCTCGTTTTTACTGATGTGTCACATTTATGTGAACGGGCTTTCTGGGATGTGATGGAGTTGGCTGAATATCCGATTGCCAGCCATTCCAACTCCCGCTTCCTTTGCGACCATCCTCGCAATTTAACGGATGAACAGGCGAAGGCGCTGTTTCAAAAGGGCGGGATGATTCATGTTGTGTACGCCCCCCAATTTGTCACGGAAAATGATCGGGCGCAAATCGCTGAAGTCATCAAGCATATCGATCATTTTTGTTCATTGGGAGGACTGAAGCAAATCGGGTTCGGATCAGACTTTGACGGCATTGAGGAAAAAGTGGTCGGTTTAGAAGATGCATCGAAATCGCAAAATCTCATCAATGAATTGCTGAAGCATTACAAAGAAGAGGAAGTCCGCGGTTTCGCCTATGAAAATTTTTTACGGCATTTGCCGAAAAAGGGATGAAAACCGGAAAGAATGCCTGTTTGAAGATGGGGAAAAAACATACTGCCATGAAGCCGACGATTGAGCAAAGTGATAAAAACGCAAAGATCACCGCCTCTTCTACGCGCCATACAATAAAATTTCAACAATTGAGCAAATTTCTCCACTGTGATGAAATAAAAACCTTCACAATCGATTATAACAAACGGCCAATAGGCTAATATTTTTTTATCTTTAACAATACCGAATTCTCTTTTTAACTGCACCTTCGTCGATTAAGCTTTTGTCATATGCTTGAATACTTTCCTCCAGTTTTCAAATTGAACAAGTTCAACGTTATGGTGACAGGAGAAGCAGTTGTTTTGATCCTGCTGTAGTCATTATATCAATGATAAAATGAGCAGCGGGTTGGCATTTTTCAGCCAACCCAAACTGTTTGACATTTTCAACAAAACCATTTATGTTGATAAAACAAACTTGACTTATCGGAATTATATACATTATAATCAAAGCTAAGATGAACGTCAGGAGGGATCAAGATGGAGCAGGCAGTCATGATAAAGAGTGGGACGGAGATGCTGGCCGGTTCACTGCATCTTCCGGAAAACAGGACGGAAAATGGGAAAATTCCGATCATCATTATATGCCACGGTTTTATCGGCAGCAGAGTTGGCGTAAATCGGTTGTTTGTCAAAGCAGCCAGATATTTTTCTTCACTTGGATTTGCCGTTTTACGGTTTGATTATGAAGGCTGCGGGGAAAGCAGCGGTATTTACGGCACTTACGGAATAGAACGTTTTATCGGACAGACGGAAGATGTGATCCATTTTGCCGCCAATATTCCGACCATAGACGAGAATGACATTTATTTGCTCGGCCACAGTTTAGGAGGAGCAGTTGCGACATTGACAGCGGTACGGAATGAAAAAATTCGCAAACTGGCAATTTGGGCTGCCGTCGGCCGGCCTTTTGAAGATATTGCAGCGATTGTGGGCGAGGAGAAAGTGGCAGCTTTAGAATACGACTCTTTTATTGATTTTGAAGGCTATACATTGGTGAAGACATTTTTCCAATCTTTATCCGAATATGCCCCCTTGCAGGAAGCAAAAAAATTTACAGGTGATGTTTTCATTGCCCACGGAACGGAAGATAAAGAGATTGCTTGCTCTTATGCCCACATTTACGAAAAAAGCTTCCGAAAAAGTGCGAAAAGTGTTGAAAAGAACTTGATTGCCGGGGGCAATCATACGTTTACATCGATCGAACATTCAACAGAGCTGTTCCGTATTACAGGCGGCTGGTTCGTAGAGCAAAGAAAAACCGCCGCCCGGCCTGCAAGAAAGATTATTTGAAATGGCTGCAAACACCTTCCCAGCTTTCACGCAAACGGAAGGTGTTTTTTTCGTCGTCAGCTTGACAAACGCTTTCATTCTGGTAATATATCAATTAACTTATGAAAGGGCATTCATTTCCTTGTATTTCAAGCGTGCCTGCTTTCGATCATGTTAAAAAGATTTTCATATGCTTTTGGATGAAAAGGCATTTTTTTATTGTTTATTATATAAATTTAGAAATGGAGGATTGATGGGTGAATACAGGCGGTTTCATGGGAGGATTATATCGCATTTGCGAATGGATCATGAGGTTTTCAGTGACCAATGTACTTTGGCTCTTGTTTAATCTCCCTGTTGTTTATCTGGGATTGACATTGCTTTTTGTCGAAAATATGAATGAAATGATGACGATTTTAACGACAATGGCCATTTTAGCGCCATTCATTTTTTTCCCTGCTACAACCGCGATGTTTGGTGTCGTCCGCAAATGGGTTCTTGGTGAGCAGGATATTCCGCTTTTTCGTTCATTTTGGCAGTATTATAAGGAGAATTATGTCAGAAGCATGTGCGGGGGGCTGCTTTTTATAGTTCTGTCAGTGATTTGCATCGTGGATCTCATTTTTTTCTCAACCCAAAAGCAGCCGGTTCTTTTTTATTTTTTTATTTTCCTTTCTGTATTTCTGTTTGTAATAGTGCTAAATTTCTTTTCCAATACGGTGCATTTCCACACGCCGTTTTTGGCTTCAGTTAAAAATGCTATCTTGCTTTCAATCGCAAAACCTTTTAATACGTTGTTGACGTTTGCAACGAATGCGGCAATTGTCGTTTTTAGTTTTCAGGTGGCCACATTCCTTATTCCGTTTTTTATGGGAAGCTTATGTGCTTATCTTTCCTTTGTTTTCTATTATCGGGCGATTTTGCAAGTAGAAGCCATTCGGCAAAAGAAAAATGGAAATTTGAATGAATCCTGAATGGAAAGAGCCTAAAGAAATTTATGATTAAGCAGGTGACCGGTATATGCTTGAAATCTTTGCGCCTCCTCTTCCGGTGTTTATTGCGGGCGGTGAAGCTGTTTTAAAACCCGGGCATTCTCATCCGGACCGTCAAGGGTTGGGGGTGTTTGATTTACTCATTGTAAAGGATGGGGAATTATTCATCGGAGAAAACGGCAGGAATTATAAAATAGGAAAAAGGCAATCAATTATTTTGGATCCCGACAAACACCATTATCCGATTGCCCCTTGCCAAACGATTACCCGTTTTTATTGGATTCACTTTAAAACGGCTAATGAATGGTCCCATGCTTCCGAACGGTCTTCAAGAAAGCCGGAAATTATTAAAAGCAAACGGCTATTTGCAGAACAGCCGTTTACGATCAGGCTTCCGAAGTTTTGCTCAATTAGAAACTGGGATGGTGTAGAAAGGCTCAGCAGGCAGCTTCTATCTTCCTATCATCAAACGACTTACTTCCTGGAATGGCAACGGCAGCTGTTGTTTCAACAGCTTTTGCAAGAAATGTCAATTTATATGCAAGTGGATACTTCGCTTCCTTCCGTGATGATTGCCGAGAAAGCGGCAGAATATTTAAGGAAAAATTACCGTAAAAAAATCAGCTATCAAGAACTGGGGGAAGCCCTTTCCTTCCATCCGAATCACATTGCCCGCTGCATGCGGAAAGTGTTGGGCTATACACCTATCGAATATTTGAATAAAATCCGTTTTGAACAGGCAAGGTTTTTGCTAGCTTCAACCGATTTAAGCATTGAAGAAATCGCTGAACAATGCGGCTTTTCGCAATTAGCTTATTTCAGCCGATATTTTAAAATACAAGAAGGAATTACTCCGAATGAATTCCGGAAGCAATTCGGCATTAAATTTTACCAAAATTCAAAATATTGACCCGACGTCCGTTCGGGTCTTTTTTATTGACTGTGTTCCGGTTGTTGTTACGATTATGCAAATATATGTTTCAATCTTGTATGTTACTTTCTGGAAGCGGACAGTAAAATACTATATTAAGTTTAAAAAGAATATACAAAGGTGGAGGGTTATATAATGTAAAATCAACTTTTCCATTCAGAACAAAACTTTCTTTGGAAAGAAGGGAAAAGATGTTTGTTTTTAAAAAATTGAAGGATGTTTATTTGCCATATAAAAAAGACTTTATTTTGTCGTTGCTGTTTCTATTATTGTTAACAGGAATCACCGTAGTGTATCCGATGATTTTACAACTCACGATTGATGAAGTGGTTTTAGGAGGAAAGTATCATCTAGTTCCGTGGATTTCAGCGGGTTTTTTGGCAATCATGTTTTTGAAAGCCTTGTCGGCGTTTATTCAGCATTATTTGGCAGATATGTTCGGGATTAAAACAGTCCGCCGCTTGCGGGATCAATTATATGAAAAGCTGCAAAGGCTGCCGTTTAGCTATTACGACAATGCGAAAACAGGGGATTTAATGTCGAGGTTAACAGCAGATGTTGAAGGTATTCGAATGTTTGTTGCGTTTGGATTTACAGAAGTCCTCAGGTTTATTGTGATGGTTACATCAAGCTTTTGTGTGATGCTATATTATTCTGTCCAACTGACATTCGTGACGATTGCAGCGCTGCCGTTTTTAGCAATTGTTACTTATAAATTTGATAAAAGGGTTCATCCTGCTTTTCGTGGAGTCCGCATTTCTTTTGCGAAATTGAATACAAAGGTGCAAGAAAACATATCCGGAATCCACACTGTGAAAGCGTTGTCAAAAGAAGGTATGGAAATTGAACGGTTTACTGAAAAAAATGAAAAGTTAAAAGCAGCCCATCTTCGTACAGCAGGTGTCTGGTCAAAATATTTTCCGCTCATGGAGTCGATTGGAAACATCTGTGTTGTGGCGTTGTTGGCATTCGGCGGATTCATGGTAACGAATGGGAAACTCGAGCCGGGAGAACTTGTCGCCTTTTACAGTTTAATTTGGTATATGATGGGGCCAATCATGCAGCTTGGTTTTACGATCAATATGTTTTCTCAGGCAAAAGCATCTGGTGAACGGTTATTAGAAATCTTGGAGGCGGAGGAAACGATCCGCAATGAAGAAACGATTGCCAAAGTGGAATCGATAAAAGGGGACGTAGAATTTAAAAATGTGACATTTTTCTATCGCAGTGAAAAGACTCCCGCTTTAAATAATATTAGTTTTACGGCTTTTCCGGGGAAAACAATCGGTCTGATTGGAGCAACTGGATCTGGAAAAACAAGCATTACGCAGCTGATTTCCCGTTTTTATGATGTGACAGAAGGGGAAATTTTCATTGACGGCCGCCCGATCCGCCAATTTGATTTAAAAGTGCTGCGTTCGCATGTCGGCGTCGTTCCGCAGGAATCTTTCCTTTTTTCCTCCACCATCCGCGCCAATATCGCATATGGCAGACCAGATGCGGCAATGGAGGAGATCATCGATGCGGCAAAACGGGCGCAAGCCCATGACTTTATCATGGAACTTCCAGAGAAATACGATACGATTCTCGGCGAGCGGGGGCTGGGGCTTTCCGGCGGTCAAAAGCAGCGGATCGCCATTGCCCGTGCTATATGCAAAAATCCGAGCATTTTAATTTTGGATGATGCGACAAGTGCTGTCGACATGGAAACGGAATTTCAAATCCAACAAGCGCTAAAAGAAGTCATGCGGGGGAGAACAACTTTTATTATTGCCCACCGTATATCCTCCATTAAACATGCCGATGAGATTCTTGTTTTAGAAAACGGAAAAATTATCGAAAGAGGCAAACATCATGAATTGATTCAGCGAAACGGAGCATATAAACGAATTTTTGACATTCAGTATAAAGATCGTGACATCGTGCTGGAACAGGCTGCAGGGAGGTGTTAGAAATGGAGCAAACAGAGAAAAGAAAGCAAATTTTGGAACGATTCCATTATTCGCAAGATGTTGTCATTGATAAACCTTTTAACTGGCAGCAAATGTGGCGGCTCTTAAGTTATTTGAAGCCATATTCCGTCAATTTGCTCCCGCTTTCTTTTTTTACCGTAATGATTTCGACAGGTGTCAGGCTTCTATTGCCGATCATCATCGGCGTTTATTTGTTTGACCGGGCGATTATTGAAAAGGATACGAGGCTGTTGACCGTCTTAGTTTTGCTGACTGCCGGGCTTTATTTTTTGCTATATTTGTCCAATACACTGCGCATACGCTGGATGAATAAGCTGGGGCAATATGTCATTTATGATTTGCGGAAACATTTGTTCAACCATGTTCAAACATTGTCGCACCGGTTTTTTGACCAAAGATCCGCCGGGTCGATCCTCGTCCGCATCATGAATGATACAACTTCATTACAGGATTTGTTTACAAATGGTGTTATCAATCTGTTAACTGATTTTTTATTATTAATCGGCATCATCGCCATTTTATCTTCATTAAATCTAAAATTGACGATTGCGATTATGGTGATTTTGCCGTTCATGTTTTTCATTTCGACGAGTTTGCGGAAAAAAATAAGACGATCTTGGCAAATGGTACGCATGAAGCAATCAAAACTAAATTCACATTTAAATGAAAGTTTGCAAGGGATACGCATCACCCAATCTTTTACGCAAGAGGAAGAAAACAATGAATATTTTAGACAATTAAACAAGGAAAATTTTGAAACGTGGAAGGAAGCTGTCAGAAAAAATGCGATGTTCGGCCCGTTTGTGGAAGTGACGACTGCTGTCGGAACGGTTATTTTGATTTGGTTCGGTTCAATGTTGATTCAAAACGGCGAGTGTACGATTGGCGAATTTGTTTCCTTTTCCTTTTATTTAGGAATGTTTTGGGAACCGATTTCCCGTCTTGGTCAAGTGTATAACCAGCTTCTTATGGGAATGGCTTCGTCTGAACGTATTTTTGAATTTTTAGATGAAAAACCGATCGTTGCAGAATCTCCTTCAGCCAAAAAAATTTCCATTCGGGGAAGGATTGATTTTGAAAACGTAGAATTTTCATATGATGAAAAACGAAAAGCTTTGCACGGCGTTTCGTTTACGATTCATGAAGGGGAAACCGTGGCGCTTGTGGGGCATACTGGCTCTGGCAAAACAACGATTGCCAATTTGATCAGCCGTTTTTACGATGCAACGAGTGGATGTGTGAAATTGGATGGTTATCCAATTCAAGATTTATCGCTTCATCACCTTCGTTCGCAAATCAGCATTGTGTTGCAGGATACATTCATTTTTTCCGGAACCATTTTGGAAAACATCCGTTTCGGCAACCCGGCTGCAAGTGATGAAGCTGTCATCAATGCGGCAAAGGCGGTGGGAGCTCACGACTTTATCCAAAAGCTTGCCAATGCGTACCATACGGAAGTCGAAGAACGCGGAAATGTGCTGTCCACAGGGCAAAGGCAGCTTATTTCGTTTGCAAGAGCGCTTTTGGCGGATCCAAGAATATTAATTTTAGACGAAGCAACAGCCAGTATTGATACCGAAACGGAAATTGTCATTCAAGAGGCTTTGAAAACGCTCTTGAAAGGCAGAACGGCGATCATTATCGCCCACAGGCTTTCAACGATCCGCGAAGCAGATAACATCTTTGTTCTTGACCATGGGAATCTGCTCGAACAAGGAAATCATGACCAACTGATGAGAAAAGGCGGTGTTTATTATCATTTAGTAAAAGCACAATACAAAATGCTGGATTTGTAGAAAAAACGAGGCTATAATCGATCACCAATCCAATGCAAGGAGCATTCCTGTAATGAAGAAATTTGAGGTTTGAAACAAAAAGAGCCCTCT
>ERZ1673779.7-NODE-7-length-113283-cov-27.479396_pt1 | contig 113283 bp, 110 predicted proteins | sample MGYA00580136_ERZ1673779 | MGnify/ENA primary metagenome ERZ1673779 (study PRJEB41219, sample SAMN04549633) | soil metagenome | isolation source: soil | place: USA:California,Owens Lake (dry lake) | collected 2009-08-06 ... | reverse complement strand
AGGGAATTTCCAATTTCTATGATTTTTCACCTTGACATATTACCGCAGGACTTTTTATGTATAAAAAACAATTTTGCACGAATACATTGACTAGTCATATTATACATTAACATTCCCATCTAGTGAAAGGATTTTCATGAGTTTCACAATTTGTCAAATTTTTTCCGCACAATTTTGTATCCCCATATAAATCCAAAGCATGATTAAGGACATACAAGCATAAATTGTATTAATCTTGGTGCTTCAAACCAACGTTGGAGGAGGTCCTCGATGGATATATTAAAAAAACTCGAAAAGCACAGAGAAGAAGAAGAACGTCTAAAATGGGAAGGGACTTTTGCTGAATATTTGCAAATTTTAAAAGATAAACCTTGGATTGCCCAATCCGCTCACTCTCGAGTTTACAATATGATTAAAGATGCTGGCATTGAGGAAATAAACGGCCGGAAGCGATACAATTTTTTTGATCAGGAAATTTTTGGACTTGACGAAGCTTTGGAACGCCTTGTTGAAGAATATTTTCATCCTGCTGCAAAACGACTCGATGTGAGAAAAAGAATTTTGTTGTTGATGGGTCCTGTCAGCGGAGGCAAATCCACTCTTGTTACCATGTTAAAAAGAGGATTGGAAAAATATTCAAAAACTGACCGTGGAGCAGTCTATGCCATTAAAGGCTGCCCGATGCATGAGGATCCTTTGCATCTCATTCCCCACCATCTTCGCGATGATTTTTATCAAGAATACGGCATTCGCATAGAAGGGAATTTATCGCCGCTTAATCTGATGCGACTTGAAAAGGAATATGGGGGAAAAATTGAAGATGTTATGGTTGAACGCATATTTTTTTCCGAAGATAAACGAGTGGGAATTGGCACCTTCAGCCCTTCCGATCCGAAGTCGCAAGATATTGCAGATTTAACTGGAAGCATTGATTTTTCTACAATTGCCGAATATGGTTCAGAGTCCGATCCAAGAGCTTATCGATTTGATGGAGAACTAAACAAAGCCAATCGCGGAATCATGGAATTTCAAGAAATGTTGAAATGTGATGAAAAATTTTTATGGCACTTGTTATCTCTAACACAGGAAGGAAATTTTAAAGCAGGACGATTTGCGTTAATTTCGGCCGATGAAATGATTGTCGCCCACACAAATGAGACAGAATACCGTTCTTTTATTTCCAATAAAAAGAATGAGGCGCTCCATTCGCGGATCATCGTTATGCCAATTCCATATAATTTAAAGGTTTCCGAGGAAGAGCGCATTTATGAAAAGATGATAAAGGAAAGCGATGTGTCCAATGTTCATATTGCCCCGCATACATTGAAGGTTGCTGCGATGTTTACCATTTTGACAAGATTAAAAGAACCAAAACGGGCTGATGTCGATCTTGTGAAAAAAATGCGTCTTTATGATGGGGAAATTGTCGAAGGTTTTAATGCTGTGGATGTGGAAGAACTGAAAAAGGAATATCCTGAAGAAGGGATGTCCGGCATTGACCCGCGTTATGTGATTAACCGAATTTCATCGACGATCATTCGAAAAGAGGTGCCATCCATTAATGCACTGGATGTGCTGCGTTCTTTGAAAGAGGGGCTGTACCAGCATCCGTCCATTTCCGATGAAGACAGGGAGCGTTACTTAAACTTTATTTCCATTGCCCGCAAAGAATACGATGAAATTGCCAAAAAAGAAGTACAAAAAGCATTCGTCTATTCTTATGAAGAATCTGCCAAAACACTGATGGACAATTATTTGGATAATGTTGAAGCGTATTGCAACAAAAATAAAATCCGCGACCCGCTGACGGGTGAGGAGATGAACCCGGATGAAAAGTTAATGCGATCCATCGAAGAACAAATTGGCATCTCGGAAAATGCCAAAAAAGCATTTCGTGAAGAAATTTTAATTCGCATCTCTGCTTATGCAAGAAAGGGAAAAAGATTTGATTACAACTCCCATGAACGGCTCCGAGAAGCCATTCAGAAAAAGTTGTTTGCTGATTTGAAAGACGTAGTGAAAATCACAACTTCCACCAAAACCCCGGATGAACAGCAATTAAAGAAAATAAATGAGGTTGTGGCAAGGCTGATCGATGAATACGGCTATAATTCAACGTCTGCCAATGAACTTCTCCGCTATGTTGGCAGTTTATTAAACCGTTAAGCCTAAAATCACATATTTTTTGCCCATTCTATGGGCTTTTTTTATCCAAACAACTTTTTGGCAGCCTAATTTTACTGGTGTCTGTCAATTATGAAAAACTCGCGCATAATATAAAATACTCTAAATGAAAAAGCGATTTCTAGATTATAATCCCGGTTGCCAGCTTTTATTTTTATGGAGGAGGGGGAAAAGATGGCCTCAAAAGAGAATCATCAATTCATTGTTTCTCGAGAAGACTGGTCCCTCCATCGCAAAGGCCATGATGACCAAGTTCGTCACAAAGAAAAAGTGCAGGAGGCAATTCGAAATAACCTGCCTGATCTTATTACAGAAGAAAGCATTATCATGTCGAATGGGAAAAATGTTGTCAAAATACCGATCCGTTCACTAGATGAATATAAAATACGCTACAACTATGAAAAAAACAAGCATGTCGGCCAAGGGAAAGGAAACAGCAAAATTGGCGATGTTGTTGCAAGAGATGGAAGCGGCAATGCGAAAGAACCTGGCAAAGGAGATCAAGCCGGCGATTTGCCAGGCGATGACTATTATGAAGCAGAAGTCTCGATCATGGATTTAGAAAAATCTTTGTTTCAAGAACTGGAGCTTCCTGATTTACAACAAAAAGAAATGGATCAAAATATGGTTGAAAAAATCGAATTTAACGATGTCCGCCGCACAGGACTCATGGGGAATATTGATAAAAAGCGGACAATGCTGTCGGCTTTTAAGCGAAATGCGATGGCAGGGAACAAAAGTTTTTATCCGATTTATCCGGAAGACTTAAAATTCAAAACATGGACGGAAGTGGAAAAACCGGAGTCAAAAGCAGTTGTGCTGGCTATGATGGACACGAGCGGTTCAATGGGCATATGGGAAAAATATATGGCTAGGAGTTTTTTCTTCTGGATGATAAGGTTTTTAAGAACGAAATACGAAACGGTTGATATCGAATTTATTGCTCACCATACAGAAGCGAAGGTCGTCACAGAGGAAGAATTTTTTTCAAAAGGTGAAAGCGGTGGGACGATCTGTTCCTCTGCTTATCGGAAAGCACTGTCATTGATCGCCGAAAAATATTCGCCTGAGAGTTATAACATTTATCCCGTTCATTTCTCAGACGGGGATAATTTAACTTCAGATAATAACCGCTGTGTGAAGCTTGTCGAAGAACTTATCAAAAAGTGCAATATGTTTTGCTATGGGGAGGTAAACCAATATAATCGATACTCCACTTTAATGTCAGCATATAAAAACATCAAACATCCGAAATTCAAATATTATGTTCTAAAGCAAAAATCAGATGTTTTTTATGCCATGAAAACATTTTTCAAGAAAAAAGAAAACAGCACCCAGTATGTTTAACAGAGATCCAATCGCAATGCGTGTTAAAGATTGTGGGATTGTCGATTGCATTGTTGGTGCCGACAAAGAAAGGCTAATGTTTATTGGAAACTCCGCCGGAACCTTCAGAGGTTCCGTTTTTTTAGGAAAGCCTTGTAACCGGTGAACGGAACGATTATGATGGAGGAGGACAAATAAAAACAGGGGGATAAGAAGAGGATGAAAACAATTGTCGAATCATTTGGACGTTTTGATGAAAAAGATGTTTCCGCTTACACAATAACAAACGATCACGGCATGGAAATGACCTGCATCAATTACGGCTGTGTAATTACGAAAATAATGGTTCCAGATGCTGATGGAAAAGTGGAAAACGTTGTATTAGGATTTGACTCGGTTGAAGATTACGTAAAAAAATCGCCATACTTTGGCTGCATTGTCGGCAGAGTAGCCGGAAGAATCGCCGGTGGTGAATTCGAGCTTGACGGACACGTTTATAAGTTGGCAAAAAATGATGGAAACAATCATTTACATGGCGGCATCCGCAATTTTAGCAACACTGTTTGGGATGCAGAGTTGATTGAAAAACAGGAAGAAGCCAGTGTGATCTTTACGTATACGAGCCCGGACGGGGAAGAAGGATATCCGGGAACCGTAAAGGCCACTGTGACTTACACGTTAAACAATAAGAATGAAATTCGCATGGAATACAAAGCTACAACCGACAAAACAACCATTATTAATTTAACAAACCATACATACTTTAATTTAAGCGGCGATTTGAAACGGGATATTTTAGATCATACATTGACAATGAAAAGCGACCGTTTTTTGGAATTGAAGGAGGATCTAATCCCGACAGGGCGATTCCTTGATGTGGAAGGCACACCGTTTGATTTTCGCAATGGAAGAAAAATTCGGGACGGGGCGGTTTCCGATCATGTGCAAAACAAAATCGCCGGGAACGGATATGATCACCCGTTTTTGCTCAATGAAGGGGAAGGCGAGAAGATTGTGCTTCAAGATGAAGAAAGCGGGCGCATGATCGCAGTTGAAACAGACCAGCCGGCCGTTGTTCTGTATACAGGAAACCAACTGGAAAACAATTTTTCCATTCGCGGAACATCATCCAGGAAGTATCTAGGTTTATGCTTAGAGACACAAGGTCTTCCTGACGCCATTCACCATCCGCATTTTCCTTCTTGTGTTTTGCATAAAGGAGAAACTTACAAAGCGTCGACCATTTTTACATTCGGTGTTCTGCAGCGCAAAAAATAGAAAACCTTCATTCGCATTGAAAAGGAGCGTTTTTCGCTCCTTTTCGGCTTTTATAAAAATGACCATAGAGGAGTAGCGGCTTTTTAAATTGCGATTAAGCTAGCTTGACAAATGAAAGAAGCGAAGAATTTTGAACCACATGTTGAACATAACATATTGATCCTTTTAAAGGAGAAAAGGCAAGGTTTTTTAAAGCTTCCTGCTGCCGCATCGTTGGCAGCCCGAGTTTTTTGAAGTCTTCCGCTTTCTACATGGGCAGTTACACTGATGATACAATTTTTACATAAAACCCCCAATGATCCGCTAAGAACCTTTTATTGCTGTATATGCAAGAAATATTAAGAATTCGTTAATCGTTTACATTTCTTTAACAATGTTCCCCCGTAAAAATGCGATTTTCCAAGAAATATGCTGTATTTTCCCCGTTATCTTTGTCTTCCTGTGTTTACAAAACATTCACAAAAGTTCAAGCTTCGTTTGAATCTGTCTTAATAATTTTTTTCTATTCTTAAGGTAAAGAACGAAATATTTAATGGAAAAGGAGGAGGAAAGTTTTTGAATATACGAATTGCTTCTACACTAGGTTGGGCTTATCCGGTTGAAAAGTTGGTCAAGTTGATAGAAAGCGAGGAAATAACTGGGATAGAAGTATGGGCGGAACATGTATGGAAGTACAAAAGTTCACCTCAAGCGATTGGCAAAGCAAAAAAAGAAAAAAACATAGAATTTACGATGCATGCGGCAAGCTGGGATTTAAATTTATGCGCTCTTAATTCCGGAATTCGCAAGCAATCTGTACAAGAAATCATCCGTTCGGTTGAACTTGCACTGCAAATTGGCGCAAACAATATTACATTTCATCCGGGAAAACTAACACTAGAAAGTCTTGAGGTTTCTTGGCATGAAGAGCTTTTGTTTGAATCATTGGAAAAAATATATGGGAAAGCGAAACAGGAAGGGGTGATCATGTCCTTAGAAATGATGGAATGGAAGAAAAAAGAGTTTGTCATTGAGCCATCATGCATCAAGAGGCTGATTAAACCGTTTTCCCCTTATATTCAAACGACATTCGATATTGCTCATATTCCTTTTCATTTAGACATTTTTTCAATTTGGCGGCAAATGCCTGACGTAAGCAAAATTCATATCAGTGATGCCACTGATAAAATTCTCCATCTTCCATTAGGGGATGGCGACATCGGCCGTGAAACATTAAACAAGTTTTTATATATGGACGGCATCCCGGTGGTGATCGAAGGATTTGATCCATCGCAAGAGCTTTTCGCATTAAAGAAAAATTTAACGTATGTAAAGAGAAATGCAAAATTATTGAAGGAGGGCATCTGTTGAATATACTCATCACGAACGATGATGGAATTTTTGCACCCGGGGTAGAAGCGCTTGTTGAAGTTCTTCAACACTTCGGCCATGTTTATGTGGTCTGCCCGGATCAGGAACGCAGTGCCATCGGCCATTCGATTACACTCCGAACGCCGCTTAAGGCAAAACCTGTTGACATATTTCCCGGAGCAAAAGGGAGCTGGGCGGTCAACGGTACGCCAGCTGATTGCGTCAAATTAGGAATGGAAGTGCTTTTGCAGACACCGCCGGACATCTTATTTTCCGGCATTAATCTAGGCCCCAATTTAGGAAGGGATTTATTTTATTCCGGTACGATGGCCGGTGCTGTTGAAGCTTCCCTCTATAATATTCCGGCGGTATCCGTATCGTTGAATGCGTTTCATGAAAAAAAGGTCAATTTTCACAATGTGAAACAGCTTTTGTATGAAGTGGTGGAAATCATTTTGCAAAACAGAATTCCAAAAGGTGTATTTTTAAATGTCAATGTACCGAATATATCGAGTTATTTATGTAAAGGAGTACAAGTCGTTCCGTTAGATATGACCGTATCCCGCTATCGATATGTCGGATTAAACGATCCGCACGGGCAAGTGTTTTTTTGGTTGAAGGATGAATTGAATCAGTTGGAGCAATTGGATGAGAAAAGCGATTATTTAAAGCTGAAAGAAGGATATATTACCGTATCACCTGTTGAACTCCCGACACACCATAAACGAAAAAAGGAACAAATTGAGCGATGGTTCCGCAAGTGGACCATCAAACATTTCAACAGTTCAAAGGAGGAACATTCCAATGCGTAAATGGTTTGCCTTTCTTTCAATATTGACATTGATTTTTGTATTCGCTGCATGCGGCAACAGCAACAGTACTTCTTCGAATGGTCAAGAGGGCAGCCCGGATTCCAGCGACAGCGGGAGCAGCAAAACGACAATATCTGGAGAGCTTCATTTTTATACTTCCCAACCTGATGAAGATGCTCAAAGATTAGTCCAAGCTTTTAACGAAAAATACCCTGACGTAAAAGTTTATACTTTCCGGTCGGGAACAGAAGAAGTAATTGCAAAAATAAAAGCGGAACAAGAAGGGGGAAACATTCAGGCGGATGTATTGCTTGTCGCTGATGCGGTAACATTTGAAAGCTTAAAAAATGAAAATTTGCTTCTCTCATATCGTTCAAAGGAAGCAGATCAAATCCCGGAGAAATTTGTAGATGGCGACGGGATGTATACCGGCACAAAAGTAATGGCAACTGTACTTGCTTATAACACAAATAAAGTGAAGAATGCGCCGGACAGCTGGCTTGCTTTGACAGAAAGCGGATCGAAAGGAAATTCCATTATGCCAAGCCCATTTTATTCGGGAGCTGCCGCCTATAATCTTGGCATTTTTGTTCGACAAGAAACTTTTGGCTGGGATTTCTATAAAAAATTAAAAGGCAATGAAATGGCAGTCGCTCAAGGAAATGGTGCAGTATTAAAATCTGTAGCCAGCGGAGAAAAATCATACGGAGTGATTGTTGACTATTTAGCTGCTCGGGCTAAAAAAGAAGGCTCGCCAATGGAGTTAGTCTATCCGAAAGAAGGCGTACCGGTTATTACGGAACCGATTGCCATCATGAAAGGAACCAAAAATGAAGAAGCCGCCAAAGCATTTGTAGATTTTGTTTTATCAGAAGAAGGGCAGAAGTTAGCCGCTGAACTCGGCTACACACCGATCCGCAAAGGCGTGGAAGCTCCGGAAGGTTTGAAAACAATTGACGAGATGAAAGTGATCGATGCCGACATCAATGAGCTATATCAGGCACGTGAAGAAGACAAAACGAAATTTGGCGAAATTTTTGGCAAGCAGCAATGAAAGGAGAGCAGGGAATGTATCCTGAAAAATCGCAATCTGAAGGGATGACGGGGAAATCGGCCTCGTTTTCTCTTTCTTTTTCATTTAGCGGATTATGGAAAATGATAGGGTTTTTGTTGATCATTCTCTTTTTTGTCCTCCCTGTTTTTCGTCTTATTATCATCAGTATGACAGAAGAGGATGCCTTCACCCTCTCTCACTACTCAGATGTGTTCAGGGACATTGAAACATGGATAACGGTAAAAAATACGCTTTTCATTGTTTTTGGATCAACTGTTGTTTCGCTTATTTTAGGGATTGCGATGGCATGGATCATTGCTTATGTAAACATTAAAAGGAAAAAATGGATGCAGCTTTTTATTTTCCTTCCGTTCATTATTCCTTCGTATATTACAACAATCGCTTGGGTTCAGTTTTTCAGCAGCAGCGGGCCGGCTGCGGCGATTTTGAATCTTGTGCCAGGCGAATGGCCGGCGCCAAACTTGTACAGTATGGGAGGAATCATATTTGTTCTGGGGTTATCCCACTATCCGCTCGTATATTTGATGACGGTGAATGTGTTAAAAAAAATTCCCCCTGAGTTGGCGCAAGCCGCACAAACAAGCGGTGGAAGGAAAACTCTTATTTTCCGTAAAATCATTTTTCCGCTAGCATTGCCAGGGGTTGCCAGCGGCGGCTTGCTTGCCTTTTTATCAAATTTAGATAATTTTGGCATTCCTGCTTTTTTGGGAATTCCGGCCAACATTCGTGTTTTAAGCACCTATATATATGAACAGGTAATCGGCTTTGGACCGTCTGCATTTGCGAAAGCAGCTGTTTTATCCGTTTTGTTAGGGATGATTGCTTTAACTGGAACATTTTTGCAATGGCTGCTGTTAAAAAGAAGCCGGGTCATTGAAACGGTCAAAAACGATGACAAACCGCGCGTCCATTTGCCAAAAGCGAAAAGAAGATGTGTCGAAGGCATTGTTTGGGTCTTTTTATTATTCACTAGTTTTGTTCCTTTATTATCAATGGGGGCGACATCTCTTATCAAAGCTTACGGCTTGCCGTTTAAACCGGAAAATTTATCGTTGAAAAACTATCAATATTTGCTTTTTTCTGATCCTAAGGCAATCTCTGCTGTTTCCAACAGTTTAAAGCTGGCGGTTCTCACGGTGAGCCTCTCGCTTATATTGGGAACTGCTTTAGCCTATATCCGTTATAAACAGCCAAATCGGTGGACGAAAGCAATCGAAATGTTTGTGACGGTTCCCTACGCATTGCCTGGTACTGTGTTCGCTTTGTGCATCATTTTTGCCTGGATGCAGCCATTGCCGGGATGGAACCCAGGGGTATACGGAACAATCTGGATCGTAATGCTTGCCTATTTTACAAGATTTTTAGTTTTGCAAGTTCGTGGAAGCTATACGGCGCTCACACAAGTGGATTCTACGATGGAAGAAGCTGCCCGTATATCTGGAGCAACCGCAGTTGTAAAATGGAGAAAAATTCTCCTCCCGCTGTTGCTGCCGGGGATCATTGGCGGCGCTTTGCTCGTCTTTTTAACGGCGTTGACTGAACTAACCGTTTCAAGTTTGTTATGGTCTGCTGGATCCGAAACGATCGGTGTCGTCATTTTTAACTATGAACAAGCAGGTTTCACAACTTATTCGACCGCTTTTTCCTGTTTAATCGTCCTTGCGATTCTTATCGGCGGGCTCGCATTTATTGTGCTTGAAAAATTTTGGCTGCGAAAGGTGATGAAGCAAAATGATCCTGCTTGATGGAGTCTCAAAAGCATATGGAAGCTTTACAGCTCTCCGGTTAATTGATTTATCGATCGGCAAAGGAGAATTTATTGCGGTTTTAGGCCCATCCGGGTGTGGAAAAACTACTTTGCTGAAACTGCTGGCAGGTTTTATGAAACCGACCAACGGATCGATCACAATGGACGGGGAGGTCGTTGCATCAAGGACAACTATTGTTCCTCCCGAAAGAAGGAATATCGGAATGGTGTTTCAATCATTTGCACTATGGCCGCACATGACAGTCTATGATCACATCCGTTTCCCCTTATTGTATCACCCTTATTCGCCATGCAAGGAAAAATGGGAAATGGAGGAGAGGATTAAAACCGTTTTAGAAATTGTCGGACTGCAAGAAATGGCAAAACGGTATCCGCATGAGTTGTCCGGGGGACAAAAACAACGGGTGGCTTTGGCGAGAGCCATTGCACCAGAACCGGGATTATTGTTGATGGATGAACCGCTGAGCGCGTTAGATGCCGAACTTCGCATGGAAATGAGAAAGGAAATCCAACATATTCATCGCCATACAAAGGCGTCAATCGTATATGTTACACACGATCAAAATGAAGCTCTCGCAATGGCGGATCGAATCGTTGTCATGAATAATGGGAAAATTGAACAAACAGCAGCCCCTGAGGTCATATATACAAAACCAAATACTGAGTTTGTCGCGACCTTTGTTGGCAAATGCAACTTAGTCCCTGGAATTTGGGAAGGAGAACGGTTTATTCCAAAACATTTTCCTCATGAACAATGGCTGGATGCCGGGGTGTCTGTTGAATTTAAAAGGAAGGGCCTGTACCCAGTCAGACCGGAATCATGGATATTAAGTGAAGCTCAGCAAGGTACTCCGTATGGAACGGTATCGTTTGTGCAGTATCAGGGAAAAGAAATCCATTATACGGTGCAGGTAGAAGATCAGGAATGGACTGTTTATGCACCGATTCATGCGGCATCTCAATTCCATGTTGGAGATCGGGTTGCGCTGTCGCTGCAAATGCCAATAAAAGAAAAAGAAGCTGTTTACCTATAAAGAAAACCAGGCGATGAGCCTGGTTTGATTTTTTGAAAAAAGGGGAAAAGTCTGGTATCGGAAAGAATCCTAAATATCATCTTTTTTTCTGGCTTTCCAGCTACCAGTACATGTCGAAAATGTTTTTTCCTATTTTGCCGATTTTTCTTTTTGTTCAGGTTTATAGTACAGTTTTTGCGACAGTAACGTTTGCAAAATAAGAAACGTTCCGCTGACAGACCAATAGAGCGGCAGAGCAGCAGGTGAAGCAATAGATGCCATGCCAATCATTAAAGGAGACAGAACTCCCATCATTTTCATCGGTCCTTGCAGCTGTTCATCAGGTATCGTTCTCATGGATACTTTGAACTGCAAAAAATAAACGGCTGCTGCAATCAGCGTTAAAATCACATCGGGAGAGCCGAGATCAAACCATAAAAAAGAATGGCTGGCAATTTCTTTTGACCCGCGGATCGCATAATACAATCCCATGACGATCGGCAATTGGATAATAATTGGCAGACAGCCCATACCAAGCGGATTAATTCCATTTGTGCGGTACAGTTCCATCATTTCCATCTGAATTTTCCGCTGCTCCTCTTGATCCTTCGCCTTTTTAAACTTTTCTTGCAGTTCTTTCATTTTCGGCATAACATGATTCATTTTCTCTTTCATCGATTGCTGTTGCTTATATTGGCGGAGCATAAGCGGCATCAGTACGAGCCGAATGATAAGGGTTATTAAAATAATGGCGATGCCGTAATTGCCGTTAAACCATTCTGCCAATGTTTTAATGAACATTGAGAAAGGTTCGACAAAAGTTTGGTGAAAAAAACCCGATTGGCTGCTGTCGGCGCTGCAGCCGGTTAACAAAATTGAGATAGCGATTACGAGTATATAAATACCAATTCTCATCTTTCTCCTCCTAAGCTTTTGCAATTTTGGGTTCAACCAGAAGGAAAAGATGCCCTTCAGAATCATCCGAACCTTCTCTCCGTTTTCTTTTTTTAACTAAAAAAGATAAAAAATGGATCGTAAACATCGAAACATTTTGGCCGTTTAGAACGCAATCTATTTTTTCAGATTCCTTCCATACTGTTTTGCTTGAGAAAAGATAGTTAACGCAGGCTGTCCGTTTAAAAAATCGCAAACCAATTAAAAAGCAAGTTTGCAGAGAAAGAGCAATCAAAAAAGTTTCCAATGTCAATTCAAGTTCTGGCACGAAGTTCACCTCAAAACACATTATAAAACATTTTACCTCTATCTGCTATGCTTGTCATGATTTCACACCAAAAACTAAAAATGTAAACTAATGAAAATTATCAGTTTACAAAAATAGAGATGTGCACTATGATGTGATATATATCATGAAGAAAGGAGCATTTATATGAAATTACGTGATATGCTATTCATCGCTTTGTTTGCTGCTATTGTTGGAGTTCTCGGGCTTATCCCGCCGATTTCTTTGCCTTTTACGCCAGTCCCCATCACCGCCCAAACGCTTGGGGTTATGCTTGCAGGCGCCATTCTCGGGGCAAAAAGAGGATTTGCTAGTTTGTTCTTATTCATTTTGTTGATTGCAGCAGGAGCACCTATCCTTTCTGGGGGAAGAGGAGGATTAGCTGTCCTATTCGGGCCGAGCGGAGGTTATATTTTATCATGGCCAATTGCATCGTTCATCATCGGCTATTTTGTTGAAAAAAACTTGCCAAACCTTAATTTTTGGAAAATATTTGCCTACAATATCATCGGCGGCATCCTATTCGTTTATTTGTGCGGTATCACATATTTATCTTTCCTGTCGCAATTAAAATGGTCGAGTGCTGCCATTTCTGCTTTGGCCTATGTTCCAGGGGATTTTGCAAAAGCGGCTGTATCAGCATGGTTGGCAATGCAAATGAATAAAGCATATCCGTTGATAAAAAGAGAAAATAAGCGGGCAGTTTAAAGGTGAGGTAAAATGGGAATAGGAAAAGACATAGGGCAATTTGCGCGCCTGAACGGGGAAAAACCAGCGATTCTTTTGCCGGATGGTGAGCAGATAACTTATAAACAATTTTATCATCATATTCGAAACCTTCAAATGCACATGAAAACTGCTACGAACAAAAAAAAGCAAACGGTCGGTATTTTGATTGGAAACGATCCGGAATTTTTGGAGGTGTTTTTTGCTGTTATTACCCTCGGGTGGATCGCTGTTCCTTTTGATCCGAAATGGACAAAAAAAGAGGTAAAGCAAGTCATGGAGGATTGTGCTCCAGATCTATGCATTGCAAGTAAATCATTTTTAAAACGGAGCAAATATTTTCCCGAACGTGTTGTGATGATTGATGAATGGAAGCGGATCGAAAGACCGGTTGAAAATGACATCCAAGTCAAATGGGAAAGTTTTGATGAAGAAATATTTTATCTAGGCTTTACTTCAGGATCAACCGGAAGACAAAAAGGATATATGAGAAATCACCGTTCATGGCTGAAAAGCTTTTATGCTTGCGAAGAAGTTTTCGGGTATGGCGAAGAGGATGTGATTGTTGCCCCCGGACCGCTATGTCATTCATTGTCGCTGTTTGCGGCGGTACACGCTTTACATATTGGCGCTACCTTTTATATGCTTCCGGTATTTTCGCCGAAAGAAACTTATAATATCTTAAAGGAGCGTAAGGCTACCGTTTTTTACGGGGTTCCGACAATGTTGGAAGCAATGCTGAAATTGCCTGTTGAAAAAGAGGTTTCCATTAATCAGCCTGTAAAAATGATTACGTCAGGTGCAAAACTTTCCAATGCCACCAGACAGAGAATAAAAGACATTTTGCCGAACGGGCAAGTTTTTGAATTTTATGGAGCTTCCGAATTGAGTTTTGTAAGCTATTCCGATGAACAAATTTTCAAGCAGGCGCCCGGGAGTGTCGGCATTCCATTTCCGGGAGTCAATGTAACGATAAAAAAAGAAGACGGAAGCGAAGCTTTGCCAAACGAAATTGGCGAAGTTGTTGTAAGTAGTGAATTTTTATTTTCAGGTTATGTAAACAACCAAAATGAAACAAATTCCGTTTTCCGAGATGACGGTGTTTCCATTGGCGACTTGGGCTATTTGGACGAAAACGGTTTTTTAACGATCGTCGGACGGAAAAAAAATATGATCATCAGTGGCGGTTTCAATATTTATCCTGAAGAAATCGAAATAGTGTTGAAAAAAAGGAAAGAGGTAGAAGAAGCCGTTGTCATAGGAACAAAGGACGATTACTTTGGGCAAAAGCCAGTTGCATTTATTAAGTGGAAAAAGGGTGCGAAAGCCGAAAGCTTCCGGTCCTTGAAAAGATACTTAAAAACTGAACTTCCTCTATACAAAATCCCTCGCAAGTTTTATGAGGTTGAACAGTTTCCCTATACGACAAGCGGAAAAATTGCGAGGAACAAATTGGAGCAATTGATTAAAGAGGTGGGAAAATGACCGTCCCTGTTATTGTCATGGCGAAAAGAACACCTGTAGGAAAAATGGGAGGAATGTTTAAAACCGTTCCTCCAGAAAAACTGGCCGCTGCTGTCATCAAGGCCATTATTGAAGAAAGCGGAATTGATCCTGCCAAAATTGATGAAGTCATTTTCGGAAATGCTGTCGGTCCAGGAGGCAATATTGCGAGGCTCTCGCTTCTTACGGCTGGACTACCCGAACAAGTTCCCGGGGTAACCGTTGATCGCCAATGCGGATCAGGATTGGAGGCGGTAAATCTCGCTTGCAGGCTTGTGCAATCTGGAGCCGGAGACATTTACATTGCAGGCGGCGTCGAAAGTACGAGCCTCGCTCCGTGGAAAATAGAAAAGCCGGTATCACTGTATGACATGAGAGGACCGAAAATTTTTACAAGAGCAAAATTTTCTCCTGATACTTCCGGTGATCCGGAAATGGGGGAGGCGGCGGAAAATGTTGCAGAAGCGTTCAACATTTCAAGAGAAGAACAAGATTGGTTTGCGTGGAAAAGCCACCAAAAAGCGGTTGCTGCTATGAAAGAAGGAAGATTTCAAAACGAAATAGTGGAAGTAAACGGCTTTATTAAGGATGAATGCCCCAAAGAGAAATTGAGTTTGGAAAGGCTTGCCGCGATGAAGCCGGTCTTTAAAGAAAATGGAACGGTAACCGTCGGGAATTCCTGTCCTTTAAATGATGGTGCATGCGCTGTCCTTGTTATGTCTGAGCGTAAATGCAAGGAACTGAAACTAAAACCGGCGTTAAAATTCGTTGATTGCACAAGTGCTGGCGTTGATCCGAAACTTTTAGGAATTGGTCCGGTTCCGGCCGTTCAAAAATTGCTGAAACGGAATAGACTGAAGATGGCTGATATCGATTTAGTGGAGTTTAACGAGGCTTTTGCTTCGCAAGTGCTAGCTTCTGCAAAAGAATTAAATATTCCGCAAGAAAAGCTGAATGTAGGCGGCGGGGCGCTTGCCATCGGCCACCCATATGGCGCTTCAGGTGCAATCTTGGTAGCAAGGCTTTGCACAGAAATGAAAAGAATAAAAGGCAAACGGGCAATCGCAACGTTGGGAATCGGCGGGGGGTTGGGCATCGCGGCATTATATGAAGGATGGCAACAATAGCGAAAGCAAGATCACAAGTCCTTTATCGCAAGCAAATGAATGTAAAAAAATTTATTCAATCTTGACCTTGTTCTATAAAGGTCAAGATTTTGTTTTTTCGGCATGTTCCGGTACCTGCTTGGAATAATAAAAAAGAAATTTTTTGCTATACGTTTGCTGCTTTTTTCATTATAATTATTTTGGTTTATTTACTAATCAGTTTTTTGGAGGAAAAGGACATGATATTTCGGAAAAAGAAGGACCGTTTCTCAGAATTGCTGCTCCAAATATCGAACAATTTACTGGAAGCAGGAAAGTTTTTTGATGATTTTCAAATCAACGAGGAAACAATGAAGGACTTTTCCGCCCGTGTGAAAGAGTATGAAACGGCGGGAGATCATTTTGTGCACGAAATGATTAAAGAATTGAACCGCGCTTTTATTACTCCGATTGAAAGAGAAGATATTTTAGCGCTGACAATGAGCATGGATGATGTTCTGGACGGTTTTGAAGAGTCATCTGCGCTGCTTGAAATGTATAATATCACGTCACCGACCCCACATATGGATGATTTTGTGAAAATGTTGCGTAAATGTGTGACGGAAATAAATCGCGCCATTGAATTGTTGTCTGAAAATCAACTGATAAAAATCCGAAAGCACGCCATTCAGATCAAAGCTATTGAAACAAATTGCGACGAGCTGCTTAGAACGGCCATAAAAGAATTATTTGCATTAGAAAAAGATCCGATCAAAATCATTCAATATAAGGAAATTTATGAAACCCTTGAGGAAATTGCAGATAATTGCCAATCAGTGGCAAATACACTTGAAACGATCATTATGAAAAATGCATAAGAGGTGGACAAGCCAATGGATGCTATTTTTATCCTGACTTTATTGATTGTCGTCGGGGCATTATGTTTTGATTTTATCAACGGGTTTCATGATACAGCCAATTCAATCGCCACCTCTGTTTCCACCAAAGCTTTAAGACCAAGGCAAGCCATTGTTTTGGCAGCAGCCATGAATTTTTTGGGCGCCATGACGTTTACCGGAGTTGCCAAGACGATTACAAAGGATATTGTTGATCCGTTTGCTCTTGAAAACGGATCCGTTGTCATACTTGCCGCACTGGTGGCAGCGATCGCTTGGAATCTGATCACATGGTATTACGGCATTCCAAGCAGCTCATCACATGCCATTATCGGTTCGATAGCAGGAGCTGCCATTGCAGCAGCGGGTTTTCATTCATTAAATTATGCAGGTTTTATTAAAATTATTGAATCTTTAATTGTTTCGCCAATACTCGCTTTTGTTGTGGGCTATATCGTTTATTCCATCATTAAGATCATTTTCAGAAATCGAAATTTATATAGAACGAATAAGCAATTTCGGATTATCCAAGTAGCCACTGCGGCGCTGCAGGCTTTCACCCACGGTACGAACGATGCTCAAAAAGCGATGGGTATTATCACGATGGCGTTGATTGCCAACCAATACCATACAACAACGGAAATACCGTTTTGGGTGCAGTTGTCGTGCGCGCTTGCCATGGGGCTCGGAACATCAATTGGAGGTTGGAAAATTATTAAAACCGTCGGCGGGAAAATTATGAAAATTCGTCCTGTTAATGGCGTTGCCGCAGATTTAACAGGGGCGTCCATTATCTTCGGCGCAACTTTTATCCATTTGCCTGTCAGCACAACACATGTCATTTCTTCTTCCATATTGGGAGTGGGAGCAGCTCATAGATTAAAAGGAGTTCAATGGAACACAGCTAAGCGCATTGTCATCACATGGTTTATCACTTTGCCTATTTCGGCGCTGCTCGCTGGAATGGTGTATTTTGTAATTAATTTGCTGTTTTAAATTTTTTCCAGACGTTTTTATACAATTGAATAGAGAAAAAATGAGCGGGGTTTCCCTGCTCATTTTTTTTTGTGAAACTCATGATTTCGTCTGGCGAATTCTGCGTATATACCAAGCAATGGCGGTGATGGCCAGAACTGCAATCACAACGTAAATGATTTTGGAATAAACATTAATATATTCAGTGATGACCGGCCAAGCTTCTCCCAGCCCTGCGCCGACCGTAATAAGGAAAATGTTCCAGATTAGGGAGCCGATCGTTGTAAAAATGAAAAAAAGCATGAAATTCATGTTGGACATCCCGGCAGGTATGGAAATTAAACTGCGGACAAGGGGAATGATCCGGCAAAACAATACCGTCCAGATGCCGTAGCGGTCAAACCAATGATCAGCTTTATGGATATCTTCTTTTGTAATTTTTAGAATGTGCCCCCAACGGTCAATGATTTTTTCCAATCGCTCCACATCAATCAGCAATCCGATGCAGTATAAAATCACAGCGCCAACCACAGAGCCGCAAGTTGCAGCAAAAATCACTCCGGGGATGGTTAAATTTGAATAGGTTGTCATAAAACCTCCAAAAGGAAGGACAATTTCGGAAGGGATTGGCGGGAAAACATTTTCAAGAGCAATAATCAAAAAAATTCCCCAATATCCGTATTGTTCCATAAAATGGGTTATCCAGTTTTCCATCTATTTTCCTCCTTATAAAACTACTTCTATATTATACTCAATCATTGGTTAAAAAAATGGCCAATTAATAAAAACTTCCAGTCTTGACTGGAAGTTTTAAAGCAACAGATAAATTTGGAAAACAGCGAAAAGAACGGCGGTCAAAATGAAAATGTTTTTAGCGATGATTTTCTTTTTATGTTTATCAACCACTTTTAATTCTTTTTTATTCAATTTCGCCTGATTCTCCTCAACCCACTGTTTCACTTCCCATTTGTTTCGGCAGCTTGTTAAATATGTCTCCCCATTTTTTCCCGTTGCATGAATAATAAAACGGCAAGACTTTTTTGTATCCAAGCGTTTCCCCCAACCTTTTCGTTGATGTGTGAACATACGGATATTTTATCAGTTTTTAGTAAAGATTCAACCCATTTTCATATTATTTTTTCCTTTTCAATTTTATGAAAATAGAATGGAATTCAAGGCTCTTTCGCGTATGAAGAACTTTCGCGACATTCATACTACATATTAGAAACGGAGGTTTTTTGATGAACGTTCTTATTATTTATGCACATCCGAATCACAACAGTTTTAATTACGCCATCCTTCAGACAGTTGTTCAAAAACTTCAGGAAAAACAGCATGAGGTCAAAATAAGGGATTTATATGACATGAACTTCAATCCCGTGTTGAAAGAAGATTACTTTACAGTAAAAAATCCAATGATTCCAAACTCCATTCAAGAAGAGCAAAGACTAGTAGCATGGGCAGAGCAGCTGATTTTCATTTTTCCAACTCGGTGGAATGGAATACCCGCCATTTTAAAAGGGTATATTGAAAAAACATTTACAAACGGCTTTGCATTTATTTTCACGGATGAAGAAGCAAAAGGTTTATTGGAAAACAAAAAATCGATTATATTTCAAACAACATCCCAGCCGGAACATTATTTAAAACCGTATCAATTGGTGGCATCAATGGTAACAGTCATGGATGTCGGATTTTTAAATTTTTGCGGCATTGAAACAATAACCCATAAGTTTTTTTATTCTGTGCCATATGTTGATGAACAAACAAAGCAAGGTATGCTGAAAGAAGTGGAAGACATCATGGAAATGATATAATCTTTCCTCCCTTTGAAAAGACAGCTCAACAAAAGAAACTATGTCCAATACTGGACAATATTCACATTTTTCAATAAATATAGCATAATGGTATTGGATATTTTGAAAGGGAGTTGTGGGGAAATGGTGAAAGGTTTGCAAGATGCTGCAACATTACATAACGGTGTTCAAATGCCGTGGTTTGGGTTAGGCGTCTATAAGGTGGAAAACAGCGAGGCGATTCAAGCGGTAAAGGCTGCGCTGAAAGCGGGATATAGAAGCATAGATACGGCCGCTTATTATCAAAATGAAGAAGGGGTGGGAATCGGCATAAAAGAAGCGGGAATACCGCGTGAAGAGCTTTTTATTACATCGAAAGTGTGGAATAGTGATCAAGGATATGACTCAACAATAAAAGCTTTTGAAGCAAGCTTGAAACGGCTTGGACTTGATTATTTGGATTTGTATCTAATCCATTGGCCAGTGAAAGGAAAATATAAAGAAACGTGGAAAGCCCTTGAGAAGATATATAAGGAAGGGAAAGTCCGAGCGATCGGCGTCAGCAATTTTCACATTCATCATTTGCAAGATTTATTGCAAGAAGCAGAAATAAAACCAATGGTCAATCAGGTAGAATTTCATCCCCGATTGACGCAAAAGGAACTTCGCCAATATTGCAAAGAGCAAGGTATCCAGTTTGAAGCTTGGTCTCCTCTTATGCGGGGACAACTGTTTGACAATGATGTATTAAGAGAAATAGGGAAAAAATATAACAAAACACCGGCTCAAGTCATTTTGCGGTGGGATCTGCAACATGAAGTGGTGACGATTCCAAAGTCAGTAAATGAACAGCGAATCATTGAAAATGCCTCGATTTTTGATTTTAAATTGACAAAGGAAGAAATGGATCGGATCGATGCGTTGAATGAAAATAAGCGGATCGGATCAGATCCGGACAATTTTGATTTTTAATGAAAGTGTGGTTCATACCGTTGAACAATTGGTTTTCAAAAATGTTGATTGCAGCCGGATTTGTACTGGTCCTTTATGGTTTATGGAACATTGCCGATACAAATTTTCAAACGTCTCAATCTTTACAAGAAGCCAAAAAACTGATTGAGGAAGGAAAAGCTGAAGCGGAAGATCTTAAGCAAAGCGCTGGACGTTTTGCCCCTGTATTTGGCGAAGTCATAGGAATATTGGAAATTCCTAAACTAAATGGCGAGCTCCCGATTGTAGAAGGAACATCGCCGGATGATTTGGAAAAAGGTGTCGGGCACTACAAAGGCAGCTATTTTCCAAATGAAAATGGCCAAATTGTGTTGTCAGGGCACAGAGATACTGTGTTTCGCCAAATAGGGGAACTTGAAGTTGGAGATTCGCTCATTTTTCGCATACCCTACGGCGAATTTCAGTATACGATTATCGATACAAAAATCGTGGATGCTGATGATACAAGCATTATTACGCTCCAGAACGACTATGAAGAATTGATATTGACAACATGTTATCCTTTTTCATATGTCGGGGATGCTCCTGAACGGTATATTATATATGCTGAAAGGGCGAAGGGATAATATTTGTTTGCGTATAGAAATACTTACCTGTAACATCCATTCTTTCGGTATGTTATCTTTAGGATAACAAATGTTTGAAAGGTGATGGTTCCGTGAAAATTGTTTCAGCTTCAACGGAAGAACAGGAAGAACATATACAAAATCTTATTGAAACAATGTTTACTGTAACGTTCCCGAAATTTTTTTCAGATGAAACCATACATTCGATTGCCGAACGCACGATTTTGAAGAAGTCCGATCTTTTTTACAACGGAACAATGGAGGAAGCGTTAAAAATTATTTCCAGCCTGCAAACATTGATTGTTTTGCTCGAACTTAAAGCAGCAGGAAAAGAACAAAAACATTTTCAGGAATTGTTTGAACGCAATTGTAAAATTCTTAGAAATTTCGGCATCTGTTTTCCTTTTTCCTTTGACCAGTTTCCAACAGGTGGAGACAGAAAAGAGAAACTGAGCAGATATACAAAACCAGCAAACAAATGGATGATATAAGGCCGCTTTTGGAAATAAAGCGGCCTAATGTTTTTATTTTTTCCACTTTGACAAAATGTCCCGAAAAACATCTTCGTTTTGATAGCCTACAACTCTGTCCGCTTCTTTACCGCTCACGAAATGGACAAGCGTCGGTGTCGCCTCGATATGATATTGATCCCAGCCCTCTTCAAATTCAAGAAGATTATATTGGACAATGTCGACCTTCATTTCTTTGGCTAACGGCATTAATATCGGGGTCGTTCTTTTACAATGTGGACATGTGGAACTAAAAAAATAAACAATGACATTTTCTTTATTTTTCAGCTTTTTCTCCAATTCTTCAGGGAGGATGATGTTTTGATAATTCGGATCGTCCAAAAGCTTGACGGTTTCAGGGTGCAGTTCGGATTTTTTATACGGATTTCCTTCAACTTTTTGTTTTTGCTGCATATTTGTGACAATGGCTAGGGCTGCGAAAAGCAAAAGAATGATTCCGCCAAAAATTAGTATCTTTTTCATATGAACACCTATCCTTTAGTACGTATAATAAGTAAATTTGAAATGAAAATGATTGTAAATCCAATTAAGGCTAAAAAGGGGATCGTGATAAAACCAAACCAATTAATGTATTCGCCTGTACAAGGGACTCTTCCGCAGGCGGGAGCATGTTCTGTAAAATAAGGAATTTTTTGCAGCGAATAGTGATAAATAGATATTATTCCGCCGAGAACGGATAAAACGATCGAATAGAAAGAAATATGATAATCCTTCTTAATGAATGCCAAGCCAAGCAAGATCACCTGAGGGTACATAAAAATGCGCTGGAACCAGCACAATTTGCATGGTTCAAACTGCAAAATTTCTGAAAAATAAAGGCTTCCTAAAGTTGAAATAAATGAAGCAATCCAAGCAAACAACAATAAATTTTCTTTTCGTTTATTTTGATTCATGATACAGACACTCTCTTCTTTCTTTCTACATGCATTATAATACATTCGCTTTCATTTAAAAATGATTTGTCGGAAGTCTTAATAAATTGTTCAAAATAAAACAGTGTTTTGCATTCATAAAATTTTGGACAATTGTCCAAACTATCAGCGAAAGGAGTGAAAACATGGAAAAAATTCGCGATATTATGTCATCAAATGTGATCTCAGTTTCATCCAATCAAACTGTTCAAGAGGCTGCTCAGCTAATGAGACAGCACAATATTGGAGCATTGCCTGTAATAGACAATGGCCAATTAAAGGGTATGGTCACAGACCGCGACATTACGCTTCGTACTACTGCTCAAGGCAAGAATGAAGACACGACGGTTGGTCAAGTCATGTCGACAAACCTTGTTTCCGGCCGTCCGGAAATGAGCGTTCAGGAAGCAGCCGAATTAATGGCGCAAAATCAAATTCGGCGATTGCCTGTTGTGGAAAACAACCAAGTGGTCGGCATGGTGGCATTAGGTGACTTGGCAACGAATTCCATGTCCAATGAATCAGCAGGTGAAGCATTGACGGATATTTCGGAGAAAGATCTCGACTCATTTTAATTTAATTTCGCGCTCTTACTAGAATAAATCCCCTTATCTTAGGCGGCTAATGCAATGTCTTTTGTCTAAGAAAAGGGGGTTTTTTAGTGCACGAAAGAGAAATACTTTTGAAGGAAGAAACAACAGGGTTGTTATAAGGAGTTCCATTTTCTGAAGTGCGTACTTTCGACTGTTTGCCTGCTGCTTGCAAAGCCTCAAGTAATGTCTCTATTTCATAGATCGAAAAAAGAATGTTTGGATATTCTAGACAGAACAAGGGCCTTCGAACGGATATTTCACCATCATACTTGCGGGTTTGTCAAACAATTGTAAAAAAAGAAGGCGGATTAGGTTTCAAGTGCTCAGTTTGTAGAGAAAAAATACCTCTTTTTTCAACTGGGATTTTTCATCTGCTTTTCTCTATATATTTAAATCATAATTCGCCATGATATAATCGAAATAATAAAATTGTTTGGATGCCTTGATGCGCAGTAGGGGTGTGGAAAATGAATGTAAATATACGTACCAATGACATTTTTAATAAATTTAGTCTATCACGATAAATGCACCTAAGAAAGATTGGAGAGGTTGGAGAATGTGGACACAGCAGCATTTACTAGAATTGGAAAACATCATAGAAATGAATCAACAAAAAAATCAAACGCCGTTCAATCCAGATGTAAAACTTCATATACATAATCGGAGATATTTGGGAAGCAAATATAAATTATTGCCTTTCATAGGGAAAGTCGTTAGTGAAAATTGCAAAGATATAAAAGTGGTTGCAGATATTTTTGGAGGCACAGGAGTCGTTGCAGATTTTTTTAATAAAAAAGGCAAAACCGTCATTGTGAATGATATTCTATTCTCTAATTATTTGTCATATTTAACATGGTTCAGTGATGAAAAGGTTGATTATGAAAAAATCAAATATTTAATTGCCCATTTCAATCAAACAAACCCGCGTGAAGATAATTATGTTTCTGAACATTTTGGCGGTACATACTTCACCGTTGAAAATGCCCGCAAGATTGGTTTTATACGAGAAGAAATAGAAAAAATAGGAGACAGTCTTTCTTTCCGGGAAAAAGCGGTACTCATTACTTCGCTGCTTTATGCAATGGATAAAGTGGCTAATACAACAGGACATTACGACGCATTTAGAAGAAAGTTGGATGCCACTAAAGAAATAAAATTATTGGTTCCTGAATTGAAAGACGAAATGAACAAGGGCAATCGAATTTACAATCAAGATGCCAATGAATTGGTAAGGAATATAGCTGCTGATTTAGTTTATATCGATACACCTTATAATTCACGACAATATAGTGACGCTTATCATTTATTGGAGAATATTGCGGAATGGAAAAAGACGGAAGTTGTGGGTGTTGCAAAAAAAATGGTGAATCGGTCACATATTAAAAGCGATTATTGTACAATGAAGGCTCCACAGGCATTTGCTGATTTAATCTCTCATATTGACAGCAAGTATATTCTAGTTTCATATAATAATATGGCTCAAAAAGGTGTCGGAAGATCAAATGCAAAAATTTCATCGGAAGAGATCATTGAGATTTTAAGTTCTAAAGGACATGTCAGTATCTTTGAGACAGATTTTACTCCATATACAACAGGAAAATCGAAAATTGATAATCATAAGGAAATTCTTTATCTATGTGAATTGAGTTAGGTGGTCAAGGGTGTTGAAAGTTGAAAAAAAGTATCTTAAGTCATGTTTTAATTATACTGGAGGGAAACATAAACTTCTTCAACAAATCATTCAATTGTTCCCAACGAATATTCATACATTTGTTGACTTGTTTTGTGGTGGAGCAAATGTAGCCATTAATGTGGAAACAAAGGGCAAAATTTATTGTATTGATAAACAAGAAGAAGTAATTCGTTTTTTTAACACACTTCAAAAGTACAGTATAGAAGAAATATTTAGAACGATTAAAGAAATTATTGAAACGTTTGGATTATCGAATACATTTCAATATGGCTACGAATATTATGGATGTGAATCCAGCACGGGCTTATCTCATTACAATAAGGATAAGTATAAGGCGTTAAGGGATTTTTATAATAACAACAAAAAACAAAATGAAAATCATTCATATTTTGATTTGATTTTTTACGTGTTAACAGTATATGGATTTAATAATCAAATACGATTTAATAAAAAAGGTGATTATAATATTCCAGTCGGTAAAAGAGATTTTAATGAAAAAATCCAAAATAATCTTTATCAATTTATTCAAGTGATCCAAAAAAAAGATTTCATCTTTCAATGCAAAGATTTCAGAGACATGGATATTCATTTGACGGAAGGAGATTTTTTATATGCGGACCCGCCGTATTTAATTTCCACTGCTACTTACAATGAACAAAACGGTTGGACGATAAATGACGAAAAAGATTTATTGGAATTACTTGATTCATTAGATAGGAAAAGCGTTAAGTTTGCTTTATCCAATGTTATTGAACATAAAGGGAAGGAGAATACTATCCTGAAGGAATGGATCAATAAACATAAACATTATCGTGTGCATTATCTTGACTATAATTACAATCATTCTAACTATCAATTTAAACATAAAAAATCGAAAACATTGGAAGTATTAATTACAAACTACTAGTAGGATTGTAACTCAAAAGGCTTTTCTGTTCACAGTATATATTTGTGTTTGATGAATTAATGAGCATAATAACTTTAGGGCTATTTCAACATTTGAAATAGTCCTCTTTTTTGATTTTTTGAAATTATTCATAAAAATGGTGATTTAGTTTATCATTATTGTGGATAATGATTGGATTCTGTAGAGGAGGATTTTGCCGTGTTATTTACAATTGATAGAGTTCAATTTTCATACTCTCAACAGCAATATTATTTTTATGAGTTTATGGAGATACCGAATATAAAATTATTAATTATGACGAGTAATTTTTGGGAAACCCTCTACAGCATGATAAACGATATTGAACGTAAAAAATTAACCTTTCTCTTAAACAATCAGTTAAATACAGTTAAAATTTTTATTTTTTATCAACGGGGAGTCAATTGTTTTATAAAGATAGAAATTAATCCTCATTTAAATCAAACGTTTGGCGATGTATGGGAATTTGAAGATATTCAGAAGTGGTTTAGAGGTTTAAATAATATCGATGGAGACAACCGGTCAAAAGGATTAGGGGCTACTAGAAGCGAAAACATTGATTATTATGTTAATGGGCTGTTAAGGTTGTTGTATGATAAAGAAGATTATCAAGATGATAATGGTCTCGAACTAACAAAAAAACTTTTAGATGGTGATACTACAAAAGGTTTTGATTTGGATTTATTGCAATATATACAATCTACCAATGAATATATAATATATGAATTTTTAAAAAGAGAAAATTCTTATATTAGTAACATACAAGCGCATCCAATGCGCTATTGTTGGACTGGTAGGCGGAATGATAATAAGCAGAAGTTTATTTCGTTGTGGAATATCAAGCAATTTTTAAACGGAAGATTGTTTTTAATAAACTATAGTGATGACGACAACGAACGAGTTTCAATCATTGAAGTGTTAGATTTAGATGCAAATAAGGGCATCTTGGAAGAAAAGAAATATTGCTTGAGTAAAAATGTTTTTATAGGCTGGCTCCGTGATATGAATCATTATAGTTCTTCTAGCAATAACTATTTGGCTGACTTCAAATGTGTTCATTATGACAAACAGTTTTTCAGGAATTTTAATAATAACAAAAAACAATATGGTTCTGAGTTTTTAATTTGATTGGAGGTTTTTTAATTGCCGGGTACATGGAGTATAAGTTACTACTGTAAGAAATCCTGAACGTATTGCTGGCTTTTTAAAGGTATTATCGAGATTCGAAGGTGAAGTATTTGACGAGAGAGTTCAAGGCTTGTTTTTCAAAGAATTAATAAAAACAAAACAATATAAACCAAATTAGTATATGTGAATACTATAAGAGCAAATTTGAAGATCCAGAGGAGTTTACAGAAGAAGAAGTTGATGAAATCCTTAGCCAAGTGAAATATGAGAATAAAAGTTTTAATAATGACCAAAGCCAAGCATATGCTATGCGGGGAAGAACAGCAGTAAGTAACATAACGAAAATGGGGCTTGCAATTGCTAAAGAATCTATGGGCACAGTGAAAATTACTGAACTAGGCAAAAAATTGCTAGCCGGTAAAATAGATTTATCAACTGTGTTTTTTAGATATTTTTTAAAATGGCAGTACCCAAATCCTGTAGAAAAAGGTTATGGGCATTTTAATATTAATCCCTTTATAGCGGTATTGCATGTTATAAATAAGGTTAATAAAAAATGGGAGAAACTAGATAACAAACCGGTTGGAGTTTCTAAAGAAGAGTTTTCATTATTTTTGACAACTTTAATTGATTATAGAGACATAGATCAATGTGTAGACCAAATAATAAAGTTTCGTAATGAAAAAAGAATGTTAGACAAGAACGAACAGCAAGGATATGTTGAAAAAAGATTTATCGAAACGGCTATAGAGTGCTTTGATTTAAATCCATTCGATAAAAAGAAAATAGAAACTAAAGTCAACAATTTGCGTGATTATGGAGATTCGGCAGTTCGATATTTTAGACAGACGAAATTATTATACTATAGAGGGAATGGCAGATATATCGATTTGGCTCCTACTAGAATAGTGGAAATTCAAAGATTACTTGATAATTTCGATGGAAGTGCTATGGGGTTTCAAAAGGCTGATGATTACTTCAATTATATGTCAGATATCAATCAACCTGCATTGCCATGGGAAAATAGAATGGCTTGTGCTGTTTATTTGTTCACATAGGGTATGGAAGATTTATTAACAAAAAATGGGTATTTTTTCTGAAATAAATGGCAATATACGATAAATTTTTGGGATTGCAGTTTGATGTGGATCCTCCCAAATGCTTGTTTCTCAAAAGCATGAATACCCCGTACATTCTTTCCAAGATTCATGCATAAAACATAAAAGGAATCTTTTTTGTATAATGTGAATAATAGGATAGAGTCGGCAACGATTTCTAGTTATTTTTTAACAAAAAGGTGTCATGTTTTTTTTAAGTAAGGCAGCTGGAATTCAAAAAACAAATGTCTTTTTAGTGAAAACGTTGGTGAAACATTGTTCCAATGATGGTGATCTGATCATTATGTATGCGGCCAGCTTCTTAAAACTTAAGTAATCAAAAAGGAGGGAGCATCGGATGTTTCATGGACAGTCAATTATTCCGGCTATTCGGAATATGAAGCAATTTGATCGTTTTCTGCAGAGCGATTTTGAATTTGGGGTATTGCTTGACAGCCATTTGGGGCAGTTGAAAAGTTTGGTCGACACTGGAAAAAAGGCAAACAAAAAATTGCTTATTCACGTTGATTTAATCCAAGGATTAAAGCACGATGAGTATGCAGCGGAGTTTTTATGCCAAGATATTAAACCGGCAGGATTAATTTCAACAAGAACATCCGTAATTGCCAAGGCAAAACAAAAAAAAGTAATAGCTGTTCAACGGCTGTTTTTATTAGATTCCGGGGCATTGGATAAAAGTTTGGACATTATGAAGAAATATGAACCTGATTTTGTTGAAGTGCTGCCTGGAATCGTTCCGCGCTTGATTCAAAATATAAAAAAAGAAACAAACATTCCCATTTTAGCGGGAGGTTTTATTCAAACGAAGGAGGATATAGAAAACGCCTTAACAGCAGGTGCAACCGCCGTCACCACCTCAAAGGAGCATCTTTGGATTGAATAATTTTCCACAAAAAAAACATTTGACAACGTTTTCAAAAGTTGTTATGCTGACAGTAAAGTTAACAAATGTGATGGAGAAAAGGAGATCCACAACAAGCCTCTCTTAAATAGGGAGGGAATTTGTTGTGGATTTTTTTATGCACAATAACTTTTTTCTGTCACAAATTTTGATAAAAATATAGGAGGGGAAATTATGAATGCATTTATAGGAGAAGCTGTCGGTACGATGCTTCTAATTGTTTTGGGAGCTGGTGTTTGTGGAGGAGTTAATTTAAAAAAAACATTTGCCGAGCGTTCTGGGTGGATCGTTATTACATTCGGCTGGGGATTGGCAGTTGCCATGGCCGTCTATGCGGTTGGCGGGATAAGCGGCGCCCATCTAAATCCGGCTGTGACGATAGGTCTCGCCATCATTGGCGATTTCTCTTGGAGTCTAGTCCCGTCCTATATTTTGGCGCAAATGATTGGAGCTGTTTGCGGCGCAGTACTTGTATATCTTCACTATTTGCCGCATTGGGAAAAAACAGATGATCCAAGTGTGAAATTGGGGGTTTTTGCAACGAGCCCGGCCATCCCCAACACATTTGCCAACTTTTTTAGTGAAATGTTCGGAACTTTTGTATTGGTACTAGGAATTCTGGCCATCGGGGCGAATAAGTTTACAGAGGGCTTAAATCCGCTCATCGTCGGTTTTTTGATCGTAAGCATCGGAATTTCATTGGGGGGAACAACAGGATATGCCATTAATCCGGCCAGAGACTTAGGGCCAAGGTTTGCCCATTTTCTATTGCCGATTCCGGGAAAGGGAAGTTCGAATTGGAAATATGCGTGGGTTCCAGTAGCTGCTCCTTTAGCCGGCGGCGCATTTGGTGCGTTATTTTACCAATATGTTTTTCAAGGGAAAAATGGAGATCAATTTTGGATCGGCGCTGTTGTGTTAATCGCACTTCTTTTATTCATATATGTAAAAAATAAAAAGCCAGGTTCACACTCTGAAGCACAAAAATCTTTGTATTCAACAAATTGAGAAAGTAAACATTTATTTGAAACGGGGGAATTGAAGATGGAACGTTATATTTTGTCACTTGATCAAGGCACCACAAGTTCAAGAGCCATTTTGTTTAATCAAAAAGGCGAAATTGTCCATACCGCTCAAAAAGAATTTACACAGCATTTTCCAAAACCGGGATGGGTAGAGCATGATCCGAATGAAATATGGGGTTCGATTTTGGCAGTCATTGCTTCCTGTTTGTCTGAATCAGGCATTGATCCAAAGCAAATTGCCGGCATTGGCATCACCAATCAACGGGAAACGACTGTAGTCTGGGAGAAAGAAACCGGAAAACCGATTTATAATGCGATCGTGTGGCAATCACGGCAAACAGCGGATATATGTGAAGAATTAAAAGCGAAAGGATATGATTCTTTGTTCAGGGAAAAGACGGGATTGTTGATCGACCCGTATTTTGCCGGAACGAAAGTGAAATGGATTTTAGATCATGTTGATGGAGCAAGAGAAAAAGCGGAACAAGGGAAGCTCTTGTTCGGAACAATTGATACATGGCTTATTTGGAAACTTTCAGGCGGAAAGGCGCATGTTACCGATTATTCAAACGCATCCCGGACACTCATGTTCAATATTTATAACTTAAAATGGGACGATGAGCTTCTTGACATTTTAAATGTTCCGAAATCAATACTCCCTGAGGTAAGACCATCCTCTGAAATATATGCCAAAACGGTAAGCTACCATTTCTTTGGCCAAGAAATTCCGATCGCCGGGGCAGCGGGCGACCAGCAGGCGGCATTATTCGGGCAGGCATGCTTTGATGAAGGAATGGCAAAAAACACGTATGGAACAGGCTGCTTTATGCTCATGAATACCGGCGAAAAAGCGATTAAGTCTAAGCACGGGCTTCTCACTACAATCGCTTGGGGAATTGATGGGAAAGTTGAATATGCACTAGAAGGCAGCATTTTTGTTGCCGGTTCTGCAATTCAATGGCTTCGCGACGGATTAAGAATGATAAAAAATGCCAAAGATAGTGAATCTTATGCAACGAGAGTTGAATCAACAGATGGAGTCTATATTGTTCCGGCGTTTGTAGGTCTTGGCACGCCATATTGGGACAGTGATGCAAGAGGTGCGGTTTTTGGCTTAACCCGGGGGACGACAAAGGAACACTTTATTCGGGCGACATTGGAATCGCTTGCGTATCAAACGAAGGACGTTCTCGGAGCGATGGAAGCAGATTCTGGTATTTCGCTCAAAACTCTGCGGGTAGATGGCGGTGCTGTCAAAAATAACTTTTTAATGGAATTTCAAAGCAATATATTAGGCGTACCTGTTGAACGGCCGGTCATTAATGAGACAACGGCTCTCGGAGCTGCATATCTTGCAGGGCTTGCCGTCGGTTATTGGAAAAATCGTGAAGAAATAAAACAACAGTGGAATTTGGAAAAACAATTTGAGCCGATGATGGCGAAGGAAATGCGAGAGAAACTTTATGAGGGATGGAGAAAAGCCGTTCAGGCCACACGCGCTTTTAAATAACGCTGAAAGGGAAAATAATAAAACGATTTCATTTACGTTTCCACTATAATATGATACAATTTCATTAGGTTAATAATAGGTTGGAGAGCAGGAGAGACCACACACTTAAGCAAGCATGGGCTTGCTTTAGCTAGCTGTGGTCTCTTTTTGTTTGCTGAAAAATGGGTAAACATAATAATAAAACGGAGGCTGAGAGTGATGGGTTTCACGAGCATGGAACGGGAGCAAATTTTAAACAAAATGGCAAAAGAAACGTATGATGTTTTGGTGATTGGCGGGGGGATTACAGGAGCAGGCATTGTTTTCGATGCGGCAACTAGAGGAATGAAGGCGGCTTTAGTTGAAATGCAGGACTTTGCGGCAGGGACTTCAAGCCGTTCGACGAAGCTTGTTCACGGGGGTCTTCGCTATTTAAAACAATTTGAAGTGAAAATGGTTGCTGAGGTCGGGCGTGAACGTGCAGTTGTATATGAGAACGGCCCGCACGTCACAACACCGGAATGGATGCTCCTTCCTATTCACAAAGGCGGAACGTTTGGCAAATTTTCAACGTCGATCGGTTTGCTTCTTTATGATTATTTAGCAGCCGTCAAAAAAAGTGAACGCCGAAAAATGTTAAACGCAGAAGAAACTTTGCGAAAAGAACCGCTGCTGAAAAGAGAGGGATTAAAAGGCGGAGGATATTATGTCGAATATCGGACGGATGACGCCCGTCTTACCATCGAAGTGATGAAGGAGGCGGTCAAATTTGGCGCAGATGTTGTCAACTATGCGAAAGTGACCGATTTTATTTATCAGGACAATAAAGTTGTCGGCGTTCGTGTAGAAGATGTCATGAGCAAGAAAACATATGAAATATTCACGAAAAAAATCATCAATGCGACAGGTCCATGGGTGGATAAGCTCAGAGAAAAGGATCGCTCGAAAAAAGGGAAAAAGCTCCGGCTGACAAAAGGAGTTCATGTAGTGTTTGACCAATCGAAATTTCCGCTAAAGCAAGCGATTTATTTTGATACGCCTGATGGACGCATGGTATTTGCCATTCCAAGAGACGGAAAAACGTATGTGGGAACAACGGATACTTTTTATACAGGTGACACGTCGCATCCGAAAATGACCTATAAAGACAGAGAATATTTGTTAAAGGCGATCCGATTCATGTTTCCGGATTTAACCCTTTCGGAAAGCGATGTCGAATCGAGCTGGGCCGGCGTACGCCCATTAATTTATGAAGAAGGAAAAAATCCATCAGAAATTTCCAGAAAAGATGAAATATGGACATCTGAGTCGGGGCTTATTACGATTGCAGGAGGAAAGCTGACAGGGTATCGCAAAATGGCTGAAACGGTAGTTGATCTTGTCGTCCGCCAATTGAATGAAGAAGGGATCAACCATTTCGATTCTTGTAAAACAAAACGACTGCCGATTTCCGGAGGGCATGTCGGCGGCTCAAAAAACTTCCCCAACTTCATTAAACAAAAAATAAACGAAGGATTGAAAGCAGGTTTGACAAAAGAAGAGGCCGAGCAGCTTGCAAAGCGCTATGGATCAAATGTGGATCATTTGTTTCGGCTGGTTAAAAACCTCGGAACTGAAGCGGAAACCCGTAAAATACCAGCTATGATTTTGGCTCAAGTCGAATATGCGATAACTGAAGAAATGGCTGTAACGCCTGTCGATTTCTTTGTCAGAAGAACCGGCGCACTAATGTTTGATATCGATTGGGTACGGACTTGGAAAGATCCGATTATTGACTATATGAGCGGCCGGCTGAAATGGGACGATAACAAAAAAGAACAAATGAAAGAACAGTTGGAAGCCTCTTTGCATGATGCGGTAGTTCCAGTGGATGAAAGTTTTGACCATAAACAGGAATAAACCCGCCCCCAATCTGCTGTCCTGTCATCGACGGCATCCTAAGAAATTGGGACGTTGCTTTTATGAAACAGCCGTCTCCTTTCGACAAAAAATGTGATAAAATACTAGTAGCGCTGAAATGGTAAATACTTCTTAGGCTGGGGGGACAAATAGCTATGGGGAACTGGAAAGAGAATTATGAACGCTGGAAAGCGAAGAGTGATCTGGATCAGGAACTTAAACGGCAATTACAGGAGAAAGAAAAGAATCCAAAGGAATTGGAAGACTGTTTTTATAAAAATTTAGAATTCGGCACCGGGGGTATGCGCGGTGAAATTGGCCCGGGCACAAACAGAATGAACATATATACGGTTCGCAAGGCTTCAGAAGGATTGGCGAGATATATCGAATCATTTGGAGATGAAGCAAAAAAACGAGGGGTGGTCATTGCCTATGATTCCCGCCATAAATCGCCTGAATTTGCAATGGAAGCGGCCAAAACGCTTTCCACACACGGCATTCAAACTTTCTTGTTTGATGAGCTTAGACCGACTCCCGAACTTTCTTTTGCGGTTCGATTTTTAAATGCTTTTGCCGGAATTGTTATTACGGCCAGCCATAACCCGCCGGAATACAACGGTTATAAAGTATACGGGGAAGATGGTGGACAGCTTCCGCCAAAAGCAGCTGATGATGTGATTCAAAAAGTATATGAAGTGGAAAATGAGCTGGAAGTAGCAGTTGAAAACGAAGATATTTTAAAACAAAAAGGCCTTTTGAAAATAATTGGACCGGAAGTTGATGAGGCATATAACGAAAAGCTAAAAACGATTTCTTTGCATCCGAATTTGTCGCAAGAGGTGGATGTAAAAGTCGTATTTACACCTCTTCACGGGACTTCAAACAAACCGGTTCGACGGGCGCTTGAAGCATTAGGTTATCAAAATGTAACCGTTGTGAAAGAACAGGAGCTTCCCGATCCGAATTTTTCAACAGTACAATCGCCGAATCCGGAGGAGCATGCCGCATTTGAACTGGCCATTAAAGAAGGGAAACGAATCAATGCCGACATATTAATCGGAACCGATCCTGATGCGGATCGATTGGGAGTTGCCGTCAAGAACGATAAAGGGGAATATGTCGTTTTAACCGGAAATCAAACAGGCGCCATTTTATTGAACTATATTCTTTCCGAAAAAAAGAAAAAAGGGTTGCTTCCTGAAAACGGCGTTGTACTAAAAACGATCGTTACTTCGGAGATTGGACGAGCAATTGCCGAGTCGTACGGGCTCGATACGGTCGATACGCTCACCGGCTTCAAGTTTATTGGCGAAAAAATTAAAGAATATGAACAAAACGGGCAATACAAGTTCCAATTTGGCTACGAGGAAAGCTATGGCTATTTAATCGGTGATTTTGTCAGAGATAAAGATGCCGTACAAGCGGCCATTTTAGCCGTAGAAGTCTGTGCCTATTATAAGAAAAAAGGCATGACCATGTATGACGGTCTGCTGGAAATATTCGATCAATACGGCTATTACCGTGAAGGATTAAAATCATTAACTTTAAAAGGAAAAGATGGAGCAGAACAGATTCAAAGCATCTTGGCCTCATTCCGAAGCGATCCGCCGAAAATGATCGCCGGCCAATCGGTTGCCATTATTGAAGATTATTTAAAACGTGAACGGACCATCTTGAAAACAAATGAAAAAGAAACGCTTCATTTGCCGAAATCGAATGTTTTGAAATATTTTCTTGATGACGGATCCTGGTTTTGTTTAAGACCGTCCGGAACGGAACCGAAAGTGAAGTTTTATTTTGCCGTAAAAGCAGATTCATTAGAAAACAGCGAAAAGGCATTGGCAATCCTAACGAATGCGGTGATGGAGAAAGTAGAACAGATTCTAAAAGGTTGACGTTGAATATTCTGTAAACCCCATGTCATCGTCAGAATGACATGGGGTTTTTTGTTAGTTTTCCGCTATGTGAACACAATCATTTGTTTTTGTATAGCTGTTTGTTCCAAAGCATGATCGATATAACGAAGCAAACCGTATAATTTTTGTTCGATCAGTTGGTAGTCAGTCTCGTAATGATAAGCATGCAAAAAATGTTCAATTTTTTTGGATAAAAAATCGTCCTTTGTTCGCACCATTAAAATAACTAAATTATCCCATTGGGAACGGTGAGTGTAATATAGAGCTTTATCATAATCCAATTTGTTCATTTTAAATCCTCCTGTAAAAGGAGTTATGTTTATTGTATGAATAACAGGCTGTGAAAAACGGTGTAATTGTTGTCAATGTGTCAATCATTTGACTTTTTCATTAGCCCGGAAAGGCAAAGGGGCTTGTCTGATTAGCTCATTTTAGTGTCACATGTTTCTAAATAAAAGACCAAAGAATGTTGATTTAACAGCATTCTTTGGCCTTACTTTTTTATGATTGGGCAGAAAACCATTTTTTCGGACAACCCCTTTGCGGTCAAAGGTTTATGGAAGTTTAAGCATTTCCTTCAAATCATTTTTATTGATGATTAAATCAGCCAATGTATATTGGTCGAGCACATGTAAATAAGCTTGCAATGCTTGATGCAAAATATGGCGCAATTTGCATGCAGGACTTATAATACAATGGCTGTCTTCATGGAAACATTCTACAAGATAAAAATCTTCTTCCATATTTCGGACAACTTCACCAATGACAATTTTTGATGCTGGACGAGCTAAACGAAAACCGCCATTTCTTCCGCGAATTGTTTCAATATAACCGTTTTTTCCTAATTGATGGATAACCTTCATTAAATGATTTTTGGAAATGCAGTATACATCTGCAATTTCTTTAATATTTGAAAGTTCTTCCCTATCTTTGGCACCAATGTATATAAGTACACGCAAGGAATAGTCTGTATAATTGGTCAGACGCATTTGTTTCCCTCTCTTTATCCATACATATTATTAACCATTATACATTCTTCCAACCGGATCATCAAAAGTGACAACTTTTCAAAAGATGTATTTGAAATATTGCTTTAATTAAAAATGTAAGATATTTTAAAGATGTAATTTATATACATCTTTTCTAAAAAGGAGTGGAATTTGCATGTTGTCTAAAGAAACGATTGGTGTTATTAAATCAACTGTTCCGATATTAGCGGAAAGAGGAACTGAAATCACAAGCCATTTCTATAAACGGATGTTTCACCATCATCCAGAACTGTTAAACATTTTTAATCATGCAAACCAGCAAAGAGGAAGACAACAAACGGCGTTGGCAAATGCTCTTTTGGCAGCAGCTTCACATATAGATCAATTGGAAAACATTCTTCCCGCTGTAAAACAAATTGCCCATAAACACCGTAGTTTAGGGGTGAAAAAGGAACATTATCCTATTGTTGGCGAAAATTTATTAGCAGCAATAAAAGAAGTATTGGGGGATGCCGCAACAGAAGAAGTTATATCGGCATGGAAAGAGGCTTATCAAGTAATTGCAGATGTTTTTATTAATGTCGAACAAGAAATGTACGATGAAGCGGAAAAAATGGAAGGCGGATGGCGGTTTTTTAAACCATTTATTGTTGCTGAAAAAGTTAAGGAAAGTGATGTGATTACATCTTTTTACTTAAAACCGAAAGATGGCGCTCCTGTTCCGTATTTTATGCCGGGTCAGTATATTACAGTAAAAATAACAATAGATGGGGAAAAATACGTATTAAATAGACAGTACAGTTTATCCGATGCACCAGGGAAAGATTACTTTCGAATTTCCGTCAAGCGTGAAGCAGAGCCAAATCAGCCAAGCGGGAAGGTCTCCAATTATTTGCATGACCACATTCAAGTTGGCGACGAACTAGAACTAAGTGCTCCTGCAGGGGATTTTGTTTTAGATGTTCATCAACTAACTCCTGTTGTTCTGATCGGCGGCGGTGTTGGTGTAACACCGTTAATGAGCATGCTTCATTCTATTGCCAAAGAAAATCCAGCTAGACCTGTAACTTTCATTCATGCCGCCAAAAATGAAGCGGTGCGGGCATTTGATAAAGAGGTGAAAGATGTCGTAACCCTATTACCAAATGGGACATCTTTTATTTGCTATGATCAGCCAATACAAAATGGAAACGGGGATCATAAAGGAAAGATCACAAAAGATGTGCTTGAAAAATTTATTCAGCCGGCTGCAGATTATTATATTTGCGGTCCTGTTCCCTTTATGAAAGCAATCGTCAGCTATTTAGAAGAGTTAAAAGTAGCGGATGAAAAGATTCATTATGAATTTTTTGGCCCATCCATGCTAATGAAACAAGCACCGCTATTTGCCTAATTTATGATTATTAACGGCTTCCTTAAAAGGGCGCCGTTTTTATTTTCCAATACGACCGATAAAATGGCCTCATCATCCCCCTTCTTATTACATAAATTGTTATAAGGGCAATATAAGGGGGATTTCAAGATGAATATGGAAGACAAACAAGCGCTTGAGTATGCGATAGAGGAAATTACCGAAATTGCTAAAGGATTTGGCCTTGACTTTTATCCGATGCGGTATGAAATTTGTCCTGCCGACATTATTTATACATTTGGTGCGTACGGAATGCCGACAAGGTTTTCTCATTGGAGTTTTGGCAAACAATTTCATAAAATGAAGCTTCATTATGATTTAGGACTTAGCAAGATTTATGAATTGGTCATTAATTCCGACCCATGCTATGCCTTTTTGCTTGATACAAATTCCCTTGTTCAAAATAAACTGATTGTAGCTCATGTCCTTGCACATTGCGATTTTTTTAAAAACAATATCCATTTTAGCAATACAAAACGTGATATGGTTGAAAGTATGGCGGCAACGGCTGAAAGAATTAAACATTATGAACTACTTTATGGAAAAAAAGAAGTGGAAATGTTTCTTGACGCGGTATTGTCGATTCAGGAACATATTGATCCGTCTTTACTGCGGGAAAAGCTTTCCTGGAGTTTAGATGACGAAGATGATGGTGAAGAGCAGCCGGTCATGAAGACACCTTATGATGATCTTTGGGATTTGGATGAAAGAGGGAAAAAGAGTGTAGAAAAAAAGAAAAAGAAGAGAAAAAAATTTCCGCCGAAGCCGGAAAAAGATTTGCTTTTATTCATTGAGGAGTATAGCAGGGAATTGGAAGATTGGCAAAGAGACATATTAACAATGATGCGGGAAGAAATGCTTTATTTTTGGCCGCAGCTTGAAACGAAAATCATGAATGAGGGCTGGGCTACCTATTGGCACCAAAGGATTATGAGGGAACTTCCATTAACTTCCGGAGAGGTGATAGAATATGCGAAATTAAATGCCGGAGTTGTACAGCCATCGCCGACAGGGATCAATCCATATTACTTAGGGCTGAAAATTTTTGAAGATATTGAAGAACGGTACAACAATCCAACAGAAGAGCTGAAAAAGCAAGGAATTACTGCCGGCTCCGGAAGGGCAAAATTGTTTGAGATCAGGGAAATTGAATCAGATACGTCTTTTATTCGTAACTATTTAACAAAAGATTTAGTATTACGGGAGGATTTGTATTTATTTCAAAAACAAGGCAATGAATATAAAATAGTGGATAAAGATTGGGAAGTTGTCAGAGATCAGCTTGTAAGCATGAGGATCAATGGTGGATTTCCATTTGTGACAGTGATGGACGGCGATTATTTGAAAAACGGCGAACTGTACTTAAAGCATTGGTATGAAGGAATAGAACTTGATATAAAATACTTGGAAAAGGTTCTCCCATATATTTATCAGCTTTGGGGACGTGCCGTCCACATGGAAACTGTTGTAGAAAATAAACAGATTATCTTCAGTTATGATGGGCAAAATGTACATCGAAAGTATATATAAAAAGGGGCAATTCAAAGTTTGCCCCTCTATATTGTTAAGATGCTTCTTCCTTTTTTGGTTGCGCAGGAGAATCTTTTCTCTTTTTCAAATAACCTGCCAATATGACCCCTGCCACAAGAACAATTGTAAGTCCCCATTTAAGTACGGGGTTTTCTTCAAAAAATCCTTTCAAAAATTTTTCATCGACGATCATTTTGGCTGCGGTAAAAGCGATGATCGCGGAACCAATTGTAATAATAACCGGAAACCGTTCAATCCATTTGATTATCAACGTGCTGCCCCATACAACAATCGGGATCGAAATTAATAAACCGATGATCACCAATAAAAATGATCCGTGTGCAGCTCCTGCTACGGCGAGGACATTATCGAGCCCCATTAAGGCATCCGCAACAATAATGGTTTTGATGGCAGCCCAAAAGCTGTCCCCTGTATCAATGTCATGATTTTTTTCTTCCACCAAGAGCTTGTAGGCTATCCATAGAAGAAGGATGCCGCCGACTAATAACAGCCCCGGGATTTTCAAGAGCCAAACTACGGCAAGTGTTGCTACGGCACGGATGGCAATCGCCCCAAATGTTCCCCAAATAACCACTTTTTTCTGTTGGTGTTTCGGTACATTTCTGGCAGCGAGACCGATAAGGATGGCGTTGTCGCCTGCCAGCACCAAGTCAATAATAATAATGGAAATTAAAGCTGACCAAAATTCAGGTGAGAATAAATCCAATGTACATCACTCCTTGAAATTAATTTACCCGATTCATATCCTTTTCACTATACGTGTGAAAGTCTATATTTTTCCTTTAATGGCATAGGAGCCATTTTAATTTGCTGCAGCATTTGTATCAATATTGCTGCATCATTCACTATTCCAATTACTGAAAATAAGTCCGGTTTCATATCGAAAGGTATAACTAGTAATTATGGTCAAGATACGAATGTAATGTATGTTTTGTTTTCACCTCCTTTGATCTGGAAAAAATTAAACAAGAAAGGGAGGAGTGAGAGTATGGCGGAAAAAAAGCAAATTCTTTACGCCATCTTTCTCATCTCCCAACCTCTTTACGATTTTGTTAAGATTTGTATATGATCATGATCAAGGCTGTCGACCCCTTTACTGAAAACCAATGTAGACTTGAATCTGTATGTCAGCGAATCTGTAGATGACGTCAGATTTTCCGGCAATGCAAACTCAAAAGGGATTTTCGCCCTATCATCGGAATCGATGATCTCGTGAGTCAAAATTGTCGTTGTAGCGATGATCTCATAAACCTTTTGCTGCCCCATTTTTGTTATTTTTATCAAATCGCATTGCAGTTTTTTTATGGATTGTTTAATTGTTCCACCTTTAATAAAGAAATTGCCTTTCACCGTTTCGCCTGGATAATAGGAATCTTTTTCCAAGACAAGATCAACGGTCGCTGCTCCAATTCCAATTCTGGACATGTATTTTCTAAGCAACAAACCTATATCATCCTCCTGTTATCTGAAAATGCAAAAAGACCTTTGCCACATTGTATGGCAAAGGTCTCGCTAACAACTTCATCGTTGTTCAATAAAACCGGTGGGATACCCACGAAATGACGGCTTTATTGTTAAAGCTACTCCCCTTTGGGATTCCATTTAATTCACATTCAATTTTCTAATTAGATTATATGTGACTGTTTTCAATTTGTCTAGATATTTTGCAAAAAATGTGCTAATTAGTAAAATGGAACATAAAAGGAAATTGCATTTTTTTTTAAAGGGTGAGGTTACTCCATAGTTTAAAAGAGAATTACAAGCTATAATAGTAGTTGAATATTTTAGAAGGATAGGGGAAAATGTATTGAAAATGAAAAAGTACTTGCCGATCCTTGTCATCATTATTGCTTTTGTTATTCTCATACCTTTTAGCATCCCAATTTTGCTTGCCCTGTTAACGGCGCTTGTTCTTGAGAAGCCGATTCGCCTTTTGCAAAAGAAAGCAAAGATAAAAAGGTCTTTGGCGGTTTTATTGACTTTTGTCATCTTTTTACTGTTGTCGTGTATTCTCGGGGTCGGTTTAATAAACTTCATTTATACGAAACTTGTTAGCTTCATCGAGAATATCCCGTTTTACGTCAGAAAATTCAATTCGGATTTTATCAATCCTCTTCTTGATACATGGGAAAATTATTCTGCAACACTGCCTGAAGGTGTGATGACATCGATTGAATTATCGATCAATAATGCCGTCAATTCTGTTGATGGGCTTGTGAAACAACTGCTGGAATCACTCATTATGTTCGTATCCGGTATTCCGGGATTTTTAATTGAAGTTCTTATTTATTTGATCGCCCTTTATTTGATTAGTTTAGATCTTCCGAAAATTTGGGCTTCGATTGAATCGATGCTGACCGATAAAACGAAGGAAAAAATAAAATATGTTTTGCATGATTTATACAAAGCAGGATTTGGTTTCATGAAAGCTCAGCTGATTTTGAGCTTATTGACCTTTGTTTTAGCCTACATCGGGTTATCCGTGCTTCGCGTTGATTTCAGCTTGATTATGGCGATCATCATTGTGATTGTCGATATTCTCCCAATTTTAGGAACGGGATCTGTCTTGGTTCCTTGGGCGATTTATGCATTTAGCCAAGGGCAAACAAATCTTGGCATCGGTTTTGTCGTTTTATTTCTTGTCATTACGGTTGTTAGACGGGCGGTGGAACCGAAAATTATGTCATCGAATATGGGCATAAGCCCGCTGGCAGCTCTTATCAGCATGTTCATCGGTTTAAAGATGGTCGGCATTTGGGGATTGTTTTTAGGCCCTGCCGTCGTAATTCTTTTTGAAACATTGAGACGGGCCAATATCATTAAAATCAACATCAAAATTTAAGCACTCGTTTGAAAATGATATTTCTAAGGCTATTCTAAATGGTAAGAATATCGTTTTTGAAAAATAATAATGCGGGAGGCCAATATGTTTAAATCAAAACTCCAGTTTTGGACGCTGGAAATTCTCATGATCATCGTCATCGTTTATTTTTGCACAAAAATTTCATTTCTTTTTGAACCGATCGGCATCTTTGTCACTACATTGTTCTTTCCGATTATTATTTCCGGTTTTTTATTCTTCTTGTTTGCACCGTTTATCGATTTTCTTGAAAGGCAAAAAATCCCGAGAGTACTCGCCATCCTCATTTTGTATGTTTTCTTTATTATTGGCATTGTTCTCGTTGTCATTTTGGTCGGGCCGACGATCGTCAAACAGTTTAACGATTTGATTCAAAATACCCCTTATTATATTGCCAAATCAAGGGAAATCGTGGAGAACTTTTATCATACAAGCTGGTTTCAATGGGTGCTGACACAAGATTATTTCTCCATCGCAAAAATTGAAAGCACGATTACGCACTATGCATCCAAAATCACCAATAATATCACAAACGGGGTTCAGTCGATTTTTAACGTCATCACGAACATTACACTGATTATCGTAACCGTTCCATTCATCCTATTTTATATGATTAAAGACGGCCATAAGCTGCCGGATCAAGTGGTAAAGTTTTTTCCAACTGATTTCAGGGACGAAGTGAGAATTATTTTAAGGGAAACAGGCCAAACCCTTTCTACTTATATTCAAGGACAAATGCTCGTATCATTATTTGTAGGCTTGTTTACATTTATCGGTTATTTGATCATTGGACTTCCATATGCATTGCTGTTAGGGATTACTGTGGCCATTACAAATATTATTCCGTATTTAGGCCCTTTTATTGGAGCAGCTCCTGCTGTAATTGTCGGATTGCTTGATTCGCCGTTCAAAGCGCTTCTTGTTGTTATTGTTGTAACGGTTGTCCAGCAAATTGACGGGAACGTCATATCCCCTTTTATCATTGGAAAAAGGCTTGACACACATCCCCTGACGATTATCATTTTGCTTCTTGTTGCAGGGAATATCGCCGGTATTTTAGGAATGATTTTGGCTGTTCCGACATATGCCGTCACCAAAACCGTTGTCATCAATTTATACAAATTGATTCAATTGCGGAAAGAGATCAAAAAAAAGTAAGATTTTGCTTAGGTCAAATGACGTTAGCAATAAGGAGAGCAGGAGCTGTTTCTGCTCTCTTGTTTTTTGGAAAGCAGTTTCGGTGAAAAAAAAAATTCATCTTTTATTTTATTAACTAAAATTATGAATACAAAATATTTAACAAAGAGAAATAAATGTGATATATAATATTGGTGTAGTGTATGAAATAAAAGAAGGTGCAGCGATGGAATTGTGGAAGAAAAATTTGTATATCTGCTGGTTCGGTTCTTTTTGTACGTCCAGCGGAATGAGCCTTGTCATTCCTTTTTTGCCTCTTTATGTTGAGAAACTCGGCATTTCTAATCAAGGGGATATTGCCAGATGGTCGGGAATTGTGTTCGGCTCCACTTTTCTAATGGCAGCGATCGTATCGCCATTATGGGGCAAACTTGCCGATAAATATGGGCGTAAACCGATGCTTCTTAGAGCCAGTTTAGGAATGGCGGTCATCATGACACTAATGGGATTTGCGCAAAATGTTTATCAGTTAGCTGGACTGCGATTTGTGATGGGGGCGGTGTCGGGGTTTATTCCGGCATCGATTACTCTCGTTGCCACGCAAACGCCAAAAGACTTCAGCGGCAGAGCATTAGGCATTTTATCAACAGGAACAGTAGGCGGTTCATTGATCGGACCGCTGCTTGGCGGTTTTTTGGCGGATTGGATCGGTTTGCGCCATGTATTTTTTGTGACGGGCGCCTTTATGTTAGCATCTTTTTTAACGTCCGTTTGGATTAAAGAAGATCAAACGCAATTGGCCAATATGCATTCAACTAAACAATTCAGTTGGAAGTTACTAGAAAAACCTCATTTGGTGATCGGCGTCTTTTTCACTACCTTTATTTTGCAGTTAGCTGTTATGTCTATTCAACCGATTGTTACTGTATATGTGAAAGAACTTGCTGGGAAGACGGAGCATCTGGCGCTCATTTCGGGTTTTGTCGTATCTGCAACAGGAATTTCAAATGTGTGTGCAGCTTCCCGTTTAGGAAAAATAAGCGATAAAATAGGACCGCAAAATGTGCTGCAAATTTGTCTGTTATTTGCGGGCGTCCTGTTTATTTTACAAGCGTTTGTGGATTATACTTGGCAATTGCTCATTTTACGATTTTTACTAGGTTTTGCAATGGCCGGTCTGCTGCCGTCCATTAATTCATTCCTAAAAAAATTAATACCGGATGAATATGCCGGCAGAATTTTTGGTTATAATCAGTCAGCTCAATATCTTGGAAATTTAGTTGGGCCGATTCTCGGAGGGCAAATTGCAGCTCTTGAAGGCATACCCTTTGTATTTTTAACGACGAGCGCTCTCATTTTGCTAAATGCCGGTTTTGTTTTTTTCCAGCGGCATGCGTTTTTTTCAAAAAAACATATTTAAACATTACCTTCAAAAAAAAGAGATGAAGGAATAACCGTTTCAGTTGTGATAGAGGAGTCGCCGATAAGCAGGAAAAAAGGGAGGAGAAATGGTATCGGGATGACAGGATTCGAACCTGCGACCCCCAGCACCCCATGCTGGTGCTCTACCAAGCTGAGCTACATCCCGACAGACAATGTTTATTATAGAGAAAAAATCTGAAATTGACAATACAACTAAGCAATTATTTCAAAATAAAATTCCGAGGTTGTAAGCGAGAAAGGCCAGTAAAAGGCCAATTGTATAGCTTGATGCAAGATAGATGATGGATAATTTTTTTTTCTTTTCGGCAGCTAATTGTACGCTCTCAAGCTGGAAAGTAGAAAAGGTAGTAAACGCTCCTAAAAACCCTGTACCTAATAATAATTGTAAGTTATTGCTCACATGAAGGCCGATGAAAAGACCGAGCAAAAAGGAACCGACGGAGTTGACAACAAATGTAGCGACTGGGAAACTGGAAGAGCATTTCTTTTTGATCCAATTGCTGACAATAAAACGTGCGTTTGCACCTAAAAATCCTCCGATGCCTACAAGTATGAAGCTGGTAAACATATCTCTTCCCTCCAATCCGTCAACGGTTTCAATGTTCTTTTCGGCATGCCGCCTTGCGTCCAAGCGCACAGCCGAACGACACGAACAAAAAACCGCCGATTAAACTCACGAATGTATAAACAAATGCTGTCTCCCATTTCGAGTCCATCATCAATTGAATGTTTTCGAAACTAAACGTTGAAAAAGTCGTAAATGAACCGATCAATCCTGTTCCGACAGCTGCAGTAAAGTGGGAAGGAAGCTTTTTGGTTTGGACAGCATACTCGGTCAGCCATCCTAAAAGGAAGCTTCCAGTTAAATTAGCCAAAACGGTTGCCAGCGGAAGGGAACCTGTCCAATAGCTGTTTGTCCATATGCCCAAGCTAAATCGAAGCGAGGCTCCTATTATCCCGCCAAAACCCACTAACAAGTAAATCATTCCATCACCCCGCATTGACATGCAAAAACCCATGAAGCAAAATCAACCTGCCATTTTAAGAGGACTTGCTCAAACTTATTTAGATGATCCTATTGGTAGCTTGGGAACTTTTTGAACATGATGTTTTCCAAAGTCATTGCCCAACATTCAAAAACAGCCTGCGGCTTTCGTTCATACGTTGTCTCTTTGTTTCATTATAACAAAATTTTGGTGATCCTGTTTTTAAATAAAAACAAAGCGGGCAGCCCCCAGCTGCCCGCGTTAGTCGAAAGCTGAAATTATAATTCGTCAAAGCCATTATCGATTTGGTTTACTTTTGTGTATTGTCTTGATTTTTGCTCAAAGAAATCGGATTTGCCCAAGTCCACTTCTTCATAGGCTTTAATCCATTTTAACGGATTCGTCCGATAACCGTCAAAAGGACGTTCAAAGCCGAGCTGGTTGGCGCGGACATTTGTATAAAATTTAATATAACTTTCCACGTCTTTCAAATGCAATCCTTCAATATCATTTCCGATGATTAATCCGGCCCATTCCAGCTCCAATTCCGCAGCTTTCTTAAACGTTTCTGACACAAATTGTCTCAGTTCATCGTTGTTATATTCAGGATATTGTTCGAGCACCGCTTTAAAAATTTTTACAAATAAATCAACATGAATGTGCTCATCACGGTTAATATAATTGATCATGGTGCTGGTGGCGACCATTTTTTGATTACGCGCCAAATTGTAAAAGAAGGCAAAACCAGAGTAGAAAAACAAGCCTTCTAACACAACGTCGAAAACGATCGATTTCAGCAGATTGTCAACATTCGGATTTTCCGCAAACGTTTTGTAGCCGTTTGTGACAAATTCATTTCGCTTTCTTAACACCGGTTCGTTTCGCCAATATTCAAATACTTCGTCTTGAATCTTTTTCGGAACAATGCTGGAAAGGATGTAAGAGTATGAATGATTATGGATGACTTCTTGCTGTGCAAGTAAAATCATTAAGGCACTGATGCTTGAATCTGTAATGTAATCCGCAACTTTTCCGGCATAATCGGTTTGGATGCTGTCCAAAAGAGCTAAAAGGCCGATGATTTTTAAAAATGCATCCTTCTCTCTTTCAGACAGTTCAGGGAATTGTTTAATGTCTTGAGACATGTTGATTTCAAAGGGCGTCCAAAAATTGGCGAGCATTCTTTTATATTTTGGATATGCCCAAGGATAAGCAACATCATCCCAGTTCAACACGTTTGAACATTTTCCGTTTACAATGGCTGTCGAGCGGTTCGGCGCTTCCGGATCCATGATAACGCGTTTTGTTAATTGCTGTTTCATTTTCTTTCCCCCATTCTTCAAGGTCATCAACAAGTTGTTCCGTTCGTCTAAAAAATGTTTAGCTGGCGCATGATTCACATTCGTAAAGATCGCTTGATGTGGAGCGGATATAGTAAGTCGTTTTCAAACCAGATTTCCAAGCGGTTAAATGTAAATTCAGCAAATCTTTCGCTTTAATCGTATTTAACACATAAAGATTGAATGAAATGGATTGGTCGATATGTTTTTGGCGAACGGCGTTTTGTTTTATGCTCCAAATTTGATCGATCATATAGGCGGATTTATAAAACCAGGTTGTTTTTGCATTTAAATCTGGTGCCGTAACAGGGATTTTATAATCTTTTTTCTCCTCTGAATATACTTTTTGAAAAATCGGATCAATGCTGGCTGTGCTTCCGGCAATAATGGACGTGGAAGCATTCGGTGCGACCGCCATTAAGTAGCCGTTGCGGATTCCGTGCGCTTTCACCTGCTCCTTCAACTCTTGCCATTTATCTGACGTATAGCCGCGATCTTCAAAATATTTTCCTGTTTCCCATTCAGACCCTTTATAGAGAGGATAGGCTCCCTTTTCTTTTGCAAGCTCCATGCTTGCTTGAATGGTTAAATAGGCGATTTTTTCATATAAATGATCAACAAACTCAACCGCTTCGTCGCTTTCCCATTTAATTCCGTTTAATGCGAATAAATGGTGCATGCCGAAAGTTCCGAGCCCGATGGCACGATATTTTTTGTTTGTAAGCTTTGCTTGCAATACCGGAATATTGTTTAAATCAATGACATTGTCGAGCATGCGAACTTGAATAGGAATTAACCGCTCAAGAACATCATTTGTAACTGCCCGTGCCAAATTGATCGAGGAAAGGTTGCAAACGACAAAATCGCCGGGTTTTTTGACGACAATGATTTTGCCGTCTTCGACATATTGCTCTTCAACCGTTGTGGGGCTTTGGTTTTGGGCAATCTCGGTGCATAAGTTGCTGCAGTAGATCATGCCGGCATGCTTGTTCGCATTTTTGCGATTAACCTCGTCCCGGTAAAACATAAACGGCGTGCCCGCTTCCAGTTGGCTGATCATAATCCGTTTCATCACTTCGATTGCCGGGACTTTTTCTTTTGACAAAAACGGATGGTTGACGCACTCATAGTATTTTTCGCGAAAGCTGCCGCTGCCTTTTTCTTCATCGAAAAAATCTTCCAAGTTAAACCCCATTGTTTTACGAACTTCATGCGGATCAAATAAGTACCAGTCGCCCCGTTTTTCAACTTGCTCCATAAATAGGTCCGGAATGCATACACCGGTGAATAAATCGTGAGTTCGGAGCCGCTCATCGCCGTTGTTTAATTTTGCGTCAAGAAAAGCAAATATGTCTTTATGCCATACATCCAAATAAACAGCGATCGCTCCTTTTCGTTGGCCAAGCTGGTCGACGCTGACGGCCGTGTTGTTCAATTGTTTCATCCACGGAATAACTCCTGATGAAACTCCTTTGAAACCGCGAATATCGCTTCCGCGGCTGCGAATTTTTCCTAAGTAAACACCGATCCCGCCGCCGCTTTTGGAAACGTTGGCAATGTCCGTGTTCGAATCATAGATTCCTTGAAGGCTATCATCGACCGTATCAATAAAGCAGCTTGACAATTGGCCAACTGATTTTCCGGCATTAGCCAAGGTAGGGGTAGCAACCGTCATAAACAAATTACTTAAAGCCCAATAAGCTTCTTTTACGAGATGAAGGCGTTTGGAAGGATGTTCCTTCATCATCAAGGCCATCGCAATAATCATAAAGCGTTCTTGGGGCAATTCAAACGTACGCTTCTGGAAATCTTTAGCAAGGTAGCGGTCGGCCAGTGTTCTCAATCCGATGTAAGTAAACAGCTTGTCCTTCTCAGGATTGATGTATTTGCCAAGTTCATCGATTTCTTCTTTCGAGTAATGCTGCAACAGTTGCGGATGATAGATGCCAAGTTCCGTCAATGCCTCAATTAAGGCATAAAAATCCCCATAACCTGGTTCATCGTATCCACGATGGATGGCTGCTTCATGGTAAAGCTTCTCCAACAAGATCTGAGCGGCTAAAAAAGTCCATTCAGGTTCTTCTTCTGAAATATTGGCTAAAGCTTCAATGATGAAAAGATTGGAAACTTTTTCGATATCGTTGATTTCTTGATATTGGAAGGTCGTTAAAATCCGGTGTCTGTATTCGTCAAAAGAAAGGGATGAGTGTATTTCTTCTAGCTGCTTGAGATAAAGCTCTAAGGAATCGCGATTGAAACTCCTTAAAGATAGCTCATGAAGATTAAAAGGTTTTGTTGCATTCATGGAAAACATCCTCCTCATTAAAATAAAAATCCGCTCCAAAACGTTGTTGAGCGGATCAAACGATGATTAAAAAGGAAGCGGCAAAAATGTACAAAAGCCTCACCTTTAAACCATCGTTTCATCTTCCCAACCCCCGAAGAATTTGAAACGGCCGAACAAAGGCAGGTCTCCTGACTTGTGCTCATCCTACTCTGAATCCTTCCCGTACAATTGTACAGTGGATGTTTCATTTCGTTGCACTTACAGTTGCGGGGACAGTTCCGGTTTTTCACCGGATTCCCTTTTAAGCTTAAAAAGCACCTTTGTCGAATGGTTTTTCAATATATAGTATCCAATTTTTAAAGCAAACACAAGATATAGGTTTGATGTTCTATATCCATCATAATCGTACTTGGCGAAAAATGCAATAAAAAAAAGTGAAGCTGGAGAAAACAACCTCACTTTTCAATGGAATTGTACATCAATTTTCTTTTTGTTTGTTGCCGTTTCTTTCGCAATCCTGACTTCAAGCACGCCGTTTCGGTATGTTGCCTTCACTTCGTCTTCTTTCACGTTTGCAGGCAAAGTCACGGTTCGGTGAAAACGGCCAACAAATCGCTCCTGCCTGTGCAATTGTTCTTCTTTTATTTCTTCATTTCTTTGAATTGTGCCGCTGATCGTAAGAATGTTGCGGTCAAGGTTGATGTCGACATCCTCTTTTTTCTCAAGGCCTGGAAGATCACATCTGACAATCACCTCGTGATCCGTTTCTTGAACATCGATGCGAGGCATGTCCATTTGTCCAAAGTTTTCAAAGAAATGAGAAAAATTGTCTGAAAACATGCGATTTATGTTTCTTCTAAAGTGCTGCAGTTCCTGAAAAGGATCATATGGTATAAGAGCCATGGCAATCCCTCCTTTTTTATAAAAAAGTTTTCGCGGAAAGAGGGGATATTATTCTCAAAACATTTCGGTTTGTTATTTTGTTCCGCGGTTGATTTGTTTGATCCGGTGATCAAATGATTAATTCGTTTCATTGAAAGTGCGGGGATTTTTCCGTGAAGATCTGCTTGCCTAATACTATGTCTGTTTAAATTGCGGCTCTTCATTCTGGATATAGTCCAGCCTTGCTTTTAAATGATCCAAAACTTGCTGCTGCTGTTGAGCAAGGTTTTGAAATAATTGCTTTGCTTGCTGATCTTGTGTTTCCAATGCAAAACTATGTAAGTTTGCAATGGTCGTTTCACAGCTTGCAATGGTTTCCATCAGTTTTGTGCCGACGGTCATGAAAGACACCTCCCAGATTATTCATGTAAAAGGAGACACAATCGTGCCTCCGTATCCATAAATATGAAATTTATTATTGTTGTTGGAAACCGCTCATTTGTTGTTGAGCAAGCGCAACTAAACGTTTCGTAATTTCTCCACCAACTGACCCGTTAGCGCGGGAAGTTGTTTCTGCTCCTAGGTTTACTCCAAATTCTTGGGCAATTTCAAATTTCATTTGTTCAAGTGCTTGCTCAGCACCAGGGACTAAAAGTTGGTTAGAGTTGTTGCTTCTGTTTTGAGCCATGATGTTCAACTCCTTGTTTAATGTTTTTGGTTGGGTTAGCTGGGGTTGCACCAGCGTGAATGGGGAACATTCACTGCCTTCAACGGCTTAACCCAATGGAATGTTGCTTATTACGTATTATGGTTCAGGTGAGAAAATCTATACTACATTACAAATGGTAATTTTTGTTTAATGTTTTTATGAAAAACAAGATTATGATTTGGCCATAACAAGGGAAGATTATGAAGGCAATGATGAAAAAGGAGTTTTATTTATGCATGTTTGTCCGCTATGCAATGGTCTTCAACAGGCATCTATATCTTGTTCAAACTGTGGGAAAATATTAACGGACGCGGGTAAACTTACAGATTATCTTGATGATTACAGCGCTTATATGGATATTGACATCATGAAGTTGTTTGATGGTGTTGAACAGTCGTTGGAGGTTCATCAATGTGTGCACCTTTTCTACTGCAGTCACTGCCAACAGGAGCAGTTGTGCATAACAAAAGAAATATAAAAAACCCGGCACCTACCGGGTTTTTATCATGTTCAAACAACTTCCGCCACTTTTTCTTCACTTTTTGGACGAATTCTTACTTCTGTATCTTTGTCAAAGAAGTGCGCTTTGTTCATATCGAACGCAAGTGTAACTCTGTCGCCGCGTTTAATGTTGGAACGGGAATCGACACGTGCAACGTATTCTTGGCCGTTCACTTGGGAGTAAAGCATAATTTCAGAACCCATCAGTTCGGCAACTTCAATATCAGCTTGGACCACTGAGCCTTTAAAGGAATCAATGAAGATCGGTTCATCATGAATATCTTCAGGACGAACGCCGAGAATGACTTCTTTATCGTTATATCCATGTTCACGCAATGTTTTTAATTTTCCTTCAGGGATTTCCAGCGCAATATCGCCAATATGAAATTTTCCTTCAGAAATGCGCCCTGTAAAGAAGTTCATGGCGGGAGAGCCGATGAATCCGCCTACAAAAACGTTTTCTGGTTTTTCATAAACATCTTTCGGAGCACCGACTTGTTGAATAATGCCGTCTTTCATTACAACAAGGCGGGTAGCCATCGTCATCGCTTCCGTTTGGTCGTGTGTTACGTAAATCGTTGTTGTTTGCAAACGTTGGTGAAGTTTTGAAATTTCAGAACGCATTTGCACCCGTAATTTAGCGTCGAGGTTCGATAACGGTTCGTCCATTAAAAATACTTTTGCATCGCGCACAATCGCACGCCCTAATGCCACACGCTGGCGCTGACCGCCTGATAGTGCTTTAGGTTTGCGATCTAAATATTGTTCAAGCCCCAAGATGCGCGCTGCTTCTTTTACCCGCCGGTCAATCTCGTCTTTTGGGAATTTGCGGAGTTTTAAGCCAAAAGCCATGTTATCATAGACGTTCATATGCGGGTAAAGCGCATAGTTTTGGAAAACCATCGCAATGTCGCGGTCTTTCGGTGCGACGTCATTCATCCGTTTGCCGTCGATATAAAGATCTCCTTTAGAGATTTCTTCTAATCCGGCAATCATTCTTAAAGTTGTTGATTTTCCGCAGCCGGAAGGACCGACAAAGACGATAAATTCCTTGTCTTTAATATGAAGATTAAAGTCTTTAACAGCTGTTACTTTGTTATCGTAAATTTTGTAAATATGTTCTAAGCGAAGCTCTGCCATCAGTTTTCCTCCTTTTTTGAATTGCGTTTACATCATTGTAAACGATTTCAATGAACCCATAAATATTCATGCTGCATGAATCGTTTGCAATTTTTTTGTGCAATGTGCCAACATCAATGTTCATAAAGGCGGATTAATAAATAAACGGCAACGGCATCGCAAAATTGACGCACATCAATGCCAGTCCATTCAATAAATTTGTCAATTCTGTATTGTACGCTGTTTCGATGCATAAACAGTTTCTTTGCCGTTTTGGTCACATTTAAATTGCTTTCAATAAAAACTTTAATGGTTTTCATTAATTCTCCATCTTGAAACGCTTCCAAAATATAATCCGAAAGAAATTCCTTAGGATGGATCTTTTGCTTTTTATGAATAAATTGAAGAATGAGCAATTCAGAAAATGTAAACGCCTTGTTTCCCCCATCAAAAATGTTTTTGTATAATTCAATCAATGCGATTTCATTTTGGATAAGCCGAGGCAGTTTGGCATTGACCCGATGAAGCTGGCCGATGAAAATTGCAATATCTGTCATAAAGTCTGCGCCAACCGTCTCGGCTATTTGCGCCAATGCCTCGCTTGAAACGGGCTCTTTATCGTTTTCATGAATCAGCCACCCGTGCTGGTCGCTCAGCCAAACGATGGAAAAAGAGTGAATGATGCCTTGAAACGCTTCTTTAAAAATGTCTTTTTCTTCAATTTTTTGATTAGTGAAAAAATAGTAAAAACGCACTGTCCGAATAGTTTCTTCTAAAGGTTTTTGTTCAAAAATGAAATGAAACCATTTTGATCTGTTTCCTTTTTGCTGATCTATCGGATAAGGTTGAAATAGGGCTGATAACAGTTTTTCTTCTTCATCGGTCAGAAAGCTGCGGTGGATCCCGAATATTTCATTTTGCTCCGTTTGAAACCATCGATAGTCGGAAGAATTAGGATGATAGGTTGATGTAAACGCTTCTTTATAACGGTTTTTCAACTTGTCCAGCATAATGATTCCCCTTTTTCTGAAAGCCCTGTACTTATCATTATAACGAAAAAAACCTGATGTGTTTTGAACATCAGGCAAATTATTCTTTCTTTTTCATGCTTTTTGTTTGAAAAGGGGGTTCCTCTTCTTCAAGATCTCTTGCTTCTTCAATATTGGTCATGTTGTAGCGGGAATGAACGTATCCGCCAGCAAGGCCTTCATTGATCATTCTGTCAATGTCCATAAAAAGCTCGTCTCTTCCTTCGTAAAGGGAGTCATTTTTTCGGTGGTTCTTTTCCATTAGAGCTGTCTTCATCTCCTTTTTTCGATCATATTTTAAGTTTTTCAAAAAAACGGCGGCATTATGCGATCGGGATTAAAATGGAAAACTAGTGTTTTTTTTCTCCGCTAGCAGAAAGAACAGGCTGCTGAGTTGAGCAATTCCCTTGTTGAAAATTTCTTTTTCGTCAAAGGCCATAGGCTTTGAGTTGATTTCATACAGATAAAAGTTTCCCTTTTTATCCATACCGACATCCATTGAGAACTCCCCAACAAATTGAAAACAGTTTGAAAGGGTTTTGCCGATTTCATGGCAAATTGTTTGTAGATGCTGAATATTAACCTGCTGTTCGACAATGGAAAAGGGTAAAATCATGCCGCCGTATTTGGTGTGCGTCGTGATATGGCGGGAAGCGCGGAGGCCAATCCCTGTAATGTTGTATTGATTTCGCTGAAAATGAACGAGCACCCGCAAATCATATTTCATTCCGAAAAGATAGTCGGCGGCTGCCTCCTGTTGAACAATGTACGTTTCATTTAATACGATGTTTTCAATTTTCTTCCAAATTTCTTCAAATGAGCTGCTAATGATCATTCGGTTGTGAGATAAGAGCTCATAATGATCGTTGGCGGCAGCCTTGATTTTTAAAACTCCTTTTCCTTCGCTTCTAAATGCCGGTTTGACATAAACAGCATGATAATTATTTAGAAAAGCCGACAGATCCTGTTTGGAAGTGATCCGCTTCGAGTCAGGGATGAGAGAAGAGAGGACAGCGTTTTTTCTAAGGCAGCGGATGACCTCCCATTTATTGAAAAAGCGGCGGTTGAAATATGGGATGTTTCGTTCTTTTAAAGAGGAGAAAATGTTGGCCAAGTTTTGTTCTTCTTTTCTGAAAGGATAGCGGTTGTAGACAACATCCGGGTAGGGAAATGAGGCGGCTTTCCAATGGTCTGTATCGGGTTCATATTGAAAACCACTGATTTTATTTGTCAGCAAACTTGACGGAGTAAAAACAAAACTGCCGCCTTTCATTTGTAGCAGTTGTTTTTGAATAGCTTTAAAAAGAGGGACGTTTCCGTAAAAAAAACGGTCTTCTTTCGCATCTCCCGCGAGAATTCCCACCAGCGCTTCACGGCACATCCGCATAAATCCCCCCGGATTCCACCGATTTTTTCATTAAATATGCTGCATATTGAAACGGAAAGCGCATTGTTAAAACATCGGCTTCTTTTAAATCTTTATGTAAAAAAATCGATCTCCCAGGTTTGGAATTGGCCTCAAACATCCATATTTTTCCTGATCGGTCGATCCCAAAATCAAAGCCAATTTCTCCGACCTGACCTTCCATGGACAAGTCAATCACCTCGCTGATGATGAGAGCTGATTGGCGCAGCAAAAAATCAAGATTGTCGGAATCGATCGGCAGTTTTAATTCATTGAGGGATTTCACAGTCCCGCCATTTTTTATATGTGTCGTGATATTTCCTTTACCGGCGACCTTGGCGGCCATTGCGCTTACAACCCATTCTCCGTTTATGTTTTTGTTTGTATGAACGCGGAAATCAATCGGCTTTTCTTCTGTTTGGAGGAGGCAGATTCCTTGCTGGGCAATATATTGATTTAATGATCGACCTGTAAATTGATCGTGCAGAAACATTTCAACGGTCGGGTATTGTTCAATACAGATGCTTCCGTCCCGGCGGTGGAAGCGGCAGCTGATCGTTTTGCCGCTGTTTCTTCGTTCCAATTGAAACACCCCCAGCCCAAGGCTTCCATCAGCAGGTTTTAAATAAATCATTTGATAGCGATCCAATAGACCGTTCAATTGGGAAATGGTCGGAGAACAGCAAGTCACCGGCAAATACTTGCTTGTTTTCGGATTTTTCATAAGCAATTGGTAGATGTGCCATTTGTTAAAAAAACCGGGGTTAAACGTGGAAATCGAATAATTTTCGGAAAACTTTTTTTTAATCTTTTGATATAAGGCCAAACGTTCCACTTTTCGATTTGGCAGCCGGTCATAGATGACGTCAGGAAACGGAAACGCCGCTCTTTTCCAGCCTGTATGGCCAAATGTATAACCTTTGATGTATTCTTCGTCCCACTCTATTTGGTGGGAGCCGAAAATGTAACAGAAAGCGCCTGTTGAAAAACCGTTTGTAATGAGTTTGGAAAAAAACATGGAACGGGAGCCGATGGGACGAAGAAGCGATTTGTAGAAGCCGGCCGTGAAGATGCCGACGACAGGGCCAAGCATGAGTGTATCATGGACAATAACTGCTTTTATGTTGATTCGCTCTGGAAGAAGAAGAGCTTCAGCAATATCCGTTGATACAAAAATGTTATTTGCTGTGCCTGAATGTCCGTCGATGCGGCAAGAAGATTTCCGCTTTCCAAATGATATGAATCGAATGTTTTGGTTAAGGATAGCTTGCGGCACCATGACCGTTTGATGGATTTGTCGTTTGATTTGGATTTGATACATCATTTTTTCACCTTCGTTTTGCCATTTGGCTTTGTAAATAAAGTGCATACCGGATAGGTGCTTCAATTACCTTATTGGTGCGGGCGGGGTCTGCTAAAAGAGCAACTTTTCTTCCGGGTTTTGAATTAATATCCAAAACCCAGATTGTTTTTTTTTCAAAGTCAATGCCAATGTCAATTCCGAGTTCAAATTTTACAGGAAATGCTTTTTCCACTCGAATCGGCAGTTCGTTCCCTAAAACGGTTATTTTTTGATCATAAAAGTTCGCCAAATAGGCTGGGAGACTTTTTTTCCAACGTTCAAACGGGAGTACGAAAGCGCCTTTTGATAAGTTTGCCAAAAAAGAAGATCTTTTCCCGATTCTTATCCCTTTTCCTTGTACAGCCCAGTATCCTTGTTCGTTTTTTTGAAATAAAATGCGCAGATCAAAAGGCCTTTCGTCTTGGCTTCGTAACGAAAGCAGCGGCTGAACAATGAAAGGTTCGTTCATTTTTTTTGCTAAATATTGATAAAATTGATTGATTTGCGTGAACGAAAGGGCATTTTGCCCTTCATAAAGGGTGATGGATCCGTTATGTTTGCGAATAACGATAATCCCCCTTCCGCCAGAACCTGCCGACGGTTTCATTATGCAAGAATCATATTTTCCTAAAAAAGCTTCTACTTGTTCCGGATGGCGAGCGAAATTGGTTTCGGGAAGAAACGGTGCGATGAAAGGGTCAGTTTTCAATATTTGAATTTGCTTCCATTTGTTCGGCAAGCCATGGTTGAGAAAGGAAATATTTGGATCTTTTTTTAATTTGTTGGCAATCAGGCGATTTCCCAGTGATGATTCATCTTTCCCGTACAAGGCGCGGTCATAAATGAAAGAAGGGAATAGAGCAGTTTGTTTCTCCCATTTCTGTGCATCTTCGTTCCAACAGATGCCGGTTAATGTCCGTGACGATAAATCCATATCGGCTGGCCGGAACTTTATCAATTGAACACCAAGCTTTTTTCCGGCGTTTGCCATTTGTTTGAAATAGGCATTCTCGTTATGATGATGATTGACCAAAAATCCTAGCGCCAAAAGCGAATCTGCCATAATGTTCGCCCCGCTAATGTTTGTTTTTTGCATTATATGAAAGATTGCTAAATTTCATAACCGCTTAATGAAAAACAATAGTGGACGATTGCTTTCGCTGAAGGCCTGATCGTTTTTGATTCGGAAATGTCATTCCGTTTAGAAGGTTTTGTGTTCACTTCCAATATCCATGGTTTTCCATCTTTGCTAATCCCGATGTCAATTCCGAATTCCCCGTATTCACCTTCAACCTCAAGACAAATGGTGTTCACAATTTCTAAAGAAATTTCATGAAGGATTTGATAGAGGTGAAAGCACGTTTTGCGATCGAAGCATTCAGACAACATTTTTTTCAAGTTTAACTGTTCTCCGCCTTTTGCCAAATTGGAGACGAATTGATCTTTCGCCGAAAGTCGGGCAACGGAGGAAGTCACCTTCCATTGTTGTTGGTCAATTTTATGGCACAGCAGTCTGAAATCGAGACAGCGTTGATCATACGATACCAAATCGATTGTCTCCTGAATGATATGTTGTTCTTTTTTGAGATAAGGCAGCAGCTTTTCATACATTTCATCAAAGGAGGAAAATAATTCCGGTTCGTTTGAATGGCTGAAGCGCACTTCAAAGCCGTTTTCATTTTGTTTAAGGCGCATAATTCCTCTTCCGTGGCTTCCGTGAATCGGTTTTATAAAAACATCTTTAAAATCATTGAGAAATATTTGCAGCTCCGCTTTTTTTGTCAAAAGCGCCGTTTTCGGGACATATGGGAGAAGAGAATGATTAGAAGCGAAAATTTTGTATATTTCCCATTTATTTAAATAGCGGCTGTTAAAGATCGGAATGTTGTTCATCGTGAGTGTTTCCATTAAATTTAAGAAATTTTTGGAACCTTCCAATCTTCTTGATCGTATCCGATTGTAAATGACGTTCGGGAATGGCATATCAGCAATTGTCCAAACATTTTCTGTCAGGTAAAATCCTTTCATTTGATCGTCATTTAAAAGCGGCAATGTCGAAACATAAAAGAGTGCACCTTTTTCCTTGCTGTAGTTTGCCATTTCTTTGCAATAATCATCAATGTTGCCGAAATGAATTTCATCTTGTCCACTAACATAATCGGTTAGTAAACAGATAACGGGACCAAGGTTGATCGTGTTGGCAAAACGGTCATAATGAAGAGAAAGGGTTAAATATTTTAACGGGAGGTGAAGCGCTTTAAAGACTTCTTCGCTTGCATAAATGATTTTTGTTTCGTTTTTAAAAAAAGAAGATTCTATTTTAATGGTTTTCATTCCGCAGTTTAAGAAAAAGAGGCGAATGAGCGGAAGCTTGATTGATTTTTGCAGCGAGTCGCTAATTTCCATGTAAAAGGCACCTTTTTTGCTCATTGGAATCATAAAGACGTTCATTTTTGACATATGAAAGACCCCGTTTGCACACAATTGTGATCGACTTTATAATAAAGATTTAGGTAAAATGGCTATCATATTGTATGTTTGATAATGAATCATGTGATTACACAGTGAGGAAGATGAAAATGGAAGCAATTATTTCTGCAGGAATTATGGTGTTCGTTGGTGCCTTGATTGGCGGAGTAACAAATTTTATAGCCATCAAAATGCTGTTTCGTCCTTACCAACCAGTCTATTTATTTGGAAAAAGGCTGCCGTTTACACCAGGGCTTATTCCAAAAAGGCGCGGGGAATTGGCGTTTCAGCTTGGGAAAATGGTTGTGGAACATTTGGTTACCCCTGAAGGAATCAAAAAAAGAATGGAAGACCACTCTTTTCATAAGCAATTGCAGACTATTGTATCGAAAGCGGTTGAGGAATGGCTGAAAAAAAATAAGACAGTGGAGGAGATGGCCGGAGAGTTTGGAATTGATCTCAACAGCGATTTGTTGAATGAGAAGCTGAAACAAGCCATCAAATTAAAAGTAGAAAAACTTTTCAACAATGATGCGGCATTAAAAGAAGTTTTGCCGGGAGAAATAAAAAAAGCAATCGAAGACTTGATTCCAGCAATATCGAAAATGTTGACGGAAAAAGGAGCCCAATATTTTGAAAGCTTGGAAGGAAGAGAAGCATTCCAAAAAATGATCGGCGATTTTTTTCTACAGAAAGGAACATTTGGAAGCATGATCCAAATGTTTTTAGGGAATATGCAAATTGCTGATAAATTGCTGCCTGAGGCAGTGAAATTTTTCCGTCATCAAGGAACCATTGATTGGCTATCATCAGTTCTTTTCAAAGAATGGCATCGTTTCATCGAAACGCCTGTTTCTGAACTGGCAAATAAGGCAAATAAAGAACAAATCAGCGATTTCTTAGCAAAAGTTATCATCGATCAAATTCCGATAGAAGAAAAAATAAAAGAACCAGTTTCCTCATTATTGGAACCTTACCAGCAAACAATAAAAGAAACAATGGTGCCCAAAATGGTTTCGCAAGCACTCGCTTTTTTGCAAGCGAACGTAGAAAGAATAATGCAAGTTTTGCATATTGACCAAATTGTGGCCGATCAAGTCGAATCTTTTTCTGTTGAACGCCTTGAACAAGTAGTGTCGGCTATTTCAAAAAAAGAATTGAAAATGATTACCTATTTAGGGGCTCTTCTCGGCGGGATTGTCGGTTTTATCCAATCGATCATCATTCTCATTTTGTAAATGTTTTGGACCTGAAGCTATTTCATAAAAGATGATATTCTGCTCCGATGGACAGGCAATCCGTTTCTTGCCCAGAAAAAAGTTTTTTGACAGATGGCTTGACAATCGTTTATAGTTTTTTCAAGAATTGATTTAAAAGAGGAGGGGCAGGATTGTCGGAAATTTTATTCAAGGCCGCGCAAGAATTTGAAAAAGCGTTGGAAACAAGCGATGAATTTGTACAGTTAAAAAAGCTTTATGATGATGTCCGTCACGATGAATCCGCCAAAAACATTTTTGAAAACTTCCGCAGCATCCAATTGAAACTTCAAGAAAAGCAATTAATGGGCCATGATATTACTCAAGAAGAAGCCGTTCATGCCCAAAAATGCGCCCAGCTGGCACAGCAAAATGCTAAAATTGCCGCCTTGCTTAAAGCGGAAGAGCGATTGAGCCGAATGATGTTGGATTTAAATAAAATCATGATGAAGCCGTTGGAAGATCTTTATGAGATTCGGTAAAAAGCTTTGCTTTGAAAACAGTTAATTCGTTTTCAAAGCTTTTTTTATTATTTTGCTTCGGAAATGGGGTTGTCAAAAGGACAGTTCATTGAGATACTTAAAAATGTAAGGGCTAACATTTTTGAATGCAGAGGTATTAGCGGAGGATAAGGATGAAAGAAGAAAACATAATCGGAAGCTTTCAATTAATGAAATCATTAAATAAATCTTTAATTTTGAATACGATTCGAATACATGGCGCCATTTCAAGGGCGGAAATTGCCAAAAAAACAAAATTAACCCCGCCGACGGTTACAAATATTGTCAACGAATTGTTGAAGGAAGGTTTGGTAAAAGAGGGTCAGCCGGGTGCGTCGAATGGAGGAAGGAAGCCCATTTTGCTCAAAATCAACGGCAAAAATTTTTTTGTGATGGCAGTCGACATTAGTTCGAAAAAAATCCGATTTGCTATCACAGATTTAGACGCTCATATTCTTTTGTATAAAACTGTTAATATGAAGGACCCGATTACGAATGAGCTGTTTTTGCAAACAATTATTAAGCAAATATATTTTATGCTTGATGAAGCGAAAGTAGATTTGCAGAAGTTTGTAGGGATTGGAATCGGCATGCACGGCATCATCGATGCGAAAGCCGGAATCAGCATTTATGCTCCCGGTTTGCAATTGCGCCATATTCCATTAAAAGCAGAACTGGAAAACGAATTTAAACTGCCAGTGAAGCTGGAAAATGATGTTCGGGCCATGGCGCTTGGCGAAAGCTGGTTTGGTAGCGGAAAAGGAATCAATAGTTTAGTGTGTTTGAATGTTGGAAATGGAGTCGGTGCCGGTTTTATTGTGGATAACAAAATTTTCCGGGGTTATGACGGTCTTGCAGGCGAGATCGGCCACATGTTTATCGGAGTAAAGGGACCAAGATGTTCGTGCGGCCGTTATGGATGTTTGGAGTCCATTGTCGGATCGGAAGGGTTGAAATACAGGGCGTTAAACAAAATTTTGCTTGGATATAAAACGAAAATCATCGAAATGGCGGAAGGAAATTTAGAAAACGTAAACGGAGCTATGATTTATGAGGCAGCGCTGGAGGGAGATTCGCTTGCAATAAATATTTTAACGGAAACAGGGCGGTATTTGGGACTTGCCATTACAAACATCATTCATTTGATCAACCCAAAACGAATTGTCATTGGGGGAGGTTTGGCGAAAGCGAAAGATTTTATTTTAGCGCCGATTCGAGAGGTTATTGAGGAAAGAAGTTTGACAGAGCAGGCGAAAAAAACGGAAATTGCTCTATCGGAATTCGGAGAAAAAGCGACGGTTATTGGCGCTGCGGCACTCGTGCTGTCTGAATTGTTTACCGTCCAATATGATTCTGTGTCTTGATTCATCCTCCCTTCTCTTTCGGATTGTTTTCACAGGTTCTAATTTGTCTGATCAGGACATATTCTCATAGTAGAACTGTGACAACAAGAGAAGGAGGACCAACAGATGATCTACCGCTTGCTTGCTTTAAATATTGACGGAACGCTCCTCCGTTCAAACGGCCGCCTTCAAAGTTCAACGAAGGAAGCGATACAGTTTGTGCAAAAGAAAGATGTATATATAACCCTCGTGACGAGCCGTCATTTTCAATCAGCAAAAAAGCTGGCAAAAGCGTTGAAAATCGATGGCTGCCTCATCACACATGGCGGTGCGTTTATCGCCAATCGCTTGGATGATCCGTTGTATGTAAAAAGGATATCAGAAGACTTGACCTTTAACATCGTACAGGTGCTTGAATATTTTAATTGTAATATTCGGATTGTGCACGAGCGGTTTTCCATCGGCAATCGTAAAAAAATATCGTCTAATATTATGGGCAAGATGCTATTAAATTCCGGGGATCCTCTTTTTTATCCGATACAGTTTGTCGAATCGCTCGCCGATGCATTGATTGATGATCCCGTTGCCGCACCGAAAATCGATGTCTATTTCAACGATTTTGAGGAAAGCCGTGAAGCAGCAAAAACCATTCAAGACGCTTTTCAAGAGGTTGATGTAATTCGAATTCATGAGGAAAAAATCGAAATTGTACCAAAAGGTGTTTCAAAACTGGCAGGATTACAAAAACTTGGAGAGCATTTAGGGATTGCGCTTGATGAAATGGTTGCAATCGGCGACGGACTGGATGATTTGGAAATGATACAAAATGCCGGCTTAGGGGTGGCGATGGGAAACGCTCCATTTGAGGTCAAAAGGAAGGCGGATTGGATCACGAGATCAAATGATGAGCAAGGCGTATCCTACATGGTAAAAGAGCATTTTCGCAAGCAATATCGCATTAATTTTTTAAATAAAATAAAAAACAACTAAATCATCCATGACAGGATGATTTTTTTGTGTTGACCAACCTTTATTCCCTTTAGTAAACTATAAAGAGTTTTATTTTATTAGCGCAAAGGTGATAGAATGCGAATTTTCGTTCAAGGTATAAATGACAATCGGTTTCATCGCCCCCTTCAATTGATTTCCAATTTGTTTTTTGAAGAGGCGGAAATTTCATTTGAGCGGGCGCCATTTGATATCGAAGTATTTTTTCAAATTGAGGAAAATGAACATCACGCCGCTGTTTTTTGCGAACTGAAAGCAAAAGAATGCTTCAATGCCTTTTACGAAAAAGACATTTCAGCCGCTGACGAAAAAGAGCGGTTAAAACAAATTAAACGGGCTGTTTCCCATGTGTATGTGACCGTTCTGCAAGATTTTACAGGGATTAAGCAAAAATGGGGTATATTGACAGGGGTGCGCCCAACGAAGCTTTTTCACAGCAAGCTGATGAGGGGAGAAAACAAGGAAGCGATCTATCAGCAATTGAAAGAAGAACTTTTATTATCGGACGAAAAAATCATGATGATGGAAAAAATTGTTGATAAACAATTAACCGTCATCCCGGATTTATATCAGTTAACGAATGAACTGAGCATTTATATCGGCATCCCGTTTTGTCCAACGAAATGCGCATACTGCACGTTTCCTGCCTATGCGATTGGGGGAAAGCAAGGAAAAGTCGATTCTTTTTTAGGCGGACTTCACTACGAAATGAAAATGATTGGCAGCTGGTTAAAAGAAAAGGGAATCAACATTACGTCCGTCTATTTTGGCGGAGGGACGCCGACAAGCATTACGGCCGAGGAAATGGATCGGCTTTACGAAGAAATGTATGAATCTTTTCCGAATGCCGGGCAAATACGGGAGGTCACCGTTGAAGCCGGAAGACCAGATACGATCACTCCTGAAAAAATTAAAGTCCTAAAGAAGTGGAACGTTGACAGAATCAGCATCAATCCTCAATCGTATATCCAAAATACGTTAAAAGCGATCGGAAGGCATCACACCGTCGAAGAAACGGTCGAAAAATATTATATGGCAAGGGAAATGGGCATTCAAAACATTAATATGGATTTAATTATCGGACTGCCCGGGGAACGATTAAAAGAATTTGAATACACTCTTTCTGAAACGGCAAAATTGATGCCTGAATCATTAACCGTTCATACCCTTTCTTTTAAGCGGGCATCTGAGATGACGAAAAACAGAGAAAAGTATAAAGTTGCGGAACGAAGCGAAGTTGAAAAAATGATGGATCTGGCAGTTGAATGGACGGCGGCCAATGGATATGAACCGTATTATTTGTACAGGCAGAAAAATATTTTAGGGAATTTGGAAAATGTCGGATACTCCCGAAAAGGTTTTGAAAGCATTTATAACATTATCATCATGGAGGAAATGCAAACGATCATCGGGTTAGGATGCGGGGCGTCAAGCAAACTGATTGATCCGGTTACAAGAAAAATCACTCATTTTGCCAATCCGAAAGATCCCAAATCCTATGCCGAAGGGTTCAAACATTACACGCAAGAAAAGCTTAATTTATTAAATGCGCTTTATAGTTGAATCTCAATATTTTTCCATAAGTGTAAATGTCAAAATAAGAATGCACAATTTTGATTGTATAGTGGATTTTATGGATAATTATGTTATTAAGTGGTGGATACATGGAGCCTCTACGGGCATGACTTACGAGCCAAGGAGCCAACAATAGGCTCCGCCTAACAAGGCTATCATGCCCGCCTCTCCATGTAAAGTAGCCCTAAGACAATGAGAGAAACTATATAGCTTTAAACAATCATTTTTGTACATAGTTAAATTAGCATTTCCGAAGGTCAGACGCTTTCAAAAAGCCTAACCTTTTAAGTGCGTCAACGGTGAAATAAAACTAGTTTTCCTGTTGATGTCGTTAATCGGTGGGTGGCTTCATCGCAATTGTTTTTCTTCAACATTTCCTCGGCTATTTTTTTGGCTTCTTGTTCACTCTTTGCTTCAATCTTTTCATTGAGAAGACATTCCCCTTTGCTTGAGAAGGCTGTCAAATAATATGTCGCCATTTTGCTCCCTCCTTTTTTCATCTAAAATTCAATTCGACTTTCGTTGAAAAAGTCCTTTTCTTGATCAATCATCCATTTCGTTACTGAATCCTTGTGAAAAATGGTATAATATAAAAAGCAAACATACGTTCCAAAAAATGAAATGGGGTAGAGTATGTTGCAACATGTCAAATTTATTCACGCAGCTGATTTGCATTTAGATAGTCCTTTTAAAGGCCTTAGCCATCTTCCTGCTGTTCATTTCCAAAAAATCCGAGAGAGCACGTTTTACGCTTTTGACCGGATGATCGATTTGGCCATTCAGGAAAAAGTGGATTTTTTGCTGTTAGCAGGGGATTTGTATGATGAGGAAGACAGGAGTTTAAAAGCACAGCTGAGATTAAGAAGGCAATTTGAGCGGTTGAATCATTCGGGAATTCATGTTTATATCATTCATGGCAATCACGATCATACCGGCGGCAGCCGGGTACAAATGGACTGGCCGCCGAATGTTCACATTTTCTCTGATCGTGAGGTGGAATGCATCCCTTTTGTCCGTGAAGGAGAAGTGCTGGCAAATCTTTACGGATACAGCTATCCAGCGAGGGCGGTAACAGAAAATATTGCCGCTAAATTTCGGAAAAAAGAAGATGCTCCTTTTCATATCGGCCTGCTGCACGGCTCTGTATCACAAGTTCAAGTTCCAGAACATGAACCGTACTGCCCTTTTTCGATTCAGCAATTATTGGAAAAAGATTTTGATTATTGGGCGCTGGGACATATACATAAACAGCAAATCTTAAACAGAGAGCATCCGCCGATCATTTATCCCGGGAATATTCAAGGTCGCCACAAAAAAGAAAGCGGGGAAAAAGGGGTCTATCTTGTCAATCTTTTTTCACAAGGTGAATGCCAATATCGATTTGTGCCTCTTTGTGATATTTTATGGGATGAAATTCGTCTTTCTGTCAATGAACTTGATTCTGTCAGTGATTTGATCGGTAACATACAACAATTGAAAGAACTGCAGCGGAAAAAGAAGTCGGCTTTATGGACGATCGTTCTTGAAGGAATTTCTCCGTTGTTCTGGGATCTTTCGGAACAACAAACAATAGAGGAATTGATGCAATTATTAAATGAAGAGGAAGAAGAAAAAAATAATTTCGTTTGGATTGTTTCCATTCAGACGGAAATTTTTCCGGACAGCGGTTTTCTTGATAATGGCTATTTTTCTAAGGAATGGGCGCAAATCATGGAACAAAATGGACAATTTGACAAAGCTGTTGAACCTCTAACTGCTAACCGCTTGTTCCGCCGTTTTTTACAATCATGGACCGATCAGGAAAAAGAAGAAATCCGAAAAGAAGCGCAAACGATGGTTTATTATGAACTAATGAAACAAGGATGGGGAAAGATGCAAGGGTGATAGGATGAAGATTAAAGAAATCCATATTTACGGATACGGGAAATTCACAAATAAAAAAATACTGTTTGCCAACCAAGGCCTTCAAGTTTTATATGGTTTAAACGAAGCAGGCAAGTCAACGGTCATGTCTTTCATCCAAAGTATTTTGTTCGGCTTTCCGACAAAGCATCAGCTGGGCGGGCGGTACGAACCGAAAACAGGAGGAACATACGGGGGCGCCATTACGGTGGAAACAGATGATGATGAGATTGTAAAGATTGAACGGCTGAAAGGAAATAGAGCGCAAGAGCTGACGCTTTTTTATGCGGACGGCCGGATCGGAGGAGAAAAAGAACTTGATCGGCTGTTAAAAGGAGTCGATAAAATGGCATATCAGGCGATCTTTTCTTTTGATTTGTTCGGCCTGCAAAAAGTATATGAGCTTAATCGTGAAAAACTCGGTAAATATTTGTTTTTAACCAGCCTGTTTGGGTCAGATCAAATATATGCCTTAGAGGAAAAATTGCTGAAAGAGCAGGAGGAGTTATTTAAACCGAATGGAAGAAAACCGCTTTTAAATAAAATGTTGCTGGAACTAAAGGAAGCATCGGAAACGCTAAGGAAAGCAAAAGAATATGAGGATAGGTATCATGACTTGCTACAAGAGCGAATGAAGTTAAACAGCCAACTATTAAAGCTTGCCGATGAAAAAGTAAAAATCAAAACGGAATTGAAAGGAGTTGAAAAGCTTTTATCAGCCCTCCCGCTATTGGAACGCAGAAAAACTTGTTTGGAAAAGCTTGAAAAATTGAAGGAAACCGCTGCTTTTCCTGAAGATGGGCTCGTTCGCTTTGAAAAGCTTACTGCAAGGCTAAACGAAATGGAAATTCAGCTGAAAACGTTAAAGGAAAAGGAGAAAGGACTTCGGCTCTCTCTTAAAAACATCCGGTTGAAAGGACGGTATGAGGATGAACAACTTTTTGAAGAGCTTAACGGGCAGTATCCGCTGATTCGAAAACAAATTGAGGAACAAAAACTGTTGGCTGTTCAACTAACAAACGTTCAGAAACAGCTTTCTGCCGAGCTCTTCCAAATTTTTGGCCATTCAGACGAAAAAGCTGTAAAAGCAGTTGATACATCAATCCTTGTAAAAGAAAAAATAAAAGAAGCGGTCAAAAAAAGCGAACAACTCCACCAACGAAAAAAAATGTTGGATGAACAATTTGACCGCGCTAAATATTCCCTTGAAGAATGCGAAAGGCGGTTACAGGATTATCAATCATTGCTGCTACAGCCGGATGAGCGCGAAGCTTTAGAAAACGAACTGCTGACGCTGGAGAAAAAGTTGAGTCAACTCGGCGATATCGATTACGTAAAAGAACAGATGAAACAGTTAAAAGATCAGATGACAAAAAGGGAAAAATCTGTTCAAAAGAAAAAGCGGCAAAGGCATTTGGCCGCCGTCTTATTCACTGTCTTTCTTGCCGTCATGATGCTGTTGGCGGTTGTTTTCCATCATTGGCAGTTCTTCTACGCTGTTTTTCCTTTAGCTGCTGCCGTTTTTTTATTTTTTCGCACTGCGGAAGATGAATTGTTAAAGCATCTTCATCATCAATATGAACAGCTCGAAAAAAAATTGGCCTCTCAACATGACGTCTATTTACTGGAAAAAAAGCGGCGTTTGCAAGAAATAAAAACCATTTTATGGAATGATCAACAAATTCGCCAAAAGTACGAGCTTGAAAAAATGAATCTTAACGGGAAACAGCAGGCATATGAACGGGTCATTAAGGATTTTGAAGAATGGGAGCGAGATCACCACGAACTGAAGCGGCAAATTTCGCCGCTTTATGCCCGGTTTCATCTCCCGAAAGAAGTGGAAGCTGGACGGCTGTTGGAACAATATGACCGCGTAATCAACTGCCAAAAGCTTACAAGAGAAAAGGAGGCGATGGAAGAACAACTGCGTTTATATAAACAAAATGTGCATCAGTTTCTAAACCGCTTTGAGAATTTATGCGAAGTTTATGAACTGAGTGCAAATACGCTAGAGGAGAAATATACCGAACTAAGAAAAACAATAGAAGAAGAAAAACAAAAGCGGTCACAGCTGGATGCTTGCATGAAGCAACTGGCAGAAATCGAAGAGGAAAAAAAAGGAATCTCTGCTCTTTATGAGAGCCTTTTGAAAGAAAAAAATCAATTGCTCCGTTTGGCAAATGCTTCGGATGACGAGGCATTTCGCAATAAAGGAAAAATGCATCAAAAAAGAGAAGAAGCGGTACAGGAACTTCATTTTATTGAAGAACAATTAGCATTGAAAGAATCTTTAACATCGCATGACATGACAATGTATCATGATGAAAAAAATTTAAAAGAAAAGGAAACGCGGCTTGCGGAAAAAATCGAACAGATTGAAAAACAAGAAGACGTAATTCGCAAAAAACTGGCTGAAGTCGAGGTTGAAATTAAAGATCTGGAAAAATCAGGTGTTTATTCCAATATAAAATATTCATTTGAATGGAAACGTTCACAAGCAAAAGATGTCGCCAGAAGATGGGCGGTTCTGGCTGTTGCAAAAGAAATGTTGAACAACGCAGTGGAATATCACCGAAAAGAAAAATTGCCGAAATTGCTTAAGAAAATCGAAAATTTATTTTGCATTTTTACATCAGGAGCCTATACGAATATTTATTTGCCGGAAGATCAAGATTCATTATTAGTCAAACGGAAAGACGGCCAAATATTTTTAGCGGAAGAGTTAAGCCAAGGAACGGCTGAACAGTTGTATACCGCCTTACGATTTGCGCTTGCAGAAAGCATGCAACAAAGAATCAACCTGCCTTTGATCATCGACGATAGTTTTGTCAACTTTGATCATGAACGCACAGAAAACGTCGTCCAAGTGATGAGAGGCCTTTCCGAGCGGCACCAGTTGCTTTTGTTTACGTGCCATCAGCATATACTGTCCCATTTTCAAAGAGATGAAATTATGATGCTGTCATAAGGATTTGAAGATATTCCACGGAAACGTGTGCTATACTTAAGATACGAGGCGAAAGTGGAAGGGGAATACAATGAGCAAAGGGATCATTCATTATGAGGTTGGCGAACAAGTAGATCTTTTTTTATTAATAAAGTCAGCGACGAAAGGGATTGCAAGCAACGGGAAACCGTTTTTAACATTGATCCTTCAAGATCAAACGGGGGAAATTGAAGCGAAACTATGGGATGCAAGCAAGGAAGATGAGGAAAACTATCTTCCGCAGCAAATCGTCAAAATTTTTGGCGATATTCACCATTACAGAGGAAGAAATCAGCTGAAAATCCGCAACATTCGTTTGGCGGAGCCGCATGAAAACGTAAAAGCGCAAGACTTTGTCGAGAAAGCGCCATTAACTCAGGAAGAGATGGTGGAAAAAATTACAAAATATATTTTTGAAATGAAAAATCCCAACATTCAGCGAATTACAAGATATTTATTGAATAAACATCAAAACGCTTTTTTCCTTTATCCGGCAGCAACCAAAAACCATCATGAATTTGTCTCCGGTTTGGCGTTCCATGTCGTTTCAATGCTTGATCTTGCCAAAGCAGTTGCTGCTTTATATCCAAGCTTGGATAGAGACTTGTTGTATGCGGGAGTTATTCTCCATGATTTGGGAAAAGTCATTGAACTTTCCGGTCCGATTGCCACAACTTATACAGTTGAAGGGAATTTGCTTGGGCATATTACCATTATGGTCAACGAGATTGGTGAAGCGGCAAAAGAATTAGGCATTTCCGGAGAAGAGGTTATCGTTCTTCAGCATATGGTGTTGAGCCATCACGGAAAGCCTGAATGGGGAAGTCCGAAGATGCCGATGGTGAAGGAAGCGGAAATTCTCCATCATATCGATAATCTGGATGCGAAAATGAACATGCTGGACAGGGCGCTCGAACATGTGAAACCTGGAGAATTTACAGAGCGGATTTTTGCTCTGGACAATCGTTCTTTTTACAAACCTGTTTTTCATCGTTAAATTGATCATAAATCAAAGCTCCTTGCATAAAATGAATTAAAAGCTTGTCTGCAGGGAGGGTTTCGCATGGCATTTCTTCCGTGGTGGGTTTATTTATGCATTGTCGGGATTCTTTTTAGTGCATATATGGCTTATAAAACGGCAAAGAAAGAAAAAGAATTGGAAGAAATTTTTATTGAAAGGGAAGGGAACATATATTTAGAGAGAATGAGAAAAGAAAAGGAAAAAAAGGCAAGAAAGAACATGTCATCAGCCAATTAAAAAGGGTTATGCCGAAACCGGCAATAACCCTTTTATTTTGATTCATCCTCTGTTTTAAATAAATCTTTTAAATCTTTATCGTTTACTTCGACATCAGCGTTTTTGATTGCTTTCTCAATGGCTTTTTGCATCAAGGCAGGATCGGACATTTTTTGCTCTTTTACATCCTTCTTAAGGCTTTCTTTCATTTCAGCAAAAGGTTTCACCGTTTGTGTTACTTTTATAATGTGGTATCCGAAGTCTGTTTTAACTGGATCGCTTACTTGGCCTTCTTTTAATTGAAATGCTGCGTTTTCAAATTCCTTCACCATCTGGCCTTTGCCGAACCACCCGAGATCTCCGCCCTTTGCTGCCGACCCGTCCGTTGAATATTCTTTCGCCAAGTCTTCAAATTTTTCGCCTTTATTCAGCTTTTCTTTCACTTCTTTTGCTGTTTTTTCATCTTGCACTAAAATGTGGCTAGCGCGGATTTTGCCTTTCAAGCTGTCATAATACTCTTTTAGCTCTTTATCCGTTATCTTAATTTCAGCTTCCGTCGCTTTTTTGCGAAGCAAGTCTACTTTCACCATTTGGCGGACGACATCATCGCCATATTGTTGAACAATCAAGTCGTATTGGTTGCCATATTGCTGTTTCATTTTGTCAATTTCAGCATCGATTTCCTTATCAGTGACTTTGAATTTTTTACCAAGCACTTTTTCGTGCACAAGTTCTTGCAGAACATCTTTTCCAAAACGGTTTTTCATCGCTTCATAAAACTGTTCTTTTGTAATATCGCCGGCTTTCGTTTCTGCGACCGGGTCGTTTGCACCGTTTGAACAAGCATTTAGTGCGAGTAAACCTGCAGTTGCAGCAACGGCTAATGCAAATTTTTTCATTCCTTACAACTCCTACTTTTAATGTGACTTTAAAACAAAATATATACACATTTTGACATGAAACAAATGGATTTGCAACAGTTTGACCGCACAGAATTCAAAATCGTAGAGGAAATTGTGAAATGGGAAAAGAAATTCCGCAAAAAAACAGGATAAAAGCCTAAGCGCAAAAAGGAAAGGTGAATACGATATTATGAAACACGTAAAGGAGGTGTCATGATGAGCGGCGGATACGCTGGCGGCTTTGCGTTAATTGTTGTATTGTTCATCTTGTTAATTATTGTCGGTGCTGCATGGTTGTACTAATCATGTGAATGGAGCTGGCATCTTGATTGCCAGCTTTCTTTTTGAGGAAATGTGTGAAAAAAAGATGGACAAGTGAGTGAAAAGACGAGCGCCGAAATATATTCGGCTCTTGAAAGGCTGCAGACGCAAAGGAAAAACGATTAAGTCCTGAATTTTGTATAAAAAGAAGGCGGTTGGATTGGCCGGGAATTTAGGTTTACTGGCCTGGGAGTATGATTTTACACAATAATTAGGACTTGGCCAGGAAAAACAATTTACTGATCACATGTTCCCGTCTGGCGAAAGATTTTCCCAAAGAACAACATGCTTTGGGGGAAATGCTTCTTTCGCTTGCTGCGGGGGTTTTGGTACATTTGGTTTTGAACTAATCAAAAATTAGGTAAACGATATTTCTATGTATGCGGAAATCAGCAGGATCGTAATTAACACATTAATCGTTCGAAACACATTTGATTGTTTTTCTTCCGGCAATTCCCTAATGGAACAGAGAACCGTTGTCAGCTTGTTTATGTAAAATAGAATGAAGACGGCAAAAATGATAAAATAGAATAGCATTCCGGTATCCCCCCTTTATTCATAACTACTACAATATCAAATATATGACGAAAAAGATAGGTTTCATGTAAAGTTTTTAATCTTACAGTGCATGCATTTTTTAAGAAGAAAGATGTGATTGAATGAGAGAAGTGGAAAAAAGACTGGAGACATTGGAATATTACATGAATCTGTTAATCAAAATGATAGACGGTGATAGATACCCTTTTTACAAGCTGGTCATCGAAAAAGGACTTTTAAAAGATGAGATTGAAACGATTTTTGACCTTTGCGACTTTTTGGCAAAAGAACATGAAGAACAAAAAGCGCAAGGATTTGTATATTTTGAAAATCTCCTTACGCTTTTTGCGGGACAGCTTACTCCGAAGCTGGGAGTGAATGAAACGATTGATGCCCTTTACAGGCAAGGTTTATATGCCAATTTAATGCAAGACTTACAAAAAACTATTGATGCACTGTCGATGTAAAAAGGGAATAATTCTGCACATCTTTCTTTTTCTTCATTTTTCCGTCTTCTACGATGAACTCTTGTTCTATGTTGTGGAAAGATCGTTCAAAGATGGTTAGGAAATCATCCCCATAAATATTTCGGATGATTGCCATCATTTCAATCAATTCTGGAAATTTTCCGTAAATATTGTGTAAAGGCAAAGCACCTTTAAAAACGGTGTTACGAGAAGGATCAAAATCCTCAAGCAGTTTGAGCACAAGCTCTTCGCCTTTTTCCGTCAATTGAATGTATGTGTTTCGTTTATCGCTTTCTTTTTTGGAAAATTGTAAATAACCTCGTTCTTCGAGCTTTTTTGAAAAATTGAAAGCTGTTGATACGTGCATCACCCCGAATTTGGCGATTTCAGAAATGGATGCTCCCTTTAAGTGGTAAGCAATCCATAAAATATGATGTTCGTTAATGTTTAGATCGTAAGGTTTAATCCATTGCTGCCAATCCTTTTCAATCGATTTCCAAAGCGCTTTGCTTAACTGGGCTATTCTTTGGCTGAATAAAAGCGCGTCTTTTACTGTATATTGATCGCTCGTTCTTCTCAATTTTCCCACCTGCTTTTTCCATACTCACTTTAATATCTTCTATTATGCCAATAAAATAAAGATTAATAAAGATGCAATTTGCAAAATTTTTAAATAAAAACGGAAAAACTAATGCATGATTTGCGAAGGAATCCGCAAATAAAAATATGGGACAGGCGGATTCATAACAAAATTTTACTATACTATCACAATTTTATTGAATTTGAACATAATAAATAAAAGAATTGACGAAGTGCCAATTCTTTTGTTCATGGTTCTTGTTTGTTTGAGGATTTTTCCAATTCTTTTAATTTTTCTTCAATTTCTTTCACTTTTTTTTCCAATTCTTTTTTATTCGGCTCAATTTCCATTTGCCATGTTTGGAAGGACTTATTTAAATCTTGAGCAACTTCTTTAAAAATTTCCATGCTTTCTTTAGCGGATTGAGCAATTTGTTGTTTTAGCGAAACCCCTTCATTTTTCAATTCCCCCAGCACATTTTCGAGATGTCGAATATTCTGGCATACTCGCGTTTTTATGTCTTTGCTTTTCATCGGATTGGACAAAATGGCTGCAGCGCCCGCAACAATACCGCCAATGAAAAAACCGTAAAGAAAAGATTGTCTTTTCGACATTCGGCAACCCTCCTGATCAATTTGAAATCATAGCGACTGATTTTGATGCATAAGTTTGAATGAAGGGAAGGGGATTTATGGTAGGGATCGTTTTTTTGTTTTTCATCATCAGTCTGTTGCTGTTTATTGGAGCCTTTCATCATGTGAAATTAATTCACTCAATGAACTCTTACCCGCCGAAACATATGTTGAAAAAAAGGGCAGCTGCATTGACTTTTGGCGGATTTACCGCTTTTTTGATTGCTCTTGTTTTATATTATACACAAAAATAAACCCCGATCCTAGTGTCGGGGTTTATGAACGATTGGCTATAATATTCGAACGCTTTAAAATCGTGCTGACAATCGGATAAATAATGACCATGGCAACTGTATTGAGAACCGTTGCCGGTAAAACAACAGCTGCGAACAGGGCTGAAAATCCTGCACCCCCGGGTAGACCGACGATTAATAAGGCTGCAAGCAAAAATATCGTGCCAGAAATGACGGTGCCAATAGCCACTAACGCTCCTGCTTTCACAACTTGTTGTTTGAAATGTTTAAGAGCCGCAAACAGGAGATAGATGATGAAAGCCGTCAATATTTTATCAATAATGTTTGGAACAAGACCGCCCGGAAAGCTCGTGGTCAATCCGGATAAAATTCCGGTGACGATCCCCATCAATCCGGCATTTGCAAGTTTAGGGAATAAGAAAATTCCCAAAAACATCATCAACAGCATCATATCCGGTTTCATCCCGTTGAAGAAAGGCGGTATTATTACATGAAGCACTACTCCAATGGCGGCAAATAAGGATAAAACCACAAGTTCTCTCGTCCTCATCTAACAACTCTCCACTTCTATTCTCATCTGGCGTTTACTTTTCCTTCATTATAACGTATAAACAGGAAAATCAGAAGCGATCTTTAATGTTTTGCCCGGAAATCTTTCATGAATTGAGCAAGTTTTTCACAGGCTTCTATTGACACAGCATTGTAGATCGATGCCCTGCAGCCTCCAACGGATCGATGGCCTGAGAGGCCGACTAATTGGTGCTCGCTTGCTTCTTTGACAAAGACTTTTGTCAATTCATCAGTAGGCAGCGTAAACGTTATGTTCATGAAAGAGCGGCTGTCTTTTTCAGCGTGGCCTTTGAAAAATCCGTCGCTCTCATCAATCGCTTCATAGATAATATTCGCTTTTTTGTTGTTCCGCTTCTCTATTTCAGCTACGCCTCCTTGTTCCTTAACCCATTCTAAAACGAGAGAAAGCATATAAATCGCAAAGGTTGGAGGTGTATTGTAAAGAGAATTTTTGCTCGCATGAGTTTGGTAGTTTAAAATCGTTGGTACATCTTGATTAGCCTTTTCGAGCAATTCCTTTTTAATAATGACGACGGTAACGCCTGAAGGACCAAGATTTTTTTGGGCTCCAGCGTAAATGAGGTCAAATTGCTCGATATTGATTTCTCGGCTTAAAATGTCGCTTGACATGTCGGCGATGAGCGGAGCGTTTGTATTTGGAAATTCATGCCACTGTGTGCCGAAAATCGTATTGTTTGATGTGATGTGCAAATAAGCGGCATCTTGGAGAGAACTTGCATCAAAATCTTTTGGGATATATGTATAATTGGTATTTTTACTCGACGCCAACACATTTGTTTCACCGAATTTCTTCGCTTCTTTTAAGGCTTTCTCCGACCAAGATCCGGATAAAATATAATAGCCAATATTTCCTTTTTTTAGAAAATTCATCGGAACCATGGCAAATTGGAGGCTGGCTCCTCCTTGCAAAAAAAGTACTTCATACGTTTCTGGTATTTTCATAAGTTCCTTCAATAAGTTTATCGCCTTATTGTGAATTTCATCATATGCTTTGCTCCGGTGGCTGAGCTCCATGACGGACATGCCGGTATGATTGTAATTCAACAGTTCAGCTTGTGCTTTTTCAAGTGCTTGCTGCGGAATGGCAGCAGGACCTGCGTTAAAATTGAATACCCGATTCACGATTCGTCCTCCTTTTCTTGTTTTATAATAAACATCCTATCATGAAAAAGGGCGAGGGAAAATAAAAAATTTTAAAGAACGTTGACAAAAAAACAGATCCTTCCTCAGGATCTGATGACAATTGCTTACTTAAGCCCTTCTTGAATCGTCTCAGCAAGCTTTGCCAAATCTTCAGCTGTATAATCGCTTTGGTGAGACTTCCAAACGATGCCTAAACCGTCATCTTTTCCGTATCGGGGGACAATGTGCATATGATAATGGAAAACGGTTTGTCCGGCTTCTTTTCCGTTGTTGTTGATTAAATTCAGGCCTTTTGGATTCAATTGTTTTTTTACGGCTCTCGCCACTTTTGTCACCGAATCAAAAAAATTTTTAGCTAAATCTGGAGTAAGTTCAAAGACGTTTTCTTTATGTACTTTCGGAATGACGAGAGTATGTCCTTTTGTAACCTGCATAATGTCCATAAAAGCGAGCACATGTTCATCCTCGTATACTTTGGCGCAAGGTATTTCTCCGTTTATGATTTTGCAAAAAATGCAATCGCTCATTTTCACCACTCCTTTGCTTCTTATGCTTTATTTTAACACGGGATTGAAATGGAAGGAAATATCCAAAAAAATAAAAGGAACGAACTAAATAGTCCGTTCCTTGAATGAAGAGGGTTTTCATAAGAAGATGATCATTTTGTGTCTTTCACAAACACCCCATTTAACAATGAAATTAAAGGCAAATGTTTTCTAAAAGACACTTTTGCTTCTTCATTCCCTTTATGATGCATTTTCAGCATCATCTTGACGGAATTTTTCCAGTACATCCTCAAGCGAAAAAGAATGTTTTGGACAAACACCTTTTGGCTTTCCCTCTTCACTAAATAGAATGTCCCTTCCCCTTTTCTTTATGCATAAAAAATTCGAGATTTCCTTTCTCCCCATAAACCGTTCAACCAAAACAGCGGAAAGAGAAACATTCCATATAAATCCTTTTGCGAATGGGAGCAGGAAGCCAAATAAACAATGCAGCCCTGCGTGAAGGGGGATAAAACATTTCCCCGGCAACTTCATGCGAATAAGGATGGTGTTAATTTTTTTGAAACATACCCATACACGAAAACATAAACAAATGAACCATTGACAGCCAGTTGCGTCAAAACGGCTGCTGCGCTTGTTTGCGTAAGCAGCACAATGGAAAACGCGGCGAGATCAATGAAAAGTATAATAAAAAGAAAACGCAAAAAGCTTTTTTTCTTCATTTCGAATGAAACAGGATATAAATCGGGCATAAGAAGAGCATCATAATGACGATAAAGCCCTAATAATTGTGATCCTGTAAGAAACAGAACGCCGGCTGGCAAAATAATGGAAGCGAAATACGAAACAGGCCAAATGACGGCAAGAACAGCGCCGATGATGAATAAGCGGGCATACAAGCCTAAATAATCTCCAGCGCGAATAAAAGCTCTTGCAAACATATAAAGAAATGTGTTCGTTTGCTCATATCGCACAAATGACAACATCCAGTCCAGCCATTTTCTTCTTTTAACACTATGCTTCAGCTTCGGGACGTCGGTAAACAGATTGGCTGTGCGGTAAAATGTCTGCTTCCTTCTATTTTCCTGCGAAATCAAATATTCCCACTTTAACGGTTTATTCTTAGTTACTCGGAAAAAATAATACAAAACAATCAGCATGATTCCATATAGTAAGAAAGTCAACCCGCTTTCTTTCATTGCCAAAAAAATAACGGTAAAATTCACGGCAAATCGGACGGAAATGTCAGCGAGTTGTGACAATGTTTCCGGAAAATGCGTCATTTTCCATTGAATCAGCTGATTCCAAAACTTAATCCCCAATAATTGTATGATGAACAGAACATAACTTGCACCGTCCCCCTCGCCGCTGCGGAAATAGAGAGGGGCAAGAACCAACAGGCAAAGTGCTGTTGGAATGAGCTGTGTGGCATAGCTGTATGTAAATGCCCGCCGAAAATAATGGTTTAACTCTTTTTCTGCAGGCAGCAAAAAAACAATATCAGGTTCTTTCAGCAAAGTCCTTATAGGTGAAAAAGTTGTCGTTAATGATAGAACGATCGAGATTAGAAAAGCTGCTGGGAAATCAGGCGGCAGCTCATGTAGCCATTTTTGATATTTGAAAACACCTGCACCAATTAAAAACATGAGAACTAACAGCAAATGATTGTTGAGCATATACCGTAAATATTGATGTACTTCTTTAAGATGGCTTGAAAGACGAACTGACCAAAATTCATGAATCGATTTCATCAGCATGCTCCTTTGTCAATTGAATATAAAGGTCATCCAATGCGGCACCGGGCATATTGAATTTCTTTTGAAGTTCCTCTTTCGTTCCTTTTGCTTTTACTGTTCCATTATGCAAAATGATAAATGAGTCACAGTATCGTTCCGCAGTTGCCAAAATATGTGTCGACATTAAAATGCCTGAACCTTCTTTTTTTGCCTGTTCCATCAATTCAAGAAGGGCATGAATGGCAAGCGGATCAAGCCCGACGAAAGGTTCGTCAATAATGTAAAGGGGTGGCTGTATCAAAAAAGCGCACATAATCATGACTTTTTGTTTCATCCCTTTTGAAAAATGGGCAGGGAACCAATTGATTTGTTTTTCCATTCTAAATTTCTTTAGAAGCGGCCGAAGACGATTTTCAAATTGTTCTTCCTTGATCCCGTACGCCATTGCCGTCAATTGCAAATGTTCAAATAGCGTCATTTCTTCATACAAAATTGGAGTTTCCGGGATGAAGCTAAATTGTTTTCGATAATCGGACGGGTTTTCCTTGAGGGTTTTTCCATTTATTTTGATTTCCCCTTCTATTGGTTCCATTAACCCGATTATATGTTTAATTGTTGTGCTTTTACCGGCTCCGTTTAATCCAATTAAACCAACCAATTCATTTTTTTTTACTTCAAAGGAAACATCTTTCAGAACAGGTTTTTTCCCATATCCTCCGGTTAACCTATCAACCGATAGCAAACTCATACGATCCGCCTCTCTCCAGTTTTTTGTTTTATCCAAATATTTATAATAGAGGTTTTTCCATCCTATTATATATGAATTGACAGAAACGGCTCAATTGTCCCGAATTTCAGTTTTAGTTTATAATGTTTTTTCATCTGCAATGCGATATGTTTTGGAATAGCCGGGGCGTGAAATGAAAAGTTTGTCTTCAGGAGCAATCAAAGGTTTCGTCTTTTGCCACGCTTTATATTCCTTTTCTGAATTCCATAATGTGAAGATTACGTATACGCTGCCTTGAAGCGGACGAAGAATCATGGCGGCCGAAAAACCAAGATTTTTATCCGCCATTTGCAAACGATCTTTGAAATGCCGTTCAAACAAAGGCCGTCCTTCTTCTGTAGATTCTATATAATGAAAGGCGGCATATTGCCCCCCATTGTCGATTTTTCCGGCTTTTTCTGCAACTTCATATGCTTTGGGCTCATGAAAAAAACTGGATTTATTTGTTATGTGCATCAGCGCGCAGTTATCCCCATCATACATAAGCAGCATGCATTCTTCTGGATGGCTTTTTTTAATTTTGCTTAAATAATCGAAAGTGCCGAAGGCGATATAAACATTCATGGCAAATCACCTCAAGAACGAGTGGATTTTCTTTCATTATATAATGAACGCTCCATTTCCTGAAAATTGAAAACACTACATAGTTTATCCAACAATATCCAATACTAATAATGGTAAGGGGATATAGAGGTGAACATGTTGAAGAAAAAAGTTCAGAAAATAGGAAGCGTTTTGATGATTGCCGTTGTTCTCAGCTTTATTGCTTATTTTTTGATCTTTTGGATTGGAAAGATTGTGGTGGATGAGAAAAAATTGGTTTTTCATTCGGCAACCGCTGTTGTTGATCAAAAAGGGCGCATCATCACAAAACTTTATTTGGAAAACAGGGAAATTGTCGATATCGGTCAAGTGCCGAAGCATGTGCAAAATGCTTTCATCGCAGTGGAGGATAGAAGATTTTACAAGCATCATGGGATTGATTATTACGCTATTTTTCGCGCATTATGGAAGGATTTGATCGCTTTTCAAAAGGTAGAGGGCGGCAGCACAATTACACAACAACTGGCGAAAAATATTTTTTTAACCAATGAGAAAACATTTATGAGAAAAACGGCTGAAGCCATCATCGCTCTCTATCTTGAACGAACATACAGCAAAAGTAAAATTCTCGAAATGTATTTAAATCAAATTTATTTCGGACACGGAGTCTATGGAATTCAATCAGCCGCAAAATTTTTTTTCAATAAGGACGTGTCTGAACTTACTCTTGAGGAGGGAGCGCTGCTTGCGGGACTTCCGAAAGCGCCGGCCGCTTTTTCTCCGATATTGCATCCAAACAAAAGCTTGGAAAGAAGAAATGCTATATTGAGCATAATGGCAAGGGAGCGTTTTATTTCTTCGGAACAAGCGGTCAGAAGCCAAGGGAAAACAATCGGATTAAATGTTCATAAAAAAGAAGAACAGCCTTGGCTATCCACCTATATTGACATGATGCTGGAAGAAGCGAAAGACCGATACAACCTTACAAATGAGGAGATATTAAAAGGTGGTTATAAAATCACTGTTCCATTGGACGGTGAGTTGCAAAAAAAAGCGTATGAGACGTTTAAGAACAATGCTTATTTTCCGGGGACAAACGATAGCGTCCAAGGAGCCTTCATTTTATTGGACAATCAAACAGGCGGAATTCTTGCGGCAATCGGCGGACGGGATTATTCTTTAAAAGGGTATAATCGCTTGACAGCCAAAAGGCAGCCCGGTTCAACGTTTAAGCCTTTAGCAGTTTACGCTCCTGCTATGGAGGAAGGCTTGTTCGGCCCCTATTCATTGCTGAAGGATAAAAGAATCAGCTTTGACGGATATGCGCCAAACAATTATGACGGGCGGTATGAAGGAAATGTTACAATGTTGGATGCGATCATTTTTTCCAAAAATGTTCCAGCAGTTTGGACACTGCATAAACTGGGGATGACGAAAAGCATAAAATATTTGTCCAAAAACGGACTCAACATTGAGGACAAAGGCTTGGCGGTTGCATTAGGAGGCTTAAAATATGGTGTTTCACCGATAGCATTGGCAAATGCCTACCGTACGTTTGCCAACAATGGACAATACAGCGAACCATATGTAATCGAAAAAATTGAAGATCAAAACGGCGACATTATCGCAAAAGCAAGCAAACATAAACGGCAAGTATTTTCATCGCAGACGGCTTGGAACATAACAAGAATGCTGGAGCTAGCCGTCAAGGAGGGCACGGCGAAATCAGGAAATTACAAAGGCGCATTGGCTGGAAAAACTGGAACGACCTCCTATCAAGAAAAACAAGGCGCTGTCAAGGATGCGTGGTTTGTCGGTTATACACCTGCTGCAACCGGTGCCGTGTGGATAGGCTATGATCGAACCGATCAACAGCATTATTTAAAAGGAGGGAGTGGTTACCCTACAAAATTGTTCAAGCAACTATTAAGAGGAACCGATTACGAAAAAAAAACAGCCTTTTCAGTCCCAAAAGGTGTAAAAGATTTAGAAAAACCGATTCGTCTTGAACCGGTCAGAATGCTTTCTGCAACCTTTCAATTCCATCCGCTCCAATTGTTTAAAGTCATGTTAAAATGGCCTGTTCAACAAGATGAAAGAATCGTCTATCGGATTTACAAATGGGAAGGCGGAAGAGGAAAGAAGGTTATCGGCTCCGTTTCCGGAAGAGGCATATATGAAATTCCGTATACCAATATCTTTTCTAAACAATCCTATCAAGTGGTTCCATATAACCCCCAGACAGATCAAGAAGGAGAAGGAAGTCCTTTCGTAAAGCCAGTATGGAAATAACGCCAATTTGTCAAGATCGCGTTTGACTGGCGAAACATGGAATAACCATGGGTTTGTCAAGATCTTTCGTCGATTTTATGACATTTCAATCATTTTTCTATACAACCACTAACAAGAAAGGTTATAGTGTAGAAGAATGAGTGGAGATAGCGGATGGTTGTAAAAAGGGGGATTTTAATGAATCAAACAAGCATGTTTAATGATACCTTTATAAAGGCATGCTTCGGTGAAAAGACCGAATATGTTCCAGTTTGGTATATGAGACAAGCAGGCAGGTCTCAGCCGGAATACCGGGAACTGAAGGAAAAATACAGTTTATTCGAAATTACGCACCAACCGGAACTGTGCGCATATGTTACGCGCCTGCCTGTTGAGCAATACAATGTTGATGCGGCGATTTTATATAAAGATATTATGACGCCGCTCCCGGCCATTGGGGTAAAGGTTGAGATTAAACCGGGAACCGGACCAGTGATAGAAAATCCGATCCGATCCATAAAGGATGTAGAAAAACTGGGCGAACTTTATCCTGAAGAGGATGTTCCCTTTGTTCTCGATACGATCAAGCTGTTAGTCAACGAACAGCTGAATGTGCCGTTGATCGGTTTTGCCGGAGCGCCTTTTACTTTAGCCAGCTATATGATTGAAGGCGGCCCGTCAAAACATTATCATAAAACAAAAGCTTTCATGTACGCTGAACCGAAGGCATGGTTTCTTCTGATGGACAAGCTGGCGGATATGACAATCCGCTATGTTAAAGCGCAAATTAACGCCGGAGCAAAGGCGATACAAATTTTTGATTCATGGGTCGGCGCCGTAAATGATTCAGATTACCGGTACTATATTAAGCCCGTAATGAACCGCATTTTCTCCGAAATAAAAGAAAAAAAAGTGCCGCTTATTATGTTCGGTGTGGGAGCCGGGCATTTGGCAAAAGAATGGCATGATCTGCCGCTGGATGTAGTGGGGCTGGACTGGCGAACTTCGATTTCTGAAGCAAGAAACATCGGGCTTACAAAAGCGCTGCAAGGAAATCTTGATCCGGCCGTTTTGCTTGCACCATGGGATTTCATTGAAGAACGCGTGAAATTCATTTTAGATGAAGGAATGAAACATGCAGGAGGATATATTTTTAACCTTGGACATGGGGTCTTCCCGGATGTGAATCCGGAAACATTAAAAAAACTAACGGCATTTATTCATGAATATTCGAGAAAATAAACTGTTTCAGAGGTGTTTAAAATGGCTAAGAAAAAAATGGGTTTATTAGTAATGGCTTATGGGACTCCCTATAATGAGGAAGATATTGAACGATATTACACGCATATCCGCCACGGACGAAAACCGGATCCTGAAAGCTTGCAAGATTTAAAAGAGCGTTATCAAGCGATCGGCGGGATTTCTCCGTTGGCCAAGATTACGGAAGAACAGGCAAAAGGCTTGGAAAAGCATTTAAATGATATTCAAGATGAAGTGGAGTTTACGATGTATATCGGGCTGAAACATATTGAACCGTTTATTGAAGATGCTGTTGAAAAGATGCACCAAGACGGAATACGGGAGGCGGTCAGTATTGTTTTAGCTCCCCATTACTCAACTTTTAGCGTTGAATCATATAATAAGCGGGCGAAAGAGGCGGCTGAAAAGCTTGGAGGCCCTTCCATTACGTCTGTAAAAAGCTGGTATAAGGAGCCGAAATTTATTGAATACTGGGCAAAGCAAGTGAAAGAAATATACAGCAAAATGTCTGAAGAAGAAAGGGAAACGGCGGTGCTGATCGTCTCAGCTCACAGCCTGCCGGAAAAAATTATTCAGCTGGGGGATCCATACCCAGATCAGCTGAAGGAAACTGCTGAGCTCATCGCAAAAGCTGCCGGAGTGAAAAATTTTGCTGTTGGCTGGCAAAGCGAAGGAAATACGCCGGAGCCTTGGCTTGGCCCGGATGTCCAAGATTTAACAAGAGATTTATTTGAACATAAAGGGTATCGAACGTTTGTATATGCACCTGTTGGATTTGTAGCGGATCATTTAGAGGTTTTGTATGACAACGATGTGGAATGCAAAACGGTTACAAAAGAGCTTGGAGCAAGTTACTATCGTCCGGAAATGCCGAATGCAAAACCGGAATTTATTGATTGTTTGGCAACGGTTGTATTAAAACATTTAGGAATGATTAAATAAAGAAGGCGGTTTAAATGGCGAGTGAAAGAAAAAAAGTTGTGATTGTCGGCGGCGGCATAACCGGCTTGACGGCTGCTTTCTATTTGCAAAAAGAAATAAAGCAAAAACAGCTGCCAATTGATGTATCACTAATTGAAGCCAAACTTCATTTGGGCGGAAAAATCAAAACTGTAAGCAGGGACGGCTTCGTTATTGAGACAGGACCTGACTCCTTTTTAGAACGGAAAAAAAGCGCTGTACAGCTGGTAAAAGATGTAGGATTGGGCGACCGGCTTGTCAACAATGATGTCGGACAGTCCTTCGTTCTAGTCAGGGGAAAATTAAACCCGATCCCGAAAGGAGCGGTCATGGGCATTCCGACGAATATCGCTCCTTTTGTTACGTCTGGTTTATTTACCTTGACCGGAAAACTCCGCGCATCTTTTGACTTTTTTCTGCCTGCCCGTAAAGTGGAAGGAGATCAATCGTTGGGAGGTTTTTTCGAAAGAAGATTCGGAAAAGAAGTGGTAGAAAATTTAATTGAACCGCTTTTATCCGGGATTTACGGCGGCGATATTTACCATTTAAGCTTGATGTCCACTTTTCCGCAGTTTTACGAAATAGAACAAAGGCATGGAAGCTTGATTTTAGGAATGAAAAAACAAACGCCTAAAACAAACCAAAAGCATGAACCAAAACGGAAAAAAGGAATCTTTCAAACTGTTACAAGCGGGTTGCAATCTGTTGTAGAAGCATTGGAGGAGCGTTTGGATTTAGTGAAAATCAAAAAAGGGATCAAAGTATCCAACATTGAAAAGACAGGTGCAATTTATCAATTGGAATTATCAGATGGAACAGTTGAAACGGCTGACGCTGTTGTCGTTGCGACACCGCATTATGTTATTCCGAGTCTGTTTCCAAATGAAAAAGAAAGCCTTGCATACTTTGAAAAAATGCCTGCAACATCTGTTGCCACAGTTGCCATGGCTTTTCCGGAAGAGGCGGTGCCGCTTTCGGTCAATGGAACAGGGTTCGTTGTTTCGCGGAACAGCGGCTTTACGATAACCGCTTGTACATGGACGAATAAAAAATGGCCGCATACAGCACCGAAGGGAAAAGCGCTTTTAAGAGCGTATGTCGGCAAACCTGGAGACGGAGCCGTTGTCGATCAGCCTGACGAGGTGATTGTCAAAACCGTTTTAGATGATTTAAACAGAATAACACCGATTAAGGGAGATCCGCTATTTTCCGTTGTCACGAGACTGAAAGAAGCAATGCCGCAGTATATTGTGGGACATAAGGAAAACATCCGGAACGTGAAAACCATTATGGCCGAAAAATATCCGGGAATTTTCTTAACGGGTGCTTCTTTTCAAGGAATCGGCATACCTGATTGTATTGACCAAGGGAAAGAAGCTGTCAGAGATGTTCTTCAGTTTTTCAATATGGAAAGACAAGCATAAAGCTATAGCTGCTGCTTGTCTTTTTTCAAGAAGCCTAGATTTGGTGTATGCAAGAGAAAATTGTATGTAAAAAATGGATTGCGTTCTTCTGTCGACATCCTCTATAATCAATAGAAAATAAGAGCGGTTCATTTTTTTGGAGGAATGACGGTGGCGACGATTGAAGATGTGGCAAAGCTGGCTGGATTGTCAAGATCAACAGTTTCAAGAGTTATCAATAATCACCCTTATGTGTCAGAGGAAAAGAAAAAACTAGTAAAGGAAGCAATGGAGCAATTGCAATATGTTCCGAATTCTTCGGCGAGAAGCCTGAGAAACCAGAGAACCGATATTATTGCGGTGATCATCCCGAGAGTGATGAACCCTTTTTTTGCACAATTTGTAGAGTCTCTGGAAATAGCAGCTTCTCAACACCATTATCAGCTCATAGTGTGTCAAACGCTATATTCTGCGAATAAAGAATTAAATTATTTAAACTTGTTAAAAACAAGACAGGTAGACGGGGTGATCATGACGACTCTTTTAAATGACTGGAAGGCCGTCGAGCCGTTTTTGGAATATGGACCGATAATGCTGTGCAACGAATTTGATGAACAAGCAAACGTTCCAATGATTCATATGGATCAAAAATATGGCGGATATATGGCGACGAAGCACTTAATTGATCTGGGTCATGAAAAAATTGTCTACTGCTGCGGCAATGTCAACAGCAATGTTTCCAAAGCAAGGGAAGAAGGGTTCCGAAAGGCAATGGAGGAAGCAGGTTTGCATTTGCCTGATCACTATATCTTCCGCAATGTTTTTACATATGATGACGGGAAAAATGTATTGCGGAAAATGGCCGCCATGACGGATAAGCCGACCGCTGTATTCACTGGATCAGATGAAGTGGCGGCAGGTGTCATTTCAGAAGCCAAAAGGCGGGGCATACGCATTCCGAACGATTTGGCTGTTGTTGGTTATGATAACCAAGCTGTTACAGAGTTGGTTGATCCGATGATTACGACCGTCAATCAACCTGTGAAAGAAATGGGGCAATTAGCGATGAAAGTCATGATCGAAAAAATCAATGATAAAAATTATCGGGCAAAAGAGGTTCATTTACTGCCTTTAACATTAATTGTGAGGGAATCAACGAATACAGAGCTTATTAGGTAGCAATGTCTGCTTTTAGCAGGCATTTTATTTTTGGCAATGCCGCAAAATCCGTGTGTCTAAATGGACAGACGCTTTGCTCTTATGGATGACAAGCCGGTTCTGAACGTTTACGTGGAGCTCATTAGACGAAACCGAATGTAAGGAGTGGCTTGCTTCTGTAAAAATAATCGGGGCAACCCTTTTTTAGAGTTGCCCCGAGCGTTTATTTCACGTGCAAACAGTCATTACACTTATTTCCGTAGCATTCATGCTGTTCTTCAATTTCTTTTCCGCATTCCACGCATTTTTTCTTCGGCAAGTTTCTGAAAAATTCAGTGATTTTTCCCAACATCATTTTCATCCCCCTGTGTAGTTGTTGTTTTTATTGTAATATAACAGATGTAAAAAAGTCAATACTGTTTTAAAACATAATAAAATTTCTTGTTTCACAAAAAAATGGTATATTTATATGAGAATTAATTGAGGAGGATTCAAGGTATGCAAGTGACTGTAGTTGGCTATTGGGGCGGGTATCCCGAAGCGAATGAAGCGACATCAGGATATTTATTTCAACATAACGGTTTCAACTTGTTAGTGGATTGCGGCAGCGCTGTATTATCACAGCTGCAAAATTATTTGTCCCCTTTAGAATTAGATGCTGTCATTTTATCTCACTACCATCATGACCATGTTGCAGATATTGGACCTTTGCAATACGCAAGGCTCATTGGTGGTATGATGCAGCAAACAAAAAAAATTCTTCCGATTTACGGGCATACTTTCGACAAGGACAAGTTTTTACAGCTTCACCATTTGGATGTAACAAAAGGAATTCCATATAATCCAAAAGAATCGATTGAGATCGGTCCTTTTACGATTTCTTTCTTAAAAACAGACCATCCTGTGGATTGCTTTGCCATGAGATTTAGTGCAGGAGAAAAAACAGTTGTTTACACAGCTGATTCAAGTTTTAAAAAAGAATTCATCCCGTTTGCCAAAGGAGCCGATTTACTAATTTGTGAATGCAATATGTATGCAGGTGAAGACGGGAAACCGGCCGGGCATATGAATTCCCATGAAGCGGCTGTTATTGCGAAGGATGCCGGTGTAAAAGAGCTGATATTAACTCATTTGCCGCATAAAGGAAATCACCAAGATTTAATTCAAGAAGCGGCGGAAATTTTTAAAGGGACGATCAAACTGGCAAAAACGGGGCTTGTCGTCGAGTGCTAGCTGTTTATTATTTTGGAAAAAATTATTGCGAAGCGGAAAATGGATGGCAGACACTTTGTAGGTTGGATCAAAGGATCAAAGGGTATGTTTTCCTTTCCGGAAATTTCTTTACAAAAATAATTGAAAATAAAAAATATATTGTTATAATTTAAAGCATAAAAGCACAGAAGGGGGAAGAAAAGTGAATAAAAGATTAGCAGCTTTTGGGGGAGTCTTGCTGATGGCTTTTTCTTTGCTGTCCGGTTGTGGAAACAATAACGGAACAGCAGGGAAAAGCGATAGCGATGATGGAGGAAAAAGCGAATATACTGTCGGCGTTACGCAATTTGTGGAGCATCCATCGCTAGATGAAGCGCTCAAGGGATTTCAAAAAGCGCTTAAAGATAAAGGTTTAAAAGTAAAATACGATATTCAAAATGCCCAAAATGACCAATCCAATAACCAAACAATTGCCAATAATTTAGCTGGCGATGGAGTCGATTTAATTTTTGCCAATTCGACACCAAGCGCTTTGGCAGCAGCAAATGCGACAAAAGATATTCCAATTGTGTTTACATCTGTTTCTGATCCTGTAGGTGCAGGACTTGTCAAAGATATGGAAAATCCAGACGGAAATGTAACAGGAACTACCGATACGCACCCGGATGCCATTCCGAATACTGTAAAATTTATTGATAAATATTTAGACGGGAAAAAAGTAGGAATGATCTACAATTCCGGAGAACAAAACTCGGTTGCGCAAGTAGATCTTGTGAAAAAAGCGATGAAAGGAACGGATTTGCAATTAGTTGAGGTTTCTGTTTCAACGTCCGCTGAAGTGAAACAAGCGGCAGAATCTCTAGTCGGAAAAGTGGACTGTTTTTACATTATCACAGATAACACCGTTGTTTCGGCATTGGAGTCTGTTATATCGGTTGCCAATGAAAAAGACATCCCTCTTTTTGTCGGCGAATTGGATTCTGTGAAACGGGGCGGTTTTGCCGCATACGGATTTGAATACTATGATATTGGATATGAAGCCGGAGAAATGGCGGCGGAAATTTTAACAGGAAAGAAAAAAACGACAGAACTGCCGGTTCAATATCCGCAAAATTTGAAACTGCTGATCAATAAAAAAGCTGCAAAAGAAATGAACATCGAGATTTTAGATGAGTGGAGCAAAGAAGCAGAGTTTATTGAGTAATTTGGAAGGGTGTTTACATGTTAACTGCGGTTTACGGCTCGCTTGAGTCAGGTTTGATTTATGCCATCATGGCTCTTGGCGTTTATCTGTCTTTTCGAATATTAGATTTCCCCGATTTGACCGTTGACGGCAGCTTTGTAACAGGAGCAGCTGTTGCTGCTGTCCTGATTACAGGCGGCATGCACCCGATCACGGCAACGGTCATTGCTTTTTTTGCCGGGTTTCTTGCAGGGGCAGTTACTGGACTTTTGCACACAAAAGGAAAAATTAATCCGTTATTATCCGGTATATTAATGATGATTGCCCTTTATTCGATCAATTTAAGAATTATGGGGAAATCCAATGTTCCGCTCCTACAGCAAGAAACGTTGTTCTCAAAACTTGCTGATGCATGGGCTACGCTGGATCAAATAATGTTAAGCGTTATTTCTCCCTCTCCCAAAACGTGGTCCGTCATCTTTTCTATGCTTCTTTTGGTGATCGTCATAAAGATCATTTTGGATTATTTCTTAAAAACGGAGATTGGCCTTGCTTTAAGAGCGGTTGGCGATAATGAAGAAATGATCAAAAGTTTTTCAGCCAATACCGATACGCTCAAAGTTTTAGGATTAGGATTGTCTAATGCATTTGTCGCACTTTCCGGAGCTCTTATTGCGCAATATAATGGTTTTAGCGACATTGGAATGGGGATCGGCATGATCGTCATCGGCCTTGCCTCCGTTATTATAGGGGAAGCAGTAGTAGGAAGCAAAACGATCGTGCGCGCTACGCTTGCTGTGATAATCGGTGCGATTCTTTACCGGTTGATTGTTGCGTTTGCTTTAAGGTTTAACTTTTTTGAAACAGGCGACTTGAAACTAATTACGGCTTGTATCGTCGTTCTTTCTTTAACGATTCCGAGATATTTTGAAAAGTACAGGGAGAAAAAAAGAAAATCAGCAAGAAAGCGGTGGGATCAAATTGCTTCAACTAAAACACATTTATAAAGTGTTTAACGAAGGTTCACTGGATGAAAAAGTGGCGCTAAATGGCGTTGACCTCGATGTCAAAGACGGGGATTTTATTACAATTATTGGGAGCAACGGTGCCGGCAAATCGACACTATTAAATATTATCGCAGGGAAGATCATGCCTGATGACGGTGAAGTGTGGCTGAATGACATCAATATGACGTCCTTGCCAGAACATAAACGAGCAAAATTCATTGGCCGGGTGTTTCAAAACCCCCTTTCTGGAACAGCGCCGTCCTTAACAATTGAAGAAAATTTGGCGATCGCATACGGCCGGGTTCATAAACGGACACTTGGAAAAGGTGTGACAAGCAAAAGAAGAAATGAATTTAAAGAACAGCTGTCGCTTTTAGGTTTGGGGCTGGAGAACCGATTAAATGCAAAAGTCGGACTTTTATCAGGAGGTGAAAGACAAGCATTGTCGTTATTAATGGCTACATTTACGAAACCGAAGATTTTGCTGCTTGATGAGCATACAGCAGCTTTGGATCCTGCAAGAGCCGAAGTTGTGCTTTCGCTCACCAAAAAATTTATTGAGGAATTTAAGTTAACAACGATCATGATCACACATAACATGCAGCACGCAATTGATTTAGGGAACCGATTGTTGATGATGAATCGCGGGAAAGTGATTTTTGAAGCGTCCGCCGATGAAAAAGCAAAGCTGACGATACCTCGTTTAATGGACGAATTTGCCAAAATTCAAGATGCGGTGTCCGACAGAGTATTATTAAGCTGATGGACGCCATTCGGCGTCAGACAAGCTAGTGAAATGAAATCGATAGACGATGAAACTAAAGGGCTGGTTCATCAAGTCAGTTGATCTGACTGATGGTCGGCCCTTTTTCTATAAAAAAAGGAAAAAGTATGATATAGTAAACAAATGTATGATATATTTTACAAAACAGGAGGGTACTTATGAAACCGATTCAACAGACGATCGGCGAAAACTTTAATAAATTTAGAAAAAGGATGGGCTTAAGCCTTGATAAAGCGGCGGAGAAAACAGGTGTATCAAAAGCAATGCTTGCTCAAATTGAGAGGGGAGAATCAAATCCAACTGTTTCAACCTTATGGAAAATAGCTAATGGTCTGAACATTTCTTTTTCTTCGTTAATGATGGAGGAAATGCCGTCCGTTCAAAAGGTTTCGCTAAAAAACATCCAGCCGATAGCTGACGATGATGAACATTATAAAGTGTACCCGATGTTTTTATATGAACTGGATAAACCGTTTGAGGTGTTTGAAGTTCATTTAGAGCCGGGGCATGTCCATTATTCGGATGAACACCCTCAAGGGGTGCAGGAAATTGTACTCATGAAAAAGGGAACTTTGAAGGTTATAATGGGTCGGCATTCCTTTGTTGTATCAGAAGGGGAGGCAATTCGTTTCGCAGCGAACAAAAAACACGAATATCAAAATCACACCGATAAAAAAGCGGAATATTTTGTTATTATTTTTTATCCGCAATATTAATCCGGAGGTGGATACGTTTGCAGTCTACTACAGTAATGAACCATAGAAGTGAATTCATTCAAGGGCTTCAAGTGGGGGTTAGTATTGCCATCGGCTACTTTCCGGTTGCGATCACATTCGGGCTCTTGGCGGAACGGACGGGGCTGACCTTAATGGAAACGGTGATGATGAGCGCCATCGTATATGCTGGGGCGGCACAGTATATGTCGCTGAGTTTGATCTCCGCTCACATTGGGGCATGGGAGATTATTTTGACAACTTTTATTGTCAATATTAGGCATTTTCTTATGTCCGCTTCATTAAACGAAAAAGTGGAAAATGATTCAATTTGGAAAAAAGTTCTTTATAGCTTCGGTATAACGGATGAAACTTTTTCTGTTGCAGCTGTTAGGAAAGAAACAGTCACAACTTCTTATATGTTTGGTTTATGCTTGATGGCTTATGGAAGTTGGGTCGTCAATTCAGGAATCGGCCATGTGGTGGGAGGAAATCTGCCTCTTTTCCTGCAAGATAGTATGGGGATAGCTTTGTATGCTTTATTCATCGGCTTGTTGGTTCCATCCTTGAAAAAACATCGGAAAATCGTCGTGTTAGCTGCGCTTTCAGCCGTCATAAACTCCTTTTTTGTGTTTACAGGCTTGCTATCAACCGGCTGGTCCATTGTTGCAGCAACATTGTGTTCTTCATTGGCAGTGGAGTGGTTTTTGAAAAAATATAAACAGAGGGTGAGAAAAGATGACTAGCGAGATTGTCCTTATAATCATCGGAATGGGGATTGTGACATACATACCGCGGATGCTCCCATTTGTGTTGTTCAGTCAGCTAAACCTTCCTGAATTTTGGCAAAATGTATTAAAAAATGTTCCTTTTGCGACGTTGGGAGCACTGATTGTTCCTTCTGTTTTTCTCATCCGTGAAGATTGGACATTCGGAGCTGTCGGGGCGATAACAGCATTTATTGCTTCTTACCTTGGCGCCAACGTATTTGTGGTCGTCCTATGTTCCATTTCTGTTTTGTGTCTTTATAGTCTTTATTTTTAAATATTTTGGAAAAGCAGTTCTACAATGTCCCGTTTTTATCTAAACTACTACAAGGAGGTAATTGAATGGGAGGGATGGGAGTTGCGAAAAAGCATTTTCATCGTGATGTTTTTGTATATTCTGTACGGCTTGTTTTTTTATTGGTATTTATATATTGCGGCCGATGGCAGGCTTCCGGATGGAATGGAAGGAACTGCTGCAGACCCTGAAACGTTTTTGACTTCGCGGGAAATCCAACAGTCTGAAGAATATTCACGTGTGAAAAATTATTTGTATTTTCTATCCGTTCCTTTAGAATGGATCATCTTTTTTGCTGTACTAATATTGGGGGTTTCAAAAAAATTTCAAGTATGGTCGGAAGCTGCCTCCAAATTTGCTTCTGTTCAAACAGCACTTTATTATTTTTGGCTGTCGCTGCTCGTTGCTTTCTTAACGCTTCCCATAAGTTTTCTAAGTTATAGGCTTTCGAAGGAGTATCATATTTCCACCCAGCCTCTTTCCTTGTGGCTGAAAGATGAGGTTACTGACTTTTTGGTAAATTATGTTTTGATGGTCATAGCGGTCATCTTTCTTTACTTTCTTATACGCAAGTTTGAAAAACGCTGGTGGCTCTTGGCATGGTTGGCTTCGATTCCGTTTACGTTTTTTATGATGTTTATACAACCTGTTTTGATCGATCCGCTATATAACGACTTTTACCCGTTGAAAAATAAACAGTTGGAAGAAAAAATTTTGCACTTGGCTGATCAAGCTGACATTCCGGCAAACCATGTGTATGAAGTGGATATGTCGAAAAAAACAAATGCTCTCAATGCTTATGTAACAGGGATCGGATCCAATTCGAGAATTGTTTTGTGGGACACAACATTAAACAAGTTAAGCGAAGAGGAAATATTATTTATCATGGCTCATGAAATGGGGCATTATGTGATGAAGCACATTTATGTCGGGATTATCGGATATTTGCTCCTTTCATTCTGCGGACTATATATGATCCATCGTCTCATGACGGTTTGCTTCAAACGCTGGGGAGCACTCCTCCATATCCGGTCGATAAGGGAAATATCATCATTGCCGCTTTTCCTCCTGCTGTTGGGAATGCTCTCTTTTGCTTCAAGCCCGTTATCAGGAATGGTTTCGAGATTTCAAGAAAAACAGGCGGATCTCTATGCCATTGAGATGACGAAAGATCAAGAAGCAGCGGTCAAAACATTTCAAAACCTTGCGAAATTTAGCAGGAGTGAACTGAATCCTCCGTTTTTGGTAAAATTGTTTAGATACGATCATCCAACTCTCCTCGAACGTATTATTTACATTCAAAGAGAGGACGAACGAACTCCTGATTAAAACAGGGGTTTTTTTTCGTTGATAAAGGCGGCACTTGCCATTTTCACTATTTATCCTTTCCAAAGAAAGATTTATTGATAAAATAAAAATATATGCCAGAAAGAACTGATTTGAAAGAGTGATAAAAGATGAGCTGGATTGCAAAATTATTGAATTTATTGTTTGGAGAAAATGAAGAAGAAGATTATCGCAAAGAAAATCAGCATAAAAAAATGATCCAAAATAGAAAGAACATGGCGGCTGCAAAAGAGGACGCTGATATAAAAGCGAGAGTGGTCTATCAATATCCAACTGGTAATTTCCGTTTTCCGCTGATCTCTGATGACGAGGAATTCAGACATAAACAAAATTTCAATCAAAAAACATCCAATTTCCATGTTTCAAACCCGGAAATCCTGCAAAAAGGGAAAAACGCTTTTCATCCGACAGAAATTCCTTCGCCTGTTTTTGGTTTTGAGCCAAGAATGAAGGATCCTATCTTAAAAGAGGCCGTGCAAAAAAGACGATATGAGGAAGAGATTTCTTCAGTCCGAGAAAAAGACCGGCCGCATGAAGAAAATGCTCCAGTCTTTATGGCTAAACACGTTTCCCGTAAAGAGACAGAGTTTCAGGAAAAAGATGAAAACACCCATACATTAGAAGCGGAAAATCCGCCAATGCCAATTCAATTAGCAAATGATGGGTTCGATCAACCAAATTATGAAGAGTCCACTAAAAATGACGATCGTTCAAACGAGCATTCAAGCATTGATGATAAGGTAGATGTTCAAAAAGCAGAGGAAAGGACAAATGATCCCATCATTGACGACTGCGGACAATTAAACAAAGAGGCGGATGAACGGAGTGATCAAACATCCAAAACATTAAAAGAAGAGAACATTCGCAAAGGACTAAATGTTGAGAATACACAGACGAGCCGCCGCCATCAAGGCGAAATGATTGAAAAAAATAAGAAGGAACAAACCATTTCCGGGGAAATACAGCAGAACAGAAAGACGGTAATTCCGTACAATGTAATTATGTTTGGGAAGGATAAACAAAAAATCCGATTATCAGAAAAAAAGAATGGCTATTTGTTTCCGCCTATCACATTGCTCAATATTCCGCCGTTGGAAAAAGGGGCGGATAAGGAATGGATTGAGAAGCAGCAAAAACTGCTGGACATAACGCTAAAAAATTTCCATGTTCAAGCGAAAGTCGTCAATGTTTCTCAAGGACCTTCTGTTACAAGATTTGAAGTGCATCCTGAACCGGGAGTGAAGGTAAGCAAAATAACAAATTTAACAGACGATATTAAGCTGAGTTTGTCAGCTAAGGATATTCGCATTGAGGCGCCGATTCCGGGAAAAAATACAGTGGGCATTGAAGTGCCGAATCGAAAAAGCAAGACGGTTTTCTTGCGCGAAGTTTTAAGATCAAAAGCATTTTCCGGCAGCATGTCGCCGCTTGCTGTCGCTCTTGGTCTCGATATTTCGGGAGAGCCGGTGGTGACAGATGTAAAGAAAATGCCGCATGGGCTCATAGCAGGAGCAACCGGTTCCGGAAAAAGCGTTTGTATTAATACAATTCTCGTCAGTTTGTTATATAAGGCGTCACCAAATGATGTGAAATTGCTTCTGATCGATCCTAAAATGGTTGAGCTTGCACCATATAATCAAATTCCCCACTTGGTCAGCCCTGTTATAACGGATGTAAAAGCTGCCACAGCTGCTTTAAAATGGGCTGTGGAGGAAATGGAAAGAAGGTATGAACTGTTTGCCCATTCAGGGGTAAGAGATATTGAAAAATATAACGATACGCTGAAAGAACATCAACAAAAAGAGAAATTGCCTTATATCGTCATTGTCATTGACGAGTTGGCGGATTTGATGATGGTGTCTCCGGGCGATGTAGAGGAGTCGATTTGCCGAATTGCGCAAAAAGCGAGAGCTTGCGGCATTCATTTATTAATTGCCACTCAAAGGCCGTCCGTCGATGTCATAACAGGATTAATTAAAGCCAACATTCCAACAAGGATCGCTTTTTCTGTATCGTCTCAAGTTGATTCAAGGACGATTCTGGATACGACAGGTGCTGAAAGATTGCTTGGAAAAGGAGATATGCTGTTTTTGGAAAACGGCTCTTCAAAGCCTGTTCGAATTCAAGGAACATTTGTTTCTGACGAAGAAATTGACAGAGTTGTCCAGCATGTAAAGCGTCAGCAGGCTCCGCACTACTTGTTTCAGCAGGAGGAGCTGATCAAAAAAGCGAATTGGCAGGAAGAAGATGATTTGTTTTATGATGCATGCGAGTTTGTTATTGAACAAGGACAAGCCTCCACCTCAAGCCTCCAGCGGCGCTTTCGGATTGGCTACAATAGAGCAGCCAGGCTGATAGATTTAATGGAAGAGCACGGCATTATTTCGGCGCCAAAAGGAAGCAAGCCGAGAGATGTTTTAGTGTCAGAAGAAGAACTGAAGGTAATAAAAGAAAATAGTGGAGACAAAACGAACATGTTATGATAGAAATTGTTTTCAGAAGGTTAAGCAGCTATTACGATTATTTCAATTGGAAAAAATACATGTTAAACAAATGGTCATGTTTTTCCTTGAATGTTATAATTTAATGAGGCGTTTAGTCCTGTTATGTCATGAAAGGATGATTAGTTGCAAAAGTAATCATCCGTCATATACTAAGTTACAGATAGACGATTGCTGGAGGTTCTCGTATGAATGTTTATCATTTTGTCGGCATTAAAGGAACGGGAATGAGCGCATTGGCTCAAATCCTTCATGATATGAATCATCGTGTGCAAGGATCTGATATTGAAAAAAGAATCTTTACACAAAAAGGACTTGAAGAAAGAGGGATTCCTATTTTCCCTTTTTCAAAAGATAACATTCGTCCCGGTTTGACAGTCATTGCTGGGAATGCTTTTCCAGATACTCATGTAGAAATTCAAGAAGCTTTGAAGCTTGATTTGAAAGTTTACCGCTATCACCAATTTTTAGGGTACTTTATGAATAATTTTACGAGCATAGCTGTCACGGGTGTGCATGGAAAAACATCAACGACCGGTTTGCTTTCCCATGTAATGCAAGGAGCGCACCCAACCTCTTATTTAATTGGCGATGGAACAGGAAAAGGTGTAGCGGACAGCAAGTATTTTGTATTTGAGGCATGTGAATATCGGCGCCATTTCCTTTCATACTATCCTGATTATGCGATCATGACTAACATCGACTTTGACCACCCTGATTACTATCGGGATCTGGAAGATGTTTTTTCTGCGTTTCAACAGATGGCGCTGCAAGTGAAAAAAGGGATCATTGCCTGTGGCGACGATGAAAATTTGCAGCGGATTCAGGCAAAAGTGCCGGTATTATATTACGGTTTTCAAGAAGAGAACGATTTTCAAGCAAGAAATATAAAGAAAGGCACGGATGGCACGTCGTTTGATGTATATGTTCGAAATACTTTTTATGGCACTTTTGAGATTCCTCTATTCGGGGATCATAATGTTTTAAATGCTTTATCCGTCATTGCTTTATGTCATTACGAAAACATAAGCATCGACTTGATCAAAGAACGGCTGTGCACGTTTAATGGGGTAAAGCGGCGATTTAGCGCCAAAACCATCTGCGGCCAAGTCCTGATTGACGACTATGCCCATCATCCGACGGAAATTAAAGCGACCATTGATGCAGCCCGCCAAAAATATCCTGATAAGGAAATTGTTGCTGTCTTCCAGCCTCATACGTTTTCGAGAACGAAATCGTTCTTGCATGAATTTGCGGAAAGTTTAAAGAGAGCCGATAAAGTGTATTTATGTGAAATTTTTGGATCTGCCAGAGAGAACAATGGCGACTTGACAATCGGCGATTTAAAAAATCAAATCGAAGGTGCCGAATTGATTGATGAATCGAATACGGAAAAATTAAAAAAACACGAAGGAAGCGTCATCTTGTTTATGGGTGCGGGCGATATTCAAAAATATCAGATCGCCTATGAAAAGCTGTGCATATAAAAGAAAACGGCTGTATTTTTTAGTGCAGCCGTTTTCTTTTCATTTATTTCAAGTTTTCCGGGTTTAACTGTTCAAGTTCTGGCAAAACAAATCTTCCATCTTTGCGGATAAGGACATCGTCGAAATAAATTTCCCCGCCGCCGTATTCAGGACGTTGGATCATGACCATATCCCAGTGGATGTTGGAATGGTTGCCGTTATATGCTTCGTCATAGGACTGGCCGGGCGTGAAATGGAAGCTTCCGGCAATCTTTTCATCGAATAGTATATCCTGCATCGGATGAAGAATATATGGATTGACGCCAATGGCAAACTCGCCGATGTAGCGTGCTCCATCATCAGTATCCAATATCCCGTTGATTCTATCAGTGTCGTTCGCTTTTGCATCGATGATCTTTCCATCTTTCAATGTCAATTGTACATGTTCAAACGTAAAGCCTTGATATGGGGATGGTGTATTAAACGTTATTTTGCCGTTGACTGAATCTTTAACAGGCGCCGTGTACACTTCTCCATCGGGAATATTCATTCGGCCTGCGCATTTAATCGCCGGAATGCCTTTTATAGAGAATGTCAAATCTGTATCGGGGCCTTTAATGTGGACTTTGTCCGTATGGTTCATGAGATCGACGAGAGCATCCATTGCTCGATCCATTTTACTGTAATCAAGAGTGCATACATTGAAATAAAAATCTTCAAACGCTTCCGTGCTCATTTTCGCAAGCTGAGCCATTGACTCATTCGGATATCTGAGCACGACCCATTTCGTTTTTGGCACCCGAATTTCCCTGTGCACTTTTTGGCCGATCGTTCTTCCTTCCAATTTCAATTTTTCCTCTGGAACATCTGCGAACTCATTTATGTTGCGTCCAGATCTTAATCCTATGTATGCATCCATTTTTTCCATCACATTGGCCTCAAACTCAGCCATCATTTCAAATTGTTCTTCTTTCCCTTCAAGCATTAAAGCCCGATTGATTTGGTGATCCTTTAAAGAAACAAATGGAAGTGCTCCGGCATGATACGCTTCACGAACAAGGGAAATGACCAGTTCTCGCTCCAAGCCGAAATTTTCAATCAGCACCTTTTCCCCTTGTTTCAACTGGCAAGAATAATGGATTAATGTCTTTGCCAATTTTTCAATTCTTGGATCTTTCACGTTCTTCCCTCCAGCCATAGTTGTTGTACAATGTTATTGTACCGTTTTCAAGCGCTTTTTACATCTTTGCTTGGAAATTTCGCATCTAAAAAGTGTTTTAGAAGATGTCTATTCTTTTCGGCAACTTTCAGAAAAAACAGTAAAGAGAAGAAAGTTCGTTAGTTGCTGTCGAAAACAATCATCATATGTTTCGTTCGCCCGTTAGAGATGGTATGATAAATAGAGAGAGAACAAGGAGGTATCACATTGGAGCTTATCCTTTATGTCAGCATCGCTTTAATAGCAGTCGCTTTTAGTGTATTGGTTGTTTATTTAGCCAAAACGTTAAAGTCGCTGCGGATCACCCTAGATCATGTTGCAGGAACGCTTGCGGGCTTGGAAAAACAAATGGAAGGAATTACGAAAGAAACAACAGATTTATTGCATAAAACGAATCTGTTGGCGGATGACATCCAAAAAAAAGCGGAAAAGATCAATTCGGTGGTCGACGCTGTACAAGATGTCGGTGCATCAATACGTCAATTTAATCAATCAGTTGCGAAAGTTTCAAATAATGTGGCAACGCAAATGGAAAAAAATGAAGAAAAAATTGTCCAAGCAGTTCAGTGGACAAGCACTGTAATGGAATTGGTAAGCAAACTGAAACTGCGCAAGAAACAGCAAAAACAGTTGGAATCCGATAGCTGACTGTCTAGCGAACAGGCGATGAAAAAAGCGAAATGATCAAGGAGGAAAAGAAATGGCAAAAAATAAATTGGATAAAAAAGTTTTTTTGCTCGGAACAATTGTCGGAGCTGCCGCCGGTATAGCGGCTGCATTATGGATGGCGCCAAAAACAGGAAAAGAAATTCGGGAAAATGTAAATGATCAGGCAAACAAGATGAAAGAAAAAACGGTTAAGCTCACAAACGAAGCATATGAAAAAGGTGTGCAGTTTATCAGTTTGGCCAAGGATAAAACAAAAAGCTTCCAGCGGGCTCTTCAAGAACAGTCCGCCGATATGATGAAAAAAATAAGGGAGAAAGGCGATCAAGATGCAACGGAGGAAGAAACGGAAAAAAAAGAAGTGGACAAACCAGTAGAGACAAAGGAAGAAACAGAAGAAAATCATTAAGCAAAAGGTGATCAATCATTGGCGGAACCGCTGATGATTTTCTATTTTTGATAAACGATCCCAAAAAATGAGAGGTGCGGAAACATGAAAGTAGAATCGATTGAACAATTTCAAGCAATCATCGACAAAGAAAAAGAACTTTTATTTTTTAAAAATAGTTTGACTTGTCCCATCAGCCAAAAGGCTTTTCAAGAATTTCAATCCTTTGTGAAGGATCATCCCAACCTCCCTGCTTATTACCTTCATGTCCAAGAAGCGAGGGAGCTTTCAAATTATATCGCTGATTTTTTTCAAGTGAAGCATGAGTCTCCACAAGTGTTGTTTATAAATGAACAAGTGGTTTGCTGGCATATGAGCCATTGGAATATTACGTATCAAGAACTTGAAAACAAATTGGCCAAATAATCTTTTATACCAAAACGCTTTATCGCTTAAAAGCGTTTAATCGATAAAGAAATTTTTAGTGACATTTAAAAGATTATGGTTTATAATATCTCTAATTATATCCCAATGCAGTTTGAAATTTTGCGGAATTGAAAGGGTGGCAAAAATGAGCAATCATGAGTTGGATGCATTAAGAGAACGAGTAGATGAAATCAATTTGCAAATTTTAAAGTTGATTAATGAACGGGGGAGACTCGTACAGGAAATTGGAAAGGCAAAAGAAGCACAAGGCGTTAATCGGTATGACCCTGTTCGTGAACGAAAAATGCTGGATATGATTAAAGAGCATAATGACGGTCCTTTTGAAGATTCGACATTGCAGCATATATTCAAGGAAATCTTTAAAGCGGCATTAGAGCTACAAGAAGATGACCATCGCAAAGCGCTGCTTGTTTCCAGAAAGAAAAAACCTGAGAACACCATTGTGGATGTAAAAGGAGAAAAAATCGGCGACGGCAAACAATATTTTGTAGTCGGTCCGTGTGCTGTTGAAAGCTATGAACAAGTTGCCGCTGTCGCAGAAGCAGCGAAAAAACAAGGATTGAAGCTTTTGAGAGGCGGTGCTTATAAACCGAGAACATCGCCATACGATTTCCAAGGACTAGGTATTGAAGGGCTGAAAATTTTAAAACGAATTGCTGAAGAGTATGATATGGCGGTTATTAGTGAAATTGTGTCGCCTCATGATATTGAAATGGCGCTTGATTATATTGATGTCATTCAAATCGGTGCGCGCAACATGCAAAACTTTGAATTATTAAAAGCCGCTGGATCTGTAAGGAAACCGGTATTATTAAAACGCGGGCTTTCCGCAACACTATCTGAATTTATGAATGCTGCCGAATACATCATTTCCCGTGGAAATGATCAAATTATTCTTTGTGAACGAGGAATTCGTACGTATGAACGAGCTACAAGAAACACTCTTGACATTACAGCGGTTCCGATTTTGAAACAAGAAACACATTTACCTGTGTTTGTAGATGTCACTCATTCAACCGGCCGCCGCGACCTTCTTCTTCCTGCTGCAAAAGCTGCTCTTGCCATTGGCGCTGATGGCGTAATGGCTGAAGTGCATCCGGATCCTGCCGTTGCTTTATCTGATTCGGCGCAGCAAATGGATATTCAACAGTTCAACGAGTTCATATCAGAATTAAAACCTTTAGCAAAAGTTAATGTTTAATTGAAATGGTTGTTTAAAAAGGAGCCTTTTAACGGGCTCCTTTTTTTTCGGAATGGATTTGCTGTTATTAAATCAATTTTTTTGCTGATCAGCAAATTTTTTTGAACAAAAATAGAAAAAATAATAGAAAACCTCACAAAACATTGCGGTAGTCGGTTTTGTATCGTATGATATGTTCAGGCGGGATGAAACAGCGATTACATATTGATTTGTAAAACGAGGAGTGTTGAAAAATGAATAATGTCACGATATATGATGTGGCTCGTGAGGCGAACGTTTCAATGGCGACCGTTTCGCGGGTCGTGAACGGGAATCCAAATGTAAAGCCTACAACAAGAAAAAAGGTGCTGGAAGCTATTGAACGACTCGGCTACCGTCCGAATGCGGTGGCAAGAGGACTAGCAAGTAAAAAAACAACAACGGTGGGAGTCGTTATACCGGATGTATCAAGCACATTTTATTCGGAATTGGCGCGTGGAATTGAAGATATTGCCACCATGTATAAGTACAATATTATTTTAAGCAATTCGGATCAAAACAAACAAAAGGAGTTTCATTTATTAAACACCCTTTTAGGCAAACAAGTCGACGGTATTGTATTTATGAGCGGCAACATAACGGATGAACATGTCGAAGAATTTAAACGTTCCCCTGTTCCAATTGTGCTTGCCGCATCATTTGACCAGAATAATGAAATTCCTTCAGTCAATATTGATTATGAACAAGCTGCATATGATGCCGTTAAATTTTTAATTGACAAGGGGCATAAGCAAATAGCATATGTTACAGCCCCGCTGGAAGAGCCGGTAAATAAAATCAAAAAATTAAATGGCTATCAACGGGCTTTGGAAGAAGCCGGATTATCCTTAAATGAAGAATATATCATTGAAGGGGATTATTCATATGAATCCGGGATTGAAGCTTTTGACAAAATCTTAGAATTGTCTCCGAAACCGACGGCAGTCTTTGTCGGAACGGACGAAATGGCGCTCGGCGTCATTCATGCCGCTCAAGATAAAGGCTACAAAATACCGGACGATTTTGAAGTTGTCGGTTTTGATAATACCCGATTAGCGGTCATGATCCGTCCTAAGCTGACAACGGTCGTGCAGCCGACGTATGATATCGGTGCCGTTGCAATGCGCCTGCTAACAAAATTGATGAACAAAGAAGAAGTGGATAATCAAATTGTTATACTTCCCCACCGTATTGAGATCAGACAGTCCACCAAATAAAAACATGCGGTCAAGCATTGAGAAGCTTGACCGTGTTCTTTCCCGTCATTATTTCATGCTGTTTTGGCGGATATATCGAAGCGCCGATTGAAGGGTTCTGCTATTTTTTTCCTCAATCTCTTTTTTTCTCGGTATCGGTTTATATAAAGGATTTGGGTCTTCCCAGCTTGTAATTAATGGGACAGGAGAGATTTTCTGCCAATTCTCCACCCAGTCTTTTGGAAGCAAACCGTTTGCTTTCTTCATCTGTTGTTTCATCTCAAGCCATATAAATGCCCAAGCTCTCGGCACAGTCCGCCAAATATCGTATCCCCCGCCTCCCACTGCTATCCATTTCCCGCCGCAATATTGATGTGCCAGTTGATGGGCAACCTGAGGAATTTCCCGATAAATTTGAATGGTTGCACATAAATGGGTTAATGGATCATAGTAATGAGCGTCTGCACCGTTTTGGGTAACGATGACATCAGGTTTAAAGTATTCGGCAATTTCCCTAACGGCTTCTTTATAGACATTCAGCCATGATTCATCTTCCGTAAAGGCATCAAGAGGGAAATTAAAACAAAAACCGTATCCAGATCCGTGTCCACGTTCATGAACATCTCCTGTTCCTGGGAATAAATACTTTCCTGTTTCATGAATGGACACTGTACAAACGTTCGGATCATCATAGAAAGCCCATTGGACGCCGTCTCCGTGGTGTGCGTCCGTATCAATATAAAGCACTTTTGCCCCATATTTTTCAACGATATATTTGATGGCGACTGCACTGTCATTATAAATGCAAAATCCGGACGCTTTTCCGCTTAATCCGTGATGGAGCCCGCCTCCCAAATTAAGGGCGTGAACTGCTTTCCCTGTCATGACGTAATCGACTGCTGTCAATGTCCCGCCGACTAAAAGCGAGCTTGCTTCATGCATGCCTTGAAAAACCGGGGTATCTTCCGTACCGAGCCCGTAATTTAATGCTTCCTGTTCACTAAGCTTGCCTTCTCCCGCCAGTTTCACTGCCCGAATAAAGTTTTCATCATGGATGAGCTGAAGTTCTTCTTCCGTTGCATATCTTGGCTCGATGATTTCATCTTCTTCAAGCGCTTTCATTTTTTTTAACAAATCCACTGTCATTTCCACACGCAGCTGGTTAAATGGGTGCTTATTACTAAATTTGTAACTTAAAAAAAGGGGGGAGTATACAAACACACTATCTTTTTTCATGTTTAATCACCTTATATGTTTGGCCAAACCACCGTGTAGCCTTTCTCTTTTAAATCAGCAACAAGCTCCAAAGGATTCATCGTTTGCACGCGGAATACTAAAACCTTCGTTTGATCGTCCCCATCCGGGTATACAAAGACGCTTGAAATGTTGACTTTTCTTTTGTGGAAAACGGCCGATACTTCAGACAACATGCCGGTGATATTAGGCACTCTCACTTCGATCCGTGAACTTGGATGATGAGCCCCCATCATCTTTACAAATGTATGAAGAACATCCGTCTCCGTAATAATGCCAACAAGTTTTTCGTTTTGTAAAATCGGCAGGCAGCTGATTCGATGCTCAAAAAATAATGCTGCAGCATCTTCAATAAAATCGAGCGGATGTCCGGTGATAACATCCGTAACCATAATTTCCCTAATTGGTTTGTTTAATAGATGGAACCATTGGTCATGATCTTTTAAAAGAATGGAAGAGCTTGCATCCCGAATGTCTCTGTCGGAAACAATTCCGACTACATGGTTTTCCTCATCAACGATTGGAAGATGGCGGATTCTTTTCAGCTTGATGATGTTCACAGCATCGAGAATCGAATTGTGAGGTGAAAGTGTGAGCACGTCTTTTTGCATAATTTTTTCAATAATCACGGAACCGTCTCCTTTCTATTCGATGTTTTGAGAATTAATAGAAAAAGCGGTTTCGAAATCTCAGCTGATCAAACCTTTGTATGGAGTCTTGATCTACTTTTTTTCCTATTCTCGCCATTAGGCAGTTTGCGGGATGGGAGCAGATTTCAGGATCATCTGTTGCAAACCATTCAAGCCCGCCGGCATTCATCATCTTTTCCATCATTTTTCGATATTCCCAAACACTTAAACCGGTTCCTTTTAAATCCCAATGCCAATAATATTCCGTTGTAATAATAATATATTTTTCCATTTCTTCATCCATCATTGAAACAATCAGCAAATTTTGTCCGATGGAACAGCCTCGATATTTTGGAATGACTTCAATGGCGCCTAGTTCAATCAGGTTGTCCATATTTCCTTCAGACCATCTTTCAAGGGGATCGGGATATAAAAAAGTAACATATCCGATAATCCATTTATCAGTTCTGGCAATGATGATGCGACCTTCCGGAAGATTGGCAATCTCTATTAATGCTTTATGCTGTTCTGGTGCAGGCCGAAAAGATTTTAAATCTTCATGAAATTCATACTCTTGAAGCCGCTCCCCTTTCACAGGACCCTCGATCAGAACCGAACCATGTGGTGTTTGCAATTCTTTTCGATGATATGTCTTTTTATGTTCCATTATATAACACCGCCTAGCATCTTCTAGCCTCTTTCATATTATACAAAAAAGAGGAGCTAAAATGTTTGTTATTTTGCGAGAAATTTTACAAAATTGCGAAAAGTAGTAAAGTGTTATATAATAGTCTTGGCGATACTATTTCAGGGGGGAATAAGTAATGAAAGTGGAAGCGCTATCAGCAACAAAGGGGAATCATAATCTTCCAAATTATGAAGAAGCATATGCAAATTTTGATTGGAAGGAAGTTGAAGAAAATTTTACTTGGAGCAAAACAGGCAAAATAAATGCAGCATATGAAGCAATTGACCGCCATGCAGAAGGGTTTAGAAAAAACAAAGTCGCTCTCTATTATCGCGATGCCAACCGTGAGGAAAAATATACATTTAAAGAAATGAAAGAGCTTTCCAACAAAGCGGCAAATGTTTTGAAAGAGACGACTAATGTTCAGAAGGGCGACAGAGTTTTTGTGTTCATGCCAAGAAGCCCAGAGTTATATTTTGTTATTTTAGGAGCCATTAAATTAGGCGCCATTGTGGGTCCATTGTTTGAGGCATTTATGGAGGGTGCTGTCAAGGATCGTCTTGAAGACAGCGAAGCCAGCGTCATTGTGACGACAAAGGAACTTTTGCCGAGAGTTCCGATGAATGACTTGCCGTTTCTCAAACATGTCGTCGTTGTCGGGGAAGATGTGAAAGAAGAAGGAAAAATCATCAATTTTTTTGCTCATTTTGAAAAAGCAAGCAAGGAATTGGAAATTGAATGGGTGGAGCGAACAGACGGTTTTCTTTTGCATTATACGTCTGGTTCAACTGGGAAACCGAAAGGAGTCCTTCACGTCCATAATGCGATGATTCAGCATTATCAAACGGGAAAATGGGTTCTCGATTTGAAGGAAGAGGATATTTATTGGTGTACGGCAGACCCCGGCTGGGTGACCGGAACCGTTTACGGCATCTTTTCTCCTTGGCTTCTCGGTGCAACAAATGTCATTGTCGGCGGTCGATTCAGCCCTGATTATTGGTATGAAACGATTGAGAAAATAGGCGTCACTGTTTGGTACAGTGCACCGACTGCGTTTCGGATGTTAATGGGTGCTGGAGACCAATTGGTCAAAAAATATAATCTTGGTTCATTGCGCCATATTTTAAGCGTCGGTGAACCTTTAAACCCGGAAGTTATTCGCTGGGGAATGAAAGTGTTTCAGAAACGAATTCATGATACATGGTGGATGACGGAAACAGGCGGACATCTTATTTGCAATTATCCATGCATGGATATTAGACCCGGATCGATGGGCAAGCCGATACCAGGAGTAAAAGCAGCGATAATTGATGATCATGGAAATGAACTGCCGCCAAACAGAATGGGAAATCTTGCTATTAAAAAAGGCTGGCCTTCCATGATGTATGCTATTTGGAACAATCCGGGAAAATATGAATCTTATTTTATCGGCGACTGGTATGTATCAGGGGACTCCGCTTACATGGATGAAGACGGCTATTTTTGGTTCCAAGGACGTGTAGATGATGTCATTATGACTTCAGGCGAGCGCGTTGGTCCGTTTGAGGTGGAAAGCAAACTTGTAGAGCATCCTGCCGTTGCAGAGGCGGGGGTTATCGGCAAACCGGATCCAGTCCGCGGGGAAATTATAAAAGCGTTTGTAGCTCTGCGCGGCGGTTATGAACCGTCAGAAGAATTGAAAGAAGACATACGCCAATTTGTTAAAAAAGGTTTAGCTGCCCATGCAGCACCAAGGGAAATTGAATTTTGCGAAAAGCTGCCGAAAACCCGCAGCGGAAAAATTATGCGCCGCGTCTTAAAGGCTTGGGAGCTTAATTTGCCGACGGGCGATTTGTCGACAATGGAAGATTAAAAGGAAAGAAATGCCGCAAGCTTGTTGAAGCAGGTTTGCGGCTTTTCTGTGTGCAGTTTTTAGGCGCTATTGATAGAATAAACACTGAATAATTGTAATAGAAGAGAAGCATATGGAATCATCTCTTTTGTTGAAAGAACTGCAAACGAATGAGGAAATCAGGCAGAATTTTCAGCCATGAAACATTTGCGTATTCATTTTAATGAACAATCATTTCCTGAATCAGTTCTTGAAGCTTAACAAAAAGAGGGACAAATTAATAGCTCTTTACGATCATCATTAGATGGCTGGCCATCACAGGATTTTATGCCAAATGATCACTTTATAAACGGCGGTTCCATTTGGATTTGTGATTTAGTGGCATTTCCTGAAGAGGAGTCAAAAGGATGCGCTATAAAGCTCTTATGTCTATATTCATTAATATATTGAGGAAAATAGCTATTTATATGGTTTCTTTATGTTCCGGGTTCCAGCGTCTTGACTCACATCGTTTCTATGACGAAAAGAAAAAAACAGATTGCCGGGGCAGCAGTCGGGAAATAAAGAAAAAGAACCGGGACGGTTCTTTTTCTTTATTTCCTAGTTTAGTTTTGCCGTTTTAAGGAGCAGCTTTATTTATGACTCCGCTTGTTTTTTTCCATTTGGTTTTGCTTTGTTTTTTGCCGTTTGCCTCGGTTTTTCTTGAGGAACCGTTTTGTCATTTCGCACGGTTTTTACGATGGATGACGGCGGCGATTCTTTTCCAGCCACATCCACCGCAACGACATAATAGGCGGATGGAGATTGGCCAACAGAGACGCTTAAATGATTTTTTGCCGGTATGCTGGCAATTTTCTTGAAAGTTTTTGAATCGGCGGAGGCTGCGTAAACTCTGTAGCCTATTACATCATTTTCGCCGCTTTTGCTCCAAGATAATGTTGTTCCATTAAGTTTGACAGCGGAAATTTTAGCAGGAGTTTTGCCATTGTCTTTGAGAACCCTGTTTCCAGTCACCGTTAAAGCATCAAGCCTTGCTCCTTCAGGAAGAAGTTTTGTTAATTGGGACACGTTTGATACTCCAAGTTTCTCCAGTAATTCTTTTTTCAGGACAGGCCCTTCTTGGACAAATTCAGCAGGTGCATTTGCCGGCACTTGATATGCCACGTTGTTTACGAAAACAAATTTGCCGTATCCCAAGCTATTATCCGCTTTTTTCGGGATATATTTCACATTGTATAAATCCGTTTGAACAAGCCCTGCTTTCTTGCAAAGATCAGAAGGCAATTCCCCGGAAACGGAACAATACGATCTTGACACAATTCCTTCAGGCATTTTAAAGGTTGCATTTGGATCAACAAGCTTTGGACGAATGCTGTATGCCCCGTTCATCAATTTTGCCCATAGCAATATATTCCGTTTGCTGTAGCTTAATCCTTTGTAGGTGGTTTCCAGCCGTTTCGGCGTATCGTAGCCAATCCATGTGCCGAATGTTACATTTGGGTTTGTAGCCACAAACCATGCATCCCTATAATTTTGGCTTGTTCCTGTTTTGCCCGCCCAATCGGAGCGAAATGCCAGGTAGCTGTTTAGCGAAGAGGCTGTGCCACTTCGAATGACATCCCGCATCATGTCAATGGTTAAATAAGCTGTTTGCGGTGAAAAGACTTTCGTTTTAGCCGGTTTATGTTGATAGACAACCTTTCCATCTTTTGTTTCAATTTTTTCGATCATATATGCATCCACAAATTCGCCGCCATTGGCAAAGGTTGCATATGCATTGACATTTTCTTCAACCGTTACCCCGTAGGTCATTCCACCAAGGGCAAGTGAAATCGCACTGTAATCTTCTTTAGCCAATGTTGTAAAGCCCATTTTTTCTAAATATGTTACAGGGTTGTGCGAAATGATTTTTGCATATGTTTTCACAGCTGGAATGTTATAGGATTGTTTTAAAGCCGTCCTCATACTGATTAATCCGTGGTAGCCTCCACCGTAGTTTTGCGGACGGTATCTTCCGATTGAAAAAGGGAGGTCGGCCACAACAGTACCGGGCTGAACAATTCCCATTTCCATTGCCGGGCCATAGACAAGGAGCGGTTTCATTGTTGATCCATTTGATCTTAAAGCGCTTGTAGCATGGTTGGTTTGTTCTCGGTTATGGTCGCGCCCGCCGACAAAGGAAATAATTTTTCCCGTTTTATTTTCAATCAAGATTGCGCCCACTTCCACGGGCTCTTGTACCGTTTTTAACTTACCGGTTTCAGGGTCTTTTTTCTTTTCCGGCTTTGGACTTCCGTAATATTCATAGTTTTTTGCAATTTCCTGCATTTTGTCATAAATTGCTTTATCAATAGTCGTGTGAATTTTATATCCGTTTTGTCTTAAGTTTTTATATGCTGTTTTCATATATTGCTGATAAAGTTTTTTGTCATTTTTTTTCAGTTTGTCAAGTTTATGCCCATCTTTTTCGGCGAGTTGTTTTGCTAAAATATCCGTTGCTCTTTTCTCGACTTCGAACATCAGCCAAGGATATTTCTCGGTGGCCGATTCTTTTTCTTTTGTTAAGTGCGCCCGCAAATCAAACTTGAGGGCTTCCTCATATTCTTTTTTTGTAATATAGCCTTCTTCGTACATTTTTCGCAAAACCATTTTCATTCGGTTGATGCCGGGTGATAAATCTTTTTTCACTTCCCCTGTTCTTGTAAACGGAGAATAAACAAATGGGCTTTGCGGAAGACCTGCGATAAATGCTGCTTGGGGAATGGTCAGATCTTTCGCATTGACTCCGAAAATTCCTTGCGCCGCAGCCTGAACGCCGGCAATGTTCCGGCCCGAACTGTTGCGGCCAAATGAAGATACGTTTAAATATGCTTCTAAAATTTGATCTTTTGAAAAAAATTTTTCCAATCGTAAAGCAAGAAGAATTTCTTTCGCTTTTCTTTCAAACGACACTTCGTTTGTTAAAATTTGATTTTTGATTAATTGTTGTGTCAAGGTGCTGCCGCCTGTTCGAACGGAGGAGTTGGTGAATTCTTGGAAAAGAGCTCTCATAATTGCTTTTGGAACAATTCCTTTATGTTCATAAAAATATTCGTCTTCAATGGCGATAATGGCATGTTTCAGATGTTCCGAAACTTTGTCTAATTTCACTTCCTCCCGGTCTAGATCAGAACGGAGCTTCCCCAAATAGACGTTGCCGGCAAAATACACTTTTGTTGTTTCCGAATAATCATAAATGTCTTTTTCCATTTCTTGATAAGAACGAACAGGTTCATCTTTCACTAATGAGGCAAAATATCCTGCGCCCAAACCGCCGATAAATGCAAGCCCCATTAAGCCGAGCATTAAAAACAATAAAAACAAATTCCATGCAACATTGTATGTAATCAACAATTTTTTTCGATGTTTAGTGTAATAAGAGATTAGCCGCCTGAACCTCTCATTCCATTTCTCCATGTTGATCATCCCCCTATAAATCTAGTTTATTATAGCATATTTTGATGTGGATAGCTTTTCCTAATTCAGTTGACAAAGGTGCTCGAATATGCTAAAAAACATAAATAAGCAAAATCTTGAGCATTGATTGGAGAAAGTAGCGGGCATTTCCCTGTTTCAGAGAGCTGGTGGCCGGTGCGAATCAGCACATAAATGCTTTGCGAATTACCTCCATGAGCATTCTTTGTGAAGGCATAGTAGCAAAGAACGGTGCATAGCCGTTATCTTTAATGAGTGAAGAACTTGTTTGTTCTTAAGTAGGGTGGTACCGCGTTAATTTGAACGTCCCTTCATGGAGGGGCGTTTTTTGTTTGTCATAATGAAAAAAGGAGTGATGTTTAATGAAAGTTTTGCTTGAAGACTTAAAATATCGCGGCCTCATTAATCAAGTGACAGATGAGGAAGGGCTAAGCAAACTGTTATCAGAGGGGCAGGTGAGGCTGTATTGCGGATTTGACCCAACAGCAGACAGCCTTCATATCGGCCATTTGCTGCCGATATTAACGTTAAAAAGATTTCAGGAGGCTGGGCATCAACCGATTGCCCTTGTTGGAGGTGCAACCGGTTTAATTGGCGATCCGAGCGGAAAAAAACAGGAGAGAACGCTGAATGAAAAAGAAACGGTAAAACAATGGTCAGAGCGCATTAAGGAACAACTTTCCCGCTTTTTGGATTTTGAAAAAAAAGGGAATCCGGCCATTTTAGCCAACAACTACGATTGGATCGGATCATTGGATGTCATTACATTTTTGCGCGATATCGGCAAAAGCTTTGGCTTAAATTACATGCTGGCGAAAGAAACCGTTCAATCGAGAATTGAAACGGGAATTTCTTTTACGGAATTCAGCTACATGATTTTGCAATCGTACGATTTTTTAAAGCTGTACCAAACTTACGATTGCCGCTTGCAAATTGGCGGAAGCGATCAATGGGGAAATATTACGGCGGGGCTTGAACTAATTCGGAAAACGGAAGAAAATGCGAAAGCGTACGGCCTAACGCTTCAGCTTGTCACGAAGGCCGACGGCACCAAATTCGGTAAAACGGAAGGCGGAGCTGTTTGGCTTGATAAAGAAAAAACAACGCCATATGAATTTTATCAGTTCTGGATCAATACCGATGACCGGGATGTCATCAAATATTTAAAATATTTTACTTTCTTATCAAAAGAAGAAATTGAACAATTGGCAGAAGAAGTGAAAAATGCTCCTGAAAAACGGTCTGCGCAAAAAGCGTTAGCGGAAGAAGTGACAAAGCTTGTTCATGGCGAAGAAGCACTCAAACAGGCAGTCAAAATTTCCGAAGCGCTGTTCAGCGGCAATATAAAAGCCTTAACAGCAGAAGAAATTAAACAAGGCTTTAAAGATGTGCCTTCTTATGAAACAACTGAAAAAGAAATCGGATTAGTCGATTTATTAGTTCAGGCGAAAATTTCCCCATCGAAACGGCAGGCAAGAGAAGACATCGGAAACGGTGCGATTTACATTAACGGCGAACGGGTGCAGGAGCTTGATTATATTGTGTCTGAAAAAGACACCATCGAAGGGCAATTTGCTGTGATCCGCCGGGGCAAAAAGAAATATTTCTTAATTCGTTTTCAATAATTAATATTAATACAGACCTTGACGGGATGGCACATGAAGTGGATGGGAAAATGGGTTTTCAATAATTAATATTAATACAGACCTTGTTGGTAATTTATCATAGAGGCAACACCACCTTCAATTGAGTAATACGTGTACTTATTGAAGGTGGTGTTTTCGTATAAAGTGCGTTTTCAAAAGAAAAGTACAAAGAGTGTTGCAATACGAACCGAACGGATCAAATTTCAATGGGAGTTATTTCAAAAATTTTATCGGATTTTGCATTTTGCAACCTGTTTTAATGGGGATTGCATGTTCGTTTTCATCAATGTAAGAGACTCTATAAAAAGGTAGGCCATGATAATGAAGGGAATATAGGGTAGCTTTTTATTAATTAGGTAAAGCATTGGGAATAAAATCCCAATGCTAATTTTTTGCCTCTCAAATCACCACGGTGAACCGTACCATAAGTAAGTATCGATTTTTGGAGATAGCTTAGTAGATGGATTTTGGAGAAATGTAACTGTGAAGGACAAAAATAATCTAATAAAATTTGTAAATGTCCTTCATAGAGGCGATGAAGTCCAAAAAGAAGCAATTGTATATACTGAATGTCCGTCAAAAGACTTTTGACGGACATAATGAAGATAGAAAGCATAAGAAAAGTCCTTCATAAGACTCCTGAAGGACATAAATAAGATAGAAAACATGGGAAAAGAAAGTCAAAATCCATTGAAAACAATTGATATATCAACTTTCTAAAACATTAAAGGAGCGCCTATAAGCCGTAAAAATCGACAGCTCCGAAAGTTTAACTTAAGGACAGATCTTCTACTTATTACTCATAATAAGTCCATTGACGAACTCCTACTTGATTAAGATTATTGTTTAGAATTCTTCTGATTCTCTTTTTAGATGGTACTATCTGACACCATTCATGAATTGCATTCGTAGTATATTTCAAAAACTTGTGAACTAGTAAATCGGTGTCATATTTCAAAATAGATTTTAAACCCACTGATTACTTTAAAAAATTCTCTACTTCTTCTTTCAACTGTTTCGCATCCAATTCTACTGGGAATTGAAATTCTTTGTCATTGATAAATACAGTATTTAACAAAAAAAAGGTTATTTTATATTGTACAGTAGATCAAGTTATCACATTGACAATATTATAAAACGTTCTAAAGCTCCCACAAAACCTCCCCCAAATCGTTGGGGGAGAATACATGATTCTACAAAGCTGAATACAAACAAAAAAACCCTAGAACCATTTGGACTGACCCACTTATTTGAGACACAGAAAAAACACCTATGCTGCCTGTTTCCTGAAATCAACAGGAG